>Ga0160467_100069_pt1 | contig 154006 bp, 115 predicted proteins | sample HID1972I_E11MG_FD_108221 | JGI IMG/M metagenome (GOLD analysis project Ga0160467, IMG submission 108221) | Enriched pill bug-associated microbial communities from UW Madison campus, WI, USA - HID1972I_E11 MG | ecosystem: Host-associated > Arthropoda: Insects > Digestive system > Unclassified ... | reverse complement strand
TTAGCTAATAACTGCCGTATAGAAAATGGTAAAGTAGTTGACGTTAACCTTCCTAAATCTTGGCTTGGACGTACACAGGCTTTGGAATATATTCGTGCTTTTGTATTGGGAAGAATGGCTTGGTCCCGAGCTTCTGGTCTTATCTTGATTTCAGGGGCTTTTGGGGCTTTTGATAAGCAGATTGTACTAGCCTGTGGTGGATATGACAGTAAAACTGTAGGTGAAGATATGGAACTGGTGGTACGCATGCGCCGTTATATGGAAGAACAGAAACTTCCTTATGAAGTGGTCAACATACCGGATCCATTATGTTGGACTGAGGTGCCTGAGTCTAAGGAGATTTTAAAAAAGCAGCGGAATCGCTGGATGAGAGGTACCATGGAAACACTTTGGAAGCACCGTAAGCTTATGTTCAACCCGAAGTACGGACGGTTAGGAATGGTCAGTATGCCCTATTGGTTTTTCTTTGAATTCCTTGGTCCTGTAATTGAATTTTCAGGATATATTATTTTTCTGATTTTTCTTTTTCTCGGTATTATAAACTGGCCATTTTTCTTTGCACTCTTTGCGCTGGTTATTTCATCGGGGATCTTATATTCTATTTACGCTATTTTGGTCGACTTGGTGAGTCACCAGGTGTATACCAAGAAACAAGATCTTTCCAAATTGATAGTTACAGCCATTTTGGAACCTTTTTATTTCCATCCAATTGTAGTCGGTGCAGGTGTAAGAGGTGTGGTGGATTATTTTCGTAAACAGCATAGCTGGGGCGATATGAAACGTCAGGGTTTTCAACAAGGGGCTGAAGATATACCATTTTTTAAACGGATTGGTCTACAGTTGCGTATAGGATTGAAAAATTTTGGTGCTGTAAGCCTTGTATTTTTAGTTTTGTATATGCTTTCTGTCGCTGTAGAATGGTGGTGGTATAGCAGGCAATTTCCACAATTAGGTCAATCAAATGGTTTAATAACACTTCTTTTGAATAATCTCATTTTCGCTTTTCAGATACTAAGTGGTTGCGGTCTTGTGTATCTGATAGTACAGCTTGTTCATCTTTCAGTAGCCAGGATATTATCCATCGTGTTATTGTCTTTTGTCGTGGTAATGCAATATATTTTATTTTTATATTTTGCAGAATCACGCAATTTGTTGGGAGCGGATATGTTTTATTATAATACTGCCGAGATGATGCAAATTTTGGAAGCGAGTGGTATGCTGAGTTTTACCAATATCGCTTTATTAATCTTGCTCGTCGCATGTGCCTATATTCCTTTTTGGATAGCGTCGAAAAAAACGATTAAGATCACCTATGTAGGCCTAAGTATGCTATTTTTAGGAGTTATTGTAAGTTTTATTCCTGTAGACCGCTTTAAAATTTTTAAGATATCTGGTGATGAGTTTGCTCAAAATGCTGCCCGTAGTAAATGGCGTTATTTTCTAAATTCTAATGTCACCAATTATATCGAAGAACATCCGGGAATGTTGGCATTTGGAGCAGAAAAAGAGCCGTCAGGGGGAAACCAAAGCTATCCTTTTCTTCGAAATGAAGATACAAAGGACATATTAGGTACCTACTTTCAAAAAAGTTCATCTGTCCCAAATTTGGTCATTATTGTGGTCGAAGGATTAGGGCATGCCTATAGTTCTCCTTCAGGGTATATCGGAAATTTTACACCTTTTATAGATTCTTTATCGAAGAAGTCCTTGTATTGGGAGAATAATTTAAGTTCTTCAGGCAGAACTTTTTCTGTTTTGCCGACATTGACAGGATCGTTGCCCTTTGCTTCGCATGGTTTCTTAGAACAGGATACTCTACCGGCACATTTTAACCTGTTCAATATCTTAAAAGCAAATGGATTCAATACAGGTTTTTTCTATGGCGGTAATTCAAAGTTTGATTTCATGGAAAAATTCATGACTTACAGTAAAGTGGATACTTTGGTCGATCAGTGGTCTTATGCCGAACCATATAAAAAGCTTCCCGAAAAAGGGGGAGAAAGTTGGGGGTATGAGGATCAAGCGGTATTCGCAAAAATGTTGGAGGTACAGAAAGTGCAGCAGACACCTTACTTTCATCTTTTGTTAACGCTCTCTACCCACAATCCTTTTCTAATCAATAATGCTGCTTTTTATGAAAAACTTTTTGATAAGCGGTTAGCTCTGGGCGATCTGACACCTGATCGCAAAAAATGGGCTTTGCAAAACCGGAAGCAACTGGTGTCTGTATTGAACTTGGACGATGCATTGCAACAGTTTTTCAGGGCTTATCAAAAGCGGGCAGATTTCGCTAATACGATCTTTATTATAACCGGTGATCACGCTATGCCTGAGATTCCTTTAGAAAGTAAAATTGATCGCTATCATGTTCCATTAATGATTTATTCACCATTACTAAAGGCGGCACATACTTTCCGTCATAAGGTAAGCCACTTTGATGTGACACCTTCTCTGCTTGCTTTTTATCGTGATAATTATCAGGTGAATACCCCAGGACAGGTAACCTGGATAGGCCGTGGTCTGGAGATCGGAGCTTCTGCTAAAGGAAATGGAGCAGCGATGATGCAAAGTAAGAATCAGTTGATTGACTTTGTCTATGGTGACTACCATATTTCAGATGGCCAGTTGTATAAATTAGATGCAACACTTAATGAGGAACCTCTTTCTGAGGGTTCGGAGCGTGATCTGCTCATAAAGCGTTTCGAACTGTTTAAGCGTCAGAATAAGCAATTCTATACTAAGAAACAGCTACTGCCTGACAGTATTTTTAAGAATTATTTTAAGCAAACGATATCAAAACCCTAAAAGGTTTTGATATAGCCCACTGTGATATCGATTTGATTACCCTTCTCATTAGGTCTAAACTCTTGATTGAAGTACGTAGAAGAAATGGAAAACAGATTTGTACGGTTGACCGAAAAGTTATATTCTGCTCCGATCTTGAATGTTTTAAGCTTATAAATGGACTGGTCTAGGAGATTATTTCGGTTTTCTTCAGGACTAATTCCTGTTCCGATTAGAAATCCTAAATAGTCATTTGCTCCTTTGGTATAGTATCGAACTGTACCTGCGTATGATTGTGATATATTTTCATTGCTTGGGGTCAGATACGTTTTTAGGTTGAACCAGAAATTCTGATAATATTTGCCTATTGATGCTGTATACATCCAGATGTTGTCACTGAAATATAGCTGTCTGTATCCGACTTCACCCTCAAAGCTGTGCGGTAAATTTGCATATAAAGAAACACCAGTTCTGTATTTAGGAAATATACCTACATTGTTGGAATAGCCCCCAGCCACATAGAGATAAAACATTTTAGATAATCTTGGATAAGCCTCTACTTCAAATTGTAGTCCATTGTCAGCAAATTTATTCGCATAGTTTGTTCTGAAAATCACGGATCCTAGTGGGGTAGCTCTTTTATAACTAAGTGCTACAATATGCCAGTTATCGTCAAATTGTTTGTCAAAGTGAACAAAGTTATAATTAAGCCCGATAGCATTTTTAGCTGTATACTCCTGGATACTTTTTGCTAAAGCTCTTGCTTCAGCATTTTTAGGATTTAATTTTAGTAGATTATTTACTGATTTTTCAGCACTTTCATAAGCATTATTACTGTAATCTATTTTTGTCCTCAAAAGGAGAAGATCTTCTGAGGTCGGGTGAAAAGAAAGACCTTTATCCACCAAGTTTATTGCTTTGGCCGCTTGATCGTTCCAGTACTCTAAAGAAGCATAGGCTATGTACAAATCTTCATCTTGCACATTTTGACTTTCTAATTTGGAAAATATGGTACGGGCACTATCTATTTTATCAGACCAAGTGTATAGACGTCCTAAAAAGATACTGATATCCGTATATTCGGGAGCTTGTTTCAAAGCCTGTTTACTGATTTTTATCGCTTCCGCATAATTTTTTTGATCAAAAGCCTCTGTTCGTGCTTTAACAAAAAGTTCATCGGCAGTCAGCGTTGTTTCCTGGCCAAAGGAAGCAAACGGAAATCCAAATAAGCAAAGCGATAAATAAACAAATTTATTCATTTCCAATAGATTGTTTTATGTAATATGGTCGATCTTAATAAGCTATAAAGTTAATGAAATTTGTTTGAGATTGAACTGGCAAAATAATTTTATCATCATGCATATAAATCGTCGGCGGTCTTCTTTAAAACAAATTGACAAAGTTGATCAAGACTGGATAGACTTCCTTTGGTATTTCTTCTTACTTAATAACATTTTAAGACAATCTTGAGGAGAAACTTTTGGATTAAGACTATTATATAATTAATTTAATGATCGGTATTCGGAGGGAGACATGCCTACTTTTTGCTTGAACAGACGAGTGAAATGCTGGGGATAATTGAAACCTAATTCATAGGCAATTTCACTGATTGATTTTTCGTGATCAAAAATTCTTTCTTTGGCGAAATCGATAACCTTAGTTTGGATATATTCCTGCGCAGTAATACCAGTTTCGCTCTTGATGATATCGCCGAAGTAATTTGGAGATAGGTTCAATTCTGAAGCACAGTAAGCTACCGTCGGTAGTCCGATCTTTTGAGATTTATCTTCGGTAAAATAAGCGTTTAATATATCTTCGAATTTTTCCAGTATACCCTTGTTGGAATGGTCCCTGGTTACAAACTGTCTGTCATAGAATCGGGTACAGTAGTTTAAAAATAATTCAATATTGGATGTAATCAATGTTCTGCTGTGCTTGTCAATGCTTTGTTCCATTTCATATTGGATTTTGGTAAAGCAATCTAAAACAATATGCCGCTCTTTTTCGGAAAGATGTAAAGCCTCGTTTACATCATATGAGAAGAAGTTATATTCATGGATTTTCTTTCCCAATGAAGTTCCTTTGATCAGGTCTGGATGAAACAAGAGTGCCCACCCTGAGGGTTGAAAGGTTGTGATATTAGGTTGTACGCCCAATACTTGTCCCGGAGCAATAAAAACCAATGTTCCTTCCTGAAAATCATAATTGTTGCGACCGTATTTCAATTCGCCACATTTTAATTCTTTCAGAAAGATGGCATAAAGACCAAAGTTAAAAGTCTGTGCAGGCATCGGTTTTGTTTTCGATAAGTCGATTACTGTAATTAAGGGATGCAAGGTTTCTATGCCACGCATTTTATTGTAGGCATCAATACTGTCTATTTTGATGATTTCTTCCATAACTCTTTTTTTATAATTCAATATTAAGCAATTACAGCATAGGTCGGGATAGGCTTAGGCTATTAACAGTAATAATGGTAAGCATTGCCGTAATCTGTATAAGCAAGAATCAACTGAACCTAGCGAATTTTGTCCTGTTATTTAACAAATGATGATTGGCTAATGAATTTAAACAAATTAAATGGGTAAAGAAAATGAAAAAGCGAGTTTTAGGAAATAGCGGAGTTGAAGTGTCAGCAATAGGGATGGGCTGTATGAATCTGAGTTTTGGTACTGGAAAGGCAGTTAGCATACGGGAAGGTGTTCATGTGATACGTGGAGCTTTTGAGAAAGGAATCACATTTTTTGATACAGCGGAGGCTTACGGACCTTTTACAAATGAAGAATTGGTGGGTGAGGCGTTGATCCCTATTCGCAAGGAGGTCGTTATCGCAACCAAGTTTGGTATGATCTCGGAAGAAGGTGGCTTGAACAGTCGACCTGAACACATACGTAAAGTTGCAGAAGCTTCGCTTAAGCGATTAAGGACAGATTATATTGATTTATTTTATCAACATCGGGTTGATCCGAATGTTCCGATTGAAGATGTCGCCGGTACGGTGGGAGATTTAATTGCGGAGGGGAAGGTAAAGCATTTTGGACTTTCTGAGGTGGGTGCATCTACTATCAGAAAGGCACACGCTATTCAACCGGTCACTGCTGTTCAAAACCAGTATTCGATCTGGACACGTGAGCCGGAACAATATGTGCTACCGCTTTGTGAGGAATTGGGAATTGGGTTTGTGCCGTGGGGCCCTTTGGGTACTGGTTTTTTGACCGGTACGATAACAGCAGAAACTACCTTTGATCCTGAAACTGATCTGCGCGCGAGCTTTCCCAGATTTACCAAAGTAGCGATGCAGGCGAATATGCCTTTAATCAAAATGTTAAATGCATTGGCACTAAAAAAAGGAATATCAACGGTGCAGCTCGCATTAGCTTGGTTGCTTAGTAAAAACCGTCTTATTGTTCCTATCCCGGGAATGGATAAGCTCGACTACATTGATGATAATATTCAGGCGCCCAACGTCATGATGACAGCCGAGGATCTGATCGAAATAGAGGTTGCCCTGACAAGGATCTCCATTCAAGGTGAGCGCCTATCTGCTGAATTGCTCGCGATCTCGGAAGAATAGGATGATTCATGCAATCGTAGAACATGTTGAGTGTCTGGTGGGAGTCTTAAAGCATGTAATCTGTAATAATGGTAAGTTAAACAGTAATTTGTATCCTATAACGCTACATATTTGTGCCGATTTTTGAAGAAGTGCAAGAACGTGGATTCTTTAGAACTTGAATCGACTTTTGGGATTTTTTAAATAGTAAAGAATAAACTTAAATGATATGGAACAGAATAATCGAAGAGACTTCTTAAAAAAGGGAGCGTTTATCGGAACGAGCTTATTGGCAACTTCTTCTTTAGGACTTGTAGGATGTAATCGTTCATCCGAAAAAGAAAACCAAAGTAACAAAAGTAAAATGAATCTTTCATCAGAAAAAAGGACTTTGGGTAGAGGGAAGCAAAGTCTTGAAGTATCGGCTTTGGGATTAGGTTGCATGGGTATGAGTTATCATCGGAGTTTTATTCCCGATCGAAAGGCAATGATCGACTTATTGAGACGCTCTCCAGAATTGGGATTGAATTTTTACGATACAGCAGAAGCTTATGGTCCTCTGTTCAATGAGGAACTGGTTGGGGAGGCATTGGCTCCGTTTCGTAAGGATATCATCATAGCTACTAAATTTGGTTTTAAAAATGGTAAACCGTCTGAAGGTCTCGATAGTCATCCAGATCGTATTAAAGCAGTTGTCGAACATTCATTGAAAAGCTTAAAAACAGATTACATCGATTTATTGTACCAACATCGTGTTGATCCTAATATCCCTATTGAAGAAGTCGCTGGTGCAGTGAAAGATCTCATAGCAACAGGCAAGGTGAGGCATTTTGGAATGAGTGAGGCGAATGTGGACAATATAAGAAAAGCCCATGCTGTGCAACCGCTAACAGCTTTGCAGAGTGAATATTCTTTATTTACACGTGAACCGGAAAAGAATGTGATTCCGCTATGTGAAGAATTGGGGATTGGTTTTGTCCCGTATAGTCCGCTAAGTCGTGGGATGATTACGGGATACTTAAATGAGCGTTCAATATACGATCCTAATAATGATAACAGGCCTTCATTGCCGCGGTATCAACCTGAAAATGTAATTGCGAATTGGAAATTGATTGACACTCTTAAAGAATTTGGAGATCTCCGTGGATTAACCGTTGCACAGGTGGCACTGTCATGGCTCTTAGCGCAGAAATCTTTTATCGTACCGATTCCAGGGACAACTAAATTAGCCCATTTGCAGGAGAATCTTTGGGCTGCAGTTTATGCATTTTCCGCTTCAGATTTGACTAGTTTGACGGCAAAGCTAAATGAGATTACAATTGTCGGCGACCGCTTAACAGGGTTATCTGCTGAGCAAGTAAAGAAGTAAGATGGTTATCATTATAATTGGTTGATTGGTAGGCTCCCAGAAGAAATTCTTGGAGCTTTTCTATTTTTAAAGGAGATATGGAATTTTAATCTAATTGCCACTGATTCCGTATTGAAATTGCTTACGGAAAAAATCATTGATTTGAAGGCGGATGAGGAGAAGTAAAAATATGAACCCTGAGACTGGGTATTGAGTCTCAGGATATCATCATGCAAGGTAAAGTATTGCCAGTTATAGACATAATTGTCTCAATTTTTATTGATTATTGAGGATACGAATTTCGAGAATTTTGTGGCTTCTATTCTGGTCTGCTCCTTTGATTTTTATGTTTAATTGTTTTTCTGCTTCTAGACCCTGTGTCAATGTGAAACGTGCTGTTTTGATATCAGATGTTGCTGTTGCTGGCATTAATTTTCCAACGATAACATCGTTTACCATGATTTCTGTCGTTCTTGGACCTTCTTCCGTTAGATATTTGATATAGATGTCTGCATTTTTTCCATCTTGCTTTTTTAAGATATAACTGAACCAGCCGTCTGCTTCACGCCAACGGGTATCGTCAAATACACCTGCATGACTATTCAGCTGTTGAATAAAATGATCAGATTCCGGTTGTTGCTCCCCGCAGACAACTTTATCCATGGTTAGGGTGTTTAAACGGAGACTCTCTTGTTCATCGCGTTGCATTTTTTCCTGTGTACCAGCAAGCTCTTGTTCCGTCGCTTGCGGCCAATAGATGATATAGCGGCTATCGTGAATCTTGTAAAATGGTTCTAGCTCCATGGTTAGTTCTTCTTTTCCTAGTCGAAGTCCGGATAACGAAAAGTGTAAAGGTTTTGATGCGATGGGCTTCACTAAATTAGGGATGGTACTTGCTTCACTGTTCAGTATCGGTAAATCACGTAAAGGTATCTGCACCCCTTTTGCCACGTGCCCCATACGGCTGTCGTCGGCCAGTAAATCGGGTAATGGCTCAGTCGCAGTACGTGCCCCTAAGACAATGGGACCATAGAGTACGCTATAATAGTTACTGTGATCAGGCAATTGTTCTGTATGGATACCCATAGGTAGCTCAATTTCGACGCGATCAGCTTTTTTCCATGTCCGCTTGATGGTGATGAAGTCCGTTTCTCTAGGATTGGTCTTTTGTACTTTTCCATTGATCCTGACCACTGGTTCTTTCTTTAACCACGCTGGTTTGCGGATATGCAACGTAAAGTTCGCTGCGTGGTTTTTCGGATGAATACGTAATGTGGTATTTGCTTGTTCAGGAAAATTATTTTCCTGAACAATTTCGATTCCTTGTTCTTGCCAGTTTAAACGAGAAGGAATAAAGAGGTTGACAAAAAGCTCAGCCTCCTTGTACGCGTAGATCATCTCTCCATATTTGGCATGATTTTCCATTCCAGATCCAACGCAGCACCACATGCTGGTATGGGGCTGTGAATAGACCCGGTAATGGCCAGGACGAATTTGTGTGAAATAGACAAAGCCTCCATGTTCAGGATGTTGACTGGAAAGGATATGGTTATATAAACTTCTTTCGTAATAATCCAGATATCGACCTTGCGGATCGGTCTGATATAACATTTTTGTTAAACGGAGCATATTATAAGTATTACAGGTTTCAGGACCTTCAATACTGTGTACCATCTTCGAGAAATCATCTGTAGGATTAAAATGTTCACTAACACTATTACCACCAAAGGAGATAGAACGTTGCGTCACGACACTTTCCCAGAAATAGCGAACAGCATCTTCCCATGTTTCATCCTGCGCAAGATCAGCGATTCTTTTGAATCCTAGTACTTTTGGGATTTGTGTGTTGGCATGTTGACCGGTTAGTTTATCCTGGTGTTTGATCAATGGATCTAACACATCATGATGGCTAAACTGACGCGCAAGTGTTAGATAGGCAGGGTTTTGTGTGATGGCAGCAACATCTGCAAAGATTTCATTGAGACCCCCATGTTCACTGCGCAACATATCCTGAATCTCCTTCTCAGACAATTGTTGCACAAGGGCAATAGCCCAATCAGTCATTTTGATCAACATGTCCTTAGCTTCTGGATTGCCTGTAAGGAGGTAGACATCTCGTAAACCGGCATAGGTTTTATGAATATTATATAAAGGGACCCATTTACCATTCAACGTGAATCCGCCGGCTTGGATATTCCCCTTTTTGATTTCCTCCCAGATGGTTTTTCCGCCGGGAACACCACCGATGTATCCATTACCATTGGCATCTTGACAGTTTTTCAAATTGGACAGCATATAATCCAATCTTTTTTTGATTTGTATGTCATCTGTTGAAGCATACATATGTGCTAGAGCGGAAAGGTAATGACCACCTATATGACCATCTAATCCTGTGTTTTCCCAATTGGTATAAGATTCTTTTTTTTGTGGTAAACCTGCTTCGCGAAGAAAAGGAGCGAGTAAACGATCTGCATCAAGTGTTAATAAATATGTTAAATCTAGATCCTCAGCATGTTTGAATTCACCCGGAAGTAAACGGACATCTTTCAGTTCAAAATAGCTTATTTGAGGTTTCGTTTGAGCAGCTAGTGTGCTCGTAAAGATAACCGCGTAAGTAGCATAGGAAAGGATTAGTTTTAGCTTCATAAAAGTTCAGGTGAAGGTAATGATTTTGTAATAGAGTGTTAAATGTTATTTATACATTTATTTAGCTGGGCAAAAAAAATGGCTCTTGTACGTGAGCGCATTTGACTAACCATTTAAGGACCAACTCGGTAAGTAGCTTAAAAATGACATGATCTTTTCTTTATAAATATCTTTGTTTAAACGGAAGTAGAAGGCTCCTTTTTTCGAATTTTCTTTGTCTTTTTCCTTAAGTTTAATGATCAGTTCTGAAGAAAGGAGCTTACGACTAAAATTGCGTGTATCCAGTTCGGTATCATAGACACCTTCGTAAAGTGCAACAATTTGTGGAATTGTGAATTTTTCAGGCAAGAGCTCAAACAGAATGGGGTAGAGAGCAGCTTTCATGCGCAATTTTTGTTTTGCTTTCTCGATCATCTGAGGGTGGTCGAAAATCAATTCCGGTTGTTCTTTGAGCGGAAACCAACGCGCTTCAAACTCTTCACTAATAATATGCTTATATTGATGGGTATCAATCAATGCGAAATGTGCGATGCTGACAACTCGGCCATATTTTTCACGGTCAGGATCTCCAAAGATACCGCAGTCTTCCATATAGACATCTTCTAAACCTGTTAGTTTTTTTAAGATACGGGAAGCCGCCTGCTGTGGATTTTCATCAGGTTGAACAAATCCTCCCATTAAGCTCCATTTATTTCGTTCGGGCTCGAACCCACGTTTTATCAGCAAAATTTCTAGTGATTCGCCATTAAAGCCAAAAATAATACAGTCCACAGCTAATAATAAGCTTGGTTCGTTCTTGTAAAAATCCATAATTGATTAATCTCGTTTTATAATTAATTAAAGATACAAAATGTCTCGTATCTGTTATAATATCTAACATGTTTAAGAAAATAATATATTTTCTGTCTTTTTTATACGATTGCGTGATAAAAAAGGTCATATTTTATTTCTATCGCAATACAAATCAACGAAAAAAAAAATTAAAATTTCATTATTTAAAAAAATAAATGTTAATTTGACATTAATTACTAGAGACGCTGAATCGCATGATGGATTCGTGAACGTGTTTTAATATGTAATTGATTATAAATCAATATTATAAACCAAATCAATCAATAAATGAATAAAGCTTATGTGATCGGCTTAGATTACGGGAGTGATTCCGTTCGATCGGTTTTAGTAGATGCGGCAAATGGCGAAGAAGTTTCTAGCGCTGTATTCTATTATCCGAGATGGAGCAGCGGTAAATTTTGTGATCCGATGACGAATCAGTTTCGTCAGCATCCGTTAGACTATATAGAGGGACTGGAATCAACGATACGAGAATGCCTTCAAAAGGCCGATAATGATGAGATTGTCAAAGCGGTAAAAGCAATTTCTGTCGATACAACTGGCTCTACACCGATAGCTGTTGATAAACAGGGAATACCGCTCGCTTTGTCCGATCGTTTTGCAGACAATCCCAACGCGATGTTTGTGCTTTGGAAAGACCATACAGCAGTTCAAGAAGCGAAGGAAATTAATGCGCATGCACAAAAATACGATACGGATTACTTAAAATATGTTGGTGGAATATATTCGTCAGAATGGTTTTGGGCAAAATTGCTTCATATACTGCGTGATGATCAGGATGTTCGCAAGGCACTATATACCTGGGTGGAACACTGTGACTACATTCCGTTCTTATTGACAGGAGGAAAAAGTGCTCAGGATATCAAACGTAGTGTTTGTGCGGCAGGGCATAAATCTTTATGGGCTGTTGATTTTGGTGGTCTTCCACCGAATCATTTTTTTGCAGAACTGGATCCGTATTTAGATGGTATGGTTGATCGTTTATTTACCGAAACGTATACTGCTGCCGAATCTGCTGGAACGCTCTCGGAAGAATGGGCAGACCGACTGGGACTTTCCACTGATGTAGTTGTTGGTGTTGGTGCTTTTGATTGCCATATGGGTGCTGTAGGTGGACAGATCGAACCGTATTATTTAAGTAAAGTGATGGGAACTTCTACCTGTGATATGTTGGTAGCTCCGCAAGATGAGGTGGGCAACACATTGGTAAAAGGTATCTGTGGTCAGGTAAATGGTTCGATTATCCCGGGTATGATGGGTATGGAAGCTGGCCAGTCGGCTTTTGGTGATGCTTATGCTTGGTTTAGACAAGTGTTATCATGGCCAGTTACTAATTTAATTGCGCAGTCAAACGATTTTTCGGCCGCAGATAAAACAAAAATCGCGAACCTTATTGATACACAATTAATCCCTGAATTAAGTCGAAAGGCTGAAGCATTACCGGTCACAGCATCTTCTGAATTGGCAATAGATTGGTTTAATGGCCGTCGTACACCTGATGCTGATCAAACTTTAAAAGGCGCTTTAATGGGGCTTCATCTTGGTACAGATGCGGTACGTATCTTTCGATCAATTGTCGAAGCTACTTGTTTCGGAGCAAAAAGTATAGTAGATCGTTTTGTAGAACAAGGGATTCCAGTCAAGGGATTAATTGGTTTGGGTGGAGTAGCAAAAAAATCTCCATATATCATGCAGACCATGGCTGATGTGATGAATATGCCTATCCGTATTCATAAATCTGAACAGACTTGCGCTATAGGGGCGGCTATGTTTGCGGCTACTGCGGCTGGTATTTATGCTAAGGTTGAAGATGCTATGGAAGCGATGGGGCAGGGTTTCGAAAAAACTTACGAACCTCGTGCTGAGATGGTCGCCATCTATGCCAAACGATACCAGCACTACCTTAAGCTCGGTACATTTATCGAAGAAACTAAACACTAAGCGAAAAGTGTCGTAACGCCTTACTAATTGTTACCGCTCTTCATGATTTTTTAATTTTTTGAATTTGAAATAATGATATATACATCTATAAAAGAAGAAGCTTATCAATGTAATATGCAGTTGCCTCAATTGGGACTGGTACTTTTTACTTTTGGTAATGTAAGTGTTGCGGATCGTGACAAGGCTGTATTTGCCATTAAACCCAGTGGAGTGCCTTATGATCAATTAACACCGGATCATATGGTTATTGTTGATTTTGAGGGTCGTGTGGTTGAAGGTAAGCTGAGGCCATCATCAGATACGAAAACACATGCTGTACTTTATAAGCATTGGGAAGGTGTGGGTGGTATTACACATACGCATTCAACTTATGCCACTGCTTGGGCACAGAGCCAGCGTGATATTCCCATTTTTGGAACGACTCACGCCGATCACTTAACTTCCGATATTCCTTGTGCGGCACCTATGGAAGATGATATGATAGCTGGTAATTATGAATACGAAACAGGATTTCAGATAATTAATCATTTTAATGAACATAAGCTCGATTACAAGGAAGTGGAGATGATTTTAGTTGGTAACCATGCACCTTTTACATGGGGGAAAACGGGAGATAAATCGGTATACAACAGCGCTGTTTTGGAAACAGTAGCAAAAATGGCTTTGCTTACGGAGCAGATCAATCCGAAGGCTCCACGTCTAAAGGATGCATTGATCAAAAAACATTATGAACGTAAGCATGGTGGTGCTGCGTATTATGGTCAAGAATAAAAATACCTAATAATCAAAAATAAACGAATAAAATTGAAAGGAGATTGGATCTAAAGCCAATTAAAAATTATTAACTATGAATATCGATTTAAATAAATTGGAAGTTTGGTTCGTTACTGGGAGCCAGGATTTATATGGTGAAGAGACCCTAAAACAAGTGGCGGTACATGCTGAAGAAGTGGCACAATACTTTTCGGCACATAGGGAGATCCCTGTACAGGTAGTATACAAACCCATTGTCAAAAATAGTGAAGAAATATACAGTACTTTAACTGCTGCAAATACTGCTGCAAACTGTATCGGTGTGATTACATGGATGCATACATTCTCACCCGCCAAAATGTGGATTAGAGGATTGCAGGCTTTACAGAAACCTTTACTTCATTTGCATACTCAGTATAACCGTGATATCCCTTGGAGTACGATGGACATGGATTTTATGAATCTAAACCAAAGTGCACATGGTGATCGTGAATTTGGTCATATTGTGACTCGTTTGAATATTGGTAGAAAAGTAGTAACTGGTCACTGGCAGGATGAAGAGGTCATTGCACGCATAAATGTGTGGGTACGTGCAGCAGCTGCTTGGCATGACTGGCAAGGAGCAAAATTTGTTCGTTTTGGTGACAATATGCGTTACGTGGCGGTTACTGATGGTGATAAAGTGTCTGCAGAGGCAGAATTTGGATTTTCAGTGAATACTTATGCCATTGGCGATCTTGTTGCTGTGGTCGATGCGGTAACGGAATCTGAAATCAATATGTTGTTAGCGGATTACGAGGCGACTTACGATTTAGCGCCAAATGTAGTGGAAGGTGGTGAGCAACGTCATAGTTTAGTTGAAGCTGCCCGTATTGAACTTGGGTTAAGGAAGTTTTTAGTATCGGGAAACTACAAAGGTTTTACTGATACTTTTGAAGATTTGCATGGACTTGTACAGCTACCGGGATTAGCCGTGCAGCGATTGATGGCAGAAGGATATGGATTTGCTGGTGAAGGTGATTGGAAAACACCAGCTTTAGTGCGTGCATGTAAAGTAATGGGTGCTGGTTTGCCGGGTACTACAGCATTTATGGAAGACTACACATATCATTTTGATCCTGCGAATGAAATGGTACTAGGTTCGCATATGCTTGAGGTTGATCCTGCTTTAGCAGCTGATAAGCCTCGAATAGAAGTACATCCGTTGGGAATTGGCGGTAAGGCCGATCCTGCGCGTTTGGTGTTTGATGGCTTAAGTGGTCCTGCTTTGAATGCTTCACTGATTGATTTAGGAACTCGTTTTCGCTTGATCGTCAATAAAGTGGTGGGTGTCGATGTGAAAGAGGAGTTGCCTAAATTGCCGGTGGCACGGGTTCTATGGAAACCCCTTCCGGATATGAAAACTGCTTGTAGTGCATGGATCTATGCTGGTGGTGCTCATCATACTGCTTATAGTTTAAGTTTAACACCTGAATATCTGGAAGATTTTGCCCGTATTGCTGGACTGGAGTATGTCGCTATTGATGAAAATACGACATTGACGCATCTGGAAAACCAATTGAAGTGGAATGAACTCTATTTTTTAATTAAGAAATAAACGAAATTGTCCTTCTGTTTTTTTGCAGAGGGACTTCATCATAAGCAAGTCGCAACACTATGGATAAATTTGCAACGGTAGATTACATCATCTTTGTCGTCTACTTTATTATTGTAGCCGGATATGGCTTCTGGATTTACAGCAGAAAAACAGCAGCCAATAATAGCAGTAAAGACTATTTCTTGGCAGAGGGTTCATTGACCTGGTGGGCTATTGGGGCATCATTAATTGCATCCAATATATCTGCCGAACAATTTATTGGCATGAGTGGTAACGGATTTGAGGTCGGTATTGCCGTTGCGGCTTACGAACTCATTGCTGCTGTAGCATTAATTATTGTGGCCGTGTGGTTTATACCAGTTTATCTGAAGAATAAGATCTTTACGATGCCACAGTTTTTAAACAATCGATACAATGAAACGACCAGTCTGATTATGGCTGTTTTCTGGCTTTTCTTATATGTGTTTGTCAACTTAACGTCGATCTTATACCTCGGCGCAATCGCTATATCGAGTATGGCCGGTGGGGGTGATAGTTTTCACTTGATCATGGTGGCACTGGCTGTATTTGCTGTGATTATTACACTAGGTGGTATGCGTGTTATTGGTTTTACCGATGTCATCCAAGTGGTAGTCTTGATTATCGGCGGTATCGCTACTACTTATGTTGCATTAACATTGGTGAGTGAACACTTTGGTCTAGGCAAGGACGTATTGGCTGGTTTTAACAAGCTAATGGAAGATTCGCCTAAGCACTTTGAAATGATCGTTGATAAACCTGGAGTCGGCGCGACGCAAGAGGAGATCAATAAATATTTGATGTTGCCCGGAATAGGTATGTACCTGGCAGGTATCTGGATTGTGAATTTGAATTACTGGGGCTGTAATCAATACATCACCCAACGTGCATTGGGAGCGGATCTAAAAACTGCGCGTATGGGTATTTTATTTGCAGGCTTATTAAAACTGTTAATGCCGCTAATCGTGATGTTGCCTGGTATAGCAGCTTATGTACTTTATAAAAATGGAGCATTGCAAGAAGAGATGGCTCCAGGAGGGGTATTTCATGCTGATAATGCTTATTCTGCCATTCTTGGACATCTGCCAAATGGCATGAAGGGTTTAGCACTTGCGGCACTAACGGCTGCTATCGTTGCCGGTTTAGCGGGTAAAGCAAATAGTATTGCGACTATTTATACGTTGGATATCTACAAAAAATACATCAATGCAGGTGCTTCGGAATCGAAAATGGTATGGGTAGGTAAAATCACGATCGTCATTTCTATCCTTGTGGCTGTCCTATTTACCTGGAATGATACATTAGGAATTGGTGGTGCTGGAGGATTCACTTTCATCCAAAAATACACGGGCTTTATTAGTCCTGGTGTATTTGCAATGTTCTTATTGGGAATGTTCTGGAAACGTACCACAGGTCCTGCTGCAATCACGGGATTGATTTCGGGATTTGGTTTATCGATATTTTTCAATGAGTTTGCAACAAAGGTATTTGGTCCTGAAACTTGGCTGTACACAGCCTACATCAATAAAAGCGGCAACTACGAAATTCCATTTCAGATCTGTATGGGACTAGCTTTTGCTTTTACCTTGGCCATGATGATCGGTGTTAGTTTATTGGGTCCAAAAGAGAATCCAAAAGCATTTGTTCTGGACAAAAAGATGTTCAAAGTAGAGCCCTCGATTTTGGTATTGATCGTGGTAACACTCTTATTAGTAACAGCTATATATGTACGTTTTTGGTAGATGTAATAATGATTAATCAATTGTAAATTATAACAATATGAATAGTAAAATTATAAATGGTATTTTATTGACCTCCGTATTGGCTTGTGGTTGCCAACAGAGCTCGAATAAACAGCATACGAATGAAACGACAGATTCTGTGGATAAGTCTTTTGATACGGTTATCGATAGTAAAGATGTCAAATTGTATACATTAACGAATGGCAAGCTTAAAGCTGCGCTGACAAATTATGGTGCAAGGTTAGTGAACTTACAGGTTCCTGATAAAGCCGGCAACTTGACAGATGTGATCCTTGGTTATGACAGTGCTGCAGCGTATAAAGCTAATGCGAGTAATTTTTATGGGGCTATCGTAGGTCGTTATGGAAATAGAATCGGGGATGCAACTTTCACTTTACAGGGAGTTAAATACGAACTGGAGAAGAATGACGGAAAAAACTCCCTGCATGGGGGTACTCATGGTGTTTACAATCAAGTATGGGATGTCGCGAACAGTTCAGATTCATCCATTACCTTCACGTATCTTTCTCCTGATGGAGAGGCAGGTTATCCTGGTGAAGTGAAAATGCAAGTAACATATACATTAAGTCATGCCGGCGGACTGGTAATGGATTACCAAGCGACTACGGATAAAGAAACGGTATTAAACCTCACAAACCACGCTTATTTTAATTTAAGTGGTGCAGGATCTGCAACAATATTGGACCATGAATTGCAAATCGATGCGGGAGCAATTACGGAAGTTGATGATACTTTGATACCAACAGGAAAAAGTATTCAAGTGGAGGGAACACCATTTGATTTTCGTCAAGCATTTGTCATCGGTGAGCGCATTGAAACAGAAGATGCACAGCTGAAGATTGGAAAAGGCTATGACCATAACTTTGAATTGCGTAAAGCGTCTGGTTTTAGAAAGGTTGCTTCTGTGTATGCTCCGAAAACGGGAATAGAAATGCAAGTATTAACGACAGAACCGGGTTTACAGTTTTATAGTGGCAATTTCATGAAGGACACTGATCCTAAAGGGAAAGGTGGTTTGGTATATCCGTTCCGTTCTGCATTTTGTTTAGAAACACAGCATTATCCGGATGCACCTAACCATCCAGCATTTGCTTCTACGGTGTTGAAACCAGAACAAACTTATAGCACGAAATCGGAATATAGATTTACCATAAGATAATATAGGATGAAAAAAATTGAGCTATTACTAGCAGCTATGATGGCTGGATCTACGGCATTATTTGCACAAACCCCTATAAGTTTTAAAGTGGACCTTGACCAATCTGCTGGAAAGATGTCACAAGACATGTGGGGAGTGTTTTTTGAAGATATTAACATGGGTGCCGATGGTGGAATATATGCTGAATTAGTTAAAAACCGATCTTTCGAGTTTAACGAACCTTGGATGGGATGGAAAAAACTGACTAAAGAACCAGAAGGCACTTTTCTAATTACAAACAACAGTAAACGAAAAGGAAATCCGCGCTCATTGAAGATTCATAATCCAAAGGGTGTCCAGCTTGGGGTGCAAAATGAAGGTTTCCGAGGTATGGGAATTAAGAAAGGGGAGCAGTATGAATTTTCACTTCTTTTTAAAGAAGCTTCTAGCGGAATGCGCATTCGTGTCGAATTGCTAAATGAAGAGGATAAAGTGATTGGATCAAGTGAGTTAACATTGGCTAGTGGAAGTGATTGGCAAAGTGGGGCATCAAAATTTACGGCTTTAGAGACTGTTGATAAAGGTAAGTTGAATGTCTGGATCGAAGGAGCGGGCGATGTGGAAGTGGATATGATTTCTCTTTTCCCAATGGATACCTGGAAAAATAGACCTAAAGGCTTACGTAAGGATATGGTGCAGCTATTGGCAGATATGAAACCTGGATTTATCCGTTTTCCTGGAGGTTGTATAGTGGAAGGTAGGGATCTAGCGAGTAGGTTCCAATGGAAAAAAACAGTAGGTCCGATCGAGGAACGTGAATTGATCATTAACCGTTGGAATACTGAATTTAAGCACAGACCGGCACCGGATTATTTTCAAACTTTTGGATTGGGATTTTATGAATATTTCTTAATGGCTGAAGATATTGGTGCTAAAGCAGTGCCCATCTTAAACTGTGGGATGGCATGTCAGTTTAATACGGCAGAGCTTGTTCCAATGGATGAGTTGGACACATATGTTCAGGATGCTTTGGATCTGATTGAGTTTGCCAATGGGGCTGTGACGACTACTTGGGGTAAACTTCGTTCAGACATGGGGCATCCGGCTCCTTTCAACCTGGAAATGTTAGGTGTAGGGAATGAAAATTGGGGACCTCAGTATGTAGAGCGTTTAGCTGCATTTAAAAAGGTTTTAAATGAGAAGCATCCTGAAATCGCCATTATAGCAAGCTCAGGAACAGATCCCGATGGCGAGCGTTTTGCTTATCTGGATGAACAATTACGGGAGATGAAGATTGATATTATTGATGAACATTATTATAGACCGCCATCATGGTTTTTGTCGAGTGTATCTCGTTATGATGATTATGACCGTAACGGTCCTAAAGTGTTTGCCGGTGAATATGCTTCACACACTACGCGACCAAACGGTCCTGGTCGGAGTACTTGGGAAGCAGCTCTATCAGAAGCAGCATTCTTAACTGGACTCGAACGAAATGCTGATGTTGTGCAAATGGCATCGTATGCACCATTATTTGGCCATGTGGATGGCTGGCAATGGACTCCAGATTTGATTTGGGTGGATAATTTAAATGCATATGGAACACCAAGTTATCAGGTGCAGAAATTGTATTCCACCAATACTGGTACGGATATCGTACCCGTTAAATGGAATGGAGCTGCTGTCGCAGGTAAAGATAGTTTATTCGCATCGTCTGTTTACGACAGTATCACGAAGGAATTGATTATCAAATTTGTGAATTATAATAGTAAACCGGTACAGGTTAACTTTGATATCAACTCGAAGAAAAAACTTAAACAAAATGCTATGAAAACGACATTGGCAAATGGGGACTTGAGTATATCAACAAGTTTTGAAGAACCATTGAAAATACAGCCCAAAGTGGAACAAGTTAATTATAAAGGGAAAAAGATAGCAGATACGTTTGCACCATACTCTTTGACAGTCATTAAGCTGGCTGTTCAATAAAATAAGTTTTTTACAATGATACGGTCATGGGTCGCAATGCAGTGCAAAATCACCATGAACTAAACGAAGCTTTGTCTTAGACAAAGCAGTTATATGATTAAGCCTGAAGCCTTCACCTAGGCGTCAGGTTATAAATATACTCGTGATCGTATCATTTTGTTGACTCCATTATTATTTGTCTGCGGAGATGTGATTAGCATGATGCAGCCGATGAGGGGAGATATGATCTGAAGTTCTACTTGGTGCCATTTGGAAAAGTGATTACAATTACTATGGTCTTTAAAGCCGTTCGAAACAGTACATCTTGGTTTTGTTGGTACTGTAGGCGGACATCATTTGAAATGGATGCGATCTAGAAAAAGGCATTACATCAAAATAACCTTTAAACCGAAAGGTGAAGCAGGCATATGGTTGTGTTGGCGCTTTTAGGTTGATGTAAATTATCTATTTCGGATTATTTCAATGTATTTTTAGTAGCGATATGGGCTTTAAGGCGTAGGTGAAGCAGTCAGTCTTGATAGGGTGCAGACTGTTATACTAATGTCACTTTAATTTCTATTTGGCACCATCTAGGACTCTTCATTTAACGATAAAAATGAAAGGTGTACAACACCATTGTTTAAATTCATAACTCAATTATTGATTCATAAAAGATCGCATAATTGAGTTGTGTTATTACAAATAAATAACTCATATTAATTTTTATTATGATGAAAAAACAGCTTATTTATATATGCTTATTGTTTTTCTTTCTTGTACGACATACAGCCGTGTATGCTAATGAACCGGACTCGGTTTATATTTTTGCCTATAGCTCTGGAAAGAATGATCACCATAATGGTTTGCATTTTGCGTGGAGCCTGGATAAGAAGAAATGGAACAACATTGGCGCTGAAGCAAGTTTCTTAAAGTCTGACTATGGTCGATGGGGATCGGAAAAGAAGATGATTGATCCTTTTTTGTTCTTATCTCCAACGGGAACTTGGCATTGTGTATGGAGTTTGAATAAAGAAGATGGTGCCTTTGCACACAGTGCCTCGCGCGATTTAATACAGTGGGAGAGCCAGTCTTACCCTTTGGTATTTGCAGGAGGCAATTGCCTCAGTCCTGTAATTGATTACAACAAAACGACAGGTATTTACCAAGTCGTCTGGAAGACGGATCGGAATGTTGAAGAATATTATGCTGTAGAAACAAAGGATTTTAAAATATTTTCAGCAAATAAGAAAGTAATGGTTACGCAAAATAGCAAAGTTGAGGTACGTTTAGTGGATGGAATCTACACAGGGACTGTTCATAAAGTTGCGTGGCAAACACTTGAAAATCTGCTCAAAAAACAGCAATTGGATACTTACAAAGGAAAGTTGAACAGTGAAAGGATGGTCGATGATGTGCAACGCTTTGCTTCACTTACTCCTCTGAAAGGAAAACTAAAATTAGATGAACATATTGCTGATCGTAAGATCAGTGATTTGCTTATTGGAGCATTTTTTGAAGATATCAATTATGCCGCTGATGGTGGATTATATGCAGAATTGATCCAGAATAGAGGATTTGAATACTCTGCTATGGATCGAAAAGAATGGAACAGTCTGACTGCCTGGAGTACGACGAATACGGAAACGATTCTTTCGATTGATACGTTATCACCGATTCATAAAAATAACCACCACTATGTAAGCATGCATGCTAAAAATGGAGGAGGAATTGTTAATGAAGGATTTGGTGGTATTTATATACAGAAAGGTGAACATTATAAGTTTTCGATATATGCTCGAACAAAATCTGGGCAATTTGGGCAATTGATCATTCGATTAGTAGATGTGAAGGGGAATACTATTGGTGAAACGAAAACAAAAAAAATATCTAAAAAATGGGAACAGTACAAATTGGAAATGATCGGCAACGCAACCGTTTCAGATGCTCGATTGGTGATTGCTTACTCAACCGATGGTGTAATCGATATGGACATGGTCTCGTTATTTCCTAAAAATACTTTCCGAAATAGAGCGAACGGTTTAAGAGCAGATCTTGCTACGACTATTGCTGACATGAAACCTCGGTTTGTGCGTTTCCCAGGCGGCTGTGTCGCTCATGGAGATGGTATCGATAATATCTATCATTGGAAAAATACGATAGGACCTGTGGAGCAACGCAAGCCACAGCGTAATCTCTGGGGGTATCATCAATCATTTGGCTTAGGATATTTTGAATATTTTCAATTTTGTGAAGATTTAGGTGCAGAACCAGTGCCTGTTGTGGCGGCAGGCGTACCATGCCAAAATTCAGGACATCATGGTCACGAACTTGGTGGGCAGCAGTGTGGCATTCCAATGGAAGATATGGGCGATTATATTCAAGATATTTTGGATTTAATAGAATATGCTAATGGAGATAGTAAAACTTTTTGGGGTAAGAAACGTGCTGAAGCGGGACATGTTGCTCCTTTTAACTTGAAATACATCGGTATTGGGAATGAAGATCTGATTACTGATATATTCAAAGAACGCTTTACTATGATCTACCAAGCCGTAAAAGAGAAATATCCTGATGTTAAAGTTATTGGAACGGCGGGCCCTTTTTACGAAGGATCGGATTATGTGGAAGGGTGGGATTTAGCGACAAAATTGGAGGTTCCTTTAATTGATGAACATTACTATAACCCTCCAGGATGGTTTATCCATAATCAGGACTTTTACGATCGTTATGACCGTAATAAGGCTAAGGTATATCTTGGAGAGTATGCTGCGCATCTTCCTGATCGTGCCAGTACAATTGAAACAGCATTGGCAGAGGCACTGCATTTGTGTAATGTAGAGCGGAATGCCGATGTCGTTACGATGACTTCTTATGCACCACTATTGGCAAAAGAAGGTAATACGCAGTGGTCTCCAGATCTGATTTATTTCGATAATACGACAGTGAAACCTACCGTGGGCTATTATATACAACAGGCATTTGGACAACATGCTGGCGATACCTATCTTTTTAGTGATTTACAGTTGTCTAATCATGATGAAACGGTTCGCAAACGAGTTGGAAAATCAATCGTACGCGACGCTAAATCGGGTGATACCATCGTGAAACTGGTGAATTTGTTGCCTGTTGAAATTGACCTTGAACTTGATCTTTCGACTATTGGTGTTGTAAATCAACAAGTGAATGCAACTGTTATTTCAGGAAAACCAACAGATCAGACTGCTAGACCTGTTGCAGTAACACTTCAATTAGACAGATGCAAATTGTCTCCTTATTCGTTCACCGTTTTTCGCATACCTGCTCAAAAATAAGTAATAACATGAAAAAGATACAAATTATAATCCGATTGCCATTGATATTGATGGCGGTATTGATTAAAATCACAGTATTCGGACAACACAGTATAGCTTCAAAATCTGAAGCAGTAGCTTATCTGTTTGCTTATTTTTCTGACAATAGTCCAGACGGCGAACAAGTCCGTTATGCAATAAGCAAAGATGGTTTAAATTATCAGCCCTTAAATGAGGGGAAACCAGTTATTGCATCTGATAGCATTGCTTTAAAAAAAGGTATTCGTGATCCCCATATCATGCGTTCTGAAGACGGAAAATTGTTTTATATGGTACTGACCGATATGCGTTCAAGCGAGGGCTGGCAAAGCAATAATGGTATTATCTTGATGAAAAGTACCGATCTAATCCATTGGGAACATCAAGCGATTGATTTCCCAACGCGGTTTCCTGATCTCGAAGGATTTGCTCAGGATAATTTACATGCGGTCTGGGCCCCGCAAACTATTTGGGATGCGAAAAAGAAAAAATACATGATCTATTACTCTATAGGTAGACACGATTGGGAGTATGCTGTAGGAGATAAAAAACAGCCCCATTTTAAGATCTATTACTCGTATGTAAATTCTGATTTTACGGATATCAGTACACCGGAATTGTTATTTGACTTCGGAACAGCAGCTATTGATGGTGATATTGTATTCGATAAACAGAAAAAGGAGTACGTCTTATTTTTTAAGGATGAGGGATTATCTACAGTGAATAATGGTTTACAGACAAAGAGTGGGGTGATGCGAGCACTAAGTAAAAATTTAACAGGACCCTATCACACCGAATATCGTCATCTCAATCCGGATCAGCATAAACCTGTTGAAGGTTCCAGTGTATTTAAGCTGATCGACTCGGATGAGTATATTTTGATGTATGATTGCTACACCGAAGGCTATTATCAGTTTTGTAAAAGTTCAGACCTATCGCATTTTACTTTTGTTCAAAATACACCATTGCACGGTAAGTTTACTCCCAGACATGGTTCCGTTATGTCTATAACCAGTAGCGAGCTGCAAAAACTGACTGATAAATTTGGAATTCCTTCTGGATTTTAGAAGGCATGACTTAATCGTATTGTTAAAAATACAAAAAATTGAATACGATTTTTGTCTATTTTACAAGTTTTTAAGTATTTGCGTTGTTGTTATTTTGCTTAGATAATGCCCTTATTGAATATAAAAAAAATAAATGTTTGTTTTACATTTATTTTTTTATATTTGTTTTACAATTATAACCAATATAGTTTTTTCACCTTCAATTAGCGACTATGGATTCCTAATACTATGCTTGAATTTTTTATCAAGGATAAAAAAATTTGTCACATTTTTTTAAGTGTATGTTTAACATTTAATAATAATGGTTTTTACATTTCATTTTTTTTACTGGTTCTGATGCTTATGTCATTTGATTTTGCTCATGAACCCTTTTTACCTGATCGGAATTTTAAAAAAATGAAACCAGTTATCGAAAACGACTAAATTATGAAAAACAAAAAAATTCTTTTTTTATATGTCTTTATGTGGTTACTACCCTTTTTGACATATGCACAAACTAAAATTACTGGGCAGGTAATAAATAAGGACAAAGAGCCGATAGTAGGCGTGAGCGTACTTGTTGAAGGAATGCCCAATTTAATAACAAGTACAGATTATGATGGTCGTTTCCAATTGAATGATGGAAAAGGCTTCTTACTGATTACCTATGTTGGATACAAGACACAGCGTGTTGCGATCGGTAATGAAACCAAATTTTTCATTACACTGGAAACGAGTGATCAATCGCTGGAAGAGGTGGTGGTGGTTGGTTATGGAACGCAGTCTAAACGTAATATTACAGGAGCCGTGAGTAATATTAAATCGGAAGATATTGTTCGTTCTTCTTCAACAACCGCAGCGGGTGCACTAGCGGGTAAGGTGCAGGGTATTTCTGTACGAGGAAAGGATGCTCGTCCAGGAAGAGGAGCAGCTCTTGAGATCCGTAACATGGGTAATCCACTTTATGTCATCGATGGAGTAGCTTATGGCGGTCAAACAGGTACGGACTGGGTAGGAACTCAAAATGGTTCTGGTGCGGATATCTTTAATGCCCTAAATCTGGAGGATATTGAAAGCATATCCATCTTGAAGGATGCCGCAGCCGCTGTATATGGATTCAGAGCATCTGGTGGAGTGGTTTTAATCACCACTAAAAAAGGAAATAAAGGTGAAAAGGCAAAAATCAATATCAATGGATACCAAGGATGGCAGAATTTAACACGTTTTCCTGATCTGGCAAATGCGGCGCAATATACACGTGGGTTAGTGGAAGCTGCCCAAAATGAGGGAAAAGATCCGAATGCGGTCTATACCCCTGATGAGCTTGCAAAATGGCAAATGGGGACAGATCCTGGTTATAAAAGCTATGATTATTACGATATGATTATACGTAAGAATATTCCGCAACGTAACATCAGTGCCAATGTAACGGGAGGTAGTGATAAGTCTAATTATTTTCTCTCGATAGGTCATCTTACTCAAGATGCCATGATTAAGGATTTTAATTATAAAAGGACCAATCTACAAGCTAATATGGAAGCCCGAGTTCTGGAAGGTTTGACAGTAGGTACACAAATTTCAGGAAGACATGAGGGAACCCAAGATGTTGGTTTACCAGGGGGAGATGGCTACTTTTCATCGATTTTGGCCATGTTCAAAAACAGACCTACGGTGTCACCTTATGTGAATGATAATCCCGACTATCCAACACACACCAATGATTTTGCGTACAATCCCGCTGTTTTTGACCGCGATATTGCGGGTTATAAAGATAATCGATACTTAGCTGGAAATGTAAATTTATTTGCGTCATATAAAACTAAATTTGGTCTTTCTGCTAAAGGAACTGTTTCTTATAATTACACGAATAATAAGTTCGACGGATTTCAATATACCTATGATGTATACCGTTTTGAAGATAATGAGTATAAAGCTACTGGAGGAAGCCGTTCAGGATGGCGCTATGATACCAATCGGGATATTGTTTCCCGTTTTGCGCAGTTCTTAGTGGATTATAATAAGCAAATCGGTGATCATGCGTTCTCCGGTACACTCGGGTACGAACGTTCCGATTGGGAGAGAACGATGAAAACACTGGGAGCAAATCCATCGAATAATTATATTCCGTTGCTACGTCTTTCTGAATTAAATGAACTTGGGGACAACTGGGATTATCAAGCTCGTGCCGGATATATCGGTCGGTTGAACTATAATTATAAAGGAAAATATTTACTTGAGTTACTGGGACGATACGATGGTTCGTATTTGTACTATAAAGATCGCCGCTGGGGATTTTTTCCTGGTGCTTCTCTTGGATGGCGGATTTCCGATGAAAACTTCTTTAAACCACTAAAAGGAGTCGTTAATGACTTGAAGATCCGTGCATCTATCGGACAGACCGGTCTGGAAGAAGGCGTAGGTATGCACGGCTACTTAGCGGGTTATAATTGGGCTTCGGGCGATGCCGTACTGGACGGGAATTACGTACCCGGTTTACAGCCTCGAGGTTTGCCGGTAAGGAAACTTTCCTGGGTGAAAAATACCAATTATAACATTGGTGTAGATGTGGGGATGTTGGACAATAAATTGACAATGACGGCAGATGCCTTTAAGATTATCCGAACTGGATTTCCAGGAAAGAAATACGATGTTCTACTTCCGGTAGAAATTGGATATGACCTTCCTAATGAAAATTTGGGTAAAAATGGATACTACGGTGCTGAAGGTATCATTACCTATACCGATAAGATCGGGGAATTGAACTATGTGGTGAGTGCTAATCTTACTTACTCACGCTTTAAGAATCTTGAATCATACAAACCAAGGTTCAGCAATTCGTGGAATGAATACCGGAGTTCGGCCGAAGACCGTTGGGGTGGTGTATGGTGGGGTTATCAAGTGGTTGGACGTTTCCAATCGGAAGACGAAATTCGCAGTCATCCGATCAACAACGATGGCGCCAATAATCGTACGCAACTGCCGGGAGATTTTATCTATAAAGACGTTAATGGTGATGGTGTTATCAACGGTATGGACGAACGTCCTATTGGTTATCCAACAGGTTGGGCTCCAATTATGTCATTCGGTGGAAGGATAGGCTTGAACTGGAAAGGTATCGACATGAATGTTGATTTTTCTGGGGGTGCGGTACAGTCCTGGTTTCAGGATTACGAACTGCGTAATGCCTTTCACGGAGGCGGTAATTCTCCTGCCTATCTTTTGGAAGATCGCTGGCATCGTGCCGATCCTTATGATTCAAATAGTGAATGGATTGCAGGTTATTATCCGGCACTTCGAAATGGAAATTCGGGTCCGAATAGCAGAAACAGTGACTTTTGGTTAACCAATGCCCGTTATTTAAGAATCAGAAATCTAGAGCTTGGTTACAACTTTTCTACTGGTTTAGTGAAAAAAATCAAAGCAGAGAAAATTCGTATCTACGCCAATGGATCTAATCTGTTTTCTTTTGATAACGTGAAAAGATTTCAGATCGATCCAGAGATCGAAGCAGCTGCAGCCGTAGTATATCCACAGCAGCGCGTATTTATGGTTGGGTTTAATGTTACATTTTAAAGAAAATCAATAATGAAAAAGCTATATACATGTTTGGCTCTGTTTGTATGCCTTGGATTTGGGGGGTGTAAACACGACGAATGGTTTGATCGGGATTCCAAAAGCATGATCACGGATGATCAGCTTTGGAACGATCCAAAATTGCTGACTTCTCTACTGGCAAATTATTATAATCGCTTACCAACCCTTCATGGTGTTTTTAACACGGGTGGTATGACTGAGCTGGATGATGCCATGTGGTCCGGGCACCGTGATCAGAATTGGCGTAATGATTTTCAATTTGGCGATGATTACGGCCGTTATTGGGATTATGGGTTAATTCGTGATATCAACCTTTCATTAGAAAACGTAGAAACATTAAGTACCAAGTTAACTGAAGTAACAAAGAAGCAATATTTGGCGGAACTGCGATTTATTCGGGCACTGGTTTATTTTGAAATGGTAAAACGTATGGGAGGAGTTCCTTTGGTGACGACGCAACTTATCTATGATTTTAGCGGTGATCCCACGCCACTTCAAGTGCCTCGGGCTAAAGAGTATGAGATTTACGATTTTATATTCCAGGAAATGGAAGCAATAAAAGAGGATCTCGCAGGTAATAGTACGAGTAAGACAAGAGCCAATAAATATACGGTTCTTGCTTTGGAAAGTAGAGCAATGTTGTATGCGGCATCCTTAGCTAAATACAATGGTTTGATGACAGAACCTATTGTTACAGCGGGCGGTGAAGTAGGAATCCCAGCAACTATGGCCAATGATTATTATCGTAAATCATTAGCAGCTTCAAAAGAGTTGATGAGCGGTCCTTATCGTCTGTTTAATGAAAATCCGGATAAGGGTGCTAATTTCTATGAAATGCTGAACAAAAAAACAGGATCTGAAGTGATTTTTGCAAAGGATTTTGCAGTTGGTCTTAAAACCCATCGCTTTACCTATGATAATATTGTGAAGAGCCTGACAGAAGATAACGAGTCCTCATCTACCATTTCTCCTTCGCTCAGCTTGGTCGAGAGTTTCGACTACCTTGATGGACGAAAAGGTACACTTCAAGACCGTGATGCGAATGGAAATTACATCACTTATACTGGTATTGATGATATTTTTAAGAATAAGGATGCTCGTCTATATGGTACTGTGGTTTATCCAGGAAGTTCTTTCCGAAATAGTGGTGTGAGCATACAGGCAGGTGTTGCTACATGGCAAAACGGAACTTACCAGCTTACAACAGCTCCAGAATTGGGACAACAATTGGGAAATCAACTTGGGGAAGCAAATGCAGGTGGGTTGTGGACTGGTTTTGATGGGCCGAAGGATGATGCACAGGATGTGAGTAATACGGGATTTTACATTCGTAAATTTGTGAGTGATGCTCCTGCTGCTAGTGCCAGAGGGACATCTGCTGCTAATTGGTGGCCTTGGTTCCGTCTTGGCGAAGTCTACCTCAATGCTGCTGAAGCAACATTTGAACTTGGACAAATCGGTGAAGCGACTCAATATATCAATACTTTACGTGAACGTGCTGGGTTTCCAGCCAACAGTGTCACCACATTAACCATGGATGTCATTCGTAATGAACGTAGGGTAGAACTTGCTTTTGAAGATCACCGCTTTTTCGACTTGAAAAGATGGCGTTTAGCGCATACGGTATGGAATGGATCTGAAAATGATCCGAATGCTGTGGTGCGCGGTCTGTATGGTTATCGTGTGGTACGTCCGGGACATGTGGACCATGGTAAATTTATCTATGCACGCATCAAACCTAGTCGTTTCCGCAAAGCTCGTTTTTTCCGTTTAGCAAATTATTATTCCTCTATTGAGCAAAGAGTACTGGACAATAATCCAAAAATTGTTAGAAATCCATTACAATAATCTACTGAGTCATGAAAATAAAATTTTTAACAGTACTAACTGCTACACTAGGTCTTTTAGTAGTTGGTTGTGAATATGATAATTTTGAAGCACCTAAAGATTCGTTAACCGGAAAAGTGGTTTTTGAGGGTAAACCTGTTGGTGTAAGGAATAACGGTCCAGAACTGGAATTATGGCAGGACGGTTATCCTTTAAAATCATTGATTCCCGTCTATATTAATCAAGCAGGTGAGTTTTCTGCCAGCCTATTTAAAGGTAAGTATAAATTAGTCCGAAAAGGAAATTCACCCTGGTTACGGCAATCGACCGACACAATTGTCGTAAATGTGGATGGAAATACCGTTCTTGATGTACCCGTTACCCCTTATTTTTCTGTGGGAAATGAAAGTTTTCAGGCAACAAACGGTCAAATAGCTGCAAACTTTATCATCAGAAAGACCGCTGAGTCTTCCAATCTGGATCAAGTAAAGGTTTTCTTACGTAAATCTATGTTGACCGATCATGTTGTCTTTGATCAGGAGATTAAAATTGATCTTAACAACATCGTGATAGGAACGGAAACACGTGTTTCCGCTCAGTTGTCTTCAGGATTGAAAGATCAGGATTATATTTTTGCGCGTGTGGGTGTGAAGTCTTCCTCGTCGGAAGAGTATACTTATACTCCGGTACAAAAGATAGTCCTCAAGTAATTTATGCAATCCTATTTGTAAATTCGTAAAAAGCATGCTCAACCTTATTCTATTAACCTCATAACTTAAACTTTACATGAAGAAAAGAAAATGGCCGTTAGCCACAATCTTAATTACTTTTTTTGCCATTAATATGATCGGTCAGGCCAGAGGTCAGGAATATAAATTCGGTCCTGCCGAAAAGGATTTTGTCGGTTACCTATTTGCTTATTTTAAAGGCAATTCGGTAGCAGATGAATCCGTTTGTTTTGCTGTTAGTACCGATGGTTATACCTATCGCGCATTGAACCAGAATCAGCCTATCTTGGATTCAAAGCTTATTAGTACAACGGGTGGCGTACGCGATCCGCATATTTTGCGGGGTGAGGACGGTCAGTCTTTCTATATGGTGCTGACCGATATGACCTCATCAAAAGGTTGGGACTCTAATCGTGCTTTGATATTGTTAAAATCGAATGATCTTATTCATTGGGAACATCGCGTAATTAATATTCAAGATCGATTTAAAGGTCATGAAAATTTGAAGCGCGTTTGGGCTCCACAGACCATATATGACCCCGCTGTTAATAAATATATGGTTTACTGGTCGATGAAGCATGGCGATGGTGCTGATATCATTTATTATGCTTACGCTAATAGCGACTTTACTGATTTTGAAGCAGAACCTAAGGTCTTGTTTGTTCCTAAAAATGGGAAATCTTGTATAGATGGCGATATCATCAATAAGAATGGACTATTTTATATGTTTTACAAAACTGAAGGACACGGTAACGGTCTTAGATTAGCTTTAACCGATTCTCTTACTTCTGGAAAATGGATCGAACAGCCTGGTTATAAACAACAGACTACTGACGCTGTTGAAGGTTCGAGTGTGTTTAAACTTAATCAATCAGATCGATACATTTTAATGTACGATGTGTATGGGAAAGGGAAGTATCAGTTCTGTGAATCGGATGATTTGGATCGTTTCAAGGTGATTGATCATGATGTTAACATGGATTTTCATCCCCGACACGGTTCTATTATTCCATTGTCAAGAAGTGAATTTAAAGCAGTGACAGATCGTTGGGGTACACCAAAGGACATCACAGTGCCAAATCGAAAAAATCCGGTATTGGATGGATTCTATGCAGATCCAGATGTGCTGTATTCCAATAAAACGAAAAAGTATTATATCTATCCGACGAGTGATGGATTTGATGGCTGGGGAGGTTATTACTTTAAGACATTTTCTTCTGATGATCTGAAATCGTGGAAAGATGAAGGCGTTATTTTAGATTTGAAAAAAGAAGTGCCTTGGGGAACTCGTAATGCGTGGGCTCCAACCATAACGGAAAAAAAGGCCAAGGGAGATTATAAATATTATTACTATTTCACAGCCGCGCAAAAGATAGGCGTTGCTGTTGCTGATTTGCCTACAGGTCCATTTAAGGATTCTGGAAAACCCTTGATCGATTTTAAACCTGATGGTATTAAAGGCGGACAGGAAATTGATCCAGCAGTTTTTAACGATCCGAAATCTGGTAAAAGTTATTTGTATTGGGGCAATGGTTATCTCGCTGTTGCGGAATTGAACAAGGATATGGTATCGATCAAACAACATACAATGAAAACCTTAAAGATTGATGGTACATTTCGTGAGGGTGTTTATGTCATTTACCGAAATGGAACTTATTATTTCTTCTGGTCTGAGGATGATACCCGAAGTGAGAACTATCGGGTACGTTATGGTACTTCATCATCACCAATGGGAGAGATCCATATCCCAGAGAATAATATTGTTCTTGAGAAAGATCCTGCACAAGGAATTTATGGTACAGGACACAATTCTGTATTGCAAATACCCGGTACCGATGAATGGTATATCGTCTATCACCGATTTAATTATCCTAATGGTATACATATGGGCGATGCAGCAGGTTACAATCGGGAAGTATGTATGGATAAGCTGGAATTTAAAGCAGATGGAACCATTAAAAAAGTAATTCCTACACACGAGTAGGGTTTACTTTCTTTATAATTTTTTATACAAAAAAACTTACACTATAATGAAACGTTTACTTATCGTCACTGTTCTTAGCTTGAGCTCACTGTTGGTTTTTGCGCAAAATCTGACTATTTCTGGACCTGATAAACGATTAGTGGTCAATGTCTCTTTGGAAAAGGGCAAGCTTTATTATGATGTCCATTTAGATGGAAAGGTGATGCTTGAAAGATCTGCACTCGGATTAAAAGGACGTCATGTTGATCTATCGACTAATTTGAAACTAGTTGATCAGATCAATAACCAAGTTGATGTGCAGTATGAGGAGCATAAAATAAAACGTAAACTGGTCCATTACCAGGCAAATGAGCTGATCTGTAAATTAGAAAATAGCGATAAACAAGCTTTACATGTGGTGTTTCGGGTTAGTAATCATGATATTGCTTTTCGGTACCATGTGCCACAGGTCGGTGAAGCTGCCAATCTATATATTGAAGAGGAATTGAGTGCATTTAAATTCCCGAATCTGACGACTACCTTTCTGACTCCTCAAGCACCACCCATGTCTGGTTGGATGAAAACGAAACCAAGTTATGAAGAGGAGTATACGGTGGATGCGCAATTGGGAGTTCCTTCTAAGTATGGATACGGTTATACCTTTCCAGGATTATTCCGTGTTGGTGACCGTGGCTGGGTACTCGTTTCTGAAACTGGAGTAGGAGCACTATACTGTGGATCTAAGTTGAGTGAAGGAAGCGAAGACGGACAATATAAGGTCGCATTTCCGGAGATCGGGGAAAACAACGGGATCGGTAGTGCGCAACCGGCAATTGCTTTACCGGGTAATACACCGTGGCGCACACTGACTGTTGGTAGTACGTTAAAACCCATTGTAGAGACTACCATCTCATTTGATGTGGTTGAGCCTGTTTACAAGGCATCAAAACAATATTCTTATGGACGTTCAACTTGGAGCTGGCTGGAGTGGCAGGATGGCAGTATTAATTTTGAAGATCAGAAAAAATTTGTAGATCTCTCTGCAGCTATGGGCTATGAATTTGTTTTGGTCGATAATTGGTGGTATAGCAAAATCGGACGTGATAAAATTGAAGCTTTGATTGGCTATGGAAAAGACAAAGGTGTCGGCATCTGTTTATGGTACAATTCCAACGGTTTTTGGAATGATGCGCCACAAACACCTAAAAATAGGATGAATACAGCTGTCGCTCGAAAAAAGGAGATGGCTTGGATGCAAAGTGTCGGTATAAAAGGTATCAAGGTTGACTTTTTTGGTGGTGACAAACAGGAGACCATGAAACTCTATGAAGATATTTTATCGGATGCGAATGATTATGGTCTATCGGTTATATTTCACGGCTGTACTCTGCCAAGGGGATGGGAACGTATGTACCCCAATTTTGTGGGGAGCGAGGCTGTACTTGCTTCAGAGAACTTGATCTTTACGCAGCATGCGAATGATAATGAAGCTTTTAATGCGAGTTTACATCCCTTTATTCGGAATGCTGTAGGATCAATGGATTTCGGCCCCGTTCTACTCAATAAAAAGCATAATCGTGAAAACAACGGTGGGATGATCCGAAAGACAACTGAAACATTTCAATTGGCTACAGCCGTTCTGTTTCAGACACCGGTTCAGAATTTTGGAATTACACCGAACAATCTGACGGAGATGCCTAAACATATTATTGATTTTATGAAAGCAGTACCCACGACGTGGGATGAAACGGTCTTGATAGATGGATATCCGGGAAAGTATGTGGTATTAGCCCGAAGACATGCTGACCGTTGGTACATCGCAGGCATCAATGCAGAGAAAAAGGAAAAAGAGTTAACGATTCATTTACCGATGCTTTCGGGAGAAAAGTGGCAATTGTACACCGATAATAAGGATAGAACAGCACAATACAAGGAAATACCTGTGCAAAAAAATAAGTTGGTAAAAGTGACTCTTCAGGCAGACGGCGGGTTTCTGATCGTTGGAGAGTAACATATATTTATTGAAGTAGTTCGGTTTAAAATGCAGAAAATATTAAAACATATCCGCTTAATTATCCCAGTTTTACTGCTGGGATCAAGATCTTTATTTGCACAGCCTGGATTTGGGAGCGCTGAAAAAATTAATGCAGACTGGCTGTTTCATCTGGGAGATCTGGATGGTGCAAAGATAAATGCACAAGCCAATCAAAATTGGCGATCGGTGCAGCTTCCACATGATTGGAGTGTGAAGTATCCGTTAAGTCCAAATCTCGCAAGCGCTACCGGTTATCTGCCGGGAGGAATCGGCTGGTATCAAAAGAAATTGCTGATACCGATTGCAGATCAAGGAAAAAAAATATACCTGTATTTTGAGGGTGTTTACAATCATAGTGAGGTATTTATTAATGGAAAATCAGTTGGTAAGCGCCCAAATGGCTATATTTCTTTTTCTTATGATATCTCACCGTTCGTCAATTTTGGCCAGGAAAATACCATTGCAGTGAAAGTGGATCATAGCCACAGCGCTGATTCGAGATGGTATACCGGATCTGGGATCTATCGCGACGTTTGGTTTGTCAAAGCGAATCCTATTCATTTAGAACAATGGGGGGTATATGCTTATCCTGAAATTAATGGAAATCAAGGAACTTTAAATGTCGAAGTCGCACTTGCTAATGAAACAAGCCGGTCAACCGCTGTAGCGGTCATCCAGCAGTTGATCGATGAAGCTGGGAATGTGGTGGCTAAGCATGCTAAGAAGATTACTGTAGCCGCAAATGGCCATCTGACAATTCCAATGAAAATGGGCGTTAAAAATCCAAAACTATGGAGTCTGGAACAGCCAAATCGTTATATTTTAAAAACCTTAGTGCTACAAGATGGTCAGGAGATTGATCGATCGGAAATAAAAACGGGCTTCCGAAGCTTAAAGTTCGACCCTGATCAAGGTTTTGCGTTAAATGGTAAGTGGACAAAATTAAAGGGCGTGTGTATCCATCATGATGCTGGTGTATTGGGCGCAGAAGTTTATCCTGAAGTATGGAGACGTAGATTGATGACCTTAAAGTCATTAGGTGTCAATGCGATCCGTACCAGTCATAATCCACAAGCAAACTCATTATATGATCTCTGTGATGAACTCGGTCTTATGGTGATGAATGAAGCGTATGATGAATGGGAATATCCGAAGCGTAAATGGCTTTCGGGTTGGAATGTTGGAACACCGGGATTTGAGGGGTCCTATCAATTTTTTAAAGAATGGGGCGAGCGTGATCTTGCAGATATAGTAAAGAGAGACCGGAATCATATTTCAATTTTTGCTTGGAGTATCGGGAATGAAGTTGACTATCCCAATGATCCTTATTCACATCCGATACTTGCAGGGGAGCAAGGCAGTGGTTTTACACAGCCGATCTTTGGGGGATATAAAAAAGATGCTCCAGATGCAATGCGATTGGGTGATATCGCCAAGCGTTTAGCCGCTGTGGTCCGGAAATATGATAGGAGCAGACCTGTTACCGGCGGATTGGCAGGAGTTGCCATGTCCAATGAAACCGAATATCCGGATGCTCTGGATATCACTGGATATAATTACACGGAGAGTCGTTATCAAGAAGATCATATTCGCTATCCGAAACGAGTAATATTTGGTAGCGAAAATAGACATGATCTGGCCGCGTGGAAAGCTGTCCGAGACAATAATTATATTTTTGGTCAGTTTCTCTGGACAGGAATCGATTACCTCGGTGAATCAGGTCGTTGGCCATCCCGTGGTTTTTATTCTGGGATGTTGGATTTCGCAGGTTTTATTAAACCAAGGGGATATTTTCGACAAGCCTTATGGTCAGAAAAACCAATGGCTTACTTAGGAACTTATGCCTTGAAAGGTGAGGTTGGTAAAACTGATGTGTGGTCGGATCTCGAAACTGAAAGGGGGCAACGGAAAAATGAAGCTCCATCGATGGATGCTTGGCCTATATGGAACTATCGGGAAGGTCAATTGATACGTGTTGTCTGCTACACAAATACAGCTTTTGCAAAATTAGAACTAAATGGTAAAGTTGTCGGTGATATCAAATCGTATAATGAAGAACAGGGCATTGTTTATTGGGATATCCCGTATGCAGAAGGGAGATTGGAAGTTATTGGATTTGACAAGGAACAAAAGGAGCTGGTACGTCAAGTTTTAGAAACATCCGATCGTTCTTATGCCTTAAAGATCATCTCAGAATCTTCTGTTTCGGCAAGAACTGGCGACGTGATTCAAGTGGAACTGCAGGTGGTTGACAAAAACAACAGACCTGTTGTGCTGGCAGATGATGAGGTTACCTGCAGGATCGTAGGTGCCGCTAGGCTTTTGGGACTGGAGGCTGGAAACAACAGTGATATGACAGACTATACTGATAATAGACATCGCGTATATCATGGCAAAATGATTGCTTACATTCAATTGAATCCTGGGCAAGGAAATGTTTCTGTTCAATTTTCAGCACCATGGCTTGCAAACACTTCGCTAATCATCCAGCGTAAGGAGAATAGGTAGCATTATTAACTTGGAGCCAATAACTGTAAGGCTGTCACATTTATGATGAGACAGCCTTTCTTGTTAAAAACAATTTTAGAAAGATTGTTGATACTAGATAGGTTGATCTTCATAATTGTGCTTTTTCCAAATAAAAATCACGAAATAGTTTCTTTGGTTCTAGACTAAGATTTACTTAATTTTCTACGTAACATGAACAGGGAGCGCATGTGGTTTATCTTGTCGTGGTATGGTTTACGCACAAATCCCTATACTTATTTTATTTCGCCGTACCGCAATGCAAAGGAATTCTATGGGTTTTTTATTACGACAGTAGGAAAAATAAGACCCCCGAGATGATTTCGAACAGATTCAACTAAAAATTAGACTTCCCCTAGCTGGATAGGCTGTCTGCCAGAAGTTCTTTTGGTTTTGACGGAAGACTAGATAATACTGATGTTTTACATGTTACTTAATTAGTTTTTCTTAATAATAAAATCCTGTTTCTTTTAAAGCATGTTACGTAGAGATAGCTTTCAGCCTTCACATGTTGTCAATAAGCCGTAGCGCAATATGAACTATCCGAAGTGCAAATGTATTCCGCTTTACACCAATATGTGATGGCGGTTGTACGGAATCAATTGGCCACAGCGAATAGCTGTACCGCCGTGGCGCAAAATGATTAAGCTGCAGCGTGAATACAAGCAGCCATACTGCTATAAGAGTTGGCAAGGATGGGAAGTCAATGTGCCCTAACGCATTGTTTTATCTCCATGGCGCAAAATGATTTCTCAAGATTACAGTGTGGCAATGCCTTTTCCGTATTGTCGTCAGTCAAAATCATAAAAAGAGCATTGTGGAATGCAGTCCTTGATCTATTTTGGTTATTGATCTATATTCTTTTTATGAAAATCAGATAGAATATCTAGGATGATTATATCTTTTATTTTTACCTCTCTATATTTTTATGTTTCAATAATGATACAAAAGAATAATTTGTGACATTTTCTATGTTTTTCGGCATGCAGTACTAATAAGAGTGTATTTTTATCTTATCTCGAGTTTTTTTTGAAACGTTTTTTTTACAAAAGAGTATTGTTTTGGAAATGTAATTGCTTGATAATTTGTTATATTGCAACATAGACGCAACCAAGCTTAATGAATATTGAGCGATAACCTAAATGACAAAATGATGAAAATTGTAACGAAAAGAACGTGGGTTCTTTTTATTATCGTGGCTGCCGTGGCAGTTGGCGTAATTCTTTTTCTAGTACGATCAAAACAACCCATCTTAACATTAAAAAAAGGAGCACACATTGTGCTTATTGGGAATAATTTGGGATCTCGGATGATGAATTATGGGCATTTTGAAACAGAGCTTCAATTACGTTATCCGGACTCGAATCTCTATATCCGAAACATGTGCGATGGGGGCAACACTCCAGGCTTTAGGCCACATGCGAGCAGGAAATCGCCCTGGGCTTTTCCTGGAGCAGAAAATTTTCAAACAGATCTTGTTCAATCTTCTGGAAGTGAAGGTTTTTTTGAAACGGAAGATCAATGGTTGTCTCGTTTAAAAGCTGATATCATCATCGCTTTCTTTGGCTATAATGAATCGTTCCAAGGTGCTGAGGGGTTGGAAAATTATAAATTGGAACTGGATGCTTTTATTAAACATACGATTAAACAGCAGTATAACGGTACATCTCCGGTGAAACTGGCATTAGTTTCTCCGATTGCTTTTGAAAACCTCTCTAAGCAGTATGATCTGCCTGACGGGAAGCAAGAGAATCGGAATTTGTCTTTATATGCTGCTGCAATGAAAGAGATCGCAGCGAAGAATAAAGTACACTTTGTCGATGTGTATAACCCTACAGAGCGCTGGTATTTCTGGACAAAAGAGCCCCTAACAATAGATGGATCGCAGCTTACAGATGCTGGCTATGCGCGTTTTGCGCCTTTGTTGGCAGACCTAATTTTTGGGAAGGCTGATGTTAAAAATGAAGATAATCGTGATCTTGTACGTCATGCTGTTCTTGAAAAAAATTGGATGTGGCATAACGATATTAAAATTCCGAATGGGGTACATGCTTATGGTAGAAGATATGATCCATTTGGGCCTGATAATTACCCTGCTGAAATTAAGAAAATCCGAGAAATGACTGCGATCAGAGATACGGCAATCTGGCTGGCTGCGCATGGAAAGAAAATGGATGTGGCGGCAGCGGATAAAAAGACAACCCTTGTACCTGAAGTAAAAACAAACTATGATCCTGGAAAGAATGGCAATTTGGCTTATCTGTACGGTGATGATGCTTTAGCAACCCTGAAAGTTGCCCCAGGTTTTAAGATTGATCTTTTTGCTTCAGAAAAGGAATTTCCAGATTTGGCTAATCCTTGTCAAATTACGTTTGATAATAAAGGTCGTTTATGGGTTGCTACAATGCCTAGTTACCCTCACTATAAACCAGGAGACTCGAAACCTAATGACAAGTTGATTATACTCGAAGATACTGATCAAGATGGTAAAGCAGATAAGCAGACCGTTTTTGCGGATGGACTACATCTTCCTGTCGGCTTCGAAATTACTGCTGACGGTGTTTATCTGTCTCAAGGAACTAATTTTATGCTTTTAAAAGATACGGATGGCGATGATCGGGCTGATGTTAGAGAGATTTTATTGAGTGGTTTTGATGATCATGATACCCATCATAATATTCATGCCTTTACGGTCGATCCTTCGGGAGCAATCATTATGGGAGAAGGAGTATTTTTACATTCTAATATAGAAACTTCTTATGGGCCTGTTCGTGGTACGAATGGTGGTTTTTACCGTTATAGTCCACAACGTCGCTATTTGGAACGGATGGCGCAGCCTAATGTACCCAACCCCTGGGGTATAGCTTTTGATGAATGGGGGCAAAATTTTTATGCTGAAACTTCAGGGCCTGATGTCAGCTGGATGTTGCCCGTGACTATAAAACCTAAATATGGTGTAGCAACAACCAAATCGCGGAATCTGGTACAGGATGAACATCGTGTGCGTCCGACTTCTGGTCTTGAGTTTGTTTCAAGCCGCCATTTTCCAGATTCACTGCAAGGAGATTTCTTAATCAATAATACCATCGGCTTTTTAGGAACGAAAGAACATCGGTTGACCGATGATGGGACAGGTTATAAGAGTACACATCGACAGGACTTACTGCAGAGTTCAGATAAGAATTTTAGGCCTGTGGATCTGGAATTTGCCCCGGATGGATCTCTATATATAGCGGATTGGCACAATATCTTAATCGGGCATATGCAGCATAATGCCCGTGATCCGTTGCGCGATCATGTGCACGGACGTATTTATCGGATCACTTACCCGTCAAGACCACTTTTAAAACCGGCTCAAATTTCTGGAGCCTCTATTTCTCAACTGCTAGATAACTTGAAATTACCAGAATATCGTACCCGTTATCGCACTCGTGCTGAACTTAGGGGGCGGAAATCCTCAGAAGTACTACCGCAATTAAAAGCCTGGGTAGCGCAATTGGATAAAAGTAATCCGAAATATGCGCATCAGCTGGTTGAAGCATTATGGGTAAGTTGGGGTTTAAATCAGGTTGATCAAGAGTTACTGAGTAAGGTGTTGAAATCAGATGATTATCATGCTCGAGCTGCAGCAGTACGGGTATTGCGCTATACGGGGCATCAGGTAAAAGCACAGGAAAAGTTGCTAGTGCAGGCAGCATCTGATCCGCATGGCCGTGTACGTCTTGAGGTACTCACCGCTGCATCTTGGATGCCAAAGGAGAAAGGCTTGCCGATCATGCAGGTAATAGCTAAAAAGGGTATTGATGATTGGATCGAACCCGCATATACAATGGCTGTTGCCAATTTGAATGGGAGGGAGGAATTGAAGGGTAGTCCAGATAAAGTCAAAACGTCTCTTACAGGCAAAGAACGTGATCAGTTTATTAAGGGTAAGGCACTTTTTGCAAAAGAAGGATTCTGTATCACCTGTCATCAAGCTGATGGTAATGGCTTACCGATGTCAGGTTTTCCACCTCTTCATGGAACGAAATGGGTAACAGGTAGTGAAGATCGTTTAATTAAAGTAGTACTTAAAGGTTTACATGGTCCAATGGAAGTCAATGGAATAAAATTTCCGGGTCAGGTACCGATGACTCCTTTTGAAGGTATGTTAAGTGATGAGGAGGTAGCCGCAGTATTAACGTACGTGCGCAATTCCTTTGGAAACAAAGCTTCTGCAGTTTCCAAAGAAAAAGTAAAAGCAGTCAGGGCAGCCTCAGAAAGTAAAAAGGGTTTTTATGCTCCAACGGAATTATTGAAGGAGTTTCCATTAGAACAGTAATGTCACGAAGTTACTTGATACTAAAGGTTAAGTAGTGTTATGCTACTTAACCTTTTTTATACCGCCGATACCCTTAAGCTTGTTTCTGCAGGGCACTAAAATTATAGATACTTCTACTTTCTGGTTTTTCGTCCCGTAAAAGCGCCAGTACATTAGTGATGGTATATTCGCACATTTGTCTATAGGTCGTAGCAGTAAGGCTACCGGAGTGCGGAGTAATGAGTGTATGTGGATGATCGACTACTGCATCCGGATGTTTTGGAGGCTCTTCTGGTAATACATCTGCGGCAAAACCTGCAAGAGTATTTGTATTTAGTGCCTTTGCAAGCGCTTCATGATCGATTAATGCTCCGCGGGCAGTGTTAATGAGTAAAGCAGTAGGCTTCATCAAAGCCAGTTCCTCTGTACCCAATAAGGTTCCGGTAACAGCAGTGTAAGGGAGGTGGAGACTGACAATATCGGCTTGCTGTAGGAGTTCAGCTTGTGTAACCTGCAAATAAGGAACATCTTTGGCAGATCGGCTTGAATATATGACGTTCATACCAAATGCATCAGCTAGTTTAGCCACACGTTGACCTATATTGCCCATGCCGATAATTCCAAGGGTCTTCCCATGGAGCTCATCGCCGTTATATTGGTTACGCCAGTTCCAGTTGTTGTTTTTTACCTGCTGCATGGACTCGTACAGGTTGCGTGTGAGCATAAGCATGAGCGCTAGTGTATGTTCCGCAATTGTTGCCGCATTGGATGCAGGAGCATGTATGACACTGATATTGCGAGCTGTCGCTTCATGTACATCAACATTATCAAGGCCTACACCACATCGAGCGACTGTCTGTAGGGCAGGACAGGCATCAAGTAGCGCTTTGTTGATCTGGCCTTTTCCTCGGGTGATAATTGCATGGATGGCGTATTTCTCAACTACTTTCTGCAATGAAATATGATCGTATCCTGTACGTACATTAACTTGATCTTGAAGCATCACGAAGGCTTCTTCAGCTATAGTTTCCAGTAGTAAAACGTTTTTTTTGATAGCCATATGATGGATCCTCCAGTTCTCTTTATTGGAATTTATTTATGATATAAGGTCGCTTTATCCGATTTGTATCCTCTGAAATCATTTCTATTGGAAACATAAATACCTTCTTCATAGAGTTCGTCTTCTAGAATAAGTGGATCGATGTCACTGCCTGGTGCTGATGATATTTCAACGAGGTTGCCTGCTGGGTCACGCAGAAAAAGCTGCATGGCACCATCCGGTAATTTTCTTACTTTCCCCCAGGGTGAAATATCGATCACCTGGAGTTCTTTCATACGGAAAAAAATTTTGTTAAAGTCATCTACTTGAACGCAAATATGTCCGCGAAATGAAGGCGTATCTTCCCATTCCGAGAGATGAAGCTGTTGCTCATCATTAAATTTAAAAAACATCACAGGGTAATCGAATCTAAAGGCAGCAAGGGGTTCCAGACCCAATTCGTTTTGATAAAATGCTGCTGCCTTTTCAAGATTGTCTACGATAAGTGTAACGTGGTTGATTTTGATTGCACGTGCCATATCTGTTGATTTATAGGTCAAATTTATTTTGTTGGTTATATTTTTTGTTTAAACTCGTGGATAAAATCCCAGTTGGGTGTTAGTCCCAGTCCTGGTGCCACTGGCGCAGCGATGACACCATCGGTAACTGTAATCTGCTCATAAACCAGATCATACATCATAGGATTGCCTCCAAGTGAAAATTCAATGATAGTTGCTGCCTGGGATGCAAATGCAACATGCAACCCGGCCATAAATGAGAAAGCAGAACCCCAACAGTGTGGAGCAAGTTCTAATTGATAAACATTTGCTAGGTGTCCAACTCGCATGGTTTCGGAAATACCTCCAATAATCGCGGCATCGGGCTGTATAACATCTAGGGCTCTGACTTCAAGTAAATCACGGATGTCAAAGCTTGTAAATTCACTTTCTCCTGCAGCTATAGGAATTGTAGTGGAAGCTCGGACTTCTGCTGTACCGTGTTTATTGTCGGGACTAATTGGTTCTTCAAACCAGTACAAATTACAATCTTCTACTCCTCGACAAAACTGTTTTGCTTCAGGTACACTGAAAGTACCGTGTGCATCTGTCATGAGTTTAATGTGAGGACCCAGTGCTTTTCTTGCTGCTTTGACGCGGTCAATACTGTTTTGGACAGTTTGATCCATAATACCGACACGCATTTTTACAGCATTAAATCCTTTAGCAACATAACCATTAAGCTGTTCACCTATATGATCAACAGGTGCCCAGCCACCACTGGCATATGCAGGCATCTGTTCGCGACAGGCTCCGCCAAGAAGATCCATAACGGGTACTCCCAAAGCTTTACCTTTTAAATCCCACAAAGCAGTGTCGATACCGCTCATTGCCGCTACTGTCAATCCTCTTCGACCAAGAATGGGAAATCTTCGACCTCTCGTGAGTGCATAATGATCACGTGTACCGTTATACATTTCTTCCCAAAGACGGTTTATATTTTTTGCATTTTTACCAATTAGAATGGGTTTTAATTCATTTTCAATACAACTTACGATGGATGCGCACACTCCAGATGATCCGACAGCGGCTTTTGCTTCCCCAAAACCTTGAAGACCATCTTCAGTGGTAACGACTACGAGCGTCATGTCGAAATTAGTTAGCAGACCATAATCTGAAAAATGCTGTTTTTCTTTTGGTATAGGACATCGAAGCCAGAATGCTTCTACGTTTGTTATCTTCATTGTTATTAGTGTTTATAATATGGTAAAGCTATTTTACCGAATTTTAATATTGGTTACTCCATGTATATGGTATCAAGTCCCATGAATTATTCAATTGCATTTTTCTGAGAAAAGCTCATTTTTATACTGCTGACTCATATTCACATGCTGAAAATAGTGTACAACAGATTTTCTAACAGCTACTTAATAAGTTTGGATAAAGTCTCGAATGATTTCTGAGTGAGCATTGTATAAAACTCTTCCGAAACTGATGCACTGCCATGGTCTTCAAGAAATTTCTTTTGCTCTGGAGAGAGGTTTTCGGGATGCTCATCAATAGAATTAGGATAGGGGTTAGCCGGAGTACGGTCCAAAGGTGAACAAAATTCCACAGAAAGCACTTCGTTGTAACCAATCTGATCGAGTGTTTCAAGTATTTTACTCCAATTCAGCGTGCCCATTCCTGGGGCCATCCTATTGTTGTCGGCAACATGGAATCCAACAAGTTTTCCTTTGGCTCTTTTGATCGCTTTATAGAGATCATCTTCTTCGATGTTCATATGAAACGTATCTAGACATACACCGCAGTCGGGACCTACGGCCGCAGCAAGTGCTAGCGCTTGGTCACCCCTGTTAACGAAATAAGTTTCAAATCTATTGATGGGTTCAATACCAATCAATATGCCTGATGACTGTGTGTAGTGATATACGTCCTGTAGCGAGTCAACGGCCCACTGCCATTCTTCTTCGGGTCTGCCGTCGGGTATGATCTTACCGACTGTACCCGGTACAACAGAGATCATGTGGCCATCGAGTTCTTTAACCATACGAGCTACATCTTTGACATATTGTATGGATTTAGAGCGCTGAGCTTCATCTTTAGCCAGTAAATTCCGGTCTCCTAACATCAATGTGACAGAGCCCCAACATGATAATCCATATTGTTTTAAGAGTTTTCTGACCTCTTTCGTGTCATAATGTTCTGGACTACCAGCAATTTCAATTTTAGTATAGCCTAAACTGGAGGCTCTGCGAATTGTTGTTTCTATTGTTTCGGCTCGCATCCAGTTATGTATCGATAATTCCATAGGGTATATAATGTTTCGGATATAGTATATCGTGAGTATTAAAGCTATTGTTGTCTGTACGGAACATTAATATCTATTTTTCCTGCCCATTTCTTAGGGATAGGTTTTCCTACAGTCCAATGGATGGCATTGATCAGTAACCTCTGAAAACTTGCTACATTAAAATCATCGGGATGACCGAGTGTTGTTGTAAAAACCTTTCCTCCAGCAGCGGTTTTCCAAGTCCAAGCCACAGGATTTTCAACCGCTTTTTTATCTGGATCTACAGCTTTTCCCATTAATAACCAAGTTGATCCTTTTGATGGATAATCGGGTACAATATGGTACAGCCAAGAGCGTACATGAAAGTTTGGATCTACTCCTGTCAAGATCGGGTTATTTTTTTGTGTGGGAATAATGGATACATCGGTACTGGAATTATGACCGTAATGCGTATGACCACCTTTGCCCCATCCCGGAGGGCCTCCTAAAGCAAATTCACCGAAAGCATTCCATTTCTCTAGGGGATGTCCAGTAGGATAATTAAAGGCGTGTGTGCTTGTTCGGAAGCCAATAACCGGCTTGCCAGATTTTAAATAATCGTCGATATGTTTAACCTGATCAGCTGGCAATCTTCTCCAACGGAGGTAGAAAATAGCTAGATCGGCATTTTTTAGCGCTTCTAATCCTGGGATATTTTCTTCCGAATTATAGTCAGGACTTGCTTTTAATACCAAAGTTCGCATGCCATAGTTTTTCTCCAGTTCGGCAGCTATAATAGGAAGGGTTTCTTCGCCACTGTATTCGTGGTCGCCCGTTACAAATACAACTAGGGGTTTTTTGACTGTGTTATTTTTACTTTGCCCAGCAGATGGGAATACATTTGATAGCAATATGCCTATTGTAATTAAACATATAATGCTTTTTAGATGCTTCATTATGGTTTTATAATTAGGTTTAATTGTATATACGAGGAACAAAGAGTGTTTTAGAAACCAGTTTGTTATGCCGTTCGGTTTAACTCAAATATATATAAAATAAATGTAAAACAAGATGATACGACCTGAAATGTTGTAGATTAAAATACGGTTATTTATGATCAACTATAGTCCTTGCGTTTTATTCAATATTTAATTCACCACACTGCTTAGAGGAACCACTTCTTTCTTTTTTTCATATAAAGATATAATCCTCCAAAAGCAAAAATCAATATGATAGGAAGGATTAATGTGATCTTCAATACTTCCGGACCGGCCAGATTTTTAGCGGTTGCGTATGCTAAAGCTTCCGCTGTTCCCTCTGTTGCAGTGCTATACATATTGATATTGGATCCAATAGGTAAATGTTTGACTATTAGACCATCATAATAGCTACCCATAATCATTGTATAGATGGAAACAGCAAACATACCAGCCCCGCCGATAAGATTTAAACCCAAAGCTCCAGACTGTGGAATATTCTCAGCAACAAAACCGATCATAGTAGGCCAGAAGTAACACACACCGATACCAAAAATAATTGCAGCAAAGAAAACAGCGTTATCTGTAAAGCTACCAAGCATATATAGACCTGCAGCGGCAAAGATTGCTGAAAAAAGGAGTACACCTTGGGGTGCAAGTTTTTGAACAATTGGTTTTGCGAATGCACGGCCTATTACCATAATTCCAGTGGTGATCGTAAGTAGTAAAATGGCGTTATCGGTTACATTTTTAAGCAATAAACTAATCCATTGCCCGGTAAATAGTTCAGTAATAGCGGTCATAAACATACATAGAAATAGGAATAGAAATAAAGGGGAGCCTACTGCCTTGTACATGTCTGCAGTGGAATATCCTGAGGATACACGTTCTGTAACGGGGAAATTAAGCTTTGAGAAAATATAACCATAAATAACCGTTGGAATTAACATGATCCCAACTTGGAATTGCCATCCGATACCCAGATAGGTAAATAGCGTGACCAATAAAGTACCGATAACAACACCTCCTGGAAACCAAAGATGGAAATAGTTGAGCCTAGTTGTTTTTTCTTGCGGATATAGTGTGGCCACTAATGGATTACAGGCGGCTTCTACGGTACCATTTGCAATGCCAATTAATAATGTGGAGAAGAAAAGACTCCAATATCCCTGAGCGAAGATGGTCAACATAATTCCGATCAAATGAAAAAGGAAAGCCATCACCAAAAGGCGTTTCATTCCGATGATGTCAACAATAAACCCACCGATAACGATGGCAAGTGGAAATCCCCAGAAAGCTGTTGCTGTGATAGTACCCAACTGTGTCGCATTTAATTGAAAATCAATGCCGAGTTGATCCATCATACCCGCACGGATACCGAAAGAAAGCGAAGTGACTAGAAGAGCTAGACAACTTGCCCAAAATAGTTTAGCTGTTTGAATTTTATGCATTTTTTTTAGTTTAAATTGATTAGTTTAAAAGTATTTCATCCATAAATATCCAAGCTGGTTGCCCTTTTCCGGCGTGCCATTCTGGAAGTTTTTTGAAATTTTTACCAACAATTTTCAGACAGGAGATTGGCTGCGATTTAAATTTCAATTCCATCTTAATAAAGGCGTCCGCTTCATCTTTTTGGGGCATTGGATTTTTTATACGTTGCAATAAGTGCATGTTTTTTTCGTTAGTACCGCCCCATATTTCAAGTTCCTGTGGCGGAAGGATATGTGTTGGAATTTTTCTCATCAAGTTGATCGATACAGACTTGAGCGGTAACTGCTCTTTGAAAAATAGCATTATTGCCATGTTTTCATTGTAACCGATCCATTTGCCATTCTGAATGTCAAAGGTACCGAGTTGTAAATCTGTCAATGTCTTCGGTCCTTCACCTTTATATTTTTCACTTGGCGCTACTATAAATGCAATGCTGTCGGGACTGTAGCGACTTTGATAAAAGTTAAAAGTCAAGACATCACTACCGTACCATCCGGTTTTATATGCTTTAGTTTTTAATGTAATGGACTCTTTAATTTCAATTTCTTTGTCGTAAAGAGATGACTTTAAACTATCGGGTTCGGTTCCATCTGTTGTATATCTGATCTCTACACCGTTGATGGGATGTTTAATCTGTAATGGTATTCTATTTTTGAAAATAGAAACGGTTGTACTTAAATGTGGCTGGTTTAGCTTTATGGGACTCTTTCCGTCGTCTTGAAAGCCTGTAATAATGCGAATTCCTTTTCCTAATTGTTTCAATTGGCCAATTTCATTTTCCTTTATATCAGTTCGCCATAATGATAGCTCTTTTAGGTTTTTCATAGCAACAAGTTGCTTCACGGTATTGAAATTTACTGCTGTACCAGATAGTGATAGGGTATTTAACTGTTTTAATGGAAGTAAATGCTTCAGTCCGTCGCCTTTAATAGCTGTGAAGTTGAGATTCAGTTTGCGTAAATTTTCAAATGTGCTGATCGTTTTTAGGTCTTCGTCTTGCACAGGTAATCCATTTAAGTTGAGAGATACAATCTGTCTTTTTATTTCTGTCAATTCTTTTAGCGCTTCTGGTTTGTAAATCGTTTTGTTATAGATATTAACAGACAAAGCGGGGGAGCCTTTATCGAGGATGGAAATAACCCGATAATCATTATTTAGTTTTTTGACCGTTGCCTCTGATGCCGCTGCAAAATCATATTGTTGTGCCATTGAAGGTGATGGGCCTAAAGTTGTAGAAGCCAGTATGCGTAAAGAATCTTGCTGAGGTAAATCGATTACTTTTTTATCCAATTGCGCATTTCCTTTTATCCAGAGGGTAAGTATAGCTATTTCTGTGGCAGTAAGCTCGGGCTTTCCTTTTGGGGGCATTCGTTTTTCATCTTCAATTGGAAGATGCAGACGTTGCAATAATAAACTGATTTGGGGATTGCCGGGAACAAATAGTTTTCCATTTTTGCCACCTTTTAGTATAGATGCTGCGTCAGTGAGGTTTAAGCTTCCTTTTGCTTTTTCCATATTGTGGCAACTGGCGCATTTGGCTGTAAAAATAGGTAGAATCACGTCTTGATAGATCAGCGCTTGCTCTATTGAGACTTTTTCTGGGGCGGGTGTGACAGGAGCGAGCACGAAATTTTCGCCATGGGTCAATATGGCTCCATAATGCCCCGTAAGAAGGAGTGAAATAATGGTGAGCACGGCAAACATCTTTGAAAGTGGAGAATTGTACCATGATTTTTCCCGTATCCAATAAATGAAAGAAGATATAAAGACAAGACTTACGCCGGTCCATTTGTGCCACTGTAAAGTAGTTCCGCTGTAACCATCTTCTTGTGATAGTAATAAACCCATAATGACCGTTACTGTTGCCAAGAAAATACCACTTAGCAGTAGTCCCGATGTAAATTTGTGATATAGGGTTAATGTTGCATAGGATTTATTGTAACGAAAAATTTCAAGCAGCATCGCCAATAGCAATAGCACAATTGGAAAATGTAGTAGCATGGGATGCATTCTTCCAAATGATTGAAGCCATAGTGGTACCGAGATCTGTTTTCCAAATATTAATAAAAAGATGATAAAAATATTTAGCGCAAATAGTGCATGTTCTGTAAATCCTTTGAAGGTAATTTTCATATAAAAATTAGACTCGTGTAAATTTATAGGGATATACTTTTCCTGATGCCCATTGTGCTACGTAGATATTTTCGTCGTCATCGATGCAAACATCATGTGGGTTATGTAATATTTGTAATTCTTGGGCCATGGGCTGTAAGGTGCCATTGCTATATACTGGGACGGTACCTCCAATATTGGATATTACCTTATTGTTTTTGTCTAGAATCGTGACGAAACCACTGTCTGCTTTATTGAGATCAGGAGATCTTAAAACAGCAGCATAAAGATTTTCATTTTTGATGACTGGCCGACAGATACATGCTCCTGGCAATGCGATGACTTCTAGGAGATTGCCGTTCATATCAAAACGTTTAAAACAGTTGCGTGTACGGTCAGTAACCAGTAAGGTCGGATTTCCACTTCTTTTATCTACGCAAACCCCATGAGCATTGTCTAAATGTTTTACTTCTTTTCCTCTTCCTCCAAAGTAGCCCTGTAGCTTCCCGTCAGCATTATAATGAAAGACATACTGCAAGCCATAACCATCGGCAATATAGAAATCGCCATTGTCAGCAACTGCGACTTCAGTCGGCACAAATTCTTCTTTTTTTTGATATAAACCGGTTTCCATAGGACAATCGATGGTTTTTAATATGTTGCCTTCTAATGTGGTTTTAAAAACCTGATGTCTATCGGTATCTGTAATAAATAGCGATTCTTGTTTGCCTTCATTGGCGATGGTCAATCCATGTGCACCTGGAAAATCATGGCCCCAGGAGTTTAATAATTTACCCGATTTGTTATAAATTAATATATTATTTTTAGTTTCATTGGTTAATAGTATAATACGTCCTTTTTTATCTTGGACCATTTCATGGCAGTCATTTACTGGGTTTTTGAGCGGATTTAATTGTCCCCATTTGTTATCAAGTGTGTAGCGCATGTTATGATGTCCGTATATTGGACCTTTTGGTTTGGCCATGAGGTCCTTCATAATGAAGAAACTTGCAGATAAGGTTGCTGTATTTTTGATAAATGATCTTCTTTCCATAAAAAAATAAGGTTATACTAATATATCATTGATTACTTTTCCTGCGACATCGGTTAATCTATAACGTCTGCCTAGATGTTTATAGGTGAGTTTTTCATGGTTTAATCCAAGCTGATGTAGGATTGTGGCATGAAAGTCATGCACATGAACAGGATCTTTGATGATGTTATATCCTAGTTCATCGGATTCACCGTATACGATTCCTGGTTTGACTCCACCACCTGCCATCCAGATACTGAAGCAACGGGGATGGTGATCACGCCCATAATTATCTTTGGTCATGGCGCCTTGGCTGTAATTGGTCCGTCCAAATTCTCCTCCCCAGATGACGAGTGTTTCATCCAATAGACCTCTTTGTTTGAGATCTGTAATTAATGCTGCCGATGCTTGGTCTACATCTTTTGCCTGACCAGCCATTTCTGATGGGAGGTTACCATGTTGATCCCACCCTTGATGATAAAGCTGAACAAAGCGAACTCCGTTTTCACTAAGTTTTCTGGCAAGTAGGCAATTGGCCGCAAAAGTACCGGGATTAAGGCAATCTGCACCATACAGTTTGATGATATCATCGGGTTCTTTAGAAAGATCGGTGACTTCTGGAACCGCGGTCTGCATCCGGTAGGCCATTTCATATTGCTGTACTTTGGCATTGATCTCTGGATCACCAAATTCCTGATAGGAGAGATCATTCATTTCAGCTAATTGATCAAGCATTTTTCTGCGTTCGAAGCGATTTAAGCCATCAGGGTCTTTTAGATAAAGCACCGGATCTTCACCACTGCTGAACTGTACACCCTGATGGGTCGAGTCTAGAAAACCGTTGCTCCATAATTTGGAGTAAACACCCTGACCATTACCTTTTCCGCGTGATAATAATACGGTGTACGCCGGGAGGTTTTTATTTTCACTTCCTAGACCATAACTAAGCCAAGCACCCATACTGGGTCTGTTTCCTTGTTGTGCACCACTTTGAAAAAATGTCAGTGCGGGATCATGATTGATCGCTTCTGTGAACATAGATTTAATGATACAGATATCGTCAACAACTTTTGCTGTATGTGGAAATAACTCGCTGATCCATGCACGCGACTCTCCATATTGTTTGAAATCATAGTAGGAACCTACTAAAGGGAATGACGCCTGATTGGCAGTCATACCTGTAAGCCTTTGTGCTCCCCGTATGGATTCAGGCAGCTCTTGACCCATCATTTCTCTGAGTTTGGGTTTATAATCGAAAGATTCGAGTTGTGATGGAGCCCCATTCTGAAAGAGATAAATTACACGCTTTGCTTTAGGAGCAAAATCTGGAATACCCGAGGGAAGTCCTGCTTGCTCAAAGCCTCCTTCAAATAGATCGGGAATGAGCAAAGACCCTAATGCTACACTGCCTAAGCCTAAACTTAGCTTTGAAAGGAATCGACGTCTATTGAAATTAAGACCATGTTCTAAAATATTTTTGTCCATAATTTAGGATTTTGTAATGGTTTCTTCTAAATTGTATATAATGGTAATTACGCCCATTAATGCCGCAAGTTGTGTCTTATTGACTTTCTGATCTATAGGAAACTCTCCGACAGCCAAGACTTTATCAGCATTTGCTTTTTGTTTGAATGTATTTAACTGGTCGGCATAATAAGTTGTTAACCGTTTTATTTCTTGTTCCTTGGGTTTACGGCAGACTATGCGACGAAATGCGGTTATTATTTTGGTCTCCGGAGTTCCTTTGTCTTGTAGTAAGCGAGCGGCCAGTACTCGAGAAGCTTCAAGTACGGTTGGATCATTCAACATCGCAAGTGCTTGAAGAGGAGTGTTGGTATTAAGCCGCTTAACTTCACACTGATCTCTATTACTGGCATCGAAAATGGCCATCACCGGAGGTGGTACCGTTCTTTTTATGAATGTATATAAACCTCTTCTGTATAAACTCGCCTGGTGGTCTTGTCGGTATGAGGCTAATAATCCACGACCTGATGTGGCTGCTTCCCATAACCCTGCCGGTTGATAGGGTTTGACACTTGGACCACCGATGGTTGGAACCAATAATCCGCTACTGGATAAGACGACATCACGGACATGTTCTGCCGGAATACGGTAACGGGGAGCGCGAGCGAGAAATATATTGTCCGGGTCAATGCTAAATTTATCAGGATCTATAACCGCAGATTGTCTATATGTTGCTGAGAGGACGATCTGCTTAACCAGCCGCTTAATGTTCCAACCGTTATTCATAAAATCAACTGCTAGCCAATCTAATAATTCTGGATGTGAAGGTAATTCTCCCTGCATTCCAAAATCTCCTGATGTTTTGACCAGGCCTCTTCCAAAATATTCCTGCCATACCTGATTAACAAATACACGGGAGGTCAATGGATTTTGTTTATCAAATAACCATTGTGTTAAACCAAGTCTGTTTTTAGGGTATTTTTCACTAAATCCCAATACTGACTTAGGGGTGCTTGCCTGTACGACTTCTCCGTGGGCATCATACACACCTCTGTTGAGTACGTAGGTTTTACGGAGGGTGTCTTGATCACCCATCACAGATACGATCAACTTATTGGTATCTTGTTTGTTGACAAACTTTAGGATGTCTTGGACATCAGCATTACTGATTTCCATGAATGGTTTTTTAGCGAATGTCTCCGGTCCCCCAACCGTTGATTCGAGTCCCACTTCTTTGACATTATTGAAGAAAGCGGTCATTTGAAAATATTCTTTTTGTGAGAAGGGATCATATTTATGATCATGACACTGTGCACACTCTAAGGTGATTCCTAAGATTGCTTTTCCAAGTGTATTTGTTCGATCTTTTACATACTCTACACGGTATTCTTCATCGATTACACCACCTTCTTCTGTTATTTTATGGTTTCGGTTAAAAGCTGTTGCTAAAAGCTGTTCTTTAGAGGATTGAGGCATCAGGTCGCCCGCGAGTTGCCAGCTGATAAATTTATTATAAGGAGTATTGTTGTTAAAAGCGTGAATAACCCAGTCTCTCCATGGCCACTGGCTACGGTAATTGTCGTCTTGGTAACCGTGCGAATCTGCATATCTGGAAACATCCATCCAGTGTAAAGCCATCCGTTCTCCATAAGCAGGGCTTGCCAGTAGGGTTTCTATTACCTTTTCATAGGCATTGGGACTGTTGTCTGCCATAAATTTATCCATCATCTGCAATGATGGAGGTAGCCCCGTAATATCCAAACTAACTCTTCTAAGTAATCGTTCTTTGTCGGCTTCGGGATTTGGTGCTATTTTTTTATGTTCCAGTTTATCAAGTACAAAATAATCGATTTCATTTTTTACCCATGTTGTGTTTTTTACTTTGGGAACCGCAGGCTTTTTGGGTGCTGTGAAGGCCCAATGTTTTTCATATTTAGCACCTTGTTTGATCCACTTCTCAATAATAGCGATTTCTGTTGCGGTTAAAGTGAGGTTTGTAGCTATGGGTGGCATTATATAAGATGTGTCTTTTGATGAGATTCTCAAAAATACTTCAGAATTTTTTGGTTCAAATGGTACAATACCGTGCGCTGCGGCATTACTCTTTAATGCTTTATAGGCTTCTTCAGGTATATCGAGGCGTAAATCTGCATCGCGTTTATTTGCATCGGGACCATGACAGGCAAAGCATTTATCGGAAAGAATAGGTCTGACATGAAAATTATAGCTGATACTGTCAGGTATAGGTTCTTCACTCATCTGATTTGATGACGGTCTATTGCATGCCTGTATCATATATATACAAGCGAAGATCACGAGCATAGAATAAATAGGTCTTCGATACATATTTACGAGTTGTTAGTACTTGCGTGTGATACGCAATTGGTTTGCTTGTTTATAATTGGTGACTTTTATAAATCACTGGTTTAATCAAATTTAATCAGATGAAACTGGAGAATCTGACTCAATATTACCCCAAACTAATGTTATATGAACATTCTTGTGAGATCGTGTTGCAATAATGCGTTCAAACTTATTTAAAGCCCATCTTTAGGTTTGTAACTTATTTGTTGAAATTTATTTAGGTTAATATTTGCCTGTTTTCTATTAATATAATGAATTAATTACATGCTGTTTAGCGGTATCTTTATTTTTATTAGTTTGTTTAATCAATCAAAACCATCATTTACTTTGTAGAGGCTGTGAAAAATTGTCTTTCAGAAATGAAAATAAACCTGGGGTAAAATAGTATCTGTTGAAAATTAAAAGTAGAAATAGTATCAATACATCAAAAAATATTAAACCAATAAAATGAATAGAAAACTACGAATGGGAATGGTCGGTGGAGGCAAGGATGCTTTCATCGGTGCAATACATCGAATTGCGGCTCATATGGACGGATTAGTAGAGGTCGTTTGCGGAGCTTTAAGTATTAATCCTGAAATAGCTAAGGAGAGCGGAAAAGCGTTATTTCTTCCTGAAAACCGAACTTATCTCAATTTTGAAGAAATGATTGAGAAGGAGCGGCAATTACCTGCTGATGAACGTATGGATTTTGTGACAATCGTGACACCTAATTTTGCGCATTTCGCCCCTGCTATGTTGGCATTGGATAATGGCTTCCATGTCGTTATTGAAAAACCGATAACTTTTAGTCTAGACGAAGCTCTACAGTTGAAAAAGAAGGTAGAAGAAACGGGCTTGCTTCTGATGTTGACACATACTTATTCTGGATACCCTATGGTAAAGCAGGCTAAGCAGATGGTTGAAGATAATGCTTTTGGTAAAATCCGTAAAATATATGTGGAATATCCGCAAGGATGGCTAAGTACGCTCACCGAACGTGAAGGTAATGCAGGTGCCGCTTGGCGAACTGACCCGACAAAATCAGGGAAAAGTGGAGCTATGGGTGATATCGGTACCCATGCAGCACATTTAGCGGAGTATATTTCTGGTTTGAAAATATCACATCTTTGTGCAGATCTGAATACGATGGTAGAGGGACGAAGATTGGAAGATGATGGAAATGTTTTGTTGAAATTTGACAATGGTGCCGCTGGTGTACTTATGGCTTCTCAGGTCGCTGCAGGTGAAGAAAATGCATTAAAGATTCGTATATATGGTGAAAAAGGCGGAATTGAATGGGCTCAGATGGAGCCCAACACTTTACTTGTAAAATGGCATACAGAACCCACCCAAACGTATCGGGCAGGAACAAATGGTTTTCTTTCTGATATTGCGAAATTTAATTGCAGAACACCTGCCGGACATCCAGAGGGATATCTTGAAGCGTTCGCAAATTTGTATCGTAGTTTCTCGTTGACTTTATCGGCGCGATTGGATGGTGAGAATCCTTCAGATTTATTAGATTTTCCTTCAGTCGATGAGGGTATCAGAGGAATGGCTTTTATTGATACGGTTATTAAAAGTGGTGATAGTAATGAAAAATGGACTGTTTTTGAAATAAATAATTAGAAATGCAAACACTTAAAGGACCTGGTATATTTTTAGCGCAATTTTTGGGAGAAAATCCTCCATTTGATAATTTAGAATCCATTTGTCAGTGGGCGCAAAAGATTGGATTTAAAGGCGTGCAGATACCAACTTGGGCAACGTCTTATTTTGACCTGCAACTTGCTGCTGAAAGCAAGGATTATGCACAAGAGATAAAAGGGATTGTCAATAGCTATGGACTCGAAGTAACAGAGTTGAGTACCCATCTTCAAGGACAATTGGTTGCAGTACATCCGGTATATGATGATCAGTTTGATGGTTTTGCTCCCGAAAAGTATCATAAAAATCCTAAGGCAAGAACAGAATGGGCAGTAGAGCAGGTGAAATATGCTGCTAAAGCTTCTCAGCATATGGGTTTAGATGCCGTTGCGACCTTCAGTGGTGCTCTTTTATGGCATACGGTTTATCCTTGGCCTCAGCGTCCTAATGGATTAGTTGAAACCGGTTTTAATGAATTGGCAAAGCGTTGGCTTCCAATCTTAAATGTTTACGAGGATTACGGGATTGATCTTTGTTATGAAATCCATCCTGGAGAAGATTTACATGATGGGGTAAGTTATGAGCGTTTTCTTGAAAAGGTAAATAACCATGCGAGAGCCTGTTTATTGTATGATCCTTCGCATTTTGTTTTACAAGCAATGGATTACCTGTCTTATATCGATCATTATCATGAACGGATTAAGATGTTTCATGTCAAAGATGCCGAGTTTAATCCTACAGGTAAGCAGGGTGTATACGGCGGATATTCCAATTGGATAGACCGCGCAGGCCGTTTTCGTTCGCTTGGTGATGGACAGGTAGACTTTAAATCGATATTCAGTAAACTGGCAGCTTATGATTATAAAGGATGGGCTGTGATGGAGTGGGAATGTGCACTGAAACATCCTGAGGATGGTGCAATAGAAGGTGCTAAATTTATTGCCGATCACATCATTCACGTTACAGATAAGGCTTTTGACGATTTTGCTTCAACAGGGAGTGATGAAGCTTACAATAGAAAATTGATTGGATTGGGTTAGTCTATTTTTATTCATAAATCTTTAATAAGGGGTGTCTATTATTTTTAATAGACACCCCTTATTCGTATTCCTTAAATTGTTTTTACGTGTCGATGTGTAATATTATCGTCGCATTTTTGGAATGATAGTCAAATGATGATTAAATTTAGAAGATCGATGCCAATTGGATTAATTTATGAGAAAAACGCAAATAAAGAATTTTTATGATTACTATCAGCCTGATCGTTGTGAACCGTTAATTCATGCTTCGGAAAACGGGGCCGTGCAGATGAAAGGTCTTAGTCGATTTGATTATCCAGGACAGGAATTACCGGATGCTATTTTGCCGGGAATTTATAGTATGGGTTATTGGGATGCTAAAACTGATCAGAACTGGGGGTTGGACTGGCATCGGAATGAAGGAATAGAATTTTCGTTTATGGAGTCTGGTAGTTTATATTTTTCTACTGAAAGTGAGACTGTTCATCTTCACCCCGGTAGCTTAACCATAACTAAACCGTGGCAATTACATAAGGTCGGTAATCCGATCGTAACGATAGGTAAGCAATACTGGATTATTATTGATGTTGGTGTGAGGCAACCTCATCAAGAATGGAAGTGGCCTGACTGGATCATTCTTTCAAAAGAAGATTTAGAATATCTGACCAAGATCTTACGTGAGAATGATGTTAGGGTTTGGCAATCGGATAAGAAAATACAAGAATGTTTTATCGAGATAGGGAAGTGTCTGGATCATGCGGAAATAGAAATTCCGCAATCTAGGCTTAATATCTTAATCAACAGCTTATTGCTAGAGATCTTAAGTCTCTTTAAAAAGGGGGATATTGAGTTTGACCAATCGTTAACACACAATCTAAGAACTGTTGAAATCTTTTTAAACCACTTGCGTACTGATTTTGAAAAATCATGGACACTTGAAGATATGGCTGAACACTGTGGACTTGGAAAAACGAGTCTTTCAAAATATTGTAAGCATTTAACAAATATGACTCCTGTCAATTATTTAATTAATATCAGATTGGAAGCTGCGGCAAAAATGCTGATTGATCAGGAGGAAGAACATGTGGCCAACCTTGGTTATTCTTGTGGTTTTACTAGTTCTCAATATTTTGCTACTGCCTTTAAAAAAAGATTTAAGTGCAGTCCGAGCGAGTACCGCAACAGATTTAATAATGGATATGTGGGAAAGATTGCTTAAATTCTGATTTCTATTTATGAAAGCGGAATTGTGGTTTTTGATGGATGAAAATATGTTCATTATTTAACAACGATATATATTAAACATGTCGCATATTTTTTAGTGCTATTTTTAGCGTTGTCAATACATTTTTTTATTCTTTAGTTTAGTAGCGCTATAAGTCGATAGAAATTATAAGGAGGGAAAATGTGCAACATGTGATTGTAAATAGGGAATTTAATCACCAACTAAACCACCAATAAGATCAATTAATATGAAAGTACTTCCATTTACTTTGCTAATACCTGATGGTAAGAGTATGCTATCGGAAAGGGTTGAATTGCCACATTTTTATCAGCATATGCATCATCATAATGAATATGAAATTACTTGGGTTGAACAAGGTGAAGGAACTTTGCTAGTTGGAAATAATATGCATAGTTTTCGTTCAGGAGATATTTTTCTAATTGGAACAAATGTCCCTCATGTATTTAAATCTAATCCGGAATATTTCAAAATGAAAGATCGGTTAAAAGTAAAGGCATGTTCATTATACTTTAATCTTTCGGGGATATTATCAGGTCTATTCCAATTGCCAGAGATGTATGTGTTACGTTCGTTTTTAAATCAGAATAAGCAAGGTTTTCAGATACCAGGCAGGTATACAGTCGATATTGCAAATCTAATGCTCCGACTTCATAATGCTAGTGGTGTGGATGTACTGTTACAGTTACTTGTCTTATTGAACCAATTGAAAGAAATGTCACCTCATTTATTACCATTAAGCAACGATGTGTATTCGTCTGATCTTAATGCGAATGAAGGAGTGCGATTTGATGCTATTATCAATTATATCATGCAAAACTTTAATAGTCAGATTACTTTAGAGGATGTTGCAAATGAGGCACATATGACACCTCAGGCTTTCTGCCGTTATTTTAAAAAACATACCGGAAATACTTTTGTTACCTTTCTTAATGAGATCAGAATTAATGATGCCTGCAAAAGCTTATTGACAGGAAAACATAAGGACCGTATATCTGGCGTTGCATATCAAGTGGGATTTAATAGCTTGACAAATTTTAACCGGGCTTTTAAAAGTGTGGTTGGGCAATCACCAAAAGCTTATATAAATGCCTATCATCATGTTAGCAAAGGAAGTTCCCTGACAACTGTCTAATTTTTTCTTTAGATTTGGATGGCAGTGCAATGATCAATTTTACTTAAATAATGTATAATAGAATATGCTTAAGGCTACAGAAATTAAATTTCCGATCAGATAATAGTCATTATAAGCCGCTTCTTTTTTGATGTTTTCAGGAGTGTCTTCTTTATCCGCGCGTTTAAGTCTCGTTCCTAATTTTAAAGCGCCAAAGAGTGTGAGCACATGTGGAAAACCTTGACATAAACTATAAGTCATAAATAAACGTTCCAAAATACCTTTTACTGTAGATTTAGGATCAAACTTTTTGTTGTTGACCGATTTAGGCGTGAAAAGCCAAAATAGAAGACTAAGAAGGACTTCTGAAAAAAGAATGATTATTATTTTATAAACGAAGTGCATGGGGCAGTTTACTTATTGATTTTAAAATTGTTTTAGTTGCTTCATAAGATGAAATATTTAAAGTTTTCTCACGTTTCCAAATCTGAGATCTTGTTTTATTTATTTTTTCAGCAACAATCTTATAATCATTAAATTTAATAAATGCAGAGATTAAATTATAATCTTTCTCGGGATTCCATTTGTCAATGATATTTTCGAAGATAAGAAATGTATTGTTTAGAAGAGAGTCTAAATTAATATCTCCGATCTGTATGTAAAATCTTTGAGAATTGGTCTTCATACTGTTGAGTTTGTATCGTGCATCGCGTAATCCTTCACCTAACATTTCATAGGCAATTCTCTTATTAATGTTGGTTTCAATATCACCGTAAATAAGCACGTAGCGTAATTGAAAATCAAACCCTTGTATGATAATTTCTTCTTCTAGTGCGATAATGATATTTAATGCTGTTTCTAAATCCTTTGTTAGTCCCTGAAATTCATCGCCAAGTGTGATGGTAAGCGGAGATAATAGACTGTTTTCATAATCATGATTGATTTTGCTTACTGTTTCTTTAAAGTTTTGCATCAACAATGCTTGATTTTTTTGACCGCTTCCAATCACATCGCTCATCAATATAAAGTGTTTCATGATAAATGATTTTTATTACTTTATGTCAAATATAATGAAACAAAGTGTTTTATTTCATTAAAAATGAAATTACAAAAACATGGAAGCATTTTTTTAATAGCTCTTGACCATGACTGATTAGTATTTTGAAATGTTTATGAGTTTTCTTTAAGTATATTTTCTAATAATGTTGTTAGATGTTCTATTTTGATATTACCATTCACAATCCGATTGGTTCTCATATCGACTAGAATATAACGAGGGTATGACACTATGCCGGCTTCAACTTGGAAAGCCGGGTATTGCTTTGAATCTAACCAATAATTGATAAAGTTAAAATTGTGGTTTTGTAAATATAATCTCCAATCCTGCATTTTACTGTCCATCGATATGCTTATAAACTTTAATTGACTTTGATCTGCATATGCTTTTGATATTCTTGAGAATTCGGGATGTTGCTGTCTACAAGGGCCACATGCAGTGTGCCAAAAATCAATAACTAGATAGTTTGAATTACCACTAACTTCTTTTAGACTTTTAACCTTATTATTTTGCGATGTTAATGTGATTAAAGGAAATAGAGCGTTTTTCTTATCACTATAGGTTAAAACCATGTTGTCATAGGCATTATAGAGTAAGGTTGCTTTTTTACTTCCAATAGTTGTAGTATCGATGCGTAAAACCGTGTTTAAAATTTGTTCTCGATTTTTGTATACATGCCCCGAATTTACATAGTAAAACGAGGGGTTAGCTATCATAGATAATAACATCTCATAGGATACCAATGATTGAGGATAATTATTCAAAATAACTAAATATTGCGCTAGTTTGTTACGATCCCATTCTTCTTGACGGCTATTATCAGTTTGTAATAGCGGATCGCCAAATTCCCTATTTATTGCTACGATTTTTTGCATCTCCTCATTTAAAATCGAATTTTTAACATATATAATTTTTGTGTCATTATCGATACTGCAGTTTATATTTTTACGATCAATAATTACGGAGATTAAATCTCTATTGGGATTAATGTCCCCATTGCTAAAAGCTATATTTAATGCATTAAAATCTTTATAAATCGAATCAGAAACGATAAAAGTTTCTGAACCCGAAATATCTTTCGTTATTTCTTTTTTTAGTTTAAAGCTAAAACGCTTATTGACAATTTGCTGCTGATCTAATTTGCTACCTTCATATAACCGATAAATATATTTCGGAATAGGATTTTTTCCATAAATATTGCCATAAATGGTCACTTCTTGTGCTTGCGCAGTTAACTGACAAAAAATAATAAACAAGATAATTTTAACTATTCGTATCATATATTAATAGAATTTTAGATTGGTTTATAATGATATATTTCTTATCTCTAAATGAATATAAAGATTAAATTTCACTCTATCTTATTAATGGGGAAATTTAGTTATTTAATTTATTTGTAGATCTAGTGAGTGAAATGTTTAAATAAAGCATTTTTAATAAGAATGCCAATCAATCATCTCTGTTAAAATATATTGTTAATTGCGTTAATCCTTTTATATTTATGCCTGTCGAACATAGACACAATCAATCCTTTTTTATGTTAAAGAAATCTTATTTAATTGCTGTTTTTTTGCTTTGCTTTTGCCTTGTTCATGGTCAAAATCGTAGTAGTCGAGGAGGAAATGTAACTGTATTTTCGGATCGGGAAGCCTTCTATTTATATATCAATGGGATTCAATATAACGAACTGCCCACGAAACAAATCAGAGTGGAGCGTATGAAAGACCATAGCTACGATATTCAGGTTGATTTTGTCGGAAGAGAAAAATCGACACTTTTAAAAAGGGGTATTTCAATGGTTAATGAAGAAGGTTCTTTTTTGGATTTGACTTATTTGGCTAATACCTCCAGAAGTAACAGAACCCGTAGTTTGACTTTGTATGCTTTGTTTCCTGCTGAAGAGGATATGCCTGACTCGCGAACAGCACAGGTATTTGTTTACGGTAGACCTAAGCAAATCATGGAGGGAGAGCTTGATCCAGGATCTGGCGGTGATGATTATTATGGAGAACAAATGACGAATGCAGAGTTTAATGCTTTTTTGAAAACGATAGATCAAGCTGGATTCGATAATGATAAATTGAAAATAGCTGGTATGACTGCTCCTCAGGTTGCATTTTCAGTGAATCAAATCAAAGAGATTCTTAAGAAGTTTTCTTGGGATGAGGGTAAGATTGCTTTTGCAAAAATGGCCTATCCTAATTGTCCGGAAAAAAGAAACTACATAACACTAACTGATCAACTGGCTTTTGGAGATAGTAAAAATAAATTGATGGATTTTATAAAAAATCAGCCTGTCGATCGTGATTATCTGGAGAGAATGACTGAGGTTGAGCTGAATGATCTGATTAAAGCAATGCGGCAGAATGGATTTGATGACGACAAACTTAAAGTACTTGGAACTGTAAGCGGAAAGGTCGCTTTCCCTGTTGCTTCGATTAAAAGAATTCTCAAAGAATTAAGTTGGGATCAGGGAAAGCTATCTGCATCACAAAAGCTGTATCCGAATTGTATAGATAAACGGAATTATGCAACCTTGATAGGAGAGTTTACTTTCTTGGATTACAAAGATAAATTCACAGCATTTGTGAGAAATCAAAAATAAGTAAAGCTCTAATCAAATAAGGATCGCTATATATACAATATACAGCGATCTTTCTTTTTTGAGACTTAAAGATGCTCAGTCACAGAGATCGATTCAATAGGCAATTTACTTTCAAGCCATTGTAAGATTTCGATATATACCTTTTCTTTGATCGATTCATTGAGAAGTTCATGACGCATCATGGGATGCAGATGGTATTTTACATCCTGATTACCGTGGTCAATAAGGTCTTGAGCAGTCTTAATAACACCTTTTCCAAAATTACCTATAGGATCTTCTTCACCGCTTTCTAAGAGAAATGGAAGTTGATTTGGAATACCATCCGTCCAGTTTGGACCGGAACCACGATTGGCAACATATGCGGTCGCATAAAAAGCGTTGTTCGAAAATGGAATTCCACATAGTGTATCAGCTAAAAAATGGTCTCGGTTTTCTTTTGCTAAACTTAACCAGTTGCTGTTTTTTTGGTTGGGCTCGTCTTTAAATTTTTTATTATTAAATGCTCCAAATGAATGATTGATAAAACTCGATCGGATTTTAGGAAACATTTTGTTCAATAAAGCGAGTAGTCTTTCTCCCACAACTGCGGCTTTATCCATTGTGCCTGTACCGATGAGTACGGCGCCGTGGAATAGATCACCAATTTCTTGTAAAACACAACGGGTAATAAAAGAACCCATAGAATGTCCTATAATAAAATGTGGTAGATCGGGATACTGTTTTGAAATTAGTCTTGCCATCTCAATACCATCATCTACTAATCGGACTCCCGGATTTTCACGTTGTATAAATCCTAATGCATCTTTATTTTTAACGGAGCGGCCATGTCCAAGATGATCATAGGTCATTACTACAAAACCGTTTGTTGCGAGAAATCTTGCGAAATCATCATAACGTCCACTATGTTCCTGCATACCGTGCAATATGAGTATTGTTGCTTTGGCTTTTTTCTCTGTGGGGAAGTAAAGAGTTTTAAAGATGTCGTGCGTACCGCCTATGGTATCTGTAATCTCGTGGAAACTGGATTCAAGATGTATCATGTTTAATAAATCAATTGGGGTAAATCCTAAAAATATCTATTTGAAATGTTTGATGCTTGATCTTTAATCCAAAATTATGGCCTGTTGATGCACAAACAATAAACAAATGTAAGATAAGTCTTTTTTACTTAATTCTAGAAATTGTCTTTTATAGATTATTTGGAATGTTGCTGAAATTATGATTTATTGGTAAGACGTTTCTTATTGTTAAGATAGCCTACATTTTTTATTCAAAATTTCTTTTTGTAAAATACGGTCATTTATGCGAGACTTGCTTTCAGCTTAGCGAGTAGGTCGCTGGCTTTCGTATTGTCTATACTAATTTTTCTGATTGTTGCTCTTTTTCCTTTATCTTTTTGTTTGATTATTTTTAGCAGATCTTCAGTATATTCATTTTTGTATTTACTAATGTCAAATGGTTTGCTATGTTGCTTTATGAGTTGAAGTGCCATATCCATCTCATTCTTCTGAATTTTGATTGTAGTTGGTAACTTCAAATCAGAGATAGCCCTAATTTCTTGTTCGTATCGGATTTTATTAAGCAATAATGTACCCTTGTAGGGTCTGACTATGGCAAGGTGTTCAACATTGCGCATGACGAATGATCCAAGTCCAGCAGTTTTACTTTTTTCAAGTGCTTTTGTAAGTAATTGATAAGCTTTTTCCCCACCTTTCTGCGGTTCTAAATAATAAGGAGTTTCAAAATAAATACTATCTACTTCGTTGAGTTGTACAAAAGCATGTAAGCCAATAATCTTTGTTTTTTCTGGACTCGCTTCTTCAAAGTCGGCATCTTCTAAGATGACATAATGATCTTTAAGAAAATATCCTTTTACAATATTTTCCCAAACCACTTCTTTTCCGGTTTTTTCGTTTACTCTTTTAAATTTAATATTAGCTTGGTCTTTACGATCGAGCATATCCAGATCTAGATTACTACTTTCAGTAGCACTATATAATTTAATTGGAATATTAACAAGCCCAAATCCTATAGCTCCCGTCCATATAGCGCGCATAGTGAATGAATTTTACTGTTTACAACTAGGAATTAAATTCTTTAAAAGTTTATCTCCAGTTTATAGGGAACAAGTCTGTTTTAGTCTCCTTAATACTTGATCGATGTATTCCGGAAATTGTGTTAAGGCTTCTCTTAAGTGTCGTTCACCTTCTATGAATCCTTCTCTTCGTGCAATTTCTAGCGCGGAAAGGTATACTTTTTCAAGATAACCATCTGGCATTTGTACAGAATCTAAATCAGTGTTGCTCATAGCTTTAAAATTAAATATTGATGTTTTTCTTTGTTGACTGATTTGGTATAGCTTTAAATTAATGATAATTGCTATCCTTAATATATAACATATTGATATGTAAATAGTTTTAATTTAATATGTTATTTTTAAATTGTTTTGAGGATTATTCTCATGTAAAAGTTTTATTAAACTCAAGATGGTATTTATAGAAATTTGCAATTATTTATCTTCTAAATGTCGCGGAAATAATACGTAATAATTTGTACAGTATCGGTGTGTATATATGGAGATTTTGAGCAGTATAAGGGACTGACTGAATAATGGAATGGCAGGTAAAAGCATAATCGATAAGAATCGGTTTAGGCTGTTTCGACAAATGAAAAAGAGTTGAACAATGCTTATACCGTGCATAATCTTCTGCGTTCCTTTTTAAGAAATTTAGATTTACTATTCCCTTCATTTATGATGGAAAAAATTAAAAAAAGTAAAGTACAGCCCCTAAAGAAAGCAGGGAAATGATGACCCAAAGTATTATTCCTTGAAGTAACGGTTTTATCCCCATTTCGATAATGAGTTTACGGCTTAGTCCACAACCTATTAGGAAAAGTGTTAGTGTTAAACCTGTTTTTGCAAAAGAAGTGAAGATATGCTGATAGTTATGGATACTTGGTATATAGCTATTTGCCAACATGGCTACTACAAAAAGTCCTATAAACCACGGAATTTTTACTTTTGGACCATTGGTTTTAAACAAATAAGCTGCTAAAAAAGCAACAGGTATGATCCATAATGCTCTACCTAATTTAGCTGTTGTTGCTATTGCTAATGCCTCAGGACCATATTTATTGGCAGCGCCAACTACCGAGCTGGTGTCATGAATAGCGATAGCACTCCATATTCCGAATTGAAGTTGCGAAAGATCAAGCGCATTTCCAACTGCAGGAAATATAAACAGTGCTGCAGCATTAAGGGTGAATATAGTCCCTAATGCAATAGAAAGTTGTTTTTCTTGTACTCTGATAACAGGGGAAATAGCCGCTATTGCGCTTCCACCACAAATAGCTGTGCCGACAGCTATTAGGAAAGATGTTTTATTTTCTATTTTCAAAAGTTTACCAAGGAGATAACCAAAAATTAATGTGAATGAGAGGAAGGTCAACGTTAATAGAAAACTTGTTTTTCCTGTTTCTAACGCTTTGTCTACTTGCATACCAAATCCTAAGCCAACAACGGAAGCCTGTAATAAAATATGCGTTGCTTTTTGATTAAGATGGAGATAGGGATGCCCAACTGTTTGGGCAATAACTATCCCTAATAGGAGCGCTATAGGAGGTGAGATGAGTGCTGGTATACAGCAAGTGATAGCTATCGTTACAAATATAATTTGTCGGATACGATTATTCCTTATAACTACTATTTTGTCCTTAATTTCCATCTCTATCCTTTCGTTACTAGTCCTGTTTTGATTTGTGTTTTTGACTGATACAAATGTCGTGAACACAAAATTTTGATAGAAATGGTGATTTGTTATTGGGTATTACCTATGGTTATGATTTCTTATTTGTTATAAGTATTTGAATTGTAAGGGATGAGTAATGTAGTTTAAACCACATTACTTTTTTGTGTTTATAATTACTTTTTTTTTAAAATAATTGTCTGAAACATAAAAATAACGAATTTATTGCGATTGTTTTTTAGAATTCTTTAAAAATGTCTAATATTGATCTGTGGAGAATGTTAGTACGCAAAAGAAAGAAGAAGAACTGTATTTGCAGTTATTTCGATCAGGTGAGCCTGAAGGATTGCGTTTTCTATATAAAACGTTCTATGGAGCGATGTGTTTTTATTTGGAAAAGATGCATCTCGACTCATACAAAGTTGAAGAGTTAGTCCAGGATGTTTTTATAAAGCTTTGGGATCGGCATAAAGATTTTGATCACTTTTCTGCAATCAGAAGTTTCTTATATACAAGTTGTAGAAATGCAGCATTAAATTTAATTCATAAAGAAAAACGTCAACAGGAGCAGATAAAGTCTTATATAAGTCAGCTTGATATTTTAGAATGGCCTGTTAGTAATCAGATCATTTACTTAGAGACGCTTCGTGAAATACATGAAGCGATTTTTGCATTACCCGAACAATGCAGTAAAATAATGAGTATGCTAACTATTGAAGAGCTTTCTCCCCAAGAGGTAGCCGATGCACTTGGTATTACAACAAGTACCGTTTATAATCAGAAGAAACGAGCTATTGATTTATTGCAATTACGCTTAACTCGAGATCAATTTTTCTGTTTTATGTTGCTCAGTGCAACCGTTATTCATACGTTTTAAAATTTCATTGATTAATTTCTTGTTTAAAATCAGTTGTTTGCGAATTTATTGCTTGTCTCTTTAGAGATCGCATACTGTTTTTTTGTTCTTATATTAATAAGACAACTCATGGAGCATATACCTCAACATATCATAAATATATTACGTAGTACAACATTTCAGAATTTGACCGAACAAGAACAGTCAGATCTGAATTGTTGGTTAGAAGAGGATGAGGAGAATAAGAGGCTTTGGTTACGTTTTTCCTCAAAGGATATCTTCAAAAACGATCTCAACACATTTGGAAAATATGATTGGGAAAGTTCTTTTAAGACATTTGAACAAAATCATCTGCAGGTAGCTGATGAAAAAATAAAAAAATTATTTAATCCGTGGTATGCGGCAGTCTCCGTTATGATAATCGGTTTGTTGATCGGTATTTCCTATTACATCACTGTGGGACAATATGAAGATCTACCGAGCCAAGCAATTGTACCAGCAGAAAATCATGCTGAAATGCTTCTTCCTTCCGGTGAACGTATTACATTGAATGAAGGGTCTGATTTAATGATCATTGACAGTTCATTTAATATAAACAAAAAGCATTCGCAAGCGGGGTCATTTGTGGGAATTCCATCTCACTTTAGTGTAGTTACACCCAAAGGAAAAAAATATGCTCTTCAGTTGCCTGATGGATCTAAAGTGTGGATGAGTGTGGATACACGAATTGCATATGACGAGTTTGATAGTTTACGTAGTTTGACCTTGTCTGGAGAAGCCTATTTTGAAGTTGCCAAAAGAACATTTAAAAACGAGAATGGAACTTCTGGACTAAAACCATTTATTGTTAAAACTAAGGGAATGCATGTAGAGGTATTAGGTACTCATTTTAATGTTTCGGCTTATCCAGATGCAAAAATACAGCGGACAACTTTAATGGAAGGGAAGGTGAAGGTAAGCAATGAGAAACACGTCTGTGTATTGCTTCCTGGAGAAGAGGCAAGATTGCAAGATGGTAAAATAGTTCGTAAAGAGATCGATACTGACCAAAATGTGGCTTGGAAAGATGGGTATTTTATTTTTAATGAGGATAAACTGTCTGATATCTTAGTGGAAGTCTCAAAGTGGTACAATGTTGATATCGTCTATTTGGATGAAGAAGTTAAAGAGGAGCAATATGAAGGCATGTTGTCCCGCAACAGTCAATTGATTGATATAATAAGCGTACTGGAAGGAACCAATGAAGTAACTTTTAAATTCAAAAAAAGAACAATATATGTAAGTAAAAAATAAACTTTAATGAAAAACAAAGTTCAGGGTGGTTGCAACACCCTGAACATAAGGGGTCAATATAATCTAACTTGAACTAAACTATTGTTATTAACCTAAAACAAATGTATAAAAATTATGCACAACTTGGTCGTGCCCAGCAGGATCGGGGAAAAAAAATGAAAAGTAGTGGTTATTCCTGTTTTTGGGGAAAACCGCAATTGAAAAGTAAAATTATGCGTATTTCATTTACGTCGTTATTGATGACCTGTAGCCTGATGCATGTAGGGGCAACTACATATGCGCAGAAGGTCTCCATCAAAGAGAAATCAGTATCCTTACGTCAAGTTTTCGGAACCATTAACAAGCAAACGGGATACACTTATTTTTGGGCAGCAAAAACCATTGATCCAGCTACAAAAGTAAGTTTAAATGTTACTAATGAACCGTTGCATCAAACCCTGGGGAATGTATTAGGGAAACTGAATCTCGATTACGAAATTAAGGATAAGACCATTGTCATTCGAGAAAAGCTACTGGCAAAAACTATAATCTCAAACGAAGTTCAGAAGATTGCTGTTACTGGACAGGTAGTTGATGTAAATGGTAATCCACTTGTAGGAGCATCTGTTCGTGTTAGAACGGATGGAAAGGGAACTTCGACTAATAGTACGGGTTATTTTGAATTGACTCAAATTCCGCAGTATACTGAACTGGAGTTTAGTATGCTCGGTTATAAATCTGTAATAAAACCAGCCACATTAGGAATGGGTAAGATTGTCCTTGAAATTTCTGAAGGACAGTTGGATGAAGTTAATGTTACGGTTAATACAGGTTATCAGAAGATCAGTAAAGAGCGTGCTGCGGGTTCCATAGCACAGGTGACGGCTAAGGATATGGAAGGTCGTTTACAAATGAATCTACTTGACCGTCTGGACGGAATGTTGCCAGGTTTGAATTTGGTTCGTAATGAAAATAGTCCGCAAACTGATAGAAATAATCTAGGTATTGAGATTCGTGGCCGTTCAACAATTAATGCGCAAGGCGCACCATTAGTTGTGGTCGATGGTATGCCTTATGAAGGAGATTTAACAGCTCTGAACCCTAATGATATTGCTTCGGTAACGGTATTAAAAGATGCTTCTGCAGCCTCGATCTATGGGGTAAGATCTTCCAATGGTGTTATTGTGATCTCTACCAAAATAGGTACACCAGGTAAAACAAAAATTGATTATAGCAATACGCTTTCTTTTAGAGGTCTACCGAGCCGTTCCTATCTAAATAAGATGACCAGTGCGGAATTGGTTAATTTTCAAAAGGAAATGTTTGCTTTTCGTTCAGGCGATTACAATGTGATTGATCCACGTAAATCGATGAATGATGTGTACCGTATTCTTTATGATCATAAAGGTGGCGTAATTTCAGATGAGGAAATGGAACGGCAACTTGATGTTTATCGTAATCGGGACCGGTATTCCAATATGGGTGAATTTTTGAACCCAACACGTTTTGATCAACAGCATAACCTTTCCTTCTCAGGGGGATCAGATCGGTATACTTATCATTATTCATTGAATTATACTGAACCTGGAGACTATAATAAAGGAAGAGCGACTACTAAAGGAATTGGCTTCAATTTGAGAAATACATTTAAAATGAATGACCGTTTGACGTTAAGGGCTAATGTTCTTGGTAAAAATCAGAGTCGTGAGGGTAATATTGGTTTCAACTTTTATGATCATTATATAGGAGGAAAAGCTTCTTATTATTTATTGCGAAATGAAGATGGTTCACCAGCACAATGGTACAATAATAAATCTCAGTTTGAAATAGATCGTTTAAATAGTCTGGGACTGGAAGATGAAACCTATATTCCTCTCGATCAGTTGAACTTTAAACACGAGAAGTTTTATAATAAATATATCAATCTAAATTTTGGTGCAAATTATAAATTGGCCAAAGGATTAGATTTTGATCTATCTTACCAGACGGAGAGGACAGAAGGTTATAATGGTACATTAAGTAGAAACCAACTATTTGATGTAGCAACAATGGTGAATGATGCTACCCAGATTGATAAAAGTGGATTGATTAAACGTAATGTACCTAATGGGGGACAATTTTCGGAAAGACGTAATGATATCAACAGTTATACCCTGAGAGGACAGTTAAATTATCAAAATACATTTGCAGATAAGCATGAAATAGTTGCCATCGCCGGTGCCGAACGTAGACAGATCAACGATCGTTTTACAGATATTTATAAATATGGATATGACGAGAGCAGTTTGGTTTACAAAGGAATCAATGAAGAGATTTTTGGTATCAATATTCCGAATACACAAGCACTTTTCAATAGTTATACATTGACAAAAAGGGAGCTTGGTTTTCAAGATTTAATTGACCGTTTTGTTTCTTTCTATGCGAATGGATCCTATACCTATAGCCGTAAATTAACAGTAAGTGGTAGTTTAAGAGTTGATCAGTCTAATTTGTTTGGTACCGATATTAAAAACCAATATAAACCACTCTGGTCACTGGGCGCTTTATATCATTTGCCAAAAATAAATTGGGAAGGTCTAAATAAATGGTCCGTACGAATGACATACGGGGTAAATGGCAATGTACCGAAGGAAACAGGACCGTACCTGATTTCAAAAGTTAGTAATGGATTGAATAGTTATACTGGTGAGATGCAGGCCGGGATAACCACGCCACCCAATCCATTATTAAGATGGGAGCGAACCAATGTTTTTAACTTAGGCGTGGATTTTTCTTTATTTAAAAATCGTCTCGGTGGTAGTGTCGACATATACAATAAGAAAACCGTTGATTTACTTGGGAATACGTCAACAGATCCGACGTTAGGTTGGAACTCTGTCATGATGAATTACGGCAACATGCAAAATAGAGGTATCGAGATCGGTTTGAATGGACAAATCATCAAAAGGACTGATTTTACTTGGAACAGTACTCTGAATTTTAGCTATAATGAAAATAAAATAACTAAGTTGTCAGTAGAACAAAACACCCCATACTACTATTACAGTAAACCTCAAAACCGTATAGGTGTTGCTATGGGAAGTCTTTACAGTATAGATTATGCCGGTTTAAATGCCGAAGGGCTCCCAACAGCTCGTAAAGCCGATGGAACTATTGTAGAAACTACGCAAAAGTTGACGGCAGAAGACATGATCTATTCGGGTACAACAGTGCCACCCTATAATGTTTCATTGAATAATGGTTTACGCTATAAAAACTTGAGTTTGACATTCATGTTTATTTTCAATGGTGGTCATGTGATGCGCGGAGTACATCCTGAATTTTTAAGTAAATATGCTGAATTGAATTACAACAGTAATTTTGATCGTGAATGGTTGAATTACTGGAAGAAACCTGGGGATGAAAGTAATCCGGATATTGCACCAAAATTTGTTTCTGCAGCTTCTGGGAATATCTCTGATATCTATAATGCCGCGCAACGTTTTATTGAAAAAGCAGATTACCTTAAGTTGAGGGATATTTCACTGTCCTATACTTTACCGAAACAGTGGGTAGAACGCACGAAATTGAGCTATATCCGTATTACTGGACAAGTGCAGAATCCATGGAGATGGACAGCGAACAGTGATAATCTGGATCCAGAGGCTTGGTCAGGCTATGCTATGTACACTGATGCTAGTAATAAGAAGATAACGATCCCAACACGCGGGGTATTGACTCCGGCGGTTTATAATTTAGGTATTTCGGTAGGTTTATAAGGAACAGAATAAGATGAAAAAAATTTGTATAAGTTTATTATTGGGTCTTTTTACTTTAGGTAGTTGCAATAAGTATCTTGACATCAAACCAAAGGGATTTACCATTCCCGAGAATTTGAATGACTACCAGCTTTTGTTGAATAATACGAGTTTGATATTTTCGACACCAGCATATCCGGTTTATTTAACAGATGACCTTAATTCCGGAGATCGAAATGACGTGCAATCTGCTGCTCGATTTGATTTTTATTCGTATATGAAAAAGCAATTGTACACTTTTGCTCCAGGTGCTATTTTTGAAGATGGCCAAACGGATAGCTATTGGGAATCAGCTTATAGCCGTATTTTCACCTATAATGTAATAATCAATAATATTTTAGCTGCTCACGATGGAACTGATGCTGCGAAAAGAAGAGTATGGGCAGAAGCTAAGGTAGGACGATCTTTTGAATACCTGAACCTGGTCAACATGTATGCGGCACACTATAATCCCGCAAGTGCTGCGACAGATCTAGGCGTGCCATTGGTGTTATCAGAAGATGTCAACGTTCCCTATAAGCGCGTTTCTGTTCAGGCAGTATATGATCAAGTGATGACGGATCTAAATGAGTCATTACCTTATTTAAACGAGGTTCAAGCAAATAAATTTCAAGCGATACGTTCAGTAGGTTTTGCCTTTTTAAGTCGAGTGTATCTTTTTCAAGGTAATTATAAGGAAGCGTTAACCAATGCGAAAAAGGCATTGGCTTTAAACAACACCTTGATTAATTATAGCCTCTATACGAACAAAGATAAAACGACCTTTGGCCGTGTTTGTCTAAAGACTGATAATACGGTAGCTTTTCCAGATTTTAGAGAAAACCCAGAGTCAGTATGGGTAAAAAGAGGCACATCTAGTGATGGTACATTTAATGCTGAATTTTATGCATCGAGGGATCTGATTCAAACCTTTGCAAAGGATCTACCGGAAGGAGCAGTGGATAAGCGCTATGAATTGTTCTTTTGCCGTGATCAAGCTTCTTTTGGTCCCAATTTGGTGAAATTCCCTGGAAAAGTATTGTATGCTCCATATGTTGATTTTAATACCGCTTTTGGTACATCAGAACTGTTATTGATTGCAGCAGAATGTGAGGCTAGATTAGGAAATCCAGAGGGTGCAATAGCGTATTTAAATTCGTTGAGATCCAGTAGGATAGAGAATAATATACCTCTGGTTGTTACGACCTCATCTAAGGTACTTCAATTAGCATTAGATGAACGACGCCGTGAAACATCTTTTATTGGAGCTTCTCGTTTAATTGATTTGAAACGCTTAGCTGTTACAGGAGATTTAAAGAAAACAATTCAGCATCCTTTGGAGGGTGAACTATTTGAAATGGAATCAACCGATAAGCGTATGATTTTACCAATACCACCAAAAGTATTGTCTTTAAATCCAGGTATTCCCCAATATGAACGTTAATTATACATTTAGAACAATGAAAAAAACACTCATTACACTATTTGCGCTGTCGCAATCGGTTTTTATATATGCTCAAAATCATATTCAGTTTCAAAAATTGACTTTCGATCAGGCGAAAGAGAAAGCTTTACAGGAAAATAAATTGATCTTTTTAGATGGCTATACTTCTTGGTGTGCTCCATGTAAATGGATGGAAGCAAATGTGTTTAATCAACCTGCTATTGCTAATTATTATAATGCTAATTTTATCAATACTAAATTTGACTGCGAGGTAGGTGAAGGGATTACAATTGCCAAAGAATACCAGATCAAAAGTTTTCCAACGTATTTGTTTTTAAATCATAAAGGCGTTTTGATTTATCGTACACAATCACGTATGGAAGCTGAAGCTTTTTTGACCGAAGGTAAACAGGCAAATGATCCTAAATTTCAGATTCCTGCATTGAAAGCAAGTTTCGATGCAGGAAATCGCGAATCAGGATTTTTACTGAATTATATCCAAGTGATGTCTAATGCAGATACCAAATCTGCGGAGGAGGCTAAAAAAGTACTGTCAGAAGTAGCAACAGATGAATTTTTATTAAGTCCTGCTGGTTGGCAGACCATATTGATGATGTCTAGAAGCACAGAAGATCGATACGGTAAATTTTTCAAGGATAATAAGGCTTACTTTAAAGGGATCGCTATCCCTGAGGATTTTGAGAAAAAGGATACCCAATTATTGCGTTATGCGATGTATACTTATATCCGGAACAAGGATAAATCAGCTTTTGATACTGGTCTCGCTTATTTTAAAAATAGTGATGATAAAGAGAAACAGATAGATGCAGCAATGTATGAAGCGGAATGGGCAGGTACAAATGGTACAACTAAAGAATTTATAAAATTGACTGATGTACTACGAAGGGGTATCTTAAAGGACGAGGATGAAAAACTGAGTTTTATAGCACGTCGGAATGGTGGAAATAAGATGACTGCCTCAGATCCGACAAAATTGAAACAATGCTATGTATTGGCTAAGCAGGCTGTGGAGCTCAATGAATCGAGTTACTCGAATCAAGGGACTTTTGCGGAAATTTGTATCAGTTTGAAAAGGAAGAAAGAAGCAGTAAAAGCGGCTGAAGCAGCTCGTGCTTTAGCTGAATTGGAAACCTCAAAAATTATTAAAATAGCTGACGCTCTGTTGGCTCGTGCTAATGCCCTCTAACGTATGAAGAAATTGATTAAAAATAGTTTATTGTTCTGTGCTTTATTGAGTACAGCTGTAGCACAGGAAAAGCAGTTTAAACTTGATGTAAAAGGAACAGAAGTTCCTGCAAATGCTAAAGTATTTATCCGTTACATGGTGGATAGGAAACTCGTGTTGGATTCAGTGCATTTTCAAAAAAATGAATTTAATTATACTGGAAGTATTACCGAACCGACGCATGTTAGTTTGTTCTATTCAGCTGATGGTGGATCTTTCTTTAATCGTAAAGGAGGAGCTCTAGAAAAAATAGTTTTTTATGTTGACACTGTCGATCCTATCACGAAAGTTAATTTTGCCGAATCGTTTAAACAGGGTACTGTAAAAAGTGGTCTATTGCAAGATGCTTTCAAGAAGTATAGCGATTATTTAGCAAGCTTTGATCAGCAACTTGAGAAACTATCTGCAGAAAGAAGTGTACTTTACAATGCATCGATAAAAGATGATAAGGCTATTGAGAAAGTGATGCATCTGATCGATCAGGTCAATGATCAGAAATCGGAAGCTAAAATTATATTTATACGTGAAAATCCATCTTCATACTTCAGCTTACAGGCTTTAAATGAGGTTGCTGGATATTCAATTGATGTTCCAAAAATAGAGCCACTTTATTTGATGTTAAGTTCGTCTTTAAGAGGATCTGACTTAGGGACAGAATTGGGTAAAAATATTGAAGTCGCTAAAAAATTAGGTATTGGTCAGATGGCTCCTGATTTTACACAAGTGGATCCTAATGGCAAAAAAATTCGTTTATCAGACTTCCGTGGGAAATATATTTTAATCGATTTTTGGGCGTCTTGGTGTAGTCCTTGCCGTGCTGAAAACCCCAATTTGGTGAAGGCTTATGCTACTTATAAAGGAGAACAATTCGATATTTTGGGCGTGTCTTTGGACAAAGAAGGTAAAAGAGATGCCTGGTTAAAAGCTATAGAAAAAGATGGGTTAACTTGGCCTCAAGTGTCGGATTTGAAAGGGTGGAATAATGAAGTGTCAAAGCTATACGGTATCAAAGCAATTCCTCAGAATTATTTGATTGGTCCTGATGGAAAGATTGTTGCTATCAATGTTAAGGGAGAGTTTTTATTTAAAAAATTAAAACAAATATTTGAAGGAAAATAATTTTAATTATTATTGGAGCTTCGTTGTCGGTCAGAAGTTTTACTTCTGACCTTTTTTATGCATTTGATTTATGGCTAATCTCTAAAGTCATTGTTTTTACAGTAGGTTAAATTAACCTATTTAGAATGTAGAGATATTCTCATGCATTTAAAAATAGATTTTTTGAGCTTTTAACATTTAGTAGCAGATTCTTAAATACTTCCATTACGAATTGAATATACTATTTACATTGATAATTTATTAGGGTTTGCTGCCTGTATCATTAAGCACCACTTTTTTTAAAACTACAGATAACAAAGATGTCTTAAGTAGTTAATTTTTATTTTGTTTTTTTTGACTATCATGTAAGATTGCTGTGTTCATGTTTAATATTTGATTTTTAAATAAAAAATTAATAAATTTATATAACCAATAAAATCAAAGCTTATGCGAAAGTTATTTCAAAATAATCTTGGACTAAGATCTATAGTACTGTACATTTTGATATGTATACTTGTTGTAGCTATCAGTGTTGTTTTTCTTCAATATCATAAACTCATAATTGTAAATGCTTTAGATAAAGCTTCTATAAATGGGACTTATATTCTTTACTCTTTGCTTGTAATAAGTTCATTAACTCTTGTAACGACATTTTTTGTTTCTCCCATATTCTTTTTTGAATATCTACAAAAGGAAAATGTTGATTATGCTTTGGTGAAATTGTTACCCTATTTGCCTATGGTTAGTGTATTTGGTGTATATTTTCTTTTATTTAGACCTGGCTATAATGATTTTACTAGTGAGGATAAGTGGGGTTTGGTAGATACTGTTTATGTGATATTGTCTGGAGTCACTGTATTGATTGCTGGTGTTATTGTTTTACATTTTATAAAAGGTTTTCAGTCTATTTTTAAAAATGCGATGGTTTTTGCCTATAACAAAAGTTATGGTAAAGCTGGAGATCAGTTTCGTTTAGATGATTTTAGAAAGCTTCCAATAAAAGAAAATGAAGAGCCAAAGTATGAGGAAAATCCAAATGACGAACTGATTAAAAGGGTTGAGAAGTTAATTAGTTCTACAGAAGAGCTGGAAGTTGAACCCATTGGAGATGTTAATTTTAATATCGTAATTTATGTTTACGGTGATGGTTTTGATTACTGTTTATTAGATTCCGGACTGGATATTCCGTTTATCTTTGGTGATGAAAATCCGGAAATAGTATTAGCAGAGTGTCACTTTTTACATATTAATATAGCTTTATATTTTAGGATAGATCAAGTGTATATTTTTAATTTTGAAGATAATTATGTTGTTTTAAATCCCGCCATTGATCGAAATTTACATAATATTAGAAGTAAGCGTGTGAATGAAAAACTAAATAGTTATCGTGTTAAAGGTAAACCTTCTGGTTATTTTCATATACATCCAAGTCTAGGTCATGAACTTCGTGTAATTGTAGATGGGTATGCAAATAAGCGTTTCAATCACTAATATTTGCCGTTCAATTTTATCGGATACTTATTTTTCTTTCTTAGTATGAGTTTTAAAATAGCTATTGTTCTTTTTGTCATAAATTTTATGATATAAAAATAATCATCAACATATAATAAATCAATTGTTTCTTCTAATAAATTACGATTGATATAGTTTTTCATTATTGTACTGGGGAAGAGGTTTGAAAGGATTTTATTTTTATATTTTTTAGGAGTTATGAGTTTAGTTCACTAACTTCATTATTGAAAAAAATGATTTATTGAACCAATATTCTGAAGCAAACATGCTTTTGGGATAGACCTAAACTTGCTCTAATGATCTTGACCGTCATTGTATTAAGCTTGTTTTTGCTAATTGTTCTTATTACACAGGCAAAAATAAATGCTTTTCTATCTTTTTTAATAGTTTCTGTTATTTCTGGAATTTTGCTTGGCATGCCTTTGGAGAGTCTTATTCTTGCTATTGAAAAAGGTATTGGCTCAGTAATGGGAAGCCTCATGTTAATTTTGGTACTAGGTGCTATGCTTGGGAAAATTGTTGCAGATAGTGGAGCCGCCGAGCGTATAGCGGCAGTCATGGTGCAATTAATGGGAGAGAAGTATATCCAATGGGGTTTGATGCTAACTGGTTTTATAGTCGGAATCCCTCTTTTTTATGGAGTAGGATTTGTCCTGTTAGTGCCACTGATATTTTCAATATCCTATCGCTATAAACTTCCTGCCGTATATATAGGTCTTCCTATGCTCGCTGCATTATCAGTGACACATGGATTCATACCCCCGCATCCTTCTCCTGTGGCACTAGTGGCATTATTTCATGCCGATATGGGAGTAACTTTGATTTACGGGCTGCTAATTGCAACTCCTGCAATAATTATAGGAGGTCCTATTTTTGGAATGACACTACGAAATATAAGACCAAAGCACGAGCTGTTTTTTAAACCAGTTGGTACTGAAGTAGGTAGTGATTATAGTGTGCCCAGTGCATGGATTAGTTTTTTGGCCTCGCTATTTCCGGTTTTTTTATTGATTATAGGTACAGTTCTTCCTTATGTAATTGATACGGATAATGAAAAATTATTGTCTTGGGTGAAATTCATTTCAAATCCAACCCTCGTTATGTTATTGGCTATTTTATTTGCAGGATATAGCTTGGGCATAAAACAGGGGCGAAGTATCAAGTCAATTATGGAGATCTTTGATGGAGCTGTGAGAGATATAGCAATGATTTTATTTATTATTGCAGGGTCAGGTGTATTCAAACAAGTAATGGAAGATAGTGGGGTCAGTTTGGCACTCGCTAATTATTTACAGACCTTACCCATTCATCCATTGGTTTTAGCGTGGTTGATAACTGCTGTGATACGAGGATGTATCGGTTCTGCAACAGTAGCTGCGTTAACAGCGGCTGGTGTGTTATTGCCACTAGCTACAGGTGGGCATATTCACCCAAGTTTGATGGTTCTCGCAATTGGAGCAGGCAGTTTGATGTTTTCACATGTTAACGATGCTGGTTTTTGGCTATTTAAAGAATACTTTGGGTTGAGTGTTAAGGATACGCTTCTATCATGGTCAATCATGGAAGCTATAGTATCTGTTGTCGGTTTACTTGCTGTCCTAGCGTTGGATATGATCATTACTTAAAATTTAATTACCTTAAATAATAATTTGAATAACATAAAATATATAACATATTATGAATTATAACGCAGATGAACAATTTGAAAAATTAGGTTTAACATTACCTCCGGCACCTGCACCTAAGGGTGTTTATAAACCTTTTGTAATTGATGGTAAATATCTCTATTTATCTGGTCATGGGCCTGTACAAGATGATGCATCATTAATTATCGGTCGAATAGGAGCAAGCATTAATCCTGAGGAAGGTAAACTTGCCGCAAGACAGGTCGGATTAACAATGCTTTCTACTATAAAAATTAATCTAGGTAGCCTTAATCGTATAAAACGTGTAATCAAGGTGTTGGGAATGGTCAATTGTACTTCTGATTTTGAAGCACATCCAGCTATTATTAATGGTTGCAGTGAATTGTTTGCTGCTGTTTGGGGAACTGAGAATGGAATCGGAACGCGTAGTGCGGTTGGATTTGGATCACTTCCGGATAATATTCCTGTAGAAATAGAAGCTTTGTTTGAATTACATGAAACAGTATGATTAAGCATTGGTATGAATTAAATGATGTTTCTGAAGTAGACTCTCCCGCACTCCTGGTTTATGAAGAGCGGGTTGTCGATAATATTCAAAAAGCTATTGAGATGGTAGGGGGCGATTGTAGCCGGATTCGTCCACATGTCAAAACAAATAAATCGACAGATGTCTGTATTGCTTTAAGGAAAGCGGGTATAAATCAATTTAAATGTGCTACTATAGCTGAAGCTGAAATTTTGGGAGATGTAGGAGCTAAAGACGTCCTATTGGCTTATCAGCCAACAGGTCCTAAGATTGAGCGTCTGATTAAGCTCAAACAACATTATGGTAAAACCAATTATTCGTGCTTAATCGATCATAATGAGAGCGCTCGGGCATTAAATAGGGCATGTGTTTTAGCAGACTGCTCTATGGATGTGTATATTGATGTAAATATTGGGATGAATAGGACGGGGGTAGCATTGGAAGAGGTCGAGAAGTTAGCCGTGACCATACTGTCACTTCCAGGGCTTCGTTTGATGGGGGTACATGGATATGATGGTCATATCCATGACCCTGATCTCAAAATCAGAGAAGAACAAAGTGCTATATCATATGCATTATTAAGTAAAGCACATTTATTATTAAACCAATTATGTAGCTCAATATCAAGGATGATTATCGGAGGTTCACCTTCTTTTACTTTTCACGCAGATAGAACTGATGTGATTTGTAGTCCAGGAACGTTTGTATTTTGGGACTATGGTTATGGAGAAACTCTAAAAGAGCAACCTTTTGATTATGCGGCATTACTGTTAACCCGTGTTATAAGTATTGTTGATCAGCATCATATTTGTTTGGATTTGGGATATAAAGCTGTCGCAAGTGAATCAGCTTTACCGAGTGTCAAATTTTTAGATCAACCCGATCTTGAAGTCGTAAGCCAAAGTGAAGAACATATGGTCGTAAAGGTTCCAAATGCACAAGTATACGAAATAGGTGCAGCTTTCTATGCTGTACCAAAGCATATATGTCCAACTGTGGCATTGTACGAAAAATTGGTGGTCATCACTGATGGAGAGGTCGATAATTATTGGTATGTAACCGCTAGAGATAGAAAGATTAATTTCTAAAGGATGAAAAAACAAAGATTGATTTTTGATGCGCATTTAGATCTTAGTATGAATGCAATGGAATGGAATCGGGATTTAAGACTTCCGATTGCTGAACTAAATAGTAGAGAGCAGGGGATGAACGATAAACCTGATCGTGGAAATGCAACAGTCTCTTTTGGTGAACTGAAAAGGGGGAATATTGGCCTAGTTGTCGCTACTCAAATTGCAAGATACGTGGAGAAGGGAAGTTCTTTGCCTGGTTGGTATTCTCCAGAACAAGCTTGGGCACAAACACAAGGGCAATTAGCTTGGTATAGAGCAATGGAAAAGGATGGGCATATGCGCATGATCAAAACTAAAACGGATTTAGAAGAGCATATCATTCTTTGGAATGATGAGACCAATAAATCAAATAAACCAATCGGTTTTCTGCTAAGTTTAGAGGGAGCTGATTCTTTAATTGATTTATCTTATCTCGAATATGCTTATGAGCAGGGATTACGTGCGGTTGGGCCAGCTCATTATGGGCCAGGAAGGTATGCGAATGGTACGGACTCAAATGGGAGACTAAATGCAAAGGGAATAGCGTTATTAAGGGAGATGGAACGCCTTAATGTAATTTTAGATGCAACTCATCTTAATGATGATGCTTTTTGGGATGCTATGGATAGATTTAATGGTCCAATATGGGCTAGTCACAACAATTGTCGCGCACTTGTCGACCATAACAGACAATTTAGCGATGATATGATCAAAATCTTGATTTCGAAAAAAGCAGTAATTGGGGTGGCTTTAGATGCCTGGATGATGGTTCCCAGATGGGTAAGAGGCGTATCTGACCCTAAGACAATGAATTGTTCATTAGAGGTAATGGCCAATCATATTGACCATATCTGTCAATTGGCCGGTAATACAAATCATGTCGGTGTAGGAAGTGATCTTGACGGCGCTTTTGGTAAAGAACAATGTCCATATGACCTGAAAACTATTGCTGATATGCAGTTGGTTTTTGATATATTGTCACAAAGGGGATATAGTGAGGATGCTTTAGATAAAATAGCACATTTGAACTGGATTAATTTTTTGCGAAATTGCTTATAAATGGTCCGTTTTTTAGCGAATACGTGTTTTATACTTACCATACAATCGTTATAATTTGAATGATATTTCTCTGCAGAAGGTACTTCTAAATAATTAAAAATAAGATTTTTATAACTGTTAATAATCTTTTGTGCTTAAATTGTATAACAATGTGATCATTGATGTGTTTTATAAAAAGAATTTATTAGTCACTTTTATTGTTAATATGTATGTATAAACCCGTTCAAGTTAATCGGAAAGATATTTATTTTAGGCCTGATACCAAACGTGTCCTTGCTCGTTTTTTTTCACTAGGTGATGAACGTTCCATTAAAGTAATTCGTCGGGTACTACAATTATCGGATGAAAAACAAAAGGAAGTTTTTGGACAGGTTTTGCGAAGTTATTCTCAGCGACACCGCAGTATTGTGAAGGTGTTTGAGCGTAATTTTGATCGCATAAGACATCTATTGGAAAGATTAGAAATGCCGACGGATAAAATATCGATGACAGCCAAATTATTAATTGGTTCTTATTTTACGATGGAATATTCCATAGAATCGGCAGCTTTGTTTAATCCATCTATTGTTGAGCATCCAGATCAGAGCGAGCTTTATAAAGGGGAGAAGAGGGTTATTATCAGTTTTAGAGCAACCGGTGAGGGGCATGTATCTTCGATCGTATTCCGCTCTGGTTATATTGATACGGAAAATAATATTCATCTAGATGTTGTGGGAACATTGTTGGACAAGCCTATCAATATTAAGAATCATCGGTATAATAAAAATAGCTTCATTTCTAAATTGGTTGAGTTGCATCCAAAAGATGCGACGGCTATGCAAAAGCTTAGCGAAAATCTAACAGAAACATTTACATATGAGGAGCTGAAGAGATATGTGGAGGGAATACGTGCTGAAATAGAGCATACAGAGGATAATGATAGTATATTGAAGCAAGCGATATGGCTCGCTTCATCGCATTATGAGATGACTTTCTCTTTGGATACTTCAATATCTGAAAGGGTTATTTTTCCAATTTCTGATACTGAAAAAAGGGGGATTGAAGATGCGAGATTTGTTCGTTTTATAACACCGAAGGGAGAGGTTATCTATTATGCAACTTATACTGCATATGACGGATTTAGTATTTTACCAAAACTATTGACAACTAAGGATTTTTATCATTTTACAGTCAAGCCCATCCATGGAGAAATTGCAAATAAAGGTGCCGCGATTTTTCCGCGAAAGATCAAAGGGAAATATGCTATGCTATGTCGTATTGATGGTGAAAATAATTATATCGCCTATTCCGATTATATCAACATTTGGAATGAAGCTATTCATTTAGTGCAAGAACCTGAAAGTCCATATGAGTTTATACAGATCGGAAACTGCGGTTCCCCAATTGAAACCGCAGCCGGATGGTTAATTATTACACACTCTGTTGGCACTATGCGCGAGTATTCAATTGGGGCTTCATTATTAGATTTGGAAAATCCACATATAGAAATTGGACGCCTTAGTCTCCCCATTTTAACTCCTAATGATATGGAAAGAGAAGGGTATGTCCCAAATGTTGTTTATTCATGTGGTGCTATAGTTCATAATGATCAGTTAATTATGCCTTACGCCATGTCGGACTATGCCTCGACTTATGCAACCATTAACTTGAATGAGTTGATTCAGGCTATTCTTCAACCTGAAATTTGATTTTTAAAGACTTATAAACAGTTAAGTAGGCTATAAAATAACATAACGTGCTTTCTGCTCCTTGATTGCGGTTAATGCCATAAGTTTCTAACCCATCACAGCATCCTTTGGTGCTGTGATCATATAGCGGGAGCTTAAGGTCATTTTCGCCTAAAAACCATTCAAAAGATCGAATCATTTTTTCAAAATATTCTTCATTTTTAGTGATTTCAAATACCTCCCTAAATAAAAGTACTGTGGCTGTAACATCAATGGGCTGTTGTCCGAATTTGCTTATATTCTGATTTTGTTTTGCCCATTTTTGGTTGCCAATAATAGATAAAAACCCATTTTGCATAATGATATTTTCGAGAAAATAAAAGCTTGAAAATCCTATTTTTCTAAGTTTATCATCATTTAAATATTTGGTTGACATGAGTATTGCCAGTGGGATAATCGCATTGTCATATGCCAGAACGGGTTCAAACCATTTCCACTCATCATCAGCACTGGAATCATATTCATGTACTAATTTAAAAGCCAGTTTACGGAGTAACTCTGTGACTCTTTCATCATTTGGCTGTTGTTTTAGATATTCAGCAATACCCATCATCGTATAAGCGATAGCACGTATAGATTTTAAATTCTCAAAGTGTGGCATAGCTTTAAAAAACATATTTGATCCTAACTGATAGAAGTCAACAAAAGGTGCTGTATTAAATAGATATCCCAATGCCCATATAGCCCTACCAAAAGAATCTTCAGATCCGACTTCTTCTAAAAATTCATTCTGAAAATTCATGAAGTTATGAAATAGTCCGTCCTCTCTTTGAGCATAGTAAATGTAATTAAGATAGGTCGAGATTCTCTTTCTAGTATCCTTTTCTCCAAAGGCTTCATATTGCATGAGGCTAACCAAAAGTGCTCTCGCGTTGTCATCCAAACAGTATCCTTCTCGATAGTTAGGTGTTGCAAATGTGGCATGTTGAATAATTCCTACATAATTTGTCAATCGATCAAGATGATCCCATCTGAATTTTGGAAAACGCTCTAACATCGTTATTTTTATATCGGTGTCGAGATTTACTTGTGTAGAGGAGAGCTTTTGGAGTAACTTGACATAAGATCCGCCTAATTTGTTCCAGGTCATTTTTTCACCATGATGGCGAGCCCTACTTCTAAGTTCTTCTAGTTTTTTAGGGTTATCAAATAGGTCAATGAGAATATTCTTTAATTCTTTATGATTTTTAAAATCAAATAAAATGCCTCTTCCATCTGCCAATAAATCTTTCGCATGCCAATAGGGAGTAGATAATACAGCCGCTCCAGCCCCTACAGCAAATGATAATGTTCCACTCGTAATCTGAGCTTCATTAATATAGGGAGTAATATAGATATCACATGCCGTTAAGTAGGTGGTTAGGGTTTCGTTACTGACAAAATCATTGACAAAAATGATGTTGTTTTCCAAGCCCATTTGTTTTATTAAGGCAGTTAGATACTCCCGATATTCTTCGCCAGATTCCAATAAAACGTTTGGATGCGTTTTTCCTACAATAAGGTAAACAGTATTAGGATATTCTTGTACGACCTTTGGAAGTGCATGTATAACTGTTTCAATTCCTTTGTTACGAGCTATAAAGCCAAAAGTAAGGATGATGCGTCTATCTGTCAACTGTAGTTTTTCTTTTGCATCGTTCTGTTGGTAATCAAAGGCTGGAACTCCATGAGGTATTAAACGTATTTTGTTTTCATGTACATGATATATTTTTTGGAGAAGTCCAATTGCATAGGAACTCATGACTACTATGATAGAAGCTCTTTTTGCAATTTCAATCAATATTGCTCTTTCATCAATATTTGGTTTTTCTAATATAGTATGTAAGTTGACCAATAAGGGCATATGAAGTAAATTGATCAAAGAGAGTATGTAAACACCGCTATTACCTCCAAAAATACCATATTCATGTTCCAGCACTACACAATCATATTTATTCTCGTTAATAAAATTGGCTGCTTGGATATAATCTAATTGCTGTTGGGGATTAATTTCGAAAACAACTTCCTCATTATAAGAATAAGATCGGTCTGAAAGAGCAATAATATGTTGGGTAATAGTTGAATCCTGATGGTCTATGGATTGTAGTAAATCATTGGTAAAAGTTGCTATTCCACATTGTTTTGGCAAATAAGTACTGATGTAGGCTATTTTCATGTTGAATTCTTAAATTTTTTAAATAATTAAATGATTTGATATGCCTGATTTTTTAGTTCAGCTGTTTTTGATGAATTTACCTTATTTATGTTTCATGACTGAAACAGGTTGATATAATGGTATTCGGTGATCATTGTTATTTTTAATGAGTTTATTAAGAATGATCGTATTTATTTTTTAAGGAATGTACATGGTGTTAAAAAAATTATTTATATATGTATTTGATCCTCAAGCTAGGCACGATAGCTTTTCATGGCTGTTGTGCTTGGCTTGAGAGCTATTGAAAGTATAGGTTCTGAATAAATATTAGTGAATTGCCCATATTCAACATACTAAACAATTAGAAATTAGAAAAGTTGAATGTTTTTGAATTGTTGAAGGTACTTCTTTTTAAATCAACAATAGAAATTTCTTTTTACCGTACTGTTAAATATTTGTTAATCGAATCAAATTATCCAGCGCATGAAAACAATTTCACTTCCTAAGTGTTATATCTATAGTATTTACTTTAAAAAAGGAGATTTTATTATGAGCGAATTAACATGGAAAGGTCGTTGGAACGAACTAAAAGGTAAAGTGAAACAACAATATGCAGATCTAACGGATGACGATCTATTGTACGCCGAGGGAAAAGAAGATGAATTATTAGGTAAACTTCAAAAGAAAACCGGAAAAACTAAGGAAGAGGTAGAAGATTGGTTAGATAAATTGAAATAGTAAATTTTAGTTTTATATAGCATAAAAAATGGTTAAGTACGATAAGTGCTTAACCATTTTTTTTGTCTCCAATAATTTATTATTACAACAGTGCCTGATTCATCTTTTAATGGATTAATATTTTAAAAAATAATACATTTGAATTGTTTGTTGTGAAAAAAAAATGATCTGAAAATCAGTAGTTTGTGCATTATTTTTGGTATTTTCCCTTATTTGTGAAAAAAAAATTTTAGCTTTGTGAAGCCCATCCCAAAAGGGCATGTTTTTCATAGGTAGATGAAAAGGTCGCGTTAAGTCTAACACGACCTTTTTTTATTTCCATCGATAGATTTGTTATAAATAATAAGCGCATGTTTATTTATCAATAGTTTTGAAAATTGTTTATTCAACATATCTAATTTTACTCAATATTTTTTTGATAACACTATTAGTCCTGTATATTTGCTTTTAGAGAAATGAGATGAATAGGTTAAACAGAAAAAGCCTCACTAAAAGTAAGGCTTTCTAAACAGTGCTCCCAACTGGGCTCGAACCAGTGACCAAAAGATTATGAGTCTTCTACTCTAACCAACTGAGCTATAGGAGCGGTTATTATATTTTGTCAAAATGTAACGTTTACCGCGTTTTGACGATGCAAATATTGATATTTGTATTGATATTTCAAAATAAAAAGATGAAAAAAATTAAAAATATTATCCTCGATTATGGAGATGTGGTCTTTATGATCGACTTTTTGAGGATGGAGTCTGCCTTTAGTGAGTTGGGAATCAAAAATGTACGAGATTATTATGGTCACCGAGCACAAACAAAACTTTTTGATGATTTTGAACAAGGAAAAATTCCCGCAAAAGCATTTCGAGATGGAATTCGTGAAATTTCCGGTATATATTCTTTGACGGATACACAAATAGATGCTGCATGGAATGCCATGTTAATTGGTGTGACGGATGGAAATCATGAATTATTGCTCGATCTTAAAAATGAATATCGCTTATTTTTATTGAGCAATAATAACGAAATTCATTATGGTTGGATTATGGATTATTTAAAAAATAATTTTGACCTCGATGATAATACAGCTTTTTTTGAAAAAGACTATTATTCACATTTAATGGGTATGCGTAAACCTAATGTTGAGATTTTCCAATTTGTATTAAAGGAAAATGGTTTGGTCCCCGATGAGACGGTTTTTATAGATGACAGTCCACAGCATTTAAAGACTGCGAGTGAATTGGGATTAAAAACTTATTTGCTCACTAAACCTGATACCTTATATGATTTAATTTATCGTGAAGGCTTATTGAAAAAATAGTGAGATTCTTTTTGTATATCTCAATCATAATTGTACCTTTGCATCACTTTAAAAATTAAAAGGCTACGAAAGGAGGTATATACAGAGCATGATTATCGTAAATGTAAAAGAAGGAGAATCTTTAGATAGAGCATTAAAACGTTTCAAGAAGAAATTCGAAAAAACAGGAGTTTTAAGAGAACTACGTTCTCGTCAAGCTTATGAAAAGAGATCTGTAACTCGTCGTATTCAAGTTAAGAAAGCGATCTACAAACAAGGATTAAACCAAGAGGTTTCAATCTAAGGTTTCTAAAAAGATATAAAAAAGGGAAAAGTTTACTTTTCCCTTTTTTTATGCGCTTTAATTCGGTAAATTAGTTACAAATAGAATGGATTATGTATATAAAAGAGTTTGAACGGTATCTTCAATATGAAAGGCGCTACTCTAAACACACTTTAATAGCTTATTTACATGAAATTAGTCTGTTTTTAGTGTTTCTAGAGAATGAACATCTTCCATTCGAAGAGGTTGGCCATCGTGATATGCGTCATTATTTCGCCATGATGACTGAAGCGAATAAATCGGCTACGACAGTGAATCGAAGCATCTCGGCATTACGGACTTATTATAAGTTCTTACAGCGAGAGGATATTGTGAAAGATAATCCGATACAAGTGAAAGCTCTGAAAATGCCTAAGAAGTTACCAGTGGTAGTGGAGAAGGATAAATTGATGTTGTTGCTGGACCACTTAGAAGAGAACGTGCATGATTTTGAAAGTCGTCGAAATAAATTGGTGATGGAACTTTTATTTGGTACAGGTATTCGACTTGCAGAATTATTACAAATTCAGGATAGAGATATTGATTATTATAACAAAAATATTCTTATATTCGGTAAAAGGAGTAAGGAAAGGTTAGTTCCTATTAATGGGACATTAATAAAAGAGCTACAGCTTTATTTACACGCTAAAAGTTTATACATTGAAAATAATAAATCAAGTTTCTTAATCGTTACTAAAGAGGGAAAACCGGCCTACGAGAAATTGATCTATAGAATTGTGCATAAATGTCTGTCGATGGTTTCTTCACAACAGAAGAGAAGTCCGCATATTTTGCGACATACTTTCGCGACAGCATTATTGGACAATGGTGCAGATCTTAATGCAATAAAGGAGCTCCTCGGGCATGCGGGGCTTGCGGCAACACAAGTCTACACGCATAATTCTGCGGAGCGGTTAAAGTCTATTTATAAACAAGCTCATCCAAAAGCTTAAAAAAAGGAGGAAAAATGAACATTACTGTGCAATCAATTAAATTTAATGCTGATCAAAAGCTAATTGAGTTTATCCAAAGAAAAACAGGTAAATTGAATCAGTTTTTAGACTCAATCATTGGTGGAGAATGCTATTTACGTTTAGAAAATGTAGATGATGAATCTAATAAGATATCGGAAATTAAAATAAATATACCAGGGAGTCAACTTTTTGCAAAAGGACAAGCTAAGAGTTTTGAAGAAGCAACTGATATTGCAGTAGAATCCTTAAGGAGACAGATTAATAAACATAAGACCAAAACTAAAACACAGGCCAGTAATCATAAAGAGATCTTGACGACTGAAGAAGAAGAATATTAGTATATAATAGTTTAATAAATGAAAGACTAATCATTATGATTAGTCTTTTTTTGTGTAAAACAAGGAGTTAACAATGCGCATCTAGGCTTCTTTTTATGCTAAAGACAACTATTTATAATTGTTCAAAATAATTTAAAACTTACTTGGATTGATTATAAATAATGATTATTTTTGCTTCATCATAATGAATTAAGAAATGTCAAACAAAATCTGTCCATTAACAAATGTAGAAGAGGTCTTTAAAACTGAAACTGGTGCCATATATCAGTGTAGTCGTAAAAACTGCTATTGGATGGAATTTGCGGGTTCAACGACATCTTTTTCGGTGTCAGACTTTTTTAAATTTAAGAAATCAATAGATAATATTGATGTCGAGAAAATGCTAACAGACACTGCACGTTCTGCGGATTTTACATTGGTAATGCCTTTTCGAACAGAACGTTGCTTTCTCCTGGCAGTTCAAGATGTTTTGAATTTAAGAGATTTGTTAGATGGAGCTAAATTTATGATCGAATTAAATAGTATTGTTAAGGCTTGTTTACGTAGTTCTCAGATTACTGTTTTGGCTTAATTTTCCATTCTTTGTAATTATACTGATTCTAAACAGTTTAACATTTTTTCCGCTAATTTAGACTGAATTCGTATTGCAAATTTTTTATACAAAAATCTGTAATGTCCCCTATATTTGTAGTGTTCAAGTAAGTCAAGTATTTGAAACTTGATTATTATAATTAGTATTAAAACTTACAGATATGAAAGATTTATTAAAATTAAAATCTTCTTTAACAGAAGAGATCGAAAATATATTAAATGCTCAAATTAAAGTTGAAGCACATTCTTCTTCACTATACTTAGCGATGTCATCTTGGTGTGATGATCAAGGTTTGGAGAATGCAGCAGATTTTTTTGCAAAACAGTCCAATGAAGAGCGTGAGCATATGTTGAAAATCTTCAATTATATTAATAATAGAGGCGGTCGTGCTATTTCACCAGAAGTAACAGGTATTCCTTCAGATTTTGATTCATTCCGTGGGATTTTCGAATCAGCATTGGAACAAGAGATGTTCGTTACTGAACAATTTAACAACATCGCAGACAAATGTATGAAAGCTAAAGATTACGTAACATTTAACTTTTTACAATGGTTCTTAGCAGAGCAAGTTGAAGAGGAGTTTGTTGCGAGAAGAATCTTAGAATTATTTGATGTAATTGGAGAAGATGGTACTGGACGTTGGGAAATTGATAAACACTTACTTAAAGTTACTTTTGCTGGTGAATAATTAATTTATTCTTATAAATAAAATGAAAGGCGACTTATTTCAAATAAGCCGCCTTTTTTATATACAACTATTCATTATTTTGCGTTATGGTTGTGTAAATTATTATGTATATTGAGATACAAATAGAATAAGTTGTTTTGATGTCGGATAAATTCGAAATATCAGGAAATACTCATAGGGTCATCTTTCTTATCGTCTTCTTTTTTGTTGTGGGTAATGCACAAGCCCAACTCCAGAAAAAGGAGGTGTACGGATTTGTTGTGGATATCGATGGGCAACCGCTTGCTGGCGTCAATGTGCGTCTGACAACTTCTTTGGATACCGTCATGGCAATTTCTTCCAAAACAGGTTTCTACAAATTTTACCAAATTAAAGGAAGTAATATCCGTTTAAACTACAGTTCTTTAGGCTTACAGATTGTTGATCGTTCTTACCCTCAGTATAATACAACAGATCGTGTTATTGCGGAGACTGTTGTTTTAAAACCACAGGTTTCAGTACTCAAAGAAATTGTTATTAAGAAATATAAACCAATCGTCTTCAAAGAGGATACGGTTCAATTTAATATGGGAGCTTTCCAGTTTGATCGACGCACACTGCTGGAGGATGCGCTTAAACAATTACCGAACTTCCAGGTTTCTCGTGATGGCTCTGTATATGCTTTTGGTAAACCGATTACTTCTGTACAAGTAGATGGTAAAAAATTCTTTGGAGGAGATGTGCTTACCGCTACTCGAAATCTTCCTGCGGATTTTATTAAAAATATTCAGGTTATTGATTTTTTCGGAGATGAAGCAAGTGCTAAGGGAACAAAAACTGGTGAGTCTGAGAAAATTCTAAATATTGTTTTGAAAGATGACAAGAAAAAAATAAGTTTTGGACAGGTTACAGGTGGTTTAGGTGATCAAGAACGATACCTCGCGAGTGCAGGTCTCAATAAATTCAATGATGGTCAGGAACTATCTTTTGTAGGATCTGTTAATAATACAAATACGAATCTTTTTTCTTTTGGTTCTCCAAATGGAGGAGGTTCCAGGGATCGTGTAATGGGCGAATTGGCAGACTTTGCCGACCCTACTGATGGTTTTAATGCTATTGGGTCCTTGGGAACAAGTTTTTCCACTAATTTGAATGATAAAATTAGTGCTTTTGGACGTTACAGCTATACAAATACAAAGAATACGACGAGGGGGAATTCCTATCTACAGTCTGTATATGGTAATAACATTATAACCAACCAAGAGGATTATGTAACAAAGACTGTTGATAATGCGCATCATATGAATTGGGGGTTTGATATAAAATTATCTGATTCAGATCTTTTAAAAATATCTCCAACTTTTTCATGGAATAAATCGAAAGGTAATGAATCTAGAGATCGATATATTAAGAATAGACAGATCACAAACGATGGGGAATATGCTTCTGACAACAGTAGTACGAGTCCAAATGCTGAAGTAGACATCTTATATGCCAAAAGTTTTAAGAAGCCAGGACGGAAATTAGTGTACAATTTACATCTGGGATATAATTCAGTCGATAAAAAAGAGGATATAGTTGACCGGAATAAGATTATAGATAGTGCGTTTAATCAAGTGCAAATTAAGGATAGTTTCTTAAATCAATTTGTGAAAAGTGAAAACAAAAATCAAGATATTAAAAGTTCGCTATCTATTATAGAGCCAGTGGACAAGGGCGGAGTATTAGAATTGAATTATGACTTTAGTTACACCTCAATTGATGCAAGGCGGTTAGTTCATGAACGAAATAATGAATTGGTAGATTTTGGTCGAGTTGATTCTCTTAGTTTAAGTTACGATTATGCTTTTTCATCCAATAGAGTTGGCATGAAATATCAACAGGATATATTCAATAAATTTAAATATAATATCGGATTTGCGGTTCAACCAACAGAACTTAAAGGTTTTTCTAAAGATAAATCAATTCAAACATCTTATAGTAATGTAAATCTTATACCAGCAGCGGGGGTCAAATGGAAATTTAATGAAAATTCTGATTTGTCAATTGATTACTTAGGTAAAAATAATCAACCTAATTTCTATCAGATTCAGCCGATATTGGATAATACAAATTCACAAAATATTATACAAGGAAATCCAAAATTACAAGCAGAATTCGCTAACCGTATCTTGGCTAAATATCGAAAATCAATTGTAAAAAGGGGACAATATTTTGAAAGTAGTATTGCTTATAATTTTATTTCAAATAAAATTGTTTCTAATCGGAGTACTATTCCTAATTCAACAATACAAAAAACTACCTTCTTAAATACATCGGGTTATTATGATATCAAGGCATACTACTTATTTACTGCAGCTTTGTTTAACGATAATATACAGATGAGTTTGAATGGCAATGCTGATTTTTATAATAATGTCACTTACATTAATGACATTCGTAATGACGGAGGACATTTTTTATATTCGCAGTCTCTGCAATTCAGGTACATGTTTAATGATGTATTTGAAGCTGAGCTTAATGGAAATTACGCATTAAACAAAGCTACCTATAAACGACCTTATAATGATCAAATTGTGGCGCATACCGGTGTGCTTGGTTTGGGATCCAAATATTATGTGAGCGCGCATGGATCTTTTGGTGTAGAGGTATCGCAAAGGTTAAATTCGGGATATTCATCATCATCATGGACAAATATAAATCCCACAATTATTAATGCATATTTTGAATATACTTTTATGCGTAATAATTTAGCAATGTTACGGATTCAGGGCTTTGATTTACTAAATCAAAATTCAGGTATTACCAGAGATGTAATAGGAAATGATATATTTGACGTTCAAAATGAAAGGTTATCTCGCTATTTTATGGTCTCTTTAAATTTCCGTTTACAAAAATATCCTAAAAAATCATAATGAAAGCAGTTGTTATAACAAAATTTGGTGGACCTGAAGTTTTGGAGATAAAGGAGGTGGATACACCAACTTGTACTGGGCATCAAGTGTTGATTGCTGTAAAAGCAGCAGGTATGAATAGGCCTGATGTGTTTCAACGGAAGGGAAATTATGCGGCCCCTGAAGGTGCCCCCGCTGATATTCCTGGTCTTGAGATTTCGGGAGAAATTGTATCCATTGGTGAGTTGGTAGATGAATGGAAAATTGGTGATCAGGTCTGTGCTCTTTTATCTGGTGGAGGATACGCAGAATATGTCGCTGTTGATCAGGGACAGTGCCTGCTTATACCTAAAGGATTGACTTATGAAGAAGCTGCCGCTTTACCAGAAACATTGTTTACCGTGTACCATAATGTCTTTCAAAGAGGGGAACTAAAATATGGCAATAGCTTTTTAGTTCATGGTGGAAGTGGAGGTATTGGATCAATGGCAATTCAGTTAGCAAAGCTTGCAGGAGCAAAAGTGTATACAACAGTGGGATCGGGTGACAAAGCTACTTACTGTAAAGAATTGGGAGCGTCAGTGATCATTAATTATAAGGAGCAGGACTTTAGGGAGATTATTGGAGACAATAAAATTGATGTTATACTTGACAGTATAGGAGGCGATTATTTTGCAAAGAACCTTGAAGTATTGAAACCGGATGGTCATCTGATCTACATTAACGCAATGAAAGGTGCTAAAGTAGAATTAAATCTTTTTAAATTGATGCAAAAACGAATCTACCTATCAGGTAGTCTTTTAAGAAGTAGATCTATTCTATTTAAAAAAAATGTGCGCGATGACATAAATAAACAGATCTTACCTCTAATCAAACCAGGTGTTTTTAAAGCAAATATCTACAAAACCTTTCAATTGGAAGAGGCTTCTGCTGCCCATGCATTGTTAGATTCTGGTGACTTTACAGGAAAGCTTGTCTTTGTTCTTTAAAATAGATGTGCAATTGCTTTTTGATATTGTAATGGAGTAAATCCTGTCGCTTCTTTGAAATATTTGTGAAAACTGACAAAGTTTTGAAAACCACATTCGAAGCAAATTTGTTTCACATTATATTTACGTTCTGCTAACAATTTACAGGCATGCCCAATACGTATTTCGATAAGATATTGAAATAGAGTTTTTCCAGATTTAGCTTTAAAGTAGCGACAAAACGAGTTTGTAGTCATTCCAGTTAATGTCGCAATATCTTCTAACTTGATTTGTGATTTGTAATTTTGTGTAATATAATCCATGATAACAGTCATTCTTCTGAAATCTAGATCTTGACTGTCAATTGGATAATTTTCACTGGACAACAAAGTATAGGCTTCAGATTCTGCTATTAAAGTTAAGACTTCTATTAGTGCTATTATTTTAGTTGAGTTGTTATTGTTTAAAACCTTTTCTATTAGAGATTTAGCTAATTGCAAAATTGATTTATTTAACTGAATTCCCCTTTTAGATTTTTTTAATAAATTCTTTAATTTGTAATTTTCCGGCAGATTAAAGAAAGCGTCGCCAAGAAAATTTTCTTTAAAATGGGAAACTCTAATGTCCGCAGGTTCGGGACAGTTATCATCTAAATAGCAGGAGTCAAATAGCCAATAATGAGGTAAGTTAGATCCAACCAATACGATATCACCATTTGTAAAATTTTTAATACTGTCACCAATAAACTGGGTTCCCGATCCCTTTCCGAAATGAATTAATTCAAGCTCTTCATGGTAGTGCCAAATATTATGATTTTGTGGAATAATATCGTTCCTCACGCTGAATGACTGTACGTTACTATTATTGACTTTTAGTAGTTGTGGTTTCATTTATTAATAAATATATGCACTATATTTTACAGTTCTACTATTTTGAATGGTAATATAGCGTAATAATTGGGTAAAATACTTAAATTTTCTTTCATTAATTATTCCTTATTTTACATAAACCAATGATAAATTATATTTTATATGTCAGTTAGTAAAAATAATAAATTAGCGATTGTACTCGTAACATCCCTCTTTTTCTTTTGGGGCTTTGTTCATAATTTGGACCCTATTTTAATTCCGCATCTTCGTAATGCATTTAGTCTAACGCATTTACAGGCTTCTTTAGTGGATTCAGCTGTTTTTATTGCTTATTTTTTACTAGCTATTCCGGCCGGTATGATCATGAAAAAATATGGTTATAAATCGGGTATTTTAATAGGTCTGACAATTTTTGCTATTGGTTGTTTTTTATTTATACCAGCAGCTAATCAGATTAGTTATGTATTCTTTTTAACGGCTTTATTTGTTGTGGCTTGTGGTTTAACTATTTTGGAAACTGCGGCAAATCCCTATGTTACGGTATTAGGTGACCCCAGTAAAGCAACGCATCGATTGAATTTTGCCCAATCCTTTAATGGACTGGCAGCATTTATAGCTCCAATCTTAGGCGGAAAATTTATTTTAGCAGAACAACCAAAATCTGATACTGAGATTGCCGCCATGAGCGAGCAGGTTAAATTAGCCTATATGCAGGCAGAGACTGCAACTGTAAAAGCGCCTTATATGATTTTAGGCTTAATTATATTGATTGTTGCCGCAATTCTTTTTTTTACTAAACTTCCTGATATTAAAGATGATGAAGGCGAACAAAAGGCTGGTTTCTTTCATGCATTTAAGCATAAAAATGTAAAGTGGGGAGTAATCGGACAGTTTTTTTATGTGGGAGCACAGGTTTGTGTGTTGAGTTTTATGGTACTTTATGCCACTGAGGTTGCTGGAATCACTCCCTTAAATGCTTCCAAATATGCTAGTTTTGCAGGTTTAGCTTTTATGTTAGGTCGTTTTGTTGGAACATTTTTTATGAAATTTATACAGCCGCTAACTTTGCTGATGATTTATTCAATCATTTGTATTGCATTGTCATTTATTGTGATATACGGAAGTGGTACAATAACAGTTTATGCATTAATTGCAGTAGCATTTTTTATGTCTATTATGTTTCCCACAATATTTGCTGTCGGAGTTGAGGGAATTGGGGCAGATACCAAATCAGCTTCAAGTTTAATCATTATGTCGATTGTAGGTGGAGCGATTTTGCCACCTTTATTGGGATTGATTTCAGATAAAACTGGTAATCTTCAATTGGGCTACTGGGTACCGATGATCTGTTTTGTAGTAGTGCTTTTATTTTCTTTAGCTAATAAAAATAATTTAAAGACACAGTCTTCTCACGAATAATAATTGTAAAATGACTCAATATACTTTTGCCTTAGATCTGGTTAATGATCCCAAATTAATTGCTGAATATGAAAAATATCATAGGAGCGTCAGTTCGGAAATTCAACAATCAATTTTAGATGCCGGTGTAACTAAAATGCAAATTTTTAGATTTGAAAATCGCTTGTTTATGATCATGGAAGTGGATGACACTTTTACATTTGAAAGAAAAGCAAATATGGATGCTACCAATCCTAAAGTTCAGGAATGGGAACAGCTGATGTGGAAGTACCAGAGTGCTATTCCGGGAGCTAAAGAAAATGAGAAGTGGGTTTTAATGAAACAGATATTTGATTTGAAGAAATAAAATGATAAAGGATAAAAAAACATATTTGCAGATTCATCCAGAGGATAATGTATTAGTGGCTTTGCAAGATTTGCCTAAAGGAACGTTAATTGAATGGAAAAATAGCAGTTTTCATTTATTGCAAGATGTAGCTGCCAAACATAAGTTTACCATCTCTCCTTTAAGTCAGGACGCTGAGGTTTATATGTACGGTGTGTTGGTTGGAAAGGTTAACTGTGCATTAGAAACTGGTGCCTTGATTTCTACAGAAAATCTACGTCATGCCGCCGATGATTTTAAGCTAAGTAAAAGAAGAACGGACTGGATAAAACCTGATGTTTCATCTTTTTTAGCAAAAACCTTCAATGGCTTTCATCGATCTAACGGATCGGTCGGTACTGCTAATTACTGGTTAGTAATACCATTGGTTTTTTGTGAAAATAGAAATGTCCTGACTTTAAAGACAGCTTTTGAAGAGAAGTTGGGGTATAAAGTAAGGGCGAATGATTATACCACTGAAGTCGATGAATTGATCCGTTTATATCAATCAGGTGCAGATATTAATCAGATCATTGCTCAGGATTTAAGTTCTTCGGCAACGCGAGCAAGCGACCATCGCTTATTTGAAAATGTCGATGGAATCAAGTTTTTAAATCATGAAATGGGCTGTGGCGGTACACGTATGGATTCGGATGCACTTTGTGGTTTGCTTGCAGGCTATATTACACATCCAAATGTAGCAGGTGCAACCATCTTAAGTTTAGGTTGTCAACATGCTCAAGCCTCAATATTACAAGCGGAGATCGCGAAAAGGGATTCGAAGTTTGATAAACCTTTGTATATTTTTGAACAACAAAAAGAAGGTACGGAGAAGGAATTAATGCAAAAGGCTGTGAAGGCAACATTTGCAGGAATGATGGAAGCAAATAAATGTATACGTCAACCCGCTACCTTAGATAAATTATGTATAGGTCTCGAATGTGGCGGATCGGATGGGTTTTCTGGTATCTCTGCAAATCCTGCTCTCGGATATCTTTCTGATATTTTAGTAACGTTAGGTGGATCTGTTATTTTAGCTGAATTTCCAGAGTTATGCGGGGTAGAACAAGAGTTAAGTGACCGATGTGTAGATGAAGAGACTGCGGATAAATTTATGGAGTTAATGCGTGTTTATAATGCGAAAGCTGAGGCTGATGGTTCTGGTTTTTATATGAATCCTTCTCCTGGCAATATTCGTGATGGTCTGATCACCGATGCAATAAAGTCTGCTGGAGCTGCCAAGAAAGGCGGTACATCGCCTGTAACTGCAGTAATTGATTATCCAGAGTTAGCCAATAAGCCAGGTCTTAATCTGCTATGTACACCAGGAAATGATGTTGAAAGTACTACCGCAGAAGTTGCTGCAGGAGCAAATATTGTTTTGTTTACCACTGGTCTAGGAACACCAACGGGTAATCCAATAACTCCAGTGATTAAACTGTCTACAAATACAAAGACATTTGAGAAAATGCCTGATATCATCGATATTAACTGTGGGACTATTATCGAGGGTGAGGAATCAATTCAAGAAGCGGCACATCGTATATTAGATTATGTGATTGAAGTGGCTAGCGGAGCAGTGGTGCCGAAAGCGGTACTTCTGGGACAGGATGACTTTATTCCTTGGAGAAGAGGCGTATCTTTATAATCATAATTTTGTGTCAAGATTATCAGTAAAGCTTGGTCGACACGTTCTTTTTGTTAATAAATTTTAATAATCATTGGGTAGCTGTTCATGAAGTACCATGGATCAGATATTAATAATAAATAATATAATAACATGTCAAAATTGCAAAATAAAGTAGCTGTTATCACAGGTGGTGGAAGTGGAATAGGTCGTGCAATAAGTTTGCTTTTTGCCGCAGAAGGAGCAACTGTTCATATTCTGGATCTAAATATTGAAGGGGGGCAGAGTGTCGTTTCTGAAATAACTAATCAAGGAGGACGGGGATTTGTCCATGCATGTAATGTAAGTCTTCAGGATGAGGTGTTATCAATTGTAAATACTATCGGTAAAATTGATATTTTAGTTAACAATGCAGGTATCGCTCATGTTGGAAATCTAGAAAATTGTAAAACTGAAGATTTTGAAAGAGTATTTAATGTAAATGTTAAAGGTGCTTATAATGCGCTTTATGCAGTTGTTCCAAAAATGAAGGAAAATGGTGGCGGGGCAATTCTTAATCTAGCGTCTATTGCAGCTTGGGTAGGAATTACAGATCGATTCGCATATTCAATGAGTAAAGGTGCCATTTTTGCAATGTCACTATCGGTTGCTCGTGATTACATGGCTGATGGAATTAGATGTAATAGTATTTCACCTGCAAGAGTACACACACCATTTGTGGATGGTTTCATTGCCAAAAACTACCCAGGACAAGAAGCAGAGGTCTTTGAGAAATTGTCAAAGAGTCAACCGATTGGACGTATGGCACAACCTGAAGAAATTGCTAAATTGGCTTTGTTTTTATGTAGTGACGATGCCGGTTTTATCACTGGAAATGATTATCCTATTGATGGAGGCTTTATAAAACTAAATAATTAAATTAAGGATCTTTTGAGATCACTTTATATAATATTAATATTGAAAATATGAAATTAATACGTTTTGGAGCAGCGGGAAAAGAACAAATTGGTGTTCAGATAGATGGTGTAAATTATGATGTATCTGCATTTGGAGGTGATTATAATGAGTCTTTTTTTGAGAATGACGGTTTAGAGGCTTTAGAAGAGTTTGTTAAAGCAAATAATGGTAAATTAATTCCTGTACCAGATACTGAAAGAATTGGTGCACCATTTGCAAGACCTTCTAAAATAGTTTGTATTGGTCTTAATTACAAAGATCATGCAGAAGAAACAGGAGCTACAATTCCTGCAGAACCTATTATTTTTATGAAATCTACTACTTCTTTAGTAGGTCCATACGATCAGGTAATGATACCTCGCGATTCTGTTAAAACTGACTGGGAAGTGGAGTTCGGAATTGTTATTGGTAAAACTGCATCTTATGTGGAAGAAGCTACTGCATTGGATTATGTAGCGGGATATGTGTTGCATAATGATGTTTCTGAACGTGAATATCAATTAGAACGTGGTGGAACATGGGATAAAGGTAAAGGTTGTAATACGTTCGCTCCTATGGGACCCTTTTTGTCAACTAAAGATGAAATCAAAGATATTAATGACGTCAATATCTGGTTGAAGGTAAATGGTAAAATGTATCAAAATGGAAGTACTAAAAATTTAATCTTTTCAGTACCTTTTATTGTGAGTTATGTGTCTCAATTTATGACATTGTTGCCGGGCGACGTAATTTCTACTGGTACACCAGCAGGTGTTGGATTAGGATTTAATCCTCCAATTTATTTAAAACCTGGCGATGTGATTGAATTGGGTGCCGATGGTCTAGGTGAGTCCCGTCAAGAGGTAATTGCTTATTCAAAATAATTAATTCTTATGCGTATAGATGCTCATCAACATTTCTGGCAGTACGATCCCAGACGACATAATTGGATTACTAGTGAAATGAAGGTTTTACAACAAGACTTTATTCCGCTAGATCTGCAGTTTATACTGGAAAAGAATGATTTTGATGGCTGTATTGCTGTTCAAGCAGATCAGTCTGATGAAGAAACAAAGTATTTGGTGCAATTGGCAAAAGAATATTCTTTTGTAAAAGGAGTCGTTGGTTGGGTCGATTTACGAGCTTCGAATATTGATGAACAGTTGCATCAGTATAGAGATGAAGCTATTATTAAAGGATTTAGACATATTGTAGAAGGGGAGGAAGATCCCGATTTCTTACAGCGAGATTCATTTTTAAAAGGGATAGAATCTCTAACGAAACATCATTATACATACGATCTTCTGATTCGTCCTCGTCATTATGCTGGTGCTATAACATGCGTGCAATCAAATCCAAACCAAACATTTATTTTGGATCATATTGCTAAACCCCCAATTAAATCACGCGAGTTTGAAGAATGGGCATTATTTATTGAAGAATTAGCAGCTTTTTCAAATGTTAGTTGCAAAGTTTCTGGTCTTGCTACTGAGGCAGACTGGAAAAGTTGGCGACTGGATGATTTTACACAGTATTTAGGACATGTATTTGATTCATTTGGTAAAGATAGAATTATGTTTGGATCCGATTGGCCGGTATGTTTATTAGCAGCATCTTATGAAGAAAGTGTTACCATTGTGGAATCGAAATTGGAAGCATTTACTACTGCTGAGAAAGAGGCGTTCTGGGGATTGAATGCATTAAAAACCTATAATTTATAAGGTAGAATATGAATTTGAATTTGAAAGATAAAGTTATAATTGTCACAGGAGGTGCAAAAGGCATTGGTAAGGCAATTGTTTTAGGTTTGGCAAAAGAGGGTGCTATTCCGGTAATTGTTGGACGTAGACAGGTTGATAATGATCTTGTTAAGCAAGAAGTAGAAGCTCTTGGCGGGCAGGCTTTTGCTGTGCAGGCAGAACTGTCTGATCCGAAAGATTGTGAGACTGCAGTTGCGACAACAATTACTCATTTTGGGCGTATAGATGGCTTAGTGAATAACGCAGGAGTGAATGACGGAGTAGGTTTAGCCTCTGGTAATTATGAAAAGTTTTTAGCTTCTTTACATAAAAATCTAATTCATTATTATTTAATGGCGCATCATGCATTAGATGCTTTGATCGCATCACAAGGTAGTATTGTAAATATTACTTCAAAGACGGCAGAGACAGGGCAAGGCAATACATCAGCTTATGCAGCCTCTAATGGCGGTAGAAATGCGCTAACGAGAGAGTGGGCTGTGGAACTGCTTCCACACCGAATCCGCGTGAATGCAATTGTCGTCGCAGAATGTGCTACGCCACAATATGATACCTGGATACAAACTTTAGATAATCCTGTAGAAACTTTAAAGAAAATCACAGATCGTATTCCACTAGAACATAGAATGACTACTTCAGAGGAAATTGCTAATACAGCATTATTTCTTTTGTCCGACAAATCTAGTCATACAACAGGGCAGTTGATTCATGTTGATGGTGGTTATGTTCATCTTGATCGCTCGATCATTGCCGAGCAATAACCATAGGAAGTTATTGAGGAAATAAAAAGGGCTTTTAATATTTATTAAAAGCCCTTTTATTATTCAATGGATAAGGATTAACCTAATTTACCAATTTCTTGAACTAAATCAACGATCTTGTTAGAGTAACCCCACTCGTTGTCATACCAAGAGATAACTTTAACGAAGTTTTCATTTAATGAAATACCCGCTTTAGCATCAAAGATAGATGTGCGCGCATCACCTACGAAATCAGTTGAAACAACTTCGTCTTCTGTGTAACCTAAAATACCTTTTAAGTCACCTTCAGAAGCTTCCTTCATAGCCGCTTTGATTTCTTCGTAAGTAGCAGATTTTGCTAAACGTACTGTTAAATCAACAACAGAAACGTCTGCTGTAGGAACGCGTAAAGACATACCTGTTAATTTACCTTTTAATTCAGGTAAAACTAAACCAACAGCTTTAGCTGCACCAGTAGAAGAAGGGATGATGTTTTGATAAGCACCACGTCCACCTCTCCAGTCTTTCACTGAAGGTCCATCAACTGTTTTTTGAGTTGCAGTAACAGCGTGTACAGTTGTCATTAAACCTTCAACGATACCAAATTTGTCGTTTAATACTTTAGCAACAGGTGCTAAACAGTTTGTTGTACATGAAGCGTTTGAAACGATATGTTGATCTGCTTTTAAGTCTTTATGATTAACACCCATAACGAAAGTAGGAGTATCATCTTTAGCAGGTGCTGACATTACTACTTTTTTCGCACCAGCATCAATGTGTTTCTGTGCTAATTCTTGTGTCAAGAAGAAACCTGTAGATTCAATAATAACTTCTGCACCAACTTCATTCCATTTTAAGTTTGCAGGATCTTTTTCTGCTGTAACACGAATTGTTTTTCCGTTAACCACTAAGTTTCCGTTAACAACCTCTACTGTTCCATCGAATTTACCATGTGTTGAATCATATTTCAACATATACGCCATATAATCTGGCTCCACCAAGTCATTGATACCAACAACTTCAACATCTGGACGATTTACCGCAGCTCTGAATGCTAAACGACCAATACGGCCAAATCCGTTAATTCCAATTTTCATATTATTAATTTTTATTGATATAATATTTTATAAGATTATGAATAGGTTCCTTTATAATTGTCCCTATTGATATATTAAATTCTTCCGTTGCCACCTCTTTAAGCAAATTTTCAAAATTAGCGGCTACGGAGCCTGTAAAGTGAATGTCATTATCAGGATGTTCCTTGTACAATGGTTTAATGAAAGTTTTAAGAAACAAACGAAATCCATTTTTTACAATCTGAATAATGAATGGATGATTTTTGTTTTCCAATACAAATTCGGAGAATGAATTGAGAAAAATAGTTGGTTGAGGGGAATTATAAACCTTTTCCAAGATCATTTTCCGATCAATAGCATATTTATTTAATAGTTTATCCTGCAGATCTTGCGGGAGTGTATCTGTTAAATAATGCTTTAACAACATTCTTGATGTCCAATTCGTCGATCCTTCATCGGCTAAAATATAACCGAGGCCATAGTTATTTGGGATAACTTTTTTTCCCGTATAAAATGCCGCATTTGAGCCACTTCCGATAATGCCGATAATGCCTTTTTCATCGCCAAAAGAAGAAATTGCAGAGGCGATAACATCATGTTCCACCTTTACTTTCGCGTTAATAAAGAATTTTTCAAATACAGTTTTGATTTTGTTCTTGCGTTCCGGAGAAGATGAACCAGCACCAAAAAAATAAATCCGTTTGATCTTTTCAGCATTATTGATCAAATTGGTATTCTTATTTAATAGTTGTGCAATATATCGCTCGTCTTGCAGATAAGGGTTAATTCCACTTGTACGAAAGCCCGTGATCACACGACCTTTATCGGCTAATCTCCAATCTGCAAATTTTGAACCACTGTAGACCACTGCAATCATCTGAATTCTCTATTTTTTTATTTTAAATAGCCAATACTTGAACAAGTTCTAACATATCAGAACTTAATTTGTATTCTTTATTATTAATAGCCTCCTCTAGTGGAGTCGTAACAACTTCATTCCCTCTAACACCAACAGTCATACGATTGTTTCCTTTTAATAATTCTTTTACGGCAGCAAAACCTAAACGGCTCGCAAGTACCCGATCAAAGCTTGATGGAGAACCACCGCGTTGTAAGTGCCCTAAGATACTAACTTTTGTGTCATAATAATCAAATTTTTCTTTCACTTTTTTAGCTACATTATAGGCGCCTCCGTTTTGATCACCTTCTGCGACAATAACAATTGAAGATGATTTTTTTCCACGGCCATCTGCAGCTGATAAGTGAGCAATTAATTCATCTATCGCTGTTTCCTTTTCTGGCAACAAAATTGCTTCTGCACCACCAGCTATACCAGCATTCAAGGCAATACAGCCAGAGTCTCTTCCCATAACTTCAATGAAAAATAAACGCTCATGGGATGCAGCTGTATCTCTAATTTTATCTATTGCTTCGATAACTGTATTAGTTGCCGTATCATAACCTAATGTGAAATCAGATCCGTATAAATCGTTATCGATTGTACCAGGGATACAAATAACTGGAATATCATATTCTTTTGAGAAAAAGTCTGCACCTGTAAAAGTTCCATCTCCACCTATAGCAACCAAAGCATCAATACCGGCCGCTTTTACATTTTCGTAAGCTTTTGCTCTTCCTTCTTTTGTTTTAAATTCGAGACATCTCGCTGTTTTAAGAATAGTTCCGCCTAATTGGATAATATTACTAACCGAACGTGATGTCATTTCTGTAAAGTTACCGTCCAACATACCTTGATATCCTTGGTATATACCGGTAACACTTAATTTTTCGTATAATGCTGTACGGACAACCGCTCGAATGCAAGCATTCATGCCTGGAGCGTCTCCGCCTGATGTAAAAACTCCGATTCTTTTAATATTCACCACTGTCAAAAATTTTAGGTTGTACGAATATAGTGTATTTTTTACACTATTGAAATTATTTTTTATTTTTTTGTTTCGATAAAAATTAAGGTAAAGTTATTAACTTTATAGCATAAGCTACATATTCAACTCATTGGTTTAAGTAAAGATAATAAATTAGAAAAGTTTTGTATACTACATTTACAGTCGATTGTGTCATTTTCGGTTTTTATGAGGGGGAACTACATGTTCTACTAACGGAGAGAAATGAATATCCTTTTAAGGATTGGTGGGCGTTGCCTGGTTTTTTTGTTAATAATGATGAAGAAATGGAGGATGCTGTTAAACGGATATTATATGAAAATACAGGTCTTAAGGATGTATTTTTGGATCAATTGTATGCCTTTGCAGGTTTAAAAAGACATCCTCAGGGAAGGATCTTGACAGTTGCTTACTATGCTTTACTACAATTGGATAAGACAAAAATTAAGTTAAAGCCAGTTACTTCTTATATGCGACAGGCCAAATGGTTCCCTTTAAATAAAGTACCAGATTTGGCTTTTGATCATAGTACAATTTTAAAACAAAGTGTTGAAAAATTGAGACGTCGTATTGCTAATACACCCATCGCTTTTGAACTGTTGCCAGACAAATTTACGTTGACACAGTTACAAATGGTCTATGAAAGTATTTTGGGAAGAGAATTGGATAAAAGAAATTTTAGAAAAAAAATGATTAACTACGGTTTTCTTAAAGAATTGGACGAAGTCCAAAAAGGAGTGGCTTATCGTGCGGCAAGGCTTTACAAGTTGGATAAACGCAAGTTTTTAAAGCAATTTCAAAACAGTATAACTTTTTAACAGTTATAAGTTTAAAGTAATTAAAGTGCATATCGTATAGTATGCACTTTTTTTATTTCAAAAATTGACGATCTGTTGACAATTAAATTGTGAGTGTTTTTCACTTTTTGTATATTTGACCAAAGTTTACATAAAGTCAAAAGTTTAGAATCAAGTATGTCAACAAACAATGATAATAAGAAAGAGTTCATTATTGCCGCAGCTATTAGAAGATTTGCGCACTATGGCTTTTCTAAAACAACCATGAATGAGATTGCAGAAGATGTAAAAATTACCAAGGCAAACCTTTACTATTACTATCCAGATAAAACAACATTAGTGCATGATGTAATCTTATCCGTAACTGATGATTTCAGGAAGCAGGAACAAGACCTAATTAAGAAGTCTAAATCATCTGTAATAAATCTTCTTTTGGATTTATTAGATTTAAAATCTGCATTTATTGAACGTCATTATATGTTGCATATGAATGAGAACATGGAATGGATAAAGGGTGCTCCCTTACAAACATTGATGCGGGAAATTCATGAAAAGGAAGTTGTCGAAGTCGCCAAATTATTTCAAAAAGGAGTCGATAGTAAAGAACTTGCTATAGAAGATGTACATAAAACTAGTGAAATGTACGTTTACCTAATGAAAAGTATCGGATTAGTTGGAATATTATGTGATGTGTTTACAGGAATTCCAACCCAATGTAACGTGGGCGATGTTTTACAGAAACAAAAAGATGCAACAATGTTAATATACAATGGTTTAAAGTTTAATACGGTTTCGAATTAATTATAAAAATGAAAAAGATAAAAATAGTAGGAGTGCTATTAGCCGCTTTGTTTTCAGTGAATTTCGTGCATGCGCAGGAAATATTAACATTGAATCAAGCTCTTAAGTATGCGCTGGAAAACAAAGCAGAGGCAAAAAAATCAACACTTGATTTAGAGAACGCCCAGTATAAAATTGACGAAGTCCGAGGGGGAGCTCTTCCGCAGATTAGTGGCTCCGCATCCCTTAAATATAATGTACTAATACCAGGAATGGCATTAGAGGCTGGTGGAGTAACGCAAATTATAAAAATGGGACAGCCGTGGAATTCTAATGCCATGCTTTCTGTTAATCAGCAGCTATTTAATCAATCATTATTTACGGGTTTGAAAGCTGCTAAAACTACAAAAGAGTTCTATATCATTAATAAAAGCTTGTCTGATGAGCAATTAATTGAAAAGGTCGCAAATGCGTATTATGATGTTTTTCAGACGCAATTACAACTAGAGACTGTTGATAATAATTTAAATAGCACAACTAAAACAAGAGATGTGATCGCGGGTTTGGTGCAGGCGGGTTTGGGGAAAAAAATTGATTTGGACCGTACAAGTGTAGCTGTCAATAATTTAAAAGCAAACCGTCAAATTTTGATTAATGCATTGGAATTGAAAGAAAATGCGTTAAAATTTGCTATTGGTATGCCTATGGATCAAGAAGTTAAACTTCCAAATGAGACATTTGAAATAAACCTATCAACAGCTGATTTAGCCGCCGCTGATTTAGCATCAAGAACCGAGATACTATTGTTGGAAAAACAAAACCAACTATTGGAACTGAACCGAAATGCTATGAAAGCTGCATATTATCCTAACTTATCATTTGGAGGTGATATTGGATATACAGGTTTTGGTAAAAATTTTCCTTTAGGAGGGCGTAACTTTAACTGGAACTCTACCTCTGGTTTAGGCTTAAACCTTTCAATTCCTATTTTTACAGGAGGAACAACAAAAGCTAAAATTAACCAAGCGACTATTCAGTTGAAACAAGCACAGGTTGATTTGGAAGATACCAAATTGGCGTTGAGTTTATCCAATGAAAATGCTAAATCACAGATTACAAATAGCTTATTGACAATTAACAGTAATCGCGAAAATGTGCAATTAGCAAAAGAAGTTTTGGATAATACGCAGAATAATTATAAAAATGGATTAGCAACGCTCACAGATTTATTAGATGCTGAGAATGCTTATGCAGATGCACAAAACAATTTAAGTACATCATTATTAAATTATAAAGTAGCTGAAGTTCAATTAATTAAGGCTAAAGGGGAATTAAATACATTATTAAATAGCAAATAGTAACCGATATATATGAAAAAGATATTTATAACAGGAATCATAGTTATTGCTGCATTAGCAGGTATTATGTATGTGTTGAAAAAAAATAAAAAGGAAAATGAAGCTCAAACAGCTGTAGTAGCGCAAAAAAATGCAGCAGTTGCTGTTCGTATTGCTGAGGCAGGCATTAAGGATGTCAATACAGTATACGTAACAAATGGAACTTTCGTTCCTAAACAAGAAGTTAAACTTTCTTCAGAAGTTGCTGGACGTGTAGCTCGTGTACTTGTAGATGAAGGTGATTATGTTAAAGTAGGACAGACATTAGCCATTATTGTTGGAGATAAACAAAACGTAAGTGTAAACAATGCACAGGCGGTTTACGATAATGCGAAAAATGAGGTAGCTCGATTTGAAAGTGCATTTGCAACAGGTGGTGTTACGAAACAACAATTGGATCAGATGAAATTGCAATTGGAAAATGCAAAAAACAATTTACGCTCATCACAGATCACGGCCTCAGATGTTAACGTAAAAGCTTCATTTGCTGGTATTGTCAATAAGAGAAGTATTGAGCCAGGTTCATATGTAAGCCCAGGAAATGAAATGTTTGAAATCGTCAATGTTTCTTCATTAAAATTGAAGGTAAACGTGGACGAGAAAAATATAGGATTTGTCAAATTAGGTCAAAACATCAAGGTTCAGTCAGCAGTGTTAGCTAATAAAACCTTCCAAGGTAAAGTCACATTTATTGCGCCCAAAGCAGATGGAAGTTTAAATTTCCCTGTTGAATTGGAAATAAGTAATAATGCTGCTAATGATTTAAAGGCAGGAATGTACGGAACAGCTTATTTTGGTGATGATCAGACTGCCCAAGCATTAGTTGTTCCTAGAGATGCTTTTGTCGGTAGTGTAAGCTCGAATCAGGTATTTGTTGTTAAAGACGGAAAAGCGGTATTAACTAAAGTAACTGCTGGTCGTGTGTTTGGAGATCAGGTTGAAATCATTTCAGGTATCGAAAGTGGTGCACAAGTCATTACGACAGGACAGATCAATTTATTGGATGGTACTGCTGTAGAAATCATTAAATAATTAATGTAAGTTTTAAATGAAAATTTCTGAAATATCTATAAAACGACCGAGTATCATCATTGTCATATTTTTATTATTGACATTAGGTGGTATCGGATCTTATTTGAATTTAGGCTACGAATTAGTTCCTAAATTTGATGTGAATGTTATAACTGTACAGACCGTCTATCCCGGAGCAGCTCCTTCGGAAGTAGAAACATCTGTTTCTAAAGTAATTGAGGATGCCGTTTCATCTTTAGAGAACGTAAAAAAGATTGAAACAAAATCTATGGAAAGTGTTTCGGTCGTCATGATTACGCTAAATACAGGTGCTGATGTCAATTTTCTATTGACAGATGCACAACGTAAGATCAATGCTGTGATCAATGATTTACCGGAAGATGCCGAAACCCCTTCTTTAAGTAAATTTTCACTCGATGATGTGGCGATAATGAACCTTTCAGTAACCTCAAGCTTATCTGAAAAAGAATTATACGACTTATTAGATCAAAAAATTCAACCTGTTTTTGCCCGTATATTAGGTGTTGCAAAAGTAGATTTGACCGGTGGTGAAGAACGCGAAATCCAAGTAAGTGCTAATCCTAAAAAATTAGAAGGATATGGCCTTACGATCAGTGATGTACAAAAAATAATTGCATCTTCTAACTTAGATTTTCCAACAGGTAGCATTAAGTCGAGAGACAATCAGACAACAATCCGCCTATCGGGTAAATTTACTTCATTGGACCAAATGCGTAATCTTCCGATCACTACGCCTTCTGGTGTATCAATTCGTTTAAGTGATGTTGCAGATGTTCAGGATGGTATCAAGGATATTGAAAAGATATCTCGTATTGACCAAAAAAACACCATTTTAATGCAGGTTTTCAAGCAGTCAGATGCCAATGCGGTTGCTGTATCGAAACTTGTTAAAAAGACAATCGAGGTTGTAGAAAAAGATTACAAGGAACAAAAAATCAAAATTGATGTCGCGAGTGATTCGACTGAATACACCATTAATGCCGCAAGTAACGTAATGCACGATTTAATGATCGCTGTTGCTTTGGTAGGTTTTATCATGTTGTTTTTCTTGCATAGTTTACGTGATGCCTTTATCGCTGTTGTAGCTATTCCTTTGTCATTGATTGCAACTTTTATTGGGCTTTATGTAATGGGGTATACGCTTAACTTAATGTCTTTATTAGGTCTTTCCCTAGTGGTTGGTATTTTGGTGGATGATGCGATCGTTGTTATTGAGAATATTCACAGGCACATGCAAATGGGTAAAAGCAAGATTCGTGCAGCGTATGATGGTGCTGCAGAAATTGGTTTTACCGTAACTGCCATTACGTTAGTAATTGTCGTTGTATTCTTACCGATTGCTTTATCATCAGGTTTAGTATCTGACATCTTGCGTCAATTTTGTGTAACGGTTATTTTTGCAACATTAATTTCTTTACTTGTTTCATTTACCGTAGTACCTTGGTTGTATTCACGTTTTGGAAAATTGTCACACATTAGCAATGCGACTTTTTTTGGTAGAATTTTAGAAAAATTTGAAGCAGGATTACAGAAATTGACACATTGGATTTCTGGCATTTTAGAATGGGCATTACGTAATCGCTGGAATAAGGTAATTACACTGGTCGTTACGATCGTGATGTTTGCCGCATCCATTAGTTTATTGGTGATGGGTTATATTGGTACAGATTTCTTTCCTGGTAATGATAAAGGAGAATTCTATTTACAGCTAGAACTTAATAAAGATGCTTCGATTGAACAAACCAACTTTATGACACAAAAAGCTGAATCATTTTTAGCGGCTAAACCAGAGATCGAAAGAGTGATCACAACTGTGGGACAGGCGTCTGATGGTATGATGGCTGGTACTTCAGGAACGAAGTATAAATCTGAAATGCAGATTTATTTGAAAGATGGTCAAAACAAATTAGTTCCAACAAAGGTGTATGCAGCGAAGTTGAAACGAGAGATGGAAGAGCATTTAGTTGGAGCTAAAGTGAAAACGGTTTCAATTGGTATTATGGGTGCAGAGCAGGCTCCATTAAATTTAACTGTAATTGCATCATCGCAAAAAGATGCCTTAGAATTTGCCGATAAGGCTGCCGCATTATTGCGTAATATTTCAGGGGCAACGGAAGTAAAATTGACATCAGAAGATGGTAATCCGGAGATCAATGTGCAATTAGATCGTGACAAGATGAATGCTCTGGGATTAAATGTCGCTTCTGTAGGTATGACGATGCAGACGGCTTTTTCTGGTAATACTGATACAAAATACCGTGCTGGTGATACAGAATATGATATCAACATTCGTTATGATCAATCTGGGAGAACGAGTATGGATAATGTGAAAAACTTAAAATTCATTAATGCGAAGGGCGAGTCGATTTCCTTAGAACAATTTGCAGATATCGAATATGGATCTGGGCCAACTTTATTGGAGAGACGTGATAAGTCACCATCTGTTTCAGTACAAGCGCAAGTTGTCGGTAAACCTGCTGGTACGATAGCAACTGAATGGGAAACTGAATTTAAGAAACTTGAACTTAAACCAGGAGTATCGTTCAAGTGGGGTGGTAATATGGAGAATCAGCAAGAAGGTTTCGGTACATTAGGTATTGCATTATTAGCTTCTATTATTTTAGTATATTTTGTGATGGTAGCCTTGTACGATAGTTTTGCAACGCCATTTATTGTATTGTTCTCAATCCCATTATCTTTCATTGGTGCATTTTTGTTATTAGCATTGACGAACCAGACTTTAAATATCTTTACTATTTTAGGTATTATTATGTTGATTGGTTTAGTTGCGAAAAATGCCATTATGTTGGTTGACTTTGCAAATCATAAGAAAGACGCCGGTTTTACTACATATGAATCATTAATTGCGGCAAACCATGCACGTTTACGTCCTATTTTAATGACAACTATCGCAATGGTTATTGGTATGGTTCCGATTGCAATGGCGCAAGGTGACGGTGCTGACATGAACCGTGGTATTGCAATTGTGATTATTGGAGGTTTATTGTCATCGTTGTTTCTTACGCTCATAATCGTACCAGTTGTTTACTCTCTTTTCGATGGCATTCAAAGAAGATTGGGTAATCATGAAAAGGTAGATTACGAAGCAGAAATGGTTGCAGACTATGTTCCAAGTGATGATTATGTGGATGAAATGTCCAGCAAGCACTAAACATTTTTCATACGTTTATTTAAAAGAAGAAAGCCTTGCAAAACTGCAAGGCTTTCTTCTTTTGTTACTGTTTGTATTTAATTTATGTTAAATTTTGATAAAATTATTTCAAACAATCGATTGCATTAAAAAAAATGCTAATTTTGATTCAATTGTTTAAATTAATAACGTTAATAATAAATTATGTGTGGAATAGTTGGTTACACGGGTCCGCGTCAGGCATTTTCTATCGTGCTTGATGGACTTAAGAGATTAGAATATCGTGGATATGATAGTGCTGGTATAGCATTAGTTCAAGAAAACAAGCTCAATGTTTTTAAAAAAGCAGGTAAAGTAGCAAATTTGGAAACTGCCGTTTCTGGCCATGATGTTAGTTCACATACCGCTATTGGACATACCAGATGGGCTACACACGGTGAGCCTTCCGACAGAAATGCTCATCCACATTATACACCTGATGGTCAAATTGCCATGATTCATAATGGTATTATTGAAAACTATCAAACTATAAAAAATGAATTAATCAGTAAAGGGTATGAGTTTAAAAGCGATACAGATACCGAAGTTTTACTCTATTTTATTTCTGAAATTAAGAAAAATAATGCCTGTAGTTTAGAGGAAGCAGTACGTATTGCTTTAAAACGGGTTGTTGGTGCTTATGTTATTTTATTGATAGAACCGGAACATCCTGAAACCATCATTGCGGCACGTAAAGGAAGTCCATTGGTGATCGGTATTGGTAAAGGAGAGCATTTTCTTGGTTCCGATGCATCTCCAATGTTAGCATATACCAATGAGGTTGTGTATATCAATGATTACGAATTGGCCATTGTTAAACCTGATGAATTAATATTAAAAAATATAGGAAATGAGCGTGTTACACCTTATGTTCAAAAGTTAGATCTGGAATTGGCTGCGATTGAAAAAGGAGGCTATGATCACTTTATGCTCAAAGAAATTATAGAACAGCCGCAAGCTATTTTTGATTCAATGCGTGGACGTTTGGATTTAGATAAACTGACCATTACATTGAGCGGCATTGAACAATACGCAGAGCAGATTTGTAAAGCAAATCGAATAGTTATCGTCTCATGCGGTACAAGTTGGCATGCCGGACTAGTAGCTGAGTATTTAATTGAAGAGCTTTGCCGTATCAATGTTGAAGTGGAGTATGCTTCAGAATTTCGTTATCGAAACCCTATTGTCAATGAAGGAGATGTTATTTTGGCGATATCACAGAGCGGTGAAACAGCTGATACATTGGTTGCCTTAGAAAATGCGAAAAGCAAAGGCGCAATTATATTGGGAGTTGTGAATGTTGTAGGATCATCTATTGCAAGATTATCACATGCTGGTGCGTATACGCACGCTGGTCCAGAGATTGGAGTGGCAAGTACAAAGGCATTCACTGCGCAGTTAACAGTTCTTGAATTAATAGCAATTAAAATAGCGCATATCAAAAAAACAATTGACGAGCAGCAATATGCACATCTTTTAAAAGAACTGAGTGCAGTTCCAGATAAAGTACAAACGATTTTAGATACGCAGCTTCCAAAAATCAGAGAAATAGCTCGTAAATATAAGGACGCAAGAGATTTTCTATATTTAGGTAGAGGATATAATTTCCCTATTGCATTAGAAGGAGCCTTAAAATTAAAGGAAATCACGTATATCCATGCAGAAGGGTATCCGGCAGCAGAGATGAAGCACGGACCTATTGCATTAGTAGATGAAAATCTTCCAGTAGTATTTGTGGCTACCAAGGACCGCTATCATGAGAAAATTGTGAGTAATATTCAGGAAGTGAAGGCCAGAAAAGGTCGTATTATAGCGGTTATTACTGAGGGAGATGAAGTATCAAAAGGGTTGGCGGAAGATTATATCGAAATTCCGGATGCTGATGAAATTGTAGCACCTATTTTATCCGTAATTCCATTGCAATTATTATCATATTATATGGGCGTTGAACGTAATCAAGATGTTGACAAACCTCGTAATCTAGCCAAATCTGTGACTGTTGAATAAAAATATGAGTCAAATAAAAAAAGGTAGCATCACTCGATTAGGTTTTGATTTTATTCCACAGGTATTTATACCAAAAGGGAAAGATGAAAATCATCATCGTTTTGAACAAAATCCACGTTCAGATTATAGGAATTTGACAGTAGAAGAAATCGTCATTCTTATCGAAAATGGTAATAGGGCAGATAATTGGGAGAATATCTTGGTAAGTGAATCATTTATCCCTTATCAAATTAGACAGAGTAATTTCTTTGGGTTGGTTCGAATTGGTCATATGGCCCCAACCTATTTAGAATATCGTAATCTTAAACTGGAATCAGGTATTTATAATAGCACTATTGTAAGTTCTGATTTGGGTGATTACGTGGCTATACACCATGTCCGTTATATGTCTCATTTCATTATTGGTAACGATGTTATATTAAGTAACATCAGCGAAATGGAGACGAGTAGTACTGCTAAATTTGGAAATGGAGTTTTACGAGAAGGGGAGGCTGAAGATCTACGGATAGCATTGGAGCTATGTAACGAAAATGGGGTACGCTCTATTCTTCCTTTTGATGGGATGCAAGCAGCGGATGCTTATTTGTGGACACGACATAGGCAAGATACTGTTTTGCAGCATAGATTCAAGGAGCTGACTGAAAAGAGATTTTCCACAATACGAGGCACCTATAGTATGATTGGCGATCGCTGTATCATTAAAAATTCGCAGAATATAAAAAATGTGCAAATTGGTTCAGATGCATATATTAAAGGAATCAATAAACTGAAAAATCTTACCATTAATTCTTCGCCCGAAGCATTTACACAAATCGGTGAAGGTTGTGAATTGGTCAATGGAATTGTCGGATATGGATGCCGTATATTCTACGGAGTTAAAGCCGTAAGGTTTATTTTGTCGTCTTTTTCACAATTGAAATATGGCGCTCGTCTTATAAATTCTTTTTTAGGAGATAACTCAACTATTTCGTGTTGCGAAGTTCTAAATTCTTTAATCTTTCCTGCACATGAGCAGCATCATAACAATTCTTTCTTATGCGCGGCAACGATCATGGGGCAGAGCAATATGGCTGCAGGTGCGACAGTTGGTTCCAATCATAATTCTAGAGCTGCAGATGGTGAAATTATTGCAGGGCGGGGTTTCTGGCCAGGCCTATGTGTTAGTTTAAAGCATAATTCAAGATTTGCATCTTATACACTTCTAGTAAAGGGTGATTTTCCATATGAAATGGATATTCCGATTCCATTTTCTTTGGTCAACAATGATGTTAAAAACGATAAATTAATGATCATACCTGGTTATTGGTTTATGTATAATATGTATGCGCTTGTTCGTAATGCAAATAAGTATGCAAGTAGAGATAAACGTTTATTGAAAAATCAATATTTAGAGTATGATATGCTTGCTCCGGATACGATCAATGAGCTTTTCAATTCCTTGCACATCATTGAATTGGCAGTTGGTTCACAGATGAATGAAGAGAGCAATTCACTCACCAAAGAAGAAATTATTCGAGCTGGTAGAGCAAAATTGACTGGACCGCTAAATCAGATACCTACATCAGTTCTTGTAAATGGATTTGAACATTCGAAAAGGAAAGTGGAATTGGTCAAAATTGGCACTGCTTATCCACTTTTTAAGCGTTTTATCCAATACTACGGAACCATTCATATGATTGACTTTTTAGAAACTCATAGCTTTGAAGAGTTGAAAAATGAGATGACAAATAGTCAACGCCTAGAGTGGGAAAATATCGGTGGGCAATTGATAGAAAAAAATGCTATTGATCAATTGCTTCGTGAAATTAAATCAGGCAAGATTGATGATTGGGAAGATATCCATAAATATTATCATGAATTGAGTCGATCTTACTTAGAAACAAAAAGAGCGCATGCATTTGCATCGTTACTCGAAATTACAGACGTAACATCGGAATCTATATCGATTGAAATTGTGCAAGCTTGGCTGAAAGAAGCGATCTCGCATCGAACATGGATGGTTGATGAAATTTACGCAAGTAGGGCGAAAGATTACGAGAATCCTTTTCGAAATATGGTATACAACAGTGAAGAAGAACGTGATTTGGTTGTTGGCAAATTATCTGAGAATAGTTTTATTTTGCAGCAACGTGACGAGCTCAATGGCTTTGTAAAATGTGCCCATAAATTAATTTCAAAACTGTCGAATTAGACGATAATATAAAAACAAAAAATAAATCTTTCAAAATAGAACAATAGATGGTTGATAAATAGTTTATGTAGTTATATTATTCATATTTTCAGGAAACAATTTAAGTTTAAAACGATATTTAATAGCTATTAAATATCGTTTTATTATTTATATTTGCATGACCAATTATAAATAAAATGCCATATAAAAAAGTATTATTAGTTTTTCTGATGTTATTTACCATCAGTCACTATCAGGTGTCTGCACAAAAAAAAGAAAAAATCGAATATAAGTTTGGTAAAATTCAACCTGAAGAATTTTCAATTATGCCATCTGGTGCAGACTCTGCCGCTTCAGCCATTAAATTGTTTGACATCGGTAACTGTTATTTTGAATTAAGTCCTGCTTCAAAATCATTTGTCTATGTATATGAAAGACACGTGCGTTATAAAATCATTAATAAAAATGGGTATGATTACGCAAATCATACTATCGGATTGTATAAAAGTAATTCACAGTCCAAGGAAACGTTAGATAATATGAGCGCAGCTACCTATAATATGGTGGATGGTGTCATGAAAACAGACAAAATTGATAAAGATTCAAAATTTACGGAAGAAGTAAATAAGAATGTTATCCAGAAAAAATTTACATTACCTAATGTAAAAGAAGGATCTATAATTGAATATAAGTATAAGATTAAATCGGATTTCATTTTTAATCTTCGCGGATGGAGTTTTCAAAGTGAAATTCCGACCCGTTGGTCCGAATATACAGTAACTATTCCAGAGTATTTTGATTATAAATTCAGCAGAAATGGATATTATGATATTGCACATCCTATGCACGAAACCGTTAATGCAAGTTACGTTTCCGGTGTTCAATCTGCTGCGATTCGTGATCGCTTTGTTGCAGAAAATATGCCCGCTCTGAAGGACGAACCTTTTATTTCAAGCCTAGATGATTATCGACCTTCTATAGATTTTGAACTTCGATCCACCAATTTCCCTGGACAGTTTTTTGTTGATTATACAGGATCATGGCCAAAGATTATCAGTTCTTTGCTAGAAGATGAAAATTTTGGACGTTATATAGAGAAAACAAGCTTCGCTAAAAATAATTTGAAATCTATCATTAAAGCTGAAAACGATTCTTTGGCAAATGCGAAATCAATTTTTAAATATGTTAAGGATAATCTTAAGTGGAATGAGAAGTACAATTTTTATAGTACGGAAACAAATCCCAAAACAATTTTTGAGAAAAAAACAGGAAATTCAGCCGATTTAAATTTGGTGCTGATCAACTTTCTGAAAGAAGCGAATTACAGTGTTTATCCAGTGTTAATTAGTACACGTTCCAATGGGAAACATCCAGGATACCCAATCATAAGTAAATTTGATAATGTTGTGGCTGCGGTAGAAATTGGAGGCAAATCATACTTTCTCGATGCAACGGTTAAGGACATGCCATTTGGAATGATGAATTATCAAAATTTAAATCATGAGGGTTTTTTGATCAATGTTGGTGAAAAAAGTGGTGGGTGGATCAGCACTGAAACGCTTTTCGGAGATGAGAGCATGCATGTGTATAATCTCGTGTTAGATAAAGAAAACCGATTAAAAGGTAGTGTAACCAATTATTTCAATGGATATGCCGGTCTAAGTGCTCGCAACAGCTACAGGACTGCCATCAATGAAGAAGATTATATCAAGAACCTGAAAAAAAATAAAACGGGATTAGAGCTTAATAACTTCAAGATCTTAAATCTGGATAGTCTAGATGATCGATTGATTGAAACGATGGATGTTGAGATAGAAGATAATGTGGAAGAAGCTGGAGATCTGGTTTATTTCACACCTTTACTTTTCGAACGAACAAAGGAAAATCCATTGAAACATGAGGAAAGACTTTTTCCTGTAGATTTCGCTCATCCGATACTTGAAAATTGCCGTGTAGTCATTAATTTCCCTGAAGATTATCAGATTGATAAACTTCCTAAGGGCGGCATTTTTAAACTTCCTGAAGATGTCGGCTCCTTTTCGATATCGTATTTAATCGATGGCCAGACACTTCTAATAAAAAGTGCTATTCATATCAATAAGTCGATGTACAGTTCAGAAGAGTATTTCTATCTTAAAGAACTTTTCGCCGCTATTGTAGAGAAGCAAGCAGAAAAAATTGTATTTAAAAAGAAGGTATAATGAAGTATACATTGGGTTTAATGGCATTGCTGTTTTTTTCTCACGCTAATGCACAGACAAATTGGGATGTGGCAAATATCCACGAAGCGCTGAAAAAAGATGCCACTATTGTTATTAGAAACGAAGAACAGTTCCTCGATATTAAAGGCATCAATGCTGCAAAATATGATTATAAAATAACTGCAACCATTTTTAGCAAAGCAGGTGATGACTTTGCTGCAATGGAAGAAGTTTACGATAAGTTTTCTACTATTTATAATATAAAAGCGGTTTTGTATGATGCCACCGGTAAGAAGATTAAGGAATATAAATCCTCTGATATAAAAGATCAAAGCTTGATATCTGGTTTTTCAATATTTGAGGACAATAGGCTAAAGAGTCTGAAATTTGTAAGTAATAGTTATCCGTATACCATTGAATATAGTTTTAGCCAAGATTTTAAAGGATTACTTTATTTTCCCCAGTGGCGCGATCTAAAAGATTTTGGTGTTTCCGTAGAAAAATCAAGTTATTGTATTCAAAAAGATAAAAATTATCAAATGAAATACCTCTCGAGTACAGGGTTGAAAGTTGATTCGACCAGTATTGGAGGTAAAATACGTTATAAATGGGAGAGTAGTCAAGTACCTGCTTTAGCTAAAGAACCGATGGCTATAGGGATTGATAATCTAAGTTCTTGGGTTAAAGCCTCTCCGAACTTATTTGAATATGATGGCTCCACCGGTAATTTTGATAACTGGAATAATTTTGGACAATGGATTTATAAGCTTAATGAAGGTGGAAATCAATTACCTGAAGCATTTAAAATTAAGATTCGCGATTTAACTCAAGCAGCACGGACTCCAGAAGAAAGGATGCGCATCCTGTATCAATATCTGCAACAGAATACACGTTATGTCAGTGTGCAATTGGGTATTGGCGGATTTAGACCTGTATTGGCCGAGAAAGTAGCTACAGTTAATTATGGTGATTGTAAGGGGCTGTCCAATTTTATGAAAGCGATGCTGAATGAAGTGGGAATTAATTCACATTTAGTGATGATTGGAAATGGCAAACCTAGTTTAAACCCTCAATACTCAAGTATCGGGCAGGCTAATCATATGATATTAGCTGTACCGATAGGGAAGGACACTACCTTTCTGGAGTGCACGAGCCCTTATTATCCCATGGGATTTATTGGTTACGGAAACTCAAATAGAAACGTACTGTTAGTGACCGAAGCTGGTGGAAAACTTGTAAAGACGCCGGCTTATAATGCCTCACAAAACTATCAGGTGAGTAAAACAAAAATTAAATTTAACAATGAAAATGATATTGATGTATTGATCAACACATCATATGGTAATTCTCAATTTGAAGATAATTTACGAAAAACAGTTTTAGAACCAAGTGAACAGAAAAAAAGAGCATTAGAAAATAGCAATATTCCTATTGAAACATTTGGTTATTATAAATGTGACCAAAAAGATAAAACTAAACCCGAGTTAGTAGAGGAGTTATCATTTAAATCAAAACCATTATTAAGTAAGGGTGGTGATAAATATTTTCTGCTACTGAATCAAATGAATAGAAGGGAAGCTGTACCTATTAAGATTGCAGATCGAAAAACATTTTTTTCCGTTCCTTATGCGTATGAAGATAAAGATGAGATCGTTTTCGAATTGCCACAAGGCTATCAGATAGACTTTATTCCAAAAGATATTCTGATCGAATCAGATTTCGGTATTTACACGGCGACATTTGAGAAAAAAGATGGTCTTCTTATCTACAGCCGAACTCAGAAAATGAATGATAAAATATATCCGCCAGAAAAATACAGTGAGTATGTTGATTTTTATAAAAAAATAGTTCAGGCAGATAAGCAGAAAGCTGTTATTACAAAAACGTTATAATTTATTTAAACTGATGTAATAAATTAAAAAGCTGTAAGGAAACTTTGATATCCTTACAGCTTTTTTGATATAAATACCTGGTTTTATATGTGATCAATAAATAATCTGAGCCCGTGTTGTCTGTGATTATTAATCAATTTTGATGCACGATAATTAATCATCCAAATCCGCCATGTAGATGTCATGTACGACAAATTTAACTTGTGCATTAGGTAATAGCATATCCATGACATCTTCCGAATCTATTGGATACAAAGTTTCACTATCTGCATCAAGCATTTCAGAATCAGGTATGAGCTCAAAGAATGTAATTCCATTGCTCTGTGATAATTCCTCCACTTTTATGCAGACAACATCTTGATTTTTCCAATTTGACCAGATGGTTTTATTGAACAGTTGATATGGATTTTTTTCTGAATTAGACATGTATGCAAACATAGTCAATCACATCTCTACAACAAAATTTATTCTTAATTAAGAGTCCTGGTCACCTTGTTACAGATGTAAATTATACACAAACAAGACCCGTGCAGCACTTTAAGTACAATTCTTTTTTAGAATGGCACCTCTGCTGGGTTGAGTCCTGAAAAACCTAAGTCCCCCATATTTTTAATTGATGCTATATCTTCAGCAGTCAATTCAAAATTTGATAGGTCAAGATTTGCCTTGATATTGATCGGATTAGTAGATTTTGGTAACGGATTAATACCCTCCTGTAGTGCAAATTTAATGCAGATCTGGCCGACACTAACGTTATACTTTTGCGCTAACGAAAGCAATACTTTATTGTCAAGAATTCGACCTGATCCAAGAGGTGACCAAGCTTGTACCAAAATGTTGTTTTCTTTACAGTACGAAACTGTTTCTTCCTGTAAATACCCAGGGTGAAATTCCAGTTGATTGACAGCTGGTTTAATTTGTACTGTTTTCAAAAGGGTTTCAACATATTTCTTAGGAAAATTACTTAGACCAATAGCTTTGACTCTTCCATCAACATATAATTTTTCAAAAGCTCTCCAGGTATCAGCATTAATTTCTGCCCAATTTTCAAATTGTGCTTCATTAGCCGGCCAATGAATAAGGTATAAATCAACATAAGTTAAATTGAGTAAAGCTAGTGATTTTTCAAATGCAGTTAATGTGTTTTCATATCCACGGTCCGCGTTCCATAATTTTGTCGTAATAAAAAGATCATCACGATCAATTCCATAATCTTGAATGGCCTTTCCAACACTTTTTTCGTTCCCATAAACGGCAGCAGTATCGATATGAATATAACCCGCATTTAATGCCTCAGCTACCGCATTATAGGCAGGCGCACCATCTTCGATTTGCCAGGTTCCGAAACCGATAGCAGGAATCTTAATCCCGTTGTTTAATGTATATGTAGTCATGTATTAAAGTTATTTGTAAATAATAAAACTAAAATTAACGATTCTAACAGGCAATCTCAGTTCCTCCGTTTATTTTAGTGAGAATTTGACAACATAATGAAATATGGAAACGAATCATTATATTTAATACATGGAAGCAATTGTTATTGGAGGAAGTGGAGCTACAGGAAGAGAACTGGTTAGGCTATTATTAGAAGATGTACGCTTCACTAAAGTCCGTGTATTAGTACGTAAAGCTTATTTTGAACAACATGATAAGTTAGAAGAGATTATTGTCGATTTTGACAAATTATCATCTTATCACCAAGTTATAAAAGGAGAAGTTGCATTTTCATGTCTCGGCACAACTTTAAAAGATGCAGGAAGTAAAGATGCACAATGGCATATAGATTACGATTATCCACTGGATTTTGCACAGCTAGCTTTCAACAATGGAGTATCCCATTTTGTTCTATTATCAGCAATAGGAGCAGATGCAAAATCCAGTATTTTCTATAATCGTATGAAAGGAAGTTTAGAAGAAGCAATCAAAAAAATTGGATTTAAACACCTTATGATATTGCAACCAGGCTTTATAGAAAGACCTAATTCAAATCGATTTGGAGAAAAGGTCGGACTGAAAGCAATTACTTTTTTTAATTCATTAGGTTTTTTTCGGCATTATGCGCCTATTAAAACGCATCAGCTCGCTCAAGCAATGATAGAAAGTGTTTTTTCATATGGATCAACCGTCCAAGTAATTTCATTAAAAGAAATGAGGGCACTAACTAAGTAATTAGATGTAGGCTGTAGCGCATATAGAATATAAGTGCACATGCATCTGAAAAGAAAGGTAATAGACAAATATAATTGTGTTTAATCCAGTCATGCCAACATTTTACTTTTAACCGTCATAATTCAACCTTTTGTAGCGATTTAAATTTCAATTTCCTATCTTTAGGCGAATTTTGAATCAGCCTCAGCGTTCGTTTTGAATTTCAATTTTGTTTAAGCAAATTAAAAGATTTCAATAAAAAAATTATGTCATCTAAAATCATTTACACCAAGACAGATGAAGCGCCATTGTTGGCGACTTACTCATTCTTACCTATTGTACAAGCATTCGCCAAAACAGCTGATATCGATGTTGAATTAAGAGATATTTCTCTTGCAGGTCGTATTTTAGCGAACTTTTCAGATGTATTAAGCGCAGATCAGAAAGTAGCTGATGCTTTAGCTGAATTAGGGCAGTTGGCAACAACTCCAGAAGCTAATATCATCAAATTACCAAATATTTCAGCTTCCATTCCGCAATTAAAGGGAGCTATTGCTGAATTGCAGGCAGCAGGTTATGCGATACCAAATTTCCCTGACAATCCAGAAACTGCAGCAGAAACTGAGATTAAGGCAAAGTATGCAAAAGTATTAGGTTCAGCTGTAAATCCAGTTTTACGTGAAGGAAACTCTGACCGCCGTGCGCCAAAAGCTGTTAAGAATTATGCTAAAGCAAACCCGCATTCAATGGGTGCTTGGTCAGCAGATTCTAAGACACGCGTAGCGTCCATGTCTCACGGTGATTTTTATGAGACTGAGCAATCAGTAACAGTAGAAAACGCAGGACAGTTCAAAATTGAATTTGTTAATGCAGCGGGTACCGCTACAGAATTAAAAGGTTTATCTCCATTAAAGGCAGGTGAAGTAATTGATTCATCAGTAATGAGCTTAAATGCATTAAAAGGTTTTGTTGCAGATACAATTGCTGCGGCTAAAGCGGAAGGTGTTTTATTATCTGCTCATTTAAAAGCAACGATGATGAAAGTATCGGATCCTATTATTTTTGGTGCTATCGTAGAGGTTTATTTTAAAGATGTATTTGCTAAATATGGTGAATTATTCAACTCTTTAGGTATCAATAAAAATAATGGTTTAGGAGAAGTATTTGCAAAAATATCGGGTAATCCGCAAGAGGCAGAAGTTAAAGCAGCTATTGAAGCCGCTATCGCGAATGGTCCAGATTTAGCAATGGTAAACTCTGATAAAGGTATTACGAACTTACATGTGCCTTCAGATGTGATCGTTGATGCATCTATGCCAGCGATGATCCGTACTTCGGGACAGATGTGGAATAAAGAAGGAAAATCGCAAGATACCATCGCTATTATTCCAGATCGTTCTTATGCAGGAGTGTATGAAGCAACTATTGAAGATTGTAAAGAAAATGGCGCATTAGACCCTACAACTATGGGTTCTGTTCCCAACGTGGGTTTAATGGCTCAAAAAGCTGAAGAATATGGTTCACATGATAAAACTTTCCAAGCATCAGAAAACGGTTCGATCCGTGTGGTAGATGCAAATGGAAATGTTTTGATGGAACAAAGAGTTGAAACTGGTGATATCTTCCGCATGTGTCAAACTAAAGATGCACCTATTCAAGACTGGGTAAAATTGGCGGTTAACCGCGCTCGCTTATCGGCCACACCTGCAGTATTCTGGTTAGATGAAAATCGTGCCCATGATAGAGAAATCATCAAAAAAGTTGAGAAATATTTAGGTGATTTTGATACAAATGGATTAGATATTTTTGTTATGAATCCTGTTGAGGCAACTAAATTTTCTTTAGACCGTATCCGCGAAGGATTAGATACAATTTCTGTAACGGGTAACGTATTACGTGATTATTTAACAGATTTATTTCCTATTTTAGAAGTTGGTACATCTGCAAAAATGCTTTCTATCGTTCCTTTAATGAATGGTGGAGGTTTATTTGAAACAGGTGCTGGTGGTTCTGCTCCAAAACATGTTGAACAATTCCTACAAGAAGGTTATTTACGTTGGGATTCTCTAGGTGAGTTTTTAGCTTTAGGAGCATCTTTAGAGCATTTGTCACAAACACAGAATAATGCGCAGGCATTAGTTTTGGCAGAAGCATTGGATGTGGCAACAGAAAAATTCTTAGCGAATGATAAATCTCCAGCACGTAAAGTAGGTCAAATCGATAACCGTGGTTCTCACTACTATTTGACAGCTTATTGGGCTGAAGCTTTAGCTGCACAAACAAAGGATAGCGTACTAGCAGCGAAGTTTGCACCTTTAGCTAAATCATTAGCTGAAAATGAGGCTAAGATCAACGAAGAGTTGATAGGTGCTCAAGGTAAAGCACAAAACATTGGTGGTTATTATTTCCCTAATGATGATTTGGCTACAGCCGCTATGCGTCCTTCGCAAACATTAAATAATGCAATCGCTTCTTTATAGTCGTGATTTTATAAATAAAAAGGCTCCATTCATCATGAATCGAGCCTTTTTATTTATAAAAATTATAAAGTATTATGGAATACTAATTTTTGTTCTTCATTAAATTCATTTCGAGTATAACCTGTTCTAAGGTTTCTTCATTAACTATAGGTACTTGTTGGATTTTTAGCATATTATGCAATTTTGTATCCTTGTCGAGTAAATGAAAATTAGACCTCACAAAAGGATGAGCATTTGGTTTTTTAGAATCCTTATTTTCATTCATAATGGAATGATTTCTATTTTTATTTCGAAATGGATGCATAATGATTCGATTATGTCTGTAATTGGTATTTACAATTTACATAAAATAAATGAGAAGTACAATAGATTAGAATCTTGAAAATAATTTTTTAAAATTACTCCATCATAAGGTTAATAGTTGTTTAGCTTTTTTTAAGTCAACTTCTTCACCTGCAAGAATCTCTATAAAGTATAATTTTTGCCAAAGTTGTGTTTGTTTAGCCTGTTTATTCTCGGCGATATCCCAATTTGTATAGACTCTAAAACCTCGTTTACCAGCTTTACATTCACCTCTCAAGATACCATGTTTTAACAGAATGCTTCTAGGGAATATAAACAATCCAACATCATTATCTTTTCGGGTAGCTATTATATAAAAATCAATAGGGTTAATGCCTGCATACGGAGTCGTAATTCCAGCTGCATCTCTATACCATAAGGTAACGAATTGACCAATCTTTTTAGGTGTTATCTTGGCTTTCCTGTACTTAATTTTCAAATGGTCTAGATCAAAATTTTGAGCATCATATTCTTGACTTTCCTGTTCATATTTTCTATGTGCCATTGTTAATCCACAGGGCTGAAAAATAAATGTATTGATGAGCTGAATCTCCGTAGGGGTAAGGGTAATATCTTGCAATGTGATGAATATAATAATTTAAAAAGCTTATTTATATGAAATGGATTGTGCATTTGAAGAATTGCTTGAACATGATAAGCAGTTTCAAACTTTGTTAAAACTTGTATTGTTGCAAATATAAAGAGACTTGTGCAGATCTTTTTAAAGCGAGTGATATTAGCATAGTATATAACTTTAGATATAACAAAAAACAGACAGTATTTTTTAAGTACTGTCTGTTCTCATGAAACCAAATATGACTACTAGTACTAGTAGGTGATTTCTCCCTTTATAGCAAGTTTGTTTTTATCCATAAGAGTAGTTGTCATTGTAGCGCTGACTTTGCTCTGTTTTAATTTACTAAATGGATATATTGTCCACTTTTCTGGCCATGCATTAAAATCAATAAAGAAGTAAAAAGGGTGTTGAGTTCTTTCATTTTGAATCCGATCAGGAGATCGTTCAGAAGTTGTATTTAACAAGTATGAATCGATATGTGCTTTATGAAATTGATAAAACATTTTACCAGGAAGGGACGTAGCTAATGGCTCGTTATATTTCCAGGTGTGTACAATATAAGGAACAGCAATCTCTGTTACTTTTATTTCTTCTATAGCATTAAAATCATCATCATATGCATATGCAATCGAGGTATCTTTTTGGATGACACTATCGGTTTTAATCTCTAAATCCAAATAATTAGCATAATTCTTCTTTAACTGTTCCTGATTGAATCCTGTATACTTGCTCATAATCTGGGATAACAAAGGAAGATCATTTAGCGACAATAAACTCCATAAGGTAACAATTTGATTAGCTGTATCTATCTTTCTTACCTGAAGGCTCTGTTCTATACTTTCAGATAACAACCACTGGCCAGTAATGTCTGTCTTATGTTTCGTAACAGTAGCTTCAGCCATTAAACTTTTGTCTTTTAGGGCATAACCAATATGTTTTTTGGTCGAAGCATGTTCAAAGCCTTTAAAAGAACCGATCTGTACCCATGCATCCTGATTTTTTAACAGTGCATGGAGCTCATTAAAATCCGAATTAGGATCAAGTCCAATCGAATAAACAAGATGATTATGATCAAACAGTACTTTAATATGTTTTGCTATATCAACACTGACAATACCTTGTTTTTTATCTACAAAATTAATTGCCTTCGGATATTGGTTTGCAAAAAAAGAAAAACAATCATCATAGTTCGATACAGCTAATATTCCGCAGAATTGATTTTTCTGTGTATCAGTACTAAATAAAAACAGACGGGCTGGAATAGATATTCCTGAATTCCATACGATTTTTTTTATCAAGTCTTCACCACCTTCTATTCCTGTAGAACGGGTATCAAAGCTCAAGAGCTGAGATACATTATCCAACAGTAAGTCATCAACAGCAATGGAGAGAATACCGGTACTTGATTGACTGACATATTGTTTTTCAATCCTATTTTTACGGACAGTATAAGTCACCCATAGGAACGATATAAGTATAAGTAATAGCGAGCAGATGATAATTGTAATCCTTTTCATGTATAATTAATTAGCGATTTTACTATCCATGTTCTGCATGATATGTTTTAAAATATACTGTAATGCATTTTTATCCTCTTTTGGCAATTCTATAGAAAGTTCACCAGAGAATTGACGATTTTTTAACGTACTTCCTTTTAATTGAATATCGCCATAAGTCGATAGGTCTTTCATTGTTTGTTGCAATGAAGCAGTTACTGGTACTTCTAGTTTATGGACTACTTCAGGAATAGCATTCGCGTGAACAACCAAATTGAATGGATTAGCAAGTAAATCCTTTTTCACTTTTGCATTTTTAGTGCCTTTAAAACGGTTTTGTTCAATAGAAGTTAATTGTTCTACATCACTACCCACAAATACAAGATCTTCCTTGAAAAGGATATAGATTGGTTTTATATTTTTCTGCTCAGCAATTTTGTAAATACCATTTTCCAAAGTTACTTCTTGTTTTTTCACAGCGAAGTCAAGTGTACGTTTATACAATCTTTGATCTTGAGAAGTAAACATCCATAAGAAATTAGGTACATACTCATCTTTCATTTTCGTAATTTCTTTGTAATTGTAATCATCATCATACTCATAGGTTACATACTCTTTATTAACCTTTTGAAGATCATTTAAGAAAAAAGCATGGTCACCTTTCATCACTTTACCGATTGCTTTCTCATCTAGTGCAATTTCTAAAGCTGTAGCGCCAATGGTGACAACGTCACTATATTCGCCTGCAATGGGAGCATACCAACGATTCACAAGGGCTGGCAGTTGTTTTAGATAAGCTTCCGTATTAATATTTACGGCAGCATATGCCAAATGGTTTTCAGGGATATATTTTGCAAATTTCTTGTTGATTTTACCATTGTACAACGGTTTGAAAATCTTTGCCATTTCAGCATCGACTCCCAAAGTTCCAGTAAACTTAATCGTATGCTGATCCTGGATTAAATCAAATGTACCTTCCTCATATCCATATTTAAATTTATCCATATCAATACCATAGGCCAATTTTAACACATCATAAGGCAATGCACCTTGATATAATTTATCTACATTGGGCACCCACAGACGAATCAGATGTTTGTTATCTGTTAATTTGATCGCTTTATTGTTTGCCATGTTGCTCTTAGGATCTAAGTAGCCATTAAAGTCATTTGCAAGCCATGTTCCAAATAATTTATTTTTAATAGAATCATTTTTAGCTTCTCGAGCTTGATTTAGAAGATAAAGTGAGTCCGACTCCAAATCGTAAGCCTCTACTGTGTCTACTGAATCATCCCATTGATCTGCGGATATGGCTATAGTCGAATCAACAACAGCTTCAACGGCCTCCATTTCAGCTTCTCTTATTTCTTCTAATACGTTCACGGTATCAGGTAAAATTTCCTCTTCACTCTCAAAAGTCTCTTCTTCCATAGCCTCCACAGCTTCTTCAGCAGCAGCCGTAGCTGCGGTTGCCGCATCACCTAATGCTTCATTATAGGTCCAGGTGTCCGTCGCATAAGAGCCAAGATCTAAGCCGTAACGGTCTGCTACATCTTTCATTTGAAAGTATTGACTGTGTACATCACCTGTGAGAATAAACATTGTTTCTGAATTCCAGGCAACCTGTGTTTTACCATCTTTTGAAACTCTTCTTTCATATCCATTATATATTGGAAGAACTTCATATTGTGAAAACATATGTTGTTTAACCTGATGGTTTGCTTTCAGGGGAAGTAAAATTCCAATGTAGTGTAAACTATCGGTATTTGCACGGTAAACATAAGCCTGTTTATCTAGATTAAAATCCAGCTCTTTTAGGTTTTTGATTGGAAAATCCATGTTTTTGGCCTGTTCAAATGCACCTAGTTTAGTTAGTGTTTCGTTTAGCAGTTCCATAGAACTTTGTTCTACGATAGCTTTATTATTAATAGAAACAACAAAGTCGGCATGAGCCGGTATTTTGCTGGTCAGTTCTTGAGCTGTAGCCTCCATTCCTGCAAAAGCAGATAATGCTAACAAGGGTAAGAATTTAATATTCATGTAGTTATTTGTTATTTAAAGTGATGGTATTGGCTAATGAAACTTTGCCACTAGCAAGATCTGTTGCCTTTAACTTAAGTAGAACAGCTTTTGCAGAACTGGATATTTTTGCTGAAGCATGTTTTTGTGATTTGACCGTCTTATCAAAACGTATAATCTGTGTGTAAAAGGCATCATTAAAATATTTGCGGTCAGTTTCAGATATACGGGCATACTCTTTACTTAAAGTAGGAGAGTGTGTATATGTTCTGGTAAAGGTTCCAGTTTTAGCATCGTAGGAATAATTATTATTATTACCGAGGGCACTTTTAAAATGAGTTCCAAGCGCTTTACTAAAATTATTCAGAGCATTTACGGAAGCGAAATTGCAGGAGACAGTTGCAATATAATTGTTAAAATCTAAATTATATTGCACCTGACTTATACCTGGGGTATTTTTTAAAATACGGATCATGTCCTCGGTTTCACTCTTTATCTTCTCTTTTGTCGGAATTTGAATGCCATTTACACTTTTTAATTTCATCAGAGAGGCTACTTTAGTACTACTTTTACTAAGGTTGAGTGTAGCTTTAATACTGCCAGAACCATTGGCATTTAGATTGATATCTTCGATAAAGTCAAAGCAACTTGTCAATAAACTGCAACAGCAGATTAAGATTATTAATCGCGAAAACGGCTTAAGTTTTATCATTTTTTATTGTTTTAAAGGATTTGCTATTATTCCTGCTAATTACCGTGCCATCATCGTACGGCATCAGATTTTCTTTCTAGGTTCTTAACAATTTTACATCTACTCAAAGCTAGAGATTAGAAGCAATTTCTACAATCCCCGAAACTAGTGGTTTTACCAATCAAAGTTCTACTATTGACGAATCAATCCATATTCTAACGCTAATTTAATTGCAGAACTAAGATTTTTTGCGTCAAATTTCTCAATCAAATTTTTACGGTGACTTTCCACAGTATGCGGACTAATAAATAGTTTTTCTGCGATTTGCCCCGTTGTTAATCCCAAAGATGCCTCAGTTAGCACTTCCTTTTCCCTACGGGTCAATTTTGGAACACTTTTGAGTTCATCTTTTGATTTTCTTTCAACAATATTTTTGGTTTGAGAACATAGAAATTTGTTTCCTTTTATAACCTGTTCAACTCCAGCAACAATCTCTTCCACAGAAGCATTTTTTTGAATATAACCTTGGGCCCCCTCTTGCAGTACACTATTGATAACAGCATATTCGTTATGTACACTGATTACTATAATACGCATTTCAGGATACTTGGATCGCAACGGTTTGATCAGCTCAATACTATTGGCATCAGGAAGATTAATATCCAGTAAAAGTACATCAACAGGCCCATCCGAAAGCGCTTTATGCATGGTTGATGCATCAGGATAACAACCCACTACTTCTAACATATCTTCCTTAGAAAGGATATTTTTCAATCCTTCCGAAAGCAAAGGATGATCATCTGTAATTGCTATTTTAATCATTTATTTTATTTTTTTGGAAATATAATTTCAACACTTGTCCCCACATCTTTTTCCGACTGTATAGTAAATTTCCCTTTAAGGAAATCGATCCGCGATTGTATATTATGAAGGCCTGCTGAGTGATTACCCTTAACCTGATCAATATCAAATCCTTTTCCATCATCTTCAACAGTGATGGTGTAATAATCAGCTTCTTCTACAATTTGAATGATAATTTGTTTGGGGTCAGCATGTTTTATTGCGTTATTAACCAACTCCTGGATGACCCGATAAACAAGTAATTGTTCATCTTTTGTAAGTTGATTCGAATAATGTAAAAATTGTACATCAATATCCAATTCTACATTGGACATACGAACAGCGTAATCTTGTAATGCTTCCTCTAGACCATATCTATTTAGCAAATCGGGCATCAGATTATGAGCTACGCGTCTTAGCTCTTCTACAGCAGTATCCAATTGCAGAAGAGATTTTTGCATATCATTTTTCATTGGACTATCCACTTTATTTGTCAATTGAGATAAACTTATTTTTGTGGTGGATAAGAGGCCTCCTAGTCCATCATGAAGGTCCCTGGCCAATCGTCCTCGTTCCTGTTCCTGACCATCAAGCATAGCCGTTAATATTGATATTTTTGAATTCTGACGTTCCTTATCTAAAGAGAAATTATACAGTTCCTTATTTTGACGCATACTTTTGGACCGCTGTTTATATGCGTATAACATTAATAGTAGAACCAATAAAAAAAACAAGATCAAAGCCACATAATATTTATTTATTTTCTCTTTATAAGAAATCTCATTTTTGAAACTGAGGATGTCCTGAGCACGATTTTGTGTCTCTAAACGAGATAGCTTGAGTTCCTGGGTTCTTTTTTCAGATTCAAGCTGTGTGAGCTCAAGTTCTTTTCGCTGATTTTCTTCATGCAGCTTCAAATTCTCATATTGCTGTTTTTGCTGCAGACTGACCGTATGCATCAAACGGAGCTGCTGTTCTTTTTTATCCGTTTCCAGTTGCATTCTGATAAGTTGCTGTTGCTGTCTTTCTTTATCAAACTGTGCTTCTAGTCGTTTACCCAATTCCAATTGTTCTTGATTGTATATGGATTTAAATGTTTCCATATACACTTTATGGTAACGTATGGCTTCAGCAAGATTATTCTCCTGTTCCGCAATTTCAGAGAGATTCTCGTAAATACTGAGGATGATGTTCTGATCCGGAACACTACTTTTAGTAATCTCTATAAGTGCCGACAACAAATAGGCTTTAGCACGCTCAGGTTTTTTGTTTTTCAGTGCGATCTCCGCCATTATACCGTAAGCAGACGCAACATGCGTGTATTGTTGAGTCGCTGTTCCCTGCTTTAGGGCGAGCTCAGCATATTGAATTGCCTGATCTTGATAAGAATCAGGAAAAAAACTAAAGTAGAGGTAAGCTAGATTATTAGCAACAAAAGATAGATTAGATGGGAAGGGGATTGTAGCCTTATTTTTGTTATACGTATTAATAGCTAAGAGGTAATACTTTTCTGCCTGATCTCGTAATTTGTGGTTAGTATCGTTCTTTATGTACTGTTGTTCATACATATACCCCATGAGCATATAAGCGTCAAATATAGCAATGGGATCATTTTGTTGAATAGCAAGATCTAAAGCAAGTAGACTATATTTCTCCTGTAGCTGATGCTCATTCCAATTCGCATAAATTGAAGTTAGCTCCTTGTAAGTTGTAGATTTACGGCTATTAAGTGTACGGGATGGGGGAGCCTGATCAAAATAGCGGATCGCACGTAGAAAACTTCTAACAGCTTCACCTTCTTTATTATTTCTGGTATATAGCCATCCTTCACAATAACTTATATAACCCTTGATCTCTACATCTTTAGATTTGCTAGCAAACTCTTTTGCCTTATCAAAACTACTTTTAGATTCTTTTATACGCTCGCTGATTCTATAATTCATAGCCTCAATCGCATAAAGATTAGCCGCATATTTTCCATCTGGTAAGCGACTTGCTATCTGGATATTATCTTTAAGGATTTGATCGGCCTTAACTTCTTGTTGATTGAAAAATAAGGCAGTTGCATATTTGCCGGCAACAATTAATCTTTCTGGATTCGTAACAGATACTTTATCATATTGTTCCTTTAGTTTATCTAGCACTTCCTGAGCAGAAGAAAAGTTAAATAAAAAACACAAGATTAATAGAAGCAGAGTTTCTCTCAATTTATTGGTAAAATATAGTGCACTCTTCTTCATTTGCATTCATTCTGGACCTATTATATAGGAGACTAAGATATCATTTTTTATAAACAATGTATAGATCGAAACATTAAAATAGTTGTTTAAACCCCATAAATGCAAGAAAACTCCCATATTTATTTTACTAAATATGGGAGTTTTCTCATATTATTCAGCCTCTACAGCAGCAACCTCTTGGCCTTTAGTATCAATATAATATATGTTTTCACCAGCTTCATCTTCCGAGACAATGGCTACACCATTATCAAACGCAAGTGCTGTTGAAAATTTAAAAGGAATAATTGTTTTACCTTTTTCATCAATGTAACCATACTTACCATTTTTCATCGCTAAGAAAATATTTCCTTCATCAGGTAAAGCCATATATTCATATCCTTCGGCTATTTTTTTATTATCTTTAATAGAGAGTAAAGAATAAGAAGTATCCTCGAACGTAATAAAATAGTCTTTATTTCTCATGAAAATGTGTTCATGTACTGCTGGTATGATCACCTGCTCCTTCTCATTCATAAAACCGCTTTTATCATTTTTCATGAATTGGATCAGCCCATTTTCCGGAAAACTCACCATCTCATATGTTGCGTTAATAAAAACGCTTCCATCAGCACGTAATAAACCGTATTTATCTTGTGCACCGTACATGAATGTTTTGGAGTCGTCAGAATAGTTTAGAAAATCGTGCTGTAGCGTAATAATTTCTTTACCGGCTAAGTTGATCGCTCCAAATTTATCCTCTGCATTGTTTACTATAGATATGTCTCCATCAAAAGGTGCTATAAAAGTATACTTAGGTTGTAAAAGAACTTTATCATTCTCATCTTTTAGTCCATATAAATCTCCGGTTTCATTAGTGAAAATATAGCGATTATCAGCAACTTGAAGATCACCATATCCTATTGCACAATCAGTTTGCATTTCAGTATAACTTTCTGGAATTTCGAATAGCTCTTGAGTCAATTCCTCAGAGTCGATCTTTTTTGCAATGTAGCCATCTCCCGATACCGTAATTGACAATGGTGCCCCAGGTAAAGTTTCTAAGAAATTGAATTCCGCCCAAGATAAATTAGGGATCTGCTCAGTATAATAAACCGCAAGTTTTACATCCTCGCCAGACTCCTCATCAGTTCCTATATTAATTATTGCTAGTTTACATGTATATCCCGCTATTTTTTTCTCTTGGCCTTTTATGTATTCGATCTGGATATCACTGTAATCATTTTTGGTACCGTCTTGTAGCATCAAGTACTCTTGAGAGTTAGGAACTAAAATAAATGATTTTAATTTTTTCTTATCTTTTATCTCGATGTGACTTTCATCCTGCGTATAAGCGATGCGCATATAATCTTGATTCACCCAAGCTCTTAATTGCGTATCATCCAGCTGTCCATTGTTTTCTCCCGATTTTATTCCGTAATCGATACGAAAAAACTTGTTGGATTGAGCTAGGGCACTTAAGCTCATTAAGCACACTGTTGCTAGTGTTAGTGTTATTCTCTTCATGATATTAATGTAATTCTAACACAAAAGTCATGATTGTTTTTTACCATTTTTATCCCCGATAACAGCCATTTGCAAAACATGAATTTTTTAGTTATCATAAACAGCTCTTGACCATCTCCTCATGTATTGATCACTTAAGCATGAAGTCTATTTGTATATTTTGGAGCGCTTTAATTTTTTCGATTTCTAGATATAAATGGTTGTTTTTTAACTTGAAATAGAGAAAATCTAAACAATAAGAGGCTGTAATTTGTTTAAAAGTTGTACAGATTATTTCAAGCGACCAGATGTGAGACATATGCGCATACCTTTACTACTTTTTTTCATTGCAACTTTTGTAAATGCCAACCCCCAGCAGTTAAAGCAGGTATCGCAGGAAGAAGCGATCCTGACGAACATTGTTTTCATGCGTACCGAAGGATTACTTATGACCCAACTGATAGAGCAAAAGTCAAAGAATAAAAAAGTGCTTTCCGCAATTAAGCGAGCCAAACGTTACTACACAGAGACCCAGCCTGTGCTACTAGAAGTTATAAAAGGAAAAGCACTTGCCTTAGATCAAAAACAGTTCGATTACATTTCTCAAGAAGCTGAGAAAAAATTCCAAAATTACGACATCAAAAATGAAGGTCATTGGATTAAACTCTATCAAAATCACATTCAAAACTGTATACGCTCATATAGCCTACTTTTGCAAGATAGAGAATGGGCAAGTGTTACTTATTTTTCATTTTATGCACTGCCAGAATTGATTAATCTCGATCAGGAATTTATAAAATTAAACATTAAATAAATACAAGTATATTTAGCGTATATCTGGATCAAATGAAAATTCTTACCGCAAAACAAATGATGAACGCAGATGTACTGACCTGCAAAGAACAACAAATAACAAGCTTAGATTTAATGGAAAGAGCTTCCCAAACGGTCTTTGCTGCATTAAAGATCAAGTACCCAGATCTCCCAAAACAACATTTCACCATCATCTGCGGAAAAGGAAATAACGGCGGAGATGGATTGGTATTAGCACGTTTATTAGATGCACATTTAGCCAATGTAATGGTATATGTCCTAAAATCCGAAATTTACGCGCCTGATAATAGCCGCAATCAGGCAAGATTATCCGCGGCGCAAATTCATTTTTTTAACGAAACAGATCAGTTGCAAATCCCGGATAATACCATTGTTATAGATTGTCTTTTCGGATATGGACTTCGAGAAGAATTAGACGGAAAATGGGCTTATATCTGCAAGCAGATCAATGAAGCTCATGTTCCTGTATATGCCATTGATATGCCTTCAGGCTTATTGGCAGATAGACCAACATCGATTACTGCTCCTGTGATTCACGCAGATTTGGTATATACTTTCCAAATGCCTAAGCTCGCATTATTAATGCCTCAGAATCAAGTTTTTTATGATGATTTTCAAGTACTGGACATTCAATTGAGTAAAAATGCTATTGAAAAAGAAAATTCCGATTTGATTTATGTGGAAAAAGGGTTAATACTCAAATACTATAGAAAAAGGAAAAAGTTTGAACATAAAGGCATTTTTGGGCATAGCATTATCATAGGGGGAAGCAAGGGAAAAATGGGGTCTGTCCAGCTGGCACTGAAAGCAGCTTTGCGAAGTGGCTGTGGTTTAGCTACCGCCTTTGTACCTGCTTGCGGGCATATCATTATCCAGACTGCTGTGCCCGAAGCTATGGTCTTATTGGATGACCATAATGATGTGATAACCACCATACCCGACTTAGCAAATTATCAGGCTGTTGGCATTGGAGTAGGAATGGGAACCGCAGCAGAAACAAGTGTAGCCTGGATAGATTACATAAGTAGAGGAATCCAAACGCCATTGATTATAGATGCCGACGGCTTAAATATGATGTCAAAAAATCCCGAGTTATGGAACTTTATACCGAAAAACACCATTCTGACTCCGCATCCAAAAGAACTGAATCGGATTATAGGATCGTGGATAGACGATTGGGATAAATTAGAAAAAGTAAAAGAATTTGCAAGTAAATATCAGGTCAATATATTGATAAAAGGAGCAAATAGTGCAATGGTGATGAGCGACGGAAAGAGCTACTTTAATAGTACTGGCAATGTAGGGATGGCAACTGGGGGCAGCGGCGATGTATTAACAGGGATTATAACCGCATTGCTTGGACAGGGATATCTTGCAAATGAAGCGTTAATCATGGGTGTATATTTACATGGAAAGGCAGCAGATTTGGCAATTAAAACCATCGGTACTTATAGTCTTCTTCCCTCAGATATTATTCAGTATTTACCTCAAGCGTTTCTTGAATTAGAACTTGCGACACTGTAAACCAGTCCAAGACTTAGATGGCAGACGATAGTTTGTTTTCTTGTCATAGGGCAAGGCGACTTTATGATCTATTGTTTATTTTTGATGAAACAGATGGTAGTCAACCATCGCTAAATCAATAAACAATGGATAAGCCAAAATCAACAAAACTAGAAGTGATTATTCCCGCTTACAGAATGCATACACAGACTTTTTTAAGTGTGTTATCTGGGATATCTGAAGTGGATGCCAAGAAGCGGATCGATGGACGAACGAATCATATTATTTGGATGGCCGGCAACTTTGTCAATGTACGTTACGGAATAGCAAACATTTTAGGTTTGGAAGAAACAGATCCCTATAACGATTTGTTTTATATGGGAAAGACATTAGATGAACAATTTCAATACCCGGCTCTAGCCGATCTCATTGCTAGTTTTCATAAAATATCTCCTAAAGTTTACCGGAGTTTATTAGCCGTCAATGATGAACAGTTGTCTGAATTATTTCCGATTGGAATGAATATCCCTTTTGTTACAGAAGATAAACTCAATTTTATCGGAATGTGTATAGGTCGGCAGGATTATCTTGGCGGGCAGATGGCATTGATGAGACGTATCCTTAATTATTCGAGTATGAGTTACGGTGTAGATGACAAGATCACATATTAGCATGGAACCACATGTAACAGGATACTTAGAGGTAAACGGAATTCGTCTGTATCATGAAATTTATGGAGCAGGTGAACCTTTGGTTTTGATTCATGGAGGGGCGGGTTCTATACAGTTTGATTTTAGAGAAACGATTATCCGGTTACAAGAACGCTTTTTGCTGATCGGCATTGATCTGCAAAATCACGGACGCTCAGATCATAGGGAAGAACCAGAAACTTTTGAACAGGATGCAAAAGATATTGTCGCATTATTGGATCTGTTGGGAATACCTAAAGCCTCTTTTTTTGGATTTAGCAATGGTGCTACGACTGCCTTAGAGATAGCAAAGATTTACCCAGATCGCGTCGTGAAGATCGTAGCAGCCTCTGGAGTTTATAAAAGAAATGGCCTGATACCAGGTTTCTTTCAAGCAATGGAACAGGCCACAATTGATAATATGCCGACCTATCTGAAAGAGAACTTTCTGAAACTAAATTCGAATATAGATGAGTTGCATAATATGTTTCAAAAAGACAGTCAGCGGATGATCCATTTTGAAGACTGGAAAGATCGTGATATGCAGCATATTAAAAATCCTGTTCTGCTCATTTATGGAGATCGAGATGTTGTTACAGTCACACATGCCGCAACCATCAGTCAGTTGCTCCCTGATGCAAGATTATGCATACTTCCTGCCACCCACGGCGGGTATATGATGGCCGATGAATCAGGGATAGTAGATGAAGAATTAATCACATTTACGGTATCGCAGATCGCAAGATTTTTAGAATAATTTACATATTCCTGGGTTAATTTAAATACAACGTTTACAGCTTGTTAGGGTCATTAGGTAATTAATAAAGTGAAATGTAGGTTATAGGGCTACTTTATTTTTAAATATTTGTAATATATTAGTGTATCACAGACGAAACTTTCAAAGTTTATCGCGCTAAGAACTCATTACTAAATTAACCAATATTGAAAATGAAGATGTACAAATCATTTATTCCGCTCTGCACTGCTTTATTCTTGTCAGCTTGTTCTTCAAATTACCTGATGACTGTTAATACCACCAATACGATTAAAGAAAAAGACCAAGGAACTTTCTTATACACAAATGACACTTTGGCTGTTCAATACTCTTTTGCGGGGAAGGATGGTAAAGTATATGTTAAGGTTGAAAATAAATTAGATTATCCAATCATGTGGAACTTGAAAAATTCAGCACTAGTAATCAACGGAAAGGCCCTTAGTTACGCTAACAACCAGATAGATTTAAAAGGTAAAGTGAATCAGAATGTTTCCGCTTTTAGTGAGGATATTATTCATGGATATTTTAACGGCACGGCAACATTACCTAAAGATATGTTATTAATACCACCTCATGCATTTGTCGATGGAAGGTTTTTTGATCTTCGCGATGATGTAAAGAAATCGGTATCCCAAGCAAAAAAAGAAAAAGTTGTGCGGTATGGCATGAACGGTGGAACATATAATGTTCAACAAGCCAAGTTTAACATACAGGATTCGCCTTATATCCTGAGCAGTTTTTTGAGCTATTCTGTGTTAAATAATGGCGAGGTTACTTTCAGAACTACAGAACAAAAATTTTATGCTGAAACATTATTTCAGACTGGTACATCATTAAATAATGTACTTGAGTATTATACAAAACAAGGTGATCTAATGGCTTATAAGAAAGTAAAAGGTGAAAATGCTTTGCTGTTAGGAGGGGTGGTGGCTTTAGGTGCAGCAGCAGGAGCACTTGACAATAGTAGAACCGATTAAGCTGTAATTGAACTATAAAAAGCCTTCATCACTTCGACAAGGCTTTTTTATTTTTTATCGCTTTTTAATAAGGTTTACTGACATACTGTTGTCATTAGCAGACTTATTTTTGTGTTAGCTAAAACATAGTAGGACGACGAACTTGTCTATTTCCAGTAATCTGATACAACGTCAAATTGATAGCGAAAATAGAAAAGGTAAAATTTTGAAGAAACAAAACAGTTAAAAATGATCAAATTTAAATATACTATCTTATATGTGTCCGATGTGACACGGGCCATTCAGTTTTATGAACAAGTATTTGGCTTTGTACGAAAATTTATAACACCTGAAAAAGACTACGGCGAATTAATAACAGGAGAAACCACCATTTCATTTGCCAAACACAGTTTAGCACAGACTAATTTGAGTGCAGGATATCAGGAAAGTTCTCGTTTAGCGAAACTTTTTGGAATAGAATTGGGCGTTATCACGGATAATGTTGAAGATCTAGTAGACAAAGTATGGGAGTATAATGGAATTATTGTTGAACAGCCTACAGTCAAGCCTTGGGGACAGACCGTTTCATATGTGAGAGATTTAGATGGTTTTCTAATTGAATTATGTACTCCGTTACCTTAACCAGAAACTTTTTTGTAAAAATATATATACGTTTATTATCGTATAGCGATGCCTTTTTAGTGCATTTTTCTCTCCATAAAGCACACATTAAGATCGATTAAGTATTTTTAAATAGCGCATTTATACATTTTTTTTTATAGTTTTAGCGATTTAGCATATTAAACAGAGAAATGGCGTTAACAAACTTGTCAAGACGAGTCGCTCTCGGAATCGATATTGGTGGAACCAATACGAAATTCGGAGTGGTAAATCATCGCGGGGAAGTTCTAGAAAAAGGATCCCTAAGAACAGATGAATATAAGAAAATAGAAGATTTTATTGATGCATTATATCTTCAGGTTTCTCCACTTATCGAGAAATACGGTACAGTGAAAAACTTTGATGGAATTGGTCTCGGTGTACCTAACGGTAATTACTATACAGGTACGGTAGAATTAGCTCCTAATTTACCTTGGAAAGGTGTAATTCCTTTTGCCGAACTTATGGAAAATAAATTTGGTATGGAGTGTACCATTACCAACGATGCGAATGCGGCAGCTTTGGGAGAGATGCTTTTCGGAGCAGCACGTGGTATGAAAGATTTTATCATGATTACTTTAGGAACAGGTGTAGGAAGCGGAATCGTTGCCAATGGAAATGTAATCTATGGGCATGATGGTTTTGCGGGAGAGTTAGGACATACCATTGTAAAACCAGGAGGTAGAAAACACTGGAGTACAGGTTCGGAAGGAAGTCTGGAAGCATATGCATCTGCTACCGGCATAGCCATCACAGCAAAGAAAATGAGAGCAGAATTTCCAAGTTCTATGCTCAATCAATATCCAGAAGAATCAATCAATTCTAAAACAGTTTACGAGTGTGCCATAAAAGAAGATCCAATTGCTATTGAAGTATTCCGCTATACAGGACAGAAGCTGGGTGAAGCATTAGCTAATTTTGTGATGTTTTCATCTCCTGAGGCGATCTTATTGTTTGGCGGAGTTATTCAAGCCGGAGACTTTATTCTCAAGCCTGCAAAATTACATATGGAAAGAAACCTACTTCCCATCTTTAGAGATAAAGTGAGATTGGTATTTAGTGAACTTCCTGAAGCAGATGCCGCAATTTTAGGTGCAAGTGCACTCGTTTGGGAACAATAAAAGAAAATAAAACTCGTCTTTTAAGATGATCTTTTCATAAACAGTGTCCGGTTGATGGATTTTAATGTAAATTAAATTTTAACAGCCGGACACTCCTATAAAGCCACATCGTCACGAGTTTTAGCACGGCAGACCCTTCTAAAGGTCAGATTTATTCTGGGCAGGATTTGTCGAGCTGTTTTAGGTACCTGGTGCTGCCAGCAACTGTTTGTCGTACCAGCCATCAGCAGGAAAGATCCATGATGCAGAGGAATTTCGATCTGCTTTATATCCTTTAGAAATTTATGACGCAATCGGAATAAACGTGTTTCCCCAAAACTGACCGATGCAATCACAGGATTAGGTTCAGACTTATCAGTATGATCACTATGCCACGCAACACCATCTTTCCCGTTACGGTAGAGGTTGAGCAAAACAGCATTAAAGCTTAAACCAGTTTCTTCTTCCACTCGTTTTCGGACGGCTAATAGTGCTGTGGTCCAGTCAGGACCTGCGGGATCAGCACCCAAATTGCTTTTATCTTCATACCAAGCGATCATGCGTGGCGCTTTAACTGTTTTATCAAAGATCTCCATTTCATATTCGCGCCATTTCGTAGTATGGAGCAAAGTATTGTAGTAATGGTCCGATTCTTCCTTTGAGAAAAAAGAATCAATTAGCATGAGTTCCGTATCAGGTAGATCGAATACAACCTTACCTCCATGGCCAGGTGCGAATATTTCGGTGTCATTAAATAAATTCATCGTATATGTTTTAGTAAAGTGGTAACAGTCAATAGGTGTTTTCTTCATTTACTATAAACTTTAGAGTCTCCAATTGTACGTTTTTTGGTTATCAAAAACAGCAGCTGGCTCTTCGGATTTATATATAGTAACGTTCCTATTATGCTTATTAAAATATGATACAACAAAAATACTAATTATATTAGTATTTTCGCTAAATTTGAAGCTATAAATATTAGCAGTATGATGTTGTCAAAAAACTTGAAGTATTTAAGAGCACAAAAAGGGGTATCACAGCGCGAGATAGCAGCAGACTTAACCATTACACGCGCTAGGTACGCGAAGTACGAGGAAGCCCTCTCAGAGCCTCCGATAGAAGTCTTATTGAAATTATGTCAATATCATCAGATCAGTATCGATACACTGATTACGGTAGATTTGAAGAATTTGGATCAAAAAACAGAGCTAATTGAAAATAGTTAGAATAATTTATATCGCAAAAAAGCCGTACTATTTTTTAGGTAGTACAGCTTTTTAGCTTAAAATGTATCATTAGAGTTCCAGTACAGTAAGTACAGGGAAATGGTCTGAAGGAAATTTACCGGAATAAGTATCTGTCAAAATTCCCCATTTATGACCTTTGAAATGTTTGGATACAAAAATATGATCAATGATCGTATTATGAACAGGGAATTTTTCACCTGTCCGAAAACCATTGGAGCTTCCATTTAAAGCATAGGGCATGCTTACCATATGATAAGTATCTTTCAATAAATCAGATGTCGCTAAACTCTTATACCATTCAGAATAGCTATCGCCATTAAAATCACCCATAAGTATAACTGGCTGTTCTTTTGCGATTTCAGTAATCTTTTTTAATATTAACAAGCTCGATTCTTTGCGGGCTAATATTCCGCGATGGTCGTAATGAGCATTGAAGAGGAAGAACGACTTTTTAGAATCTTTATCTTTTAGCTGTATCCAAGTACATATTCTGATGTTGGATGGTGCGTCCCATCCTAGACTCGGTCTATCTGGAGTTTCAGATAACCAAAAGTCGCCTTTACTGACCAGCTCAAAACGGTCCTTTTTATAATAAATTGCCGCATGCTCGCCCGCAGCTTTACCGTCATCTCGTCCTAGTCCATAACGTTCAAATTGAGGAAGTTGCTTACTAAGGTCATCCAATTGATTCTTTAATGCTTCTTGTGTCCCAAAGATATCAAATTCATGAAATTGGATTAATTGTGCGATCGGAGTCACTCTGTTTTGCCAGCGGTCCAGACTATCATTAGGCGTATCATAGCGAAGATTATACGTCGCCACGCGCATTTTTTGAGCCTGAGCAGTTAATGTAACTGCCGAAATCATGAGGCAGAGCATGGTTTTGATATAGCGTGTTTTCATATTTTTTCTAAATATTCATTTTACTAGGTTAAGCAGCAGACCTACTATTGCCAGAAAGGATAATTTTTCAATTTTTTGTTTAAAACAATCGCATTGCTTGGTATTGGATAGTAGTACTGTCTGCCGTCATCATACCAGGTACGTGTTTGCGCTTTAAACCACTCCAGATGTTTATCTGCAGTTAACGTCTGGTAGTTAGTCGCTGATCCACCAATAGCTATTTTTGCAACTTTGGCTCCAACCGTTACCGAAGGACCTTTATTATTGCCATCATAGAAGATAACATCTACATTGCCGTCGCGATCCAGATCCATCGGTTTGTCCAATTCCGGAATATAGATACCGGACCATTCTAAAGAAGCCATGATATGACCCGCATTCCATCTTTTTAGATCATTAAATCTAAAACCTTCAAGCGCCAGTTCAACTTGTCTTTCACGTCTTATTTCTAGCAGTACAGGGTTGTCGATATCTTTAAAGAATTTTTCTTTGATGTAAGTATCAATCACTGTCGGTAATTGCGAGGTACCTCCTGTAATACCTGCACGCGAACGTAGTGCACCAATAGTTTTTTGCCAGTCGCCATCTGTAATTTCACCCAATTCAGCACGTGCCTCAGCATAATTAAGCAGTACTTCTGCATAGCGCATCAATGGAATAGCATTCGTATTTAGCTGGCCATTATCATATTTACTTTCATCAAGTGTATATTTTATTGGCTGATAACCTGTGTACGAATAACCATTAAAATTTGGTGCTGCTGGTTTTCCATCTATTTTATAGCCTGGGGTACGGATCAGCTGAGATAAGCGGTAATCTCTATTTTGACACTCATCATAAAACTCTTGTGTATTGTACCCCGTTCTATTCGTATACGGAGTACCATCTCGGTTTAATATCGTATTGATAAACGGTCTAGCAAAACTATAACGTGGGCCATAGGTCGGAGAAGTCCAATACCAGTTCGCAGAACTTAGGATGGCCAGGTTCTTATTAAAAGCAATAGCTAGCATGACCTCTTGAGTAACTGCAGCATCACTGACAAAAAGCTGACGTTGCGATAGTTCGGGGCCTTTAGCGGTATAGATACTGTGCGGTCCCTTTGTCATCAGTTCCTGAGCGGCATCCACCACCTGTTTATAATATTTGTTTGCAGTTGATGCTAAGCCCAGCTCAGTATGGTATTTACGAAATGAAGCTTCAAAAAGTGCAATTCTTGTTTTCAGTCCCAGAGCAGTCCATTTCGTGATCTCCGAACCGTCTGTAGAGGAGCTGGTCTGTATATTCGCGTAGGCATAATCCAGATCTGCCAAAATATGATCCATCACTACAGTACGGTCTCCGCGGTCCCCATATAAGATATCGTTGTCAGTAATTGAAAGAGCCTTATCCACCCAGGGCACATCGCCAAAACGAGTGACCATTTTATAGTAAAAGTATGCTCTAAAAAAGCGAGCAACACCATTGTAATGGTTACGACTTGTTTCCGATACGTTTGACCGGTTATTGCTTGCTAAAAAATGATTGATATTTCTAAGGTTCTTCCAATCCCATCCAGAACTTGTCTGTGCCGTATAGGCATTCAATTTTAAAAAATTGTCGAGGTTATTGACAGCGCCATAATCAGACATCTGGTCCAATCTGTAGGCATCAGAAGAAGAAGGCAGATCATTGTAAAATGAGATCGAATAACGACGGAGTCCTCCCTCGGTTCCAAATACGTCTTCTTCTAAGGCTGACGATTCAGGAAATTCATTTAGCTCACAGCTGCTGCATAAAGCCAGTATACTTAATAAATAGAATATCTTTTTCATGTGTGTTTTTTCTTAATCGTTGCATAATGCTTCTGATTATCCAGAAGCATCTTTCTAATCATAAATGTTAAAAAGTGACTGATATACCTAAGCTGATTGATTTCATGGTCGGATAGTTGAAGCCATCACCAGCATTGCTGTCACTGATATCCGGGTCGGATGAACCGATATTGCTTACATCCAGATCGCGTGTATGCTTATAGAACGGTGACCAGCTCCATAGGTTTTCACCCGATAGCGAAGCTTTTATATCCTGAAAGCCCCATCGTGATACGATAGATTTAGGGAGACTATATCCAACTTGAATATTTTTCAGTCTAATGTAACCCACATTTTGTAAGTAACGTGTTTGAGGCGTTTCTTTGATAGACTGGTTATAGCCAGCGTAGCGGGGTAGGTAAGCACCTTTGTTGTCCTCAGTCCAGTAGTTATTTAAGTGCCATTCCGGCAGATTATTGTACGGTCTATTATATTGTCCCCAGAAAATTGATTCATTGCTTGGATACCAGTTTTGACGGCCTACTCCCTGAAAAAATGTGGACAATGATATGCCGTTCCAGTCCGCATTAAAGTTAAATCCATAGATATACCGGGGATCCTTATTACCGATGATTTTTTTATCACCATGATTGTCTAATGTATTGGTGCCGTAATCGATCTTCCCGTCCCCCTTTCCGTTATTACTCAGATCAGCAAAACGGACATCTCCAGGATAGATAATGCCAGCGCTTGAAGATTTGATCAAGATCTGCTTTGCGGCATTTTCAATTTCCTCTTGGGATTGGAAAAGACCTAGCGTTTCGTATCCCCAGATTTCACCGACTGTTTGACCGGCATAGTAATCGCCTAACGTACCCGTTAGATTATTGTATTTATCGATTTTAGATTTATAGTCAGCTAAGGTTCCTCTAATACTATAGCGCAATGATTTACCCGCCAAATCAAATCGATTGTTGTAAGAAAGTGTAAGTTCATAACCATTTGTGGTCATATCAGCATAGTTTCCTTTAGGAGATGTAGCACCAAATATATCCGGCAATGTCATGCCTACAGTAAACATATCAGTTGTTTTACGTGTATACATATCGGCTACCAATTGTAGTTTACCATTTAAGAAACTCATATCCACCCCAAAATTGGCAGTGGTCGCCGTTTCCCAGGTAAGTTGATCGGGCAGCACTACCGGTTGCTGCGTATAGCGCGGTCGCTCACCGTTTATGATGCGGTCAGATGTACTGATGTTATAAACTTGTAAAAAGGAATAAGATTTAATATTACCATTTCCTAAGGAACCATAGGAACCTCGAAATTTCAAATCTGAGATAATTTCAGGATTTACAGACCAAAAATCTTCCTGCGATGCTCTCCAGCCCAAAGAAGCAGAAGGAAAGAACGCCCATTGCGAACCTATCGGGAATTTGGAAGAGCCATCATAACGACCGTTCACTTCAAACAGATAGCGGTCTTTGTAAGCATAGTTAGCTCTAAAAAATAATCCTGCGATCCGGTATTTTTCATAATTACCAGAGGCAGTAATGGCATCCCCAAGAGCAAGATTAATATTGCTGACATCATTGGTTAATAGTCCATTTTTAGAAACATCAACACTTTCTCTTACCTTTTGCTCATAGTTATACCCAATTAACCCTTTAAAGTAGTGATTCTGTTTAAACGTATTCTCATACTCCGCATAGATATTTGTAAATAAGTTGCGTTCTTGAAGCACATACTTTGATATATCATTATACTGGGTTGCCAGCTGAAGGATTTCACCTTCCTTTATACTATAGGGAATAGGAATACGTATTCTTGTCGCCACATCATCCTTATTCATAAAAGTGAAATCTCCCTTTACTCTGAACGTGTTGTTGAAAAATTTAGTTTCAAAACTTGTTGTATTACGCAATAGACCATCATCGGTATCTTTACCATTTTTACTCATGATAAAATCTCCCACAGAATACGCCGCAGAATATGAAAGCGTTCCATCAGGATTGAAGATAGGAGAGGTGGGATGCCCTTCATCGGCGATGTTACGCAGAATATTTCCTCCTTCACCAACAGTCATCGGGATATGGTACTTTTTGGCCGAATAGTCTAAATTATTAGCGATACGTAACCAGTTGGTCACCTGTATGCCTCCCTTTGCTCTTAAATTAAGACTTCTAAATTTATCGGTATTATAGCGATATAGACCATCGTAGCCATAGTATCTTCCCGAAAGGTAAAAATCTGTTTTTCCAGAAGATCCATTGATCGCGATATTATGGTTCTGAGCCATCGTATTATCCTTGATCAAAGCTTTATAATAATCTTCATTTCCATAATACACGTAATTTCCATTAGCATCGACAGTCACCTGTTCCTGAATACCGGCATCATTGCGCCTTTTGAATTCTTCCAGCCAGGCCAGTGAAAAAGGTTGTGTCTTGTTCATTTTACTCGGAATTGATGAATAATTATTCCAGGAATTGTAAGCCTCCGAAAAATGGGATGCATAGGTATAGCCGTCCGTTACAAATTGAGGCGTTGCGGTCGGCTTCTGGCTTGCCAGGGAAGCTGTATAATTGACAGAAGTGCGACCCTGTTTTGCTTTTTTTGTACTGATAAGTACTACGCCAAAAGTACCCCTCGATCCATATATCGCAGCCGATGAAGCATCTTTTAAAACAGATACAGACTCAATGTCATCCGGGTTTAAATTTGCAGGATCACCTTCCACACCATCAATCAGAACAAGAGCAGCTCCACCTTGACCAATAGAAGTCGTACCGCGTATGTTAAAACTCGCTGAACGGCTCGGTTTGCCATCGGCCAGATTGATATTTAAATTTGGAACAGCACCTTGTAGCATCTGCGTTGCATTAGCAGCCATGCGTCCTTCAAACACTTCTTTGCCGACCATATCGACAGCTCCCGTAAGATTAGCTTTTTTTTGCGTACCGTAACCCACAACAACAACCTCGTCCAGTTGAGAAGAACCTTCTTCCATTCGGATCAAAATGGAGTTATTGTCCGCAGGTTTAACAATAAAATTATTTTCCTCTTTGTTTCCATAACCGACGATTGAAAATCGGATATTATATGATTTACCAGCTTCAAGGGATTCAAATAGAAAAAGTCCCTTAGCATCTGTGGCGGTATTGGTGATCACTTTGTTCAGAGAATCGGTGACCGTAACAGTTACGCCAGACAGGAGCGAACCTGTTTGGCTGACGACAGTTCCTTTTACACGACCTTTTTGTTGCCCGTACAGCGGAGATGTTAGCACAATGCTCCCCAGTGCGAAAATCAATGCTCGTTTTTTTAGGTGTTCGTTAATTTTCATGTTTATTTTAAAAAATTAGTCAATATGATTTCACGTAATACATTAATTATACTTTGTCTATCCAAGGAAATTTCAGTGGATCAGCTCATTAATTGGAAGATTCAGCCTTTTTACTCACATAGTAAGTAGATTGCTCTTTTCTATATTCAAGCTCGTTTAGACCACATAAAATATGTAGGATATTTTCGATGCTTTCAGATGCCTCAAAAGCACCGGTAAAGGTCAGTTGATTGACGTTCACACCGTCATATATAATTGCAACCTGCTTTGCTTTTGCGATTGAAGCAAATACCGTTTTTAGATTTTCTTTTTCAAAATTCAGGCTTGAAGAAGTTGCTGCTAACGATACAGCAACGCTATGCTGCGGAATAGGATCCGTATTCTTGATAGGACTTTTCGCTTTTTTTGATATTTTCCATTCCAATAGCTTGGTCATATTATTGATGACGATCTGTTCGCCGGCACGCAATACCGTTTCATGAAATCTGTGCAAACTTTGGGCTGTAGGAGCTACTCGGATAGATCCTTCTACCAGATGAATATTGGTCTCTTTATTATTTTGCCCATCAATGATAAAGACTGTACCCAGAGCAGTAGTTGCTATTCCATTTGAGATAACCGTAAAAGGTCGGTGTTTATCTTTTGTAACATTAAACTTTCCTTTTCCGGTTAGGGAAAGCATACGGGAGGTTTCCGTAAACTGAGGGTTATAAGTCAGGGAACTATGAGGAGATAAAGTGACGCTTGTACCATCTGGCAATATATGTCTCACAAATACACTCGTGCTGCTCACAATCCGCTTTTGAAGGGGTAGTACTGTGACCGAAGTATGAACAAAATCCTGTTGATTTTTCCAAATAACCGAGACTCCACCTGCAACGAGAAGTAAACTTGCCGCTATTTTGACAATAATACGGGATAACGATTGTTTTTTACGAGCAGACTGGTCTCCGATAGTCGTGATGAGACGGTCATAAACTTTCTTTTTTTGTTCTGGGCTTAGTCTCTCCGATAAAAGAGTCGGCTGCTGATCAAATTCCTCTTGCAGTTCCGCTTTGAGTTCATGATCTGTTATTTCGAGTTGGTCGAGTAATTGCTGTTTCTCCTTTGGAGAAGCATAACCGGACCAAAATTTCTGTATAAGTTGCTTCGTATTCATATCGTTGGTATAAATACTAGCAATGATGGTTTAGGGGATGAAATTTTGGATTAACAAATGATTAAGATTATGTAAATTCTAAAGATGCTCGGTATAAAAGATCACCAATAGTCCCAGTGCAGTATATGGAGCCTCATTTTGGATATAATCTTTGATTGCACGGTTAGACTGTTTCAGATAATCTTTAACAGAATGACTGCTTATCCCCATTATTTTTGCGACCTCATCCGCAGATCTCCCTTCAAATCGACAAAGTTTAAAAACTTCCCGTTTCTTTTTCGGTAATTTTTCAACCGCCTGATGGATCATCCTGATTTGCTGTTCATACAGATCTTCATCAATCACATCTTCATTTTCAAGTTGTAGGTATTGATCATAAGTATCCACACTTTCAATAGTTTCTTTCACCTTTTTCTTAAGGAAAGTAATGGATTTATTATAGCTCACCACAAATAGCCACCCAGGAATTGATTTTTCATCCACCAGCTTTAGTCTATTTTGCCAAAGTGCAGTAAATACCTCTTGCAATAAATCCTCAGCACATTCAGGTCGTTTAACCAAACGCAGAATATTAGCGTATACCGCATTTGCATATGTGTCATACAACTGTGCAAACTTATGCATGTCGATAGCAATAGATTGTTGTGAGGTATCTGTAATTAGAAAGTTATCCATAGCAGTACATGTATTTGGCAGATCGTTTCAGGATTTGCAATCGCAATCCATTTTATGGTAGACAAAGCTATCCAATCAATGCTATCAAGATGTAAAGTTGTCATTAAGGAAATGTTAATCTATAAAATTGAACGCCAAAGGAAAAGAAATACCCGTATCCTAAAAAAAATAACTATGTTTATTCCATTGAATACAAAATAAACGAATGAAACGAACAGCATTACTAACCTTACTTTCTATTTCCACCTTTACCACTGCAGTTTTTGCACAGCAGGATTCCATGATGTTAGATAAAATCTATCATGAATCTTTCTATCAAGGACAAGCTTACGACAATTTGCACTACCTCACAAAACAGATCGGCCATCGTATTGCCGGATCACCTGCGGCTGATAAAGCTGTAGTCTGGTCGAAAAGCCTGATGGAAAAACTTGATTTCGACAAGGTATACCTACAGGATGTAAAACTCCCTTATTGGGATCGCGGTCCAAAAGAAAAAGCCTACATAGCAGGTTCAAAGGAGTCTCTAAATATCCTCGCGTTAGGAGGTTCAGTAGCCACTCCATCCAAAGGGATAACAGCCGAGGTTATTGAAGTCCAATTGTTAAGTGATCTGAAGAAATTTGGTGACCAGGTACGTGGAAAAATTGTTTTCGTCAATAAACCATGGGACGAGTCTATCGTAGAAACTGGTGTTGCATATGGACTCAACTCAAGTCAACGAAGCCGCGGTCCAGCTGAGGCTGCTAAATTAGGAGCTGTTGCTTACTTATTTCGATCTTTATCATCATCCACAACTGATGACTATCCCCATACAGGAGGAACAGGTTATGTCAAAGGAATCGATAGTATTCCTGCTATGGCAATATCTGCTACTTCAGCCATTAAGTTGAGCGAAGCATTAAAAACCAATCCTCACACAAAAGTTTATCTGGAACAGCATTCCGCTTGGAAAGGAATGGTGCAGACACACAACGTTATTGCAGAATGGAAAGGTGCAGAATTTCCTGATAAGATTATCACGATCGGTGGACATATTGATTCTTGGGATGTAGGAGAAGGGGCACACGATAATGGAACCGGTACTATGGGGACTCTAGATGCAATACGTACCTTGATGGCATTAGGATATAAGCCTAAGCACACCATCCGTTTAGTATTTTATATGAACGAGGAAAATGGAGTGCATGGTGCATCAACCTATGGACAGGTCGCTAAAGATAAGCGGGAACAGATTGTTGCCGCAATAGAAAGTGATGCTGGTGGATTTGCACCTAGGGGTTTTGACATTAAAGCCTCTGCCGAAAGAGTTGTGTGGATGCAACAACATTGGAAGCCTTTATTTGAACAGAAATTCTGGGTATCACGTTTTTTACAGGGAAGTCCGGGAGTAGATTCAGGAGTCTGGGGACAGCATTTTCCAAATACCGTAATGTTCAACTTTAGACCAGATCCGCATCGTTATTTTGATCTGCACCATACGGCAAAAGATGTCTTTGAAGCCGTCGATAAACGAGAACTGCAATCAGGAGTAGCGGCTATTGCCTCTTTGCTGTATTTAGTTGATCAACAGATAGAACAGCTGTAAGAGCTAAACAATAAATAGAAAGGGAGCCAAACTGTAATATGGCTCCTTTTTTTAGTTGATCGTTTGGTGTAAAGCAATTCTATTCCCCTCGCTATCTTCAAACTCAGCAACAATAAAACCAAGTAAATCATTTATAGTTTTTGGATATAATATTTTTCCACCTTCCGAAATAACTTTTTCAAGTGTTGCATCCATATCTTGCGTCTTAAAATAAATAATAACACCCTGTTTGCTAGGTGTATAGGCATCACCTTTGGCCAGTGCTCCAGAAATACCACCACTAGCTTCCTCAAAAGGAAAAAGAGACATTTCATAACCATCGATGATTTCTTTTTTGAATTTAAAATTGAATACTTCAGTGTAAAATTTCTCCGCACGATTTAGATCATGGACTGGAATTTCAAAGTAGATCACTGGGTTTGTTTGGGACATAAGGGTATTTTGTTTGGTAATATATTATTGTTCTTACTGATTTTAAGAAGGGGCAAGTAGCACTGTTTTAATTTACAAGTAGCAAAATTAAATGCTTTAGAAGAGATTTCATCCAATTGGTCAGTAAAAGAACTGTGCAAAGCCAACATTAACATGATTTTGTAAGTACCCCATTTTTCCTACAGCTAGAATTGGACTTTTCTAATTTACGTTACTAATTTATTTATTTGTTGTTTGTGTCTAATATTTTTTGATAATTCCGTTGGTGTAAGATTGCCAAGTC
>Ga0160467_100066_pt1 | contig 156141 bp, 162 predicted proteins | sample HID1972I_E11MG_FD_108221 | JGI IMG/M metagenome (GOLD analysis project Ga0160467, IMG submission 108221) | Enriched pill bug-associated microbial communities from UW Madison campus, WI, USA - HID1972I_E11 MG | ecosystem: Host-associated > Arthropoda: Insects > Digestive system > Unclassified ... | reverse complement strand
ATTTGGCAGGACCGGTGCCTCACGACTTTGGCAGAGTGGTGCAGGTGTTGGCCCTTGAGGGGTAATGCTTTTCGGTGCGCCGGAGACGGCCCTTCTCAATGAGACTATCGCGAGCCACATCGAGCTCCGCCGGGCGAGCGCCGCCCACCTTCCCGGCGCAGCACGCGCTATTTCCAGGCGATCGAGCCGGCGGCCCACGGGGTCGATCGCAGAGACGTTGACGCAGGGGCTCGTCGGGCCGCAGCTGCTTGTGCAGCACGCGCTATTCACACTGCTGCCCATTGCGGTCGAGCTCCTGACCGTTGTGCTCGTCCTCATGCACTTTGGCCACGCCGGGTACCTGCTGATCTTCGTGCCCACCGCGCTAGCGTATCTCCTGGTATTTCGGCGGGCGGCCGCTCGGGTCATGACCCCTGCAGGATAGCGCCGCCGCGCAGATTGACGCACGCAGCGTCCTGGCCGATAGCTTGCTAAAGCATGAGACGGTGAAGTACCTCGGTACGGAAGCCGTCGTGGAGAGACGTTACGACACAACGCTGCTGCATGTAGAAACAGCTGCGCGAGGCCTGCTCAGGATTCGAATCGGAAGTTCGTTGACCGTCGCCGCCGTCTTTGGGCTGTCGCTGGGTTGCGTCGGATCCGAGGTCCTCGCGAGCACGATGACCGTGGGTGACTTCACCTTGATTGGCGCGTACATCGTGCGCCTCGCGCAGCCGCTGGAAGCCCTGGGGTTTGCGGCACGAGATCTCTCCCAAGGCATCGGATTTCTCGAAAAAATGCTGCAGCTCATGGACGAACCCGCGGAGACCAGCGCGCACCGCGAAGGTCGGGCGCCTGATCCGCGTGGAGCGCTGCTGGTCGAACGCGTGCACTTCTCGTATCGGCCGGGGCACCCGGTCCTGCAAGATGTCAGCTTCTGCGCGTCACCGGGTCAGACGATCGGGCAAGAGCGGCTCCGGAAAGTCCTCGCTGTTTCGTATTCTGTATCGCCTTTATGAGCCTGGCCAAGGGCGGATCCTGCTCGATGGCGTCTCCATCGACACCATGGAAGTCGAGGCCCTGCGACGGCTGATCGCCGTCGTTCCACAAGACACCATCCTCTTCAACGATACGCTGGAGAACAATCTCCGCTGGGCGGCCCGGAGGCGACACGGGGAGAGATTGTGGCTGCTGCGAAGACTGCACGACTAGATGAGGTCATTGCAGGGTGGCCTGCTGGCTATCAGACACCGCTCGGTGAGCGCGGTATGCGGCTTTCGGGCGGCGAACGGCAGCGCGTAGCCATCGCTCGTGCCGTGCTCATGCGGCCACTGATCTATCTCTTTGACGAGGCAACTTCCTCACTAGATAGTCAGACAGAATGCCAGATCCTTCGCAACCTGGGTGCGCTGAGTCGAACGACAACGACAGTGGTCATTTCACATCGACTCTCAACGATCGCCCATGCTGACGAGATTGTCGTACTCAAGGACGGGGCGATTGTCGAGCGTGGCGCTCATACCGAGCTGCTTATGCGACGCGCGCAGTATTTCGATCTTTGGTGCGCTCAGTCACATCCCCACCTGGAAGTGGCCGAGCGCGCATAGAACGCCTTGCAACGCCGCCGCCCTGGCGGGGCGTGCCGCAGCGCATACCGAACGGTCGGAAACTATTCGAGGGCGATACTGCTGGGCGGCGTGCTTCCTCTCGGACCGTCCCCCTCCAACACGATCGCCCCACGCCGCTCCCTTGCCAGTCCGAAGAGTTGGTGCGGACGAAACGGAGCAGATCCTTCGTACCGGCGGTCGCCATCTTGTTGACGAATACTGGGGCCGTTACGTTGCCTTCATGCACGATGGCTTCAGCCACCGCACAAGCGTACTACGCGATCCCTTAGGAACGATGCCGGGCTTCGCCATGCATCACCAGCACGTCCGGGTTCTCTATTTCGTGGATGCAAGACGTTCTGGACCTTGGAATTCCGCCGCCTTCGATCAATTGGCCATACATACGCGCGCAACTGGTCTTACGCGCTTTGGAATGCCGAGAGACCGCACTGCAGGGCGTGTCGCAGGTCCTCGGCGGCGAATGCATCGATGTTTGCGGAAACGTGTGGACGAGCGCGACACACTGGAGTCCAGTGAGATTCGCTCAATCCGATACGATTCAAGACCACCTCGCATCGGCGGCCGAGCTTCGCGACACTGTTCGACACTGTGTTCGAGCATGGGCGACACGGTACGAAGGAATACTGGTGCGCTTGTCGGGCGGCCTCGACTCGTCCATCGTCGCAAGCTGTCTTGCAGAAGAAGGCACCATAGAGAAAATCACTTTCTTCACATACTTCTCCCGCGGCTCGAATACGGACGAACGCGAGTTTGGTCGCCTGATGGCGGCCAGAGTGGGTCGCCCACTCGTTGAACGCGAGCGAGATCCAACGTTTCGTTTCGAACGGATCTTGTCGATGGCCCCAACACCAAGCCCGACGTACTATGTCGACTGGTTGGCACTCGGACCCGCCGACGCGGCGTTAGCCCGAAGTTGCGGCAGCACGAGTATTTTCACCGGGGCCGCGGGCGATCAGCTTTTCTTCCAGTTTCCAACCGTCAGCCCGGCGGCAGACTATGCGCGGAGGCACGGCGGAAACGGCGCCAGGCCGAGGGTTGCATGTTTCCGTTCGAATTTCATGACCCGCTTGGCTCTCTCGATGGTCTCTCATTGATGCACCCGCTGATGTCCCAGCCTCTAGTGGAGCTGTGCATGCGCTACCCGACGTACGTGCTGACTGCCGGGGGCCGCGATCGAGCATTGGCGCGACACGCCTTTTCCGCCGATTTACCAAGAGAGATCATCCGGCGCCGGTCCAAGGGTGGTCAGGAGGAGTATTTGAAGGAGATCCTGACTCGCAATCTGCCGTTCGTGAGAGAACTGCTGCTCGATGGCCTCCTTGTCCAACATGGAACGCTCAACCGCGCCAACCTAGAGGCCGTACAATCCGGCGAGCCGACAAGCATCGCCGGCGAGCAGACACGGCTTCACAGCCTGATCGGTGCCGAAGCATGGCTGCGCCGATGGCGCGAGATCCGCGACGCCATACTACGAGAACAGCAGCTACTGCCTCATGGTTGAGACGATGCACCGTGTTCCAACGCAATGTCGGCCTCCGCAGCTTTCATATCGGCCAAGTGAGCTGCGTGCTGCCCGCGAAGCATTCGCCAGCGTTCGTACTGCTGCAACTTGGCCGGATCTGGGTCTTCGTGACCTTGGAGCCAGAAATCAAACCAGTCGACGTTTCCACCCTGTGACGCCCGCAGGGCGTACGGCTCCGTGAGGATGTGATTCTGTGCGCTGGGAATTCGGAAGAGTTCGATGGGGCGACGGAACCGTTTCAAGATGGCATACGTGTCCCAACGCCCATCTGGATAGGGACCGTATTGCTCCAACCGCAGCGGCGTACGAATCTTGTCCAGGTGAAAAGCCGATGAACGTTCGAGCCACTGCTTGATGCCATGCCCCCAGAAGGGAGTACCCATCATGTGGGGCTGTTCCCAGTCGGCCATCATTCCGCCCGGAAGTCCAAAGACAAAAGCGTACGAGAAAGGAGTATCGGCGACCGAATCCGCCGAAGTCGCCGCGGCGATGGGGTAGTTCGAGAAAGTGACGGCACTCAGGACATGCATGCCGGTGCGGCTGAACCCGCTCAAGCCGACCCGGCTGCGATCGATGAGCCCGGCCGAATCCAGGGCATCAATCGCCGATTCGAGCATTGCAATGAAGCGCGGGTTCTCGCCCGTGTTCTCATAAGACGCGCCTTCGTTCGGGGCGGCGCGCGAACTGTGCGGCATCTGCACCACGATCATCCCGCGATTCGCAAGCGCCTGCGCTGCGAACACGGCCTTCGATCCGATAGGCGGGCCCTCCATGAGAAAGGCGTCCGGTGCGAAACCGTAGGTCTGCAGAACGACGGCATGCCGCTGCCCTGCCTCGAATCCAGGCGGCGTAACCAAGCCTCCGACGTGCGTGCGTCCCAACCGATCGCGCCATTGAAACGATGCGACCCGCCCGAAGGTCAGCTCTCGGAATTGCGGATTCAGGTCGGTGAGGATGCGCTCGCGGCCGGACCGCACGTCGCGCGCAGCAATTTCAGGCGGTGTGTTGAGATCCTGCGCGACGAACAGTTCCACGCCGACTGCCGGGCGCGCACGCGCGGACACCGGTCGATGCTCTTCGCTCCACTGGCCTCGCCGCTCTCGAAACCGCCGCGTGAGCAAAGAGTCACCGCTGCCGGAGGCGCGCTGAAGAACCTCAACGCTGCCGTCAGCAAGCTGGTCGACCGCCACCGTGAGCACCGTTTCTCCGCTCGGCAATTGATTGCTCACGTCGGCCACACGGCGCGCGGCGCCGGTGCGAATATCGACCTCGGCCACCGCCCGCACGCGCGTGCGATGGTCACGTTCCCCCGCGCTCGTTCCGGTCAAGGGTAGGTACGTCGGTGCCAGCAGCACTCGACGTTCGTCCTTTGACCAGAGCGCTTTCGACTCACCGCTGTTCATGATCCAACTCGGAGCATCGATCAGGGGGCGCGCAGCGCCGGTGCTCAGGTCAATGAGGAAGAACTGCTCGACATGCGCCGGTGGTAGGTCATACAGCTCGGCGTGCTGGGTGTCGAGCGCAGCTAACCTTGGACCAAGGCCAATGTTTTCACGTACGCGCTCACTGCGTATGAAGGCGTAGTCCGGCCAGCGCGAAAGATATGACATCGCCGGTGCGGATATCACTGCAAAACGACCAGACGGCGACACGGACAGGCGGCGGGGATAGTAGGCTGGCGGTGCATTCACCGCTATGAGTTGCTGGCTACGCAGATCCAGAATGTAGTGTACGACGTAGCGCGGCAACTCGTCGTTCGGGTCGCGGGCGGCAAGATTGAGAATGTATGCCTTCGTCAAGGCATACCCATGAGAATTGCGTTCTCTCCATTCTTCGGGTCCACGGAACGCTGAGTAAAAGAGGCGCTGCCCATCGGGCAGCAACTCGAAGGAAACAATATCCTTGGGGTGATGGGTGAGCTGAAGCAGCTCACCCGTTTCGGCGTCGATGCGGTAGACCTGCCCTAATCCGTCGGCACCGCGCCCGATGAAGAGGATCGTTCGCGAATCGGAGCTCCAAACAACTTGATCGATCCCGTAAGCCCACGCCGGTGTGCTGAATCGACAAAGCAATTTAGGCACCAGTGCCGATCCGGTGGTACTCCTTGCCAGGTGTTCGCGAATCGTGGCCGTTTCGAAGGAAACCAACTCATACTCGGTGTGGCCGTCATCAAGATTGCCCTTGCGCAGCACCGTCAGCGTCCGGCGCCCATCGGGCGCCGGGTAGAATGCGCCGCCGGTTGTTGACCCGTCTATCCACCATTGGCCGTTGTTGATGCGGGTCATGACAATGCCGTCCGCCACCGTGAACGGGCGAGCCATAGCATTCGACAGCAGAAGTAGTGAGAGCACGCAGGCGCAATGGACTATGACACGCATCAACCGCAATCTGCTCCATTCAAGGGAGTGCCGAAGACGGCAAAGGCAAGCTACGCGCAGTCGAAGCGCGCGGAGTCTCACCACGATTTTCGAAGCTGTACGCTTACGGTCCGGCCGAGAATGTCCGCGTTCGTGGGATCGTATCCAACGCCGCTTGAATTGTTGAAGAACGGCGGATTCTCGTCGAAGGCGTTCAACACCGAGCCGGCGAGTGTGAGGCCGTTCGCCCAACCCCGTGCGTGGTCGGCAAAGGCATACAGCAAGTGAACGTCGACGGTCGTCCATGAGCCGATGGTGCGGCTCACGAGGCCAATGTCATCCCGGTAACTGTCGACGTACTTGGCGGCAACGGATGCGCCGAGACCGCCACGCGTCCATCCGAAGGCAGCCCGAAACTTCAGATCGGTCGGATTGAATGGTGTATCAAGGATTGACAAGGGCGCCGATGGTGCGAGCTGCGCCTGCTCCAACTTAATCAGGTAAGCGGCATTGACGCTCACGTCAAACCGATCAACTCCCGCGGTAAACGAGTAGGTGGAGAGTAGATCCACACCCGTCTGATGGGTGACCGCCGTATTGTGAGCGCGCAGGTCGACGAGCGCGACCACCGGTGCGTTTAAACAATCGTCTGGACTCGCGCCAATGAAGCGTCCGCGCATGCAAGCGCGGGCGCGTTGCTCGACGGTCGGAGCTCGCGTCACGGAGTCCGCCCAGACGGGATCAACGAGATACTGCCCGGCACCCGGCAGCGCCGTGATGCGGTCCGTGTAGTCGATATCGAAGTACGTAAGCGCCATTCTGAACACGCCGAACGCCGGCGGCGTCAGGTCAATGCCGGCCGACCAGGCCGTCGAGCGCTCTTGAGTCAGATCGGCATTCTGCCCATTCCATGTCAGTATCGTTGCAAGACTGCCGTCCTGATTTGGGGTGGCAGAAAGAAACAGAAAGTTGTTCGATTCATCGAGTGTCGGAAGATTTGGCGCCTTGAAGGACTTTCCCCACGTCGCACGCAGGGCGACGGCGGGATTCAGCGCCCACGTCAGACCGAGCTTCGGCGTTGTCGCGCTACCGAAATCGCTGTAGCGCTCGTGGCGTGCTGCCAGAGAGACATCCACGCGGTGCAAGAGTGGCCGCTCGTTGGCCTGTCCGAAAATGGGTATCAACAACTCGCCGTAGCCGGAGCGAATATCACGATCATATGAAGCGCCTATGCTGACACCGGGAATTGCCGTGTCCGTAGCGAACTCCTGCCGCTGAAACTCCGCGCCGAGTGCGAGCTTTACCTCGCCGGCCGGAACGGCAAGAACCCGACCTGTCGCAGCAGCGGTTCCGGCCGTTACGGCCGACGTGGATGCAAATAGCGCGCGCGCCCGAATCTCTGCGAGCGTTGCAGCGCTGGTGTAGGAGCCATCACCGAAGGGGTTAAATGCCGTCGCCGGATCGGTCCGCGCGAGTGCGGCACTCAGCGCCGTAGAGTTCACATAGTTAAAAGTCTTCTGGTCGACCTCTTCCCGGCCGTAGCTGCCGCGTAGCGACAGCTTCCAGTCTCTACCAAGTTCGTGTTCGATCCCGGTCGACCCGCTGAATGTCGAAACCTCAACGTTCGTTACCTGCGGGCCTAGATCGTCGCCGAAGTTGTATCGGATGGACACGGGCGTGGTTGCGCCAGTGGGATTCACGTAGAACGGGTTCGTATTGGGAACGGTGATGTTGGTTGCAAATCCGCTCCCGATCCGCTCGGCGTCACGCCGTGAAAACAGCAGGTCCGCTGAAACGGTGGTTTTGTCGCCGAACGAATGGTTCACGACACCAACTGCGCTGTGCCGCTGCTGCGACGGAGTAATGTCGCTCAGGTCGTTCGGATTGTGCGGATTCGTCGTTCCCTCGGTGAAATCTGTGGCAGTCAGCGAACGGCCATCCTGCCCTGCCGGGATCGCCCATGTTCGTGTACCGCTCACGATGGTTCCAGGGTTATTCCAAGCGCCACGAAAATCACTTCCGCCCAAGTGGCGCAGATCCGCGTTCTGCGTCAAGGTGCGCTCGCGCGCAGGCAGCGCATCACGTTCGTAGTATTCATACGTCACGAATCCGTTGCCGGCTCCCCACCGCGTACCGACCGTTTGGGCGAACTGCGCGCCGCGTCCCGATCCTTGCGTCGGCACGACGAACTGGGCGCGCGATTCTGCGCCGTCATAGTCCTGGCGAAGCACGATATTCACAACGCCGCTAACGGCGTCTGAGCCGTACACCGCCGAGGCGCCGTCGGAGAGGATTTCGATCCGCTCGATGGCAACCGTCGGGATGCTGCCAACGTCGACGAAGCTCGCGTCTCCGCCGGCAGGCGCGAGCCGGCGACCATTCAGCAACACCAAGGTCGCTCCTTCGCCAAGCCCGCGCAGATTCAGGCTCGATCCCATCGAAGAGTTGGTGTTTGACGGAAAGCCGAGCGTGGCGTCCTGCGGTCCGCCACCAAAGCTCTGTGGCAGGGCCTGCACGACCTGGGCAACGGTGGTGAGCCCCGAACGGAATATTTCGTCACGATCAATCGAGATCACGTTGCTGCCAACCGGGGCAGACCCTTCAATGTGCGTGCCCGTGACCACGACCTCCTCGTGGTCCGGAGAGCCGGGCTTGCTGACCTCCACAGGACTCTCTTCCGCCGCCACTTGCGTCAGGCGAAATCGCTCCCAGAACGATCTGCCCGAAACCTCCTTTGACCCTTGCCTCGCTGGCACTGAGCTCTGACCCGTGGCCGTCGCCGGCGACGAGCCGTTCCGGCTTTGAGTGCGAATGACGACCGTGTTGGGATCTATCACGTCATAGCTGAGCGCCGTACCAGCGAGCAGCCGTTCGAGCCCCAAACGTGCGGGGAACGTGCCAACGACCCCGGCAGTGGTCTTGCCCTCGACGACCTTCGCCGCGCTCGTCACCTGAACGCGAGACTGCTGCGCGTACTTCAGAAGCGCCTCCGGCAGCTGCTGAGGCGGAATGTTGAACTGGATCTCGGACTCGAGATCGGCCGCGGCGATGCCGGGGCGTATCCCGATGAGGCACGCTACGGCAATTGCGGCTGTAAGTCTTGCAGACACTCGAATCAGACCTGTCACGAACATCTCAGCTCCCCGATAGTGAAGGCGGTTCGAATGACCGCTTCTGTCGGGGGCTGGAACGAAGTGCTGCGCCTATATTGCAAACATTTTGCAGCGAGCGGACGATGAAAAAATAGCTTGCCAGGATTCGGGCGGTGTTCGTCTTGTTTACCGACGGGAGTGAGACCGCGAGGAATGAGCGCTAAATTTCCCTGGGCGAAGTTTCGATTCGGCACCCCGGCCGAGACGGAAACCTGCGCCCCAAGGGAAGGCGCGGAGCCGCCGGCGGATCGCGCCCAGGTCGTCAGTCGCCTGTTCCGTGAACACAACGAGGCGCTGATCCGCTTCCTGGCGGCCCGCCTGCGCTCGACCCAGGAGGCGCAGGAAGTGGCGCAGGAAGCATACGTACGTCTTTTGAGCCTGGACTCACCGGGCGCGGTGAGCTACTTGCGCGCCTTCCTGTTCAAGACGGCGGCGAACCTGGCTGTGGACCGTTTGCGTCGTGATGAGGTGCACACACGTGCCACCGGCTCGCCGATCTTTCAGGAGCTCGCGGATGAACGCACGCCCGAAAGGCTGCTGGCGGGTGAGCAGCGCCTGGCGCGGCTCGAGCGAGTGATCTCCGCAATGCCGCCGAAGTGCCGCCGCGCATTCATCCTGAATCGTTTCGAGGGTTGGGACTTTGGCGCCATTGCGCGTGACATGAATATCGCGGAGCGAACGGTTCGTTTCTACGTCGCGCGCGCCCTGCTCCAATGCCGGGCGGCTCTGGATCTGGACCAGGATCAGGGGCGCAAGGGAGGGACCAGGGAATGACGAACCCGGCGGCGAATGAGCGTTGGTGGGACGACGCGCAACAGGATCCAGTGCATACGGAAGCAGCGGATTGGTTCACGCGCTTGCAGGATCCGAAGGTGTCGCTCGAGGAAACTCTGGAGTGGCAGCGGTGGATGGCGCGCGATGGGAAGCATGCCCACGCCTTCGAGCGATTGAATGAAGCGTGGCGCGTGGTGGGGCAACTCTCGCCGCGGCCCGAATGGAAGGAGCCCGTCCGCGCCCGCCCCAGGTTTGCTTTCGCGATGGCTGCGTCAGTGCTGGTGCTCGTGGCGGGGGCGGCGCTCTTTGCGGTCTACGGTGGCAGAGCAGGTGTTTTCGGCGCTCGCTCGAACAGCACCGTGCTCGCGACGGCGGTGGGTGAGATTCGGAGTGAGTGGCTGGCGGATGGTTCGCGCGTGACGCTTGGCGGGGACTCGAGAGTCGAGATTGCGCTGGGTGAGAAAGCACGCCGGATCGAGCTCGAACAGGGTGAGGCGTTCTTCAAGGTGGCGAAGGATTCCGCGCGGCCCTTCGTCGTGCGTGCGGGCGATGCGACGGTGACGGCGGTAGGGACCGAGTTCAATGTGCGGCGTGGCGGTGACCACGTGGTCGTCGCGGTAGTTGAAGGGCGTGTGTTGGTGGAGCCGTCTTCGGGCGTCGTGCCGATGGCCTTGTTGCGGCAGTTCAAGCCGAAGCTGCGGCCGGTTCGAGTGAGTGCAGGTGAGCAGACTGTGGTCGTAGGGGCAGGCGTTGAGGAGGCGTCCGCACTCGAAGATCCGGGCGCGGCGACGTCGTGGCAGAGCGGCCAGCTGGCGTTTCGGGGGGAGCCGCTGCGGTATGTGCTGGAGGATGTGAATCGGTATGCAGCGAAGCCGATCGTGATCGAGGATCGAGCGGTGGGGGATCTCGAGATCACGGGCACAGTATCGGGGGACAACGTCGCCGGGTGGGTGTCGAGCCTGGAGAGTGCGTTCGGGCTCGAGGCCGTCGAGGAACCGGATCGCGTGGTGTTGCGGCGGAAGTAGCGAGCTCGAAATGCAACCTACGGGGCTCCTGCGCTCATGGCTGGAGTTCGTACGATCCTGACGGAGAAGTGGCCCGCGCGACGGGCTACGCGAAGCCCATAAACCGAACCGATGTCAGGCGGCGGACAGCGCGACGCTGCCCGCCCGACGCGCGGATCAGGTCACATGATCACACCACACGCGATGCGCCCGCCGGAGTTGCCTGATGGTTGAGACATGTAGTCGTCGGCCTGCGCGTGCACGATGACGGCTCTGCCCGCCACATCGTTCGGGCCGCCATCACCGAGCGTCACCCCTTCGACTCGAACGTCGACCACTGCGTTGCCTTGCTCGTCCGCGCGCAGATTCGTCATGTCACCGGCGTGATGGGGAGGCGTCACGGGATTGCCGTGCGGCTGGGACGTGGGATTGAAGTGCTCCCCGGCGCTGCTTGCGTCGGGCGAGCTGCAATCCCCCTTCTCGTGAATGTGGAAGCCGTGATCCATGCTGGGCTTCAGCCCGGCGACACTGCCGGTGATCAGGACCCCGCCCCCTTCCGGAACGATCTCGAGCGAGCCATTGGCGAGATTGTCCTGTGTGGGCGTCAGCGTCGCATGGCGGGGCTGCGCAGCAGCGGACGTGCCTGCCGCGGATTCGGTGGAGGCATCGGTTGACGACATGCTGGCGGAACCGGCGCCGTCGTTCCGGCCGCAGCCGGCCGCTGTCAGGATGGCGAGAGCGAGAATGGCAATGCGCATCAGCAGATCTCCAAGTGCCCTGGATGTGATGCAACTAAATGGCCCAGCCGCGGGCAGGGTTCCCTCGGCTTCTCGCAGGTGCGTGAAGTCTTTGCATGCGCTGCCACGCGTGCTGTACCTGTGCCGTGGCATCTCGCCGGCAACGCCCCCTTCGGCCCGGGAAGCCCGTGGCGCGCTACCATGCCTGCCCGCGACCAGCCGACGCGCGGCTCCTCTTTTTTCAGCGAAGGGTGCACGGCTGTCGCATTGCCACGGAGCACTTCGATGTCTTCCACCGCGATGAAAGAGCTCGCCCGCCGGTTGCGTGAGTTCGCCGCTGAACGCGACTGGGACCAGTTCCACTCGCCGAAGAATCTCGCGATGGCGCTCGTCGGCGAGGCCGGCGAGCTGGCCGCGGAGTTTCAGTGGCTGACCGAAGCCCAGAGCCACGAGCCGGACCCGGCCCAGCTCGCGCGCATCCGGGCGGAGTCGGCGGATGTGCTGAACTACCTCGTGCGGCTCGCGGACAAGCTCGGCTTCGATCTCATCGCCGCGGCCCACGAAAAGATCGACGGCAACGCGCTCCGCTATCCCGCCGACACCGTGCGCGGCAAGTCGAAAAAATATACGGAGTACTAGGTCGTGTCCTGCAAGTGCCTTGCAGGACACGACGCACGGGTGCATCGGAAACGATGCCCTGGCATCCTCAGGTGCTCTCGACCTGCGCCTTGAGGCGTGACAGGAAGTAGGCCCAGCCTTGCGGATAGTCGCTGAGGTCCGTCGTTCGCTCGAAGGGCTCGTGGATGAGGATGACGCGCGTCTGGTCGCCGATGGCTTCGAGCAGCCAGCTCACGCGCTGAGGGGGGCGTGAGGCGTCGCCGCGCCAGTCGGGCCAGTCCACGACGAGCTTCGTGTTCTGCACGAGCTCGAGGATCCTGGTGGGACCGCCCTCCACGCTCCTGCCGCGCACGTCATATTTCCAGCCGTAGGTGTATTCGCCGTCCACGTGCAGCTCCACTTTCGCATTGGCGGCGATCCACTTGTTCAGCGTGGGCGGGTCGAGCAGCGCGTGAAAGACCGCGTGGCGTGGCGCGTTGATGAGGATCGTCTGGCGCAGGCGCGGCACGGGGTCGGAGAAATCCGGTTTGCAGAGACCGAAGCCGCCGGACAGATGCGCGCGCAGATTGCTGCAGCTCATGCGCCAGAGGTCCTCCACGAGATCGAGCGCGCGCTCCGTCGATGGCGCTTCCGGAAAGTGATGCCGCCCCTTCAGCACGGTGGACGGGCCATCCGGCGAAGCGGGGTCCGGCGTCAACTCCAGCGTGACTTCACTCTCCAGCCCATCGATGGGCCACGAGAACACGAGCAGGCCGGGGGATTCCAGCCGCACGATCTTCTGCCGTGACTCCGTGCGGACCGGCGCGCAATACGTGTTGCGGCCCCAGAAGCGGAAGTTGCCGCCGGCGCGCGCGTCGATCTCCGCATGCTCGGCGAACCACTGGACCAGCTCGTCTTCGTTCGTCAGCGCGGCGAACACGCGCTCGCGCGGGGCGGGCAGCGTTTCTGTGAACTCGTGGGTGAGAGAGGTCATCGGCATGTTCCTGATGAAGTGAGCACAGGCACATACCCGGCCGCACCTCGGACGTCAAGCGAGAACCGAAGGGACTCCGGCACGCGGGACGCCACCGCATTTCACAGTGCAGCCCGGGAGCGGCCTCGCACCGACTTTCCGGGCGAATGGATCGGCCCGTGCCGCCCGCGCCGCTTGCGGCTAGAATCGCACGACTTTTTTGCCGACGTCTCCTGCGGAAACCATGATCGAACGCTTCATCGAAAGAACCCTCTTCGCGAGCCGCTGGCTGCTCGCCCCACTCTATCTCGGGCTCGCGCTCGGGCTCATCGCACTCGGCGTCAAGTTCTTCCAGCACGTCGTCGAAGCGCTCCTGCACGTGTTCACCCTCACGGAAGCGGATCTGGTGCTGGTCGTGCTGGCGCTCATCGACATATCACTCGTGGGCAGCCTCGTCGTGATGGTGATGTTCTCGGGCTACGAGAACTTCGTCTCGCGCATCGACGCGGCCAACGAGAAGGAGACGCTCGGCTGGCTCGGCAAGCTCGACTCCGGCACGCTCAAGCTGAAAGTCGCGGCCTCCATCGTCGCCATCTCGTCGATCCACCTGCTGCGCGTGTTCATGAAGGCCGAGACCACGCAGAACGACAAGATCATGTGGTACGTGATCCTGCACCTGACGTTCGTGGTGTCCGCCGTGCTGCTCGGCGTGCTCGACAAGATGTCGTTCGCCTCCCATCGGGACGAGAAGGAAAGCTAGACGGCGTCGGCGAACGTCACGGCACGCCCTGTCGCCGCGGATCGCTGCGCAGCTGCGATGATCTCCAGAACAGCAATCGCGTCCGCCGCGTCTACGGGCGGCGGCGCGCCATCGCGCAGCCATTTCACCGCGAGCGCGTAGAAGCGCTTGTAGTCCCCCCTCTCCGTGCGGACGGGTCGCGTGTCCGCCCCGGCGCCCAGCACACCCCACCGCTCGGGAGGGTCTTCGCCGAACGTCTCGCCATCCGCACGACGCGTGGCGCGCAACGCGGCTTCCTGCACGTCCGAATACAACTTCGTGTAGGCAGCCCGGGTGCCGAGCACGCGCATGCGCGCGCCGGGCTGCGCAGCCAGCGCGCTGGTCCACAGGTGTGAGCGCACACCGCTCGCGTGCAGCAGTGAGAGGAACACGTCGTCGACCACAGCGGCGCCCGGGCGGCGGCGATCCAGCTCCGCGTAGACCTGCACCACCGCACCGAAGAGCACGCGGGCCTGGTCGATGAGGTGCGGCCCCAGATCGTAGAGGATGCCGCCCGCGTCCTCCGGCGCGCCCCGTTCGCGCCACACCTCCGGCGGCGTGCCCGGGCGCCAGCGATCCAGGCGCGACTCGTAGCGCAACACTTTCCCGAGCTCGCCGTTCGCGATCAGGCGCTGCGCGGTCAGAAGCTCGCCGTCCCATCTCCGATTGTGATACGCCGCGACGGGCACGCGCTGGCGCTCAGCCTCGTTCACGAGCGCGCGTGCTTCGGCCGCACTCGAGGCCATGGGCTTGTCGACCACCACCGGGATCCGCGCCGCGATCGCGGCCTGCGCGAGCGGCACGTGGAACCGGTTCGGCGTGGTGATGACGACGAGCTGGTAACGGCCGGCGTGCGCCCAGACCCGCTCGGGCGAATCCGCGAGCTGCGCGCCGGGGAAATCCTGCGCCGCCGCGGCCCGGCGCTCGGGGTTCGCGGTGACGATGGTCGCGAGATGCAGGCCAGCCGTTGCGGCGATGAGCGGTGCGTGGAACGAGCGACCGCCGAGGCCGTAGCCGATCAGCGCCACCTGCAGTTCATCGCCCAAGGAGCACCTCGCCGCTGCGCCGGTCACCGATGGCTTCGGGCCGATCGGCCGTTCCCGAGCGTATTGCACCAGATCGAGACGCGCCACCCCTCACGCGCCCGACGCGCCTGCGCCGAAGCGAGCATCCGCCGACGCTCATGCAGCGCGTGATACGCGCGTGTTCATGAAGAGGATGGCGTGTCGTGCTTCTTGCACGCACAATGCACGCAACGAAAGGGGAGGCACTTCATCGTGATCGTTCAAGGCATTCTTCATCTGCTGACGGGCTATGACCATGTCGCGTTTCTGCTCGTGGCGCTGATGGGCGTGGCGCGAAAGCAGGACGTGAACGGTCCCAATCCTCTGCGCACGTCCCTGGTGGAGTCGCTGAAGGTCGTCACGGCTTTCACCGTGGCTCACTCCATCACGCTGACGCTCGCCGCAACGGGCGCGGTGCTGCTGGCGTCGCGGCCTGTCGAAGCGGCCATCGCGGCAACGGTCGCGATCACGGCCGTTTCCGGCTTCTGGAAGCCCACGCAATTCCATGGATGGCCGCTCGCGTTCGCCTTCGGTCTCGTACACGGCTTCGGCTTTGCCGGCGCGCTCGGCGAGCTCATCGGCGGCAGTGCCGGCGCCATGACGCTGGGCGCGTTCAACCTTGGCATCGAGCTCGCGCAGATCGCCGTGGCCCTCGCCCTCGTGCCGCTGCTCTACATGCTGGCGCGCCGCCGGTCGTTCGACCGCGTCGTGGCGCCCGCGATCTCGGCCATCGTGGGCCTCGTCGCGGTGAGCTGGTTCGTGGAGCGCGTCGCGGCGTAGCCTCCGCCGCGCGTCGCGCCACGGCGGGCTAGGCGTCCCGCAGCATCCCTTCGCGCCGGATGAACTGGATGACCGTGTCCAGCCCCTCTCCGGTCTTCAGGTTCGTGAACACGAACGGGCGCTCGCCGCGCATGCGGCGGGCGTCCCGGTCCATCACCTCGAGCGACGCGCCCACGTGCGGGGCGAGATCGATCTTGTTGATGATCAGGAGGTCGGAGCGGGTGATGCCCGGGCCACCCTTGCGCGGAATCTTGTCGCCCGCGGCCACGTCGATGACGTAGAGCGTCAGGTCCGACAGCTCGGGGCTGAAAGTGGCCGCAAGGTTGTCACCACCACTCTCGACGATGACGAGATCCAGGTTCGTGAAGGCCTGCGTCAGCTCGCTGATGGCGGCGAGGTTCATCGACGCATCCTCTCGAATGGCGGTGTGCGGGCAGCCGCCCGTCTCGACACCCCGGATGCGATCCGGCGTGAGCGCCTGGCTGCGGATGAGGAACTCCGCATCCTCACGCGTGTAGATGTCGTTCGTGACCACGGCGATGTTCAGCGAATCGCGCAGACGCTTGCAGAGCGCATCCACCAGCGCGGTCTTGCCCGAGCCCACCGGGCCGCCCACCCCGAGGCGCAGGGGCTCGGTGCGCCGCCCTGGCGCGGTGGATACGGACGATCTGCTGATGCTGAGCTGTGACATGACTGGCCTCTGACTCGAAAGGTCGCGCGATCCGGCTACGACCTGAACAATCTCGTGTACTGCGTTTCGTGTGCTGCGCTCGCGATCAGGTGCATGGGCGCCGCGCTGCCGATGTGGTCCATCGCAAGCGTTGCCGCGTGAGCGGCCACGCCCGGAATGTCGAGAATCAGCGCGTCGAGCATGCGCTGCCCGGCGGACTGGCCCAACGGCACCGCCTTCACTGCGGCGAGCACCTGATTTTCCGACCACGTCCACAGGTATCCCCAGGCGGCTTCGCCCGCCTCGATGCCCCAGCGCGTGCACGCGAGCGTAAACAGCGTGGCGAACGTTGCGTCCGGGCGCGCCGACCATTCGCGCGCCTCGACGATACCCGCGTCGCCCACAACTTTCGCAAGCGAGCGACCGAGGTGCCGATCTTCCGCACGCAGCTCCGCCGTTTCGCGGGAAGCGATGAGGAAGCGGCTCCATCGCGTGACGGCCCCGGCATCATCCTGGGCCCACGCAGCGTGCAGGCGCAGGAGCACGGGCACATCCAGGGTGCCCAGCGAGGAACGCAGAAGACCGCGGATCCAGTCGAGCGCGGTGGCTTCGTCACGCACCCAGTCTGCATCGATCGCGTACTCGAGCCCCTGGGAGAAATTGTAGCCGCCGATCGGCAGCGCCGGACTCACCAGCTGCATCAACCGCAGCAGCGCCGTCGCCGGCCGGGCGGAATCAGTGGCGCTCATGACCGTGGCCCTGCGCCCGACCCTGGGCGTGGCCCTGCCCCTGCGAGTGCGCATCCTCGTGCGACTCGCCGCCCCCGTGCGAATGCGCGTGATCGTGGGGGTGCCGATGATCGTGGTCGTGATCGTGTGAGTGGTGCCCGTGATCGGGGTCATGCGCTGCGCCCTGCGCGCCGCCATGCTCGTGGCCGTGCGTGCCATGCGAGTGGCCATAGGCGCCGGCCTCCGGCTCGAAGGGTGCCTGTTCGACGACGACGGTGAGGCCCAGGCCCCGCACCATGTCATCGAGCACGTGGTCGTGACCATACCGAAGCCAGCCATCGCCGATCTGCACCGGCACGTGCCGGTTGCCCAGGTGGTATCCGGCGCGCGCGAGCTGTGTGGAATCCGCTTCCCTCACGGTGGAAACCGTTTCCAGCGCGGCAACGACCTCGATGACGGTTCCGTTCTCCGCGAGCAGAAGATCCCCGCCGCGCAGGACGATTCCGCGCTCGAGGAACAGGCCAACCTCCGCGCCGGACGCGAGCTGCGTGCGCAGGCGGCTCTTCTGCCGCAGATCGAAAGGCAGCACCAGCTGCTCCGATGCTGCGGGTGAGGACGTGAGCCTCTGTCTGACGGTCAGCATGGTTCGTTAGAAGAGGAAGTAACGCTGGCTCATGGGAAGCGTTTTCGCAGGTTCGCACGTGAGCAGCTGCCCGTCCGCGCGCACTTCGTACGTCTGCGAGTCCACTTCGATCTTCGGCAGGTAGTCGTTCAGCACCAGGCTGCGCTTCGTTAGATTGCGGGTGCCCTGCACGGCTACGAGCCGCTTCGAGAGCCCGAGGCGCTCGCGCATGTCGTTCGCAAGCCCCGCGTGCGAAACGAAGCTCACGGAGGTGGCTGCGCGCGCGCCGCCCAGCGCGCCGAACATGGGCCGGAAGTGAACCGGCTGCGGCGTCGGGATGGAGGCGTTCGGGTCCCCCATGGGGGCCGCCACGATCATGCCGCCCTTGATGATCATCGCCGGCTTCACGCCGAAGAACGCGGGGCGCCAGAGGATGATGTCCGCGAGCTTGCCGGGCTCGATGGAGCCGACTTCATGCGCGATGCCATGCGTGATGGCCGGGTTGATGGTGCACTTGGCGACGTAGCGCCGCACGCGGAAGTTGTCGTTGCGCGAAGAATCTTCCGGAAGGGGGCCCCGCTGCACCTTCATCTTGTGCGCGGTCTGCCACGTGCGGGTGAACACTTCCCCGACGCGGCCCATCGCCTGCGAATCCGAGGAGATCATCGAGAAGGCACCGAGATCGTGCAGGATGTCTTCCGCCGCGATGGTCTCGCGCCGGATGCGCGATTCGGCGAACGCCACGTCCTCCGCGATGCCCGGGTCCAGGTGATGGCACACCATGAGCATGTCGAGATGCTCATCGACGGTGTTCACCGTATACGGCCGCGTGGGGTTCGTGGACGAGGGCAGCACGTTCGCCTCGCCACACGCCTTGATGATGTCGGGCGCGTGGCCACCCCCCGCGCCTTCGGTGTGATACGTGTGGATGGCGCGGCCCTTGAACGCGGCGATCGTGTCCTCGATGAAGCCGCATTCGTTCAGGGTGTCCGTATGGATGGCGACCTGCACGTCGTGCGCATCGGCCACCGCGAGGCAGGTGTCGATGGCCGCGGGGGTGGTGCCCCAGTCCTCGTGCAGCTTCAGGCCCATCACGCCCGCGACGAGCTGCTCGTGCAGGGCCTCGGGAAGGCTCGCGTTGCCCTTGCCGAGCAGGCCGAAGTTGATGGGCAGCGCGTCGACCGCCTGGTACATGCGCGCGATGTGCCACGGGCCCGGCGTGCAGGTGGTGGCATTCGTGCCCGTTGCGGGGCCGGTGCCGCCGCCGATCATGGTGGTGATGCCGGACATCATCGCGTCCTCCACCTGCTGCGGGCAGATGAAGTGGATGTGCGCGTCGATGCCGCCGGCGGTGGCGATGAGCCCCTCGCCCGCGATGGCCTCGGTGCCGGGGCCGATGACGATGTTCACGCCCGGCTGCACGTCCGGGTTGCCGGCCTTGCCGATGGCGGCGATGCGGCCGTCCTTGATGCCCACGTCCGCCTTCACGATGCCCCAGTGGTCGAGGATCACCACGTTCGTGATCACGGTGTCCACCGCTTCGGCGGAGGTGGCCTGGCTCTGGCCCATGCCGTCGCGGATGACCTTGCCGCCGCCGAACTTCACTTCCTCGCCGTAGATCGTGTGGTCGCGCTCGACCTCGATCCACAGCTCCGTGTCGGCAAGGCGGAGGCGATCGCCCACGGTGGGGCCGAACATTTCCGCGTAGGCGCGGCGGTCGATGCGGGTCACGCGTCTGCCTTTGCGATCAGAGTTTGCCCATGACGAGGCCACGGAAGCCGTACACCTTGCGCGCGCCCTGGTATCGCACGAGATCCACGTCCCGCTCCTGGCCGGGCTCGAAGCGCACGGCGGTGCCGGCCGGAATGTCCAGCCGGAAGCCGCGCGTCGGCGCGCGCTCGAATTTCAGCGCCGCGTTCGTTTCGAAGAAATGGTAATGCGAGCCGACCTGGATCGGCCGGTCCCCCGTGTTCGCCACACGCACCGTCAGCTTCTCGAAGCCCACGTTGAGCTCGATTTCTCCGGGCTCGGTGAGCATTTCGCCGGGGATCATCGCTTGGGCTCCTGGCAGGCGCGCGGGCTCATGGGATGGGGTGGTGCACGGTGACGAGCTTCGTCCCGTCCGGGAACGTCGCTTCCACCTGCACCTCCGGGATCATTTCGGGCACGCCTTCCATCACGTCCTCGCGCTTCAGGATGGTGGCGCCGTAGCTCATGAGCTCCGCCACGGTGCGACCGTCGCGCGCGCCTTCGAGCACCGCGGCCGAAATGAGCGCGATCGCCTCCGGGTAGTTCAGCTTGAGGCCGCGCGCCTTCCGGCGTTCCGCCAGCAGCGCGGCCGTGAAGATGAGGAGCTTGTCCTTCTCACGCGGCGTCAGTTCCATGTGGCGCTCACGTGGCCCAGATGCGCGGCAGAACGGCCGCCCGGCCCGCCACGATGGGGCGCAGCCGCGACCAGATCGCGACGAACAGCCGTCGAACCGCATCGGCCTGCGAGCCGACAGCCCTGCAAACGAATACACCATCCACTTTCGTGCATGCGGAAAGCACACCTTCCACCGAAACCGCTCTTGCGACATCCACCAGCGCATCGTCCGCGGGAAACGCGAACAGCGTGCCGAGCACCGTGTGCCCGGCAAGCCCGAACCTTGCGCGCATCGGCTCGCTGGCGCCATCGAGCCTCAGATGATCGAGCACGAGCGGTGTATCGCCCAGCCAGAGCTCGAAATCCTGCGCGGCGCGCCCGGCGGCGAAATCGAGCCCGCTGGCCGCCCGGCCGTAGCAGACGATCTCCCAGCCGATGAACCGCGAGCGCTCGCTGAGGCGAACGCGCGTCGCGATGTTCGCACAGGCGTCGGGGAAAAGGATGGTTTCCTGGGGAAGCCATTCGACCGTCGCGGCATCGAGAGCGATGTCCTGCGTCTGGTGGGCCGCCCTGCCCTCGCTGCGATAGAACTTCGTTGCGGCGGGCGTGGTGATGAGCGCACGGCTGCCGTCCCGCGCGCTCACTCGCAGCTCGAGCCTGTCCCCGCCCACGACGCCGCCGGGCGGGTGCACGAGATAAACGTGGCAGACATCCCCTTCCGGATAGAAGGGCCGTTGCACGACGAGCGGCCCTTCGTGCGCGCGCCGCGCGAGCACCGTGCGTGAGGCGGGCGCGGCCGGCCCGCCCGGAGCGAACTCCAGATCGAGTGACGCGAGCCACCCCGGCCGCGCCTCGCCTGCAACGCTCCGTTCTATCGCCATCGAATGCCATGGGAATCAGACAGTGAGGTGATGACGTACCAGATCGTCCGTCAGCTGCGCAATGGCACCGCCGACGACGAACCTTCCCTTGTCCAGCACGCGGAACTCGCTCGCCACCCGCCGCGCGAACGGCAGCTTCTGTTCCACGAGCAGCACGGTGAGCCCGTGCTCCCGGTTCAGGCGCAGGATGACATCGCCGATCTCGTGCACGATGTTCGGCTGAATGCCTTCGCAGGGCTCATCGAGGATCAGCAGACGCGGCTCGATGAGCAACGCCCGCGCAATGGCGAGCTGCTGTTGCTGGCCGCCGGAAAGATCACCGCCCCGCCGCCGAAGCATCTTCTTCAGCACCGGAAACATTTCGTACAGGTGCTCGGGCACGCCGCGTGAAGGCGTGCGGCGCACGGAAAGGCCGATGCGCAGATTTTCTTCCACGGAAAGCTGCGCAAAGATCTCGCGCCCCTGCGGCACATAGCCGATGCCGAGGCGCGAGCGCTGCTCGGCGGCTAGCGTCCGCAGGTCCTTCCCTTCGTACAGGATCTGGCCGGACTTCGAGCTCACGAGCCCCATCACGCAGCGGAGCAGCGTGGTCTTGCCCATGCCGTTGCGCCCCATGAGGCAGGTGACGGAGCCGCTGGGGATCTCCATGGTCACGTCCCACAACGTATGGCTGCCGCCGTAGAACTGCTCGAGATTCCGGATGGATAGCATGCCGGCCGTGCTCACTCGCCCAGGTACACTTCGATGACGCGCGGGTCGTTCTGCACCTGGTCGATGCTGCCCTCCGCGAGGACGCTGCCCTCGTGCAGCACGGTGACCTTGCGCGCGATGGAGCGCACGAAATCCATGTCGTGCTCCACCACCACGACCGAGTGCTGGCCCGCCAGCGACGTGAGCAGCTCCGCGGTCCGCTCCGTCTCCTGCGGGGTCATGCCGGCCACGGGCTCATCCACCAGCAGCAGCTGCGGGCCCTGCATCAGCAGCATGCCGATCTCGAGCCACTGCTTCTGTCCGTGCGACAGCGCTCCGGCGCGCGAGGCGACGCGGTCCTTCAACCGGATGGTGTCGAGCACGGCATCGATGCGGTCCATCTGCTCGCCGCTCAACGGCCTGAAGAGCGTCGCCCACGGGGACTTGTCGCCGGCCGCAGCCAGTTGCAGGTTCTCGTAGACCGTGTGCTCGCCGAACACCGTGGGCTTCTGGAACTTGCGCCCGATGCCGGCGCGCGCGATCTCCGGCTCGTTGAGGCTCAGCAGGTCGAGTGTCTGCCCGAACCAGGCGGAGCCATGGTCCGGCCGCGTCTTGCCGGTGATGACGTCCATCATCGTCGTCTTGCCGGCGCCGTTCGGGCCGATGATGCAGCGGAGCTCACCGCTGTCGATGTAGAGCGTGAGCGCATTCAGCGCCTTGAAGCCATCGAAGCTGACGGTGATGTCTTCGAGATACAGGATGACGCCACGGCTCGCATCCGGCCCGCCGGCCGGCCCGTGCTCGCTCACCACGTTTCCGACACGCGGCGGGTGCGCGCTGCGCGACCTGCCCGACAATCTGCGCCACGCCTGTGCCGCGTTCATGCCGCCACCTTCCGCTGGCGGAGCAGCCCCACGACGCCGCGAGGCAGGAACACCGTAACGAGCACGAAGAGCGCGCCGAGCGCGTACAGCCAGAACTCCGGGATCGCTCCGGTGAACACGGTCTTGGCGTAGTTCACGAGCACGGCGCCTGCGACGGCACCATACAACAGGCCACGCCCGCCCACCGCCACCCAGATGACGACTTCGATCGAGTTGATCGGCGAGAACTCACTGGGATTGATGATGCCCACCTGCGGCACGTAGAGCGCACCGGCGATGCCGGCGAGCACCGCGGAGAAGACGAACAGCCAGAGCTTGTAGGACTCGACCGAGTAGCCGAGGAATCGCGTGCGGCTCTCCGCGTCGCGCACGGCTTCGATGACGCGGCCCGCGCGCGAAGTGACGATGTACCGGCAGGCCAGGTACCCAAGCGCCAGGGTCAGCGCGGAGATCGCCATCAGCGAGACGCGCATGCCATCCGTCTGCAGCGGGAAGCCGAGCAGATCCTTGAAGTCCGTGAGACCGTTGTTGCCGCCGAAGCCCATGTCGTTCCGGAAGAAGGCAAGAAGCAGCGCATAGGTGAGCGCCTGCGTGATGATCGACAGGTACACGCCCGTGACGCGGGAGCGGAACGCGAGCCAGCCGAACACGAGCGCGAGCAATCCCGGCACCACCACGACCATCAGCATGGCGAACCAGAACATGTCGAAGCCGTGCCAGAACCACGGCAGCTCCTTGTAGTTCAGGAACACCATGAAATCCGGCAGCACCGGATTGCCGTAGACGCCGCGGTCCCCGATCTGCCTCATCAGGTACATGCCCATGGCATAGCCGCCGAGCGCAAAGAACGCCGCGTGCCCGAGGCTCAGGATGCCGCAGTAGCCCCAGATCAGATCGACCGCGATGGCGAGCAACGCATAGGTCAGGTACTTGCCGATGAGCGTGACGGCGTATGTGGAAAGATGCAGCGAGGAGGTTTCCGGCACGGCCAGGTTCAGCACCGCGACGAGTGCCACCGTGAAAGCGAGCACGGCGAACAGCACCTGCCCGCCGAGGTCGCCGCGCAGGGGTCGTGGAAGCAATGTCTGGAGTGCGCTCATGCTAGTTCTCCGCCGCCCGGCCCTTCTGCGGGAACAGCCCACGCGGCCGCCGCTGGATGAAGAGGATGAGGAACACCAGCACCAGGATCTTCGCCAGCACGGCGCCCGAGTACGGCTCCAGAAGCTTGTTCACCACGCCGAGCGACATGCCGCCGATCAGCGTGCCCCAGAGATTACCCACGCCACCGAAGACCACGACCATGAACGAGTCGACGATGTACTGCTGGCCGAGGTTCGGCCCCACGTTCGTGAGCTGGCTCAGCGCCACGCCGGCGACGCCCGCGATGCCGGAGCCCAGGCCGAACGTGAGCGCGTCGATCCATTCCGCCCTCACGCCCATGGCGCGCGCCATGGGCCGGTTCTGTGCCACCGCGCGCACCTTCAGCCCGAGCGTCGTCTTCTTCAGCAGGAGCTGGATCAGCACGAAGACGCCGATGGTGAAGAGCACCACGTACAGCCGGTTGTAGGTGATCGAGAACGCTTCGTTGATCTCGAGCGAGCCCGACATCCATTGCGGCGTCTCGACCGGGCGGTTGTTGGCCGTGAAGATATCCCGCACCACCTGCTGCAGCACGAGGCTCACGCCGAACGTCGCGAGCAGCGTTTCGAGCGGGCGGCCATAGAGGAAGCGCACGATGCCGCGCTCGATCCCGATGCCGACGAGACCGGAGACGACGAAGGCCACGGGAACCGCGAGGATGATCGAGGCGCCGATGTGCTGCGGCATGATGAGCTGCATCACGTAGGCCGTGTAGGCGCCGAGCATCATGAGCTCACCGTGCGCCATGTTGATGACGCCCATGACGCCGAACGTGATGGCGAGGCCGATCGCCGCGAGCACCAGCACGGAGCCGAGGCTCAGCCCGAAGAACAGGGTCTCGAGCCCGGAGTAGAACGAGCGCCAGCGCTCGATGCTGCGCACGGCTTCGGCCGCGGCAATGCGGATCTCGACTTCCGGCTCCGCGTAGGAGCCATCCGAGGCCGGAGCGGAAATCGACGACAGCGCGTTGAACGCGTCGGAATTGAGACTGCCCTTCAGGGCGTTGACGGCGGCGAGGCGCGTCGTGGCGTCCTCGCTTTGCAGGTCCGCAAGCGCGAGACCCGCTTCGATGGCCGCGCGGACCTTGGCGTCCGCCTCCTTCTCGAGCTGCGTGCGCAGGAGGGCGACCGTGTCCTCGTCGAGCGAACGCAGCAGCTCCTTCACCGCGGTCTGCCGCACCCTGGCGCTTGCGTCGCCCAGATCGAAGCTGGCGATGGCGCCCCTCAGCGCCTTGCGGAGGCGATTGTTCGTCGTGATCTTGCTGTAGTCGTCGCGCGCGCCCGTGCCGGCCTCTTTCTGGGTCAGCGGGTCGGTGAGGACGAGCGGGTCGCCCTCGGCGGAGGCCGCGATGAAGATGTGGTTGTCGGCCCGGCGCAGGAACACCCGGCCGTCGAGCAGCGCGGTGAGCGTCGCCTTGCTGCCCGCGTGGCGTAACGCCAGGAGCTTGCCGACGGCCTCTTCCTTGATCTGGAAGCTGTCCTCGGAAAGCTGCGCGACGGCCGCCGTGAACCCGGCGTCGTCCGCGCGCGCCCATCCCGGAAGCGCGCCAAGCAGCGCACCCAGCAACAGTGTCAGAAGTAGTGGTCGCATGCTCCCCGTCATATCGCAGAAGGAACGGCCGGCCTCACGTGCTCCCAGACCCACTCTCCTTGACGTGAGGCCGGCCCTTCGTCAACCCGTCTTCGTCACTCGAAGACCTGACCCGAACACTTCTTCGTGATCTTGTTGTAGTTGCCGCACTTCAGCGTCACCCAGTCCGCTTCCACGTCCTTGCTGCCGGGCAGGAAGTCGGACCACGCGTCACCGGGCACGAGCCCGGCGGTCTTCCACACCACGTCGAACTGGCCGTCACCGCGCACTTCGCCGATGAACACGGGCTTGGTGAGGTGGTGGTTCGGCAGCATCTTCGCCGTGCCGCCCGTGAGGTTCGGCACTTCGATGCCCGGGAGGGCGTCGATGACCTTGTTCACGTCCGTGGTCTTCACCTTCTCCACGGCCTTCACCCACATGTTGAAGCCGATGACATGGGCTTCCATCGGGTCGTTCGTCACGCGCTTGGGGTTCTTCGTGAACGCCTTCCACTGCTTGATGAACGCCGCGTTGGCCGGGTTCTCGATGCTCTCGAAGTAGTTCCACGCGGCCAGGTGGCCGACGAGGGGCTTCGTGTCGATGCCCGAGAGCTCTTCCTCGCCGACCGAGAAGGCCACGACCGGGATGTCCTCGGCGGAGATCTTCTGGTTGCCGAGCTCCTTGTAGAAGGGCACGTTCGCGTCGCCGTTGATCGTGGACACGACGGCGGTCTTCTTGCCCGCCGAGCCGAACTTCTTGATGTCGGCCACGATGCTCTGCCAGTCGGAATGGCCGAACGGCGTGTAGTTGATCAGGATGTCGGCGTCCGCGACGCCCTTGGACTTGAGGTACGCCTCGAGGATCTTGTTCGTCGTGCGCGGATAGACGTAGTCCGTGCCGGCGAGCACCCAGCGCTTCACGCCGAGGTCGTTCATGAGGTAGTCCACGGCGGGGATCGCCTGCTGGTTCGGCGCGGCGCCCGTGTAGAACACGTTCCGCGAGGATTCCTCACCCTCGTATTGCACGGGGTAGAAGAGAAGGCCGTTCAGCTCTTCGAACACCGGCAGCACGGACTTGCGGGAGACGGAAGTCCAGCAGCCGAACACGACGTCGACCTTCTCCTTCTGCAGCAGCTCGCGGGCTTTCTCCGCGAACAGCGGCCAGTTCGAGGCCGGGTCCACGACCACCGCCTCGAGCTTCTTGCCGAGGAGTCCGCCCTTCTTGTTCTGCTCTTCCACCATCATGAGCACGGTGTCCTTCAGCGTGGTTTCGCTGATGGCCATGGTGCCGGAGAGTGAATGGAGCACGCCCACCTTGATGGTGTCGGCAGCTTGCGCGGCCGAGGCACCCATCACGACCGCCGTGGCGGCCAGCGCTGGCAGGAAGCGCTTGAGGTTCAGATTGAGCATGGAGTGTTCCCCTTGTTGTTTACATTTGCACTTGCAGCCCGATGCCGAACTGCGTGCTGCCCGGCTCTGCGCCGTCGTAGTCCTGGTCGATCAGGAAGAGACTCACGCGCGCGTTGAAGTCCTTGATGATGTAGTTGAGGTTGAATTCGGTGGTGGTCTGGTCCACATCGCCGGACAGCAGCTTGTACGTGGTCTCGCCGAACTTGCCGAGAATCTGGAACTTTCCGATGCCCACCTGTTGCGGGAAGAGGTATGCCCCGAGCGCGTAGTAGCCATCGCTCTCGACGCCGGCCCGGTAGCCGCCGAGCAGGTCGTACTTGGCATATTCGGACTCGAACGTGACGACGCCCTGGTTGCCGAGCTTCTTTTCCAGCAGGAAATCCACGGAGTACGCCTTGTCGCTGCCGACTGCCTGCCCGGCTACGCCGATGGCGAGAAGGTCCTTCGCGCCGTAGTACGAGCCGTTCAGGTAGTAGCCGTCCTCCTTGTCCCAGAAGTCGAGCTGCACGCGGCCCGCCCACAGCACGTCGGACGTGCTCGTGTTGGCGCCGGGGACACCGAACGCGCCGAAGGAAACCTTGGTGATGCCGAACTGGCCCCAGTACATGACGCCGTCGTCACGGCCCGTGGTCTCGAACGGGTAACCATCCTGCACGCCGTCGCGATAGATGCCCCAGTGGCTCGTGTAGTAGGGCCCGTAGAGGTTGGCGCGATCGCTCGGCGGCAGGAAGCGGCCCGCCCAGATGTTGAGCTTGTCGGAGAACGAGAACATCGCGACCGCATCGATGATCGTGATGTCCTGGTCGGCGCCGTCGTACTCCGTGTTGAACATGAACTTGATGTTGTCGGTGATCCCGCCGCTCAGGTAGATGCGGGCGCTGTCGAGGTTCGCGTCGCTGGTCTTCTCGTCCGCGCTGTCCCGATCGGTCTGCGCGAAGCTCGCGCGAACGCCCGCACCGACGGAGATGGGCGGCAGTGTCGCCTGCGCGAGCGCCGACAGCGGCGTCGCGAGCAATGCCGCGCAAGCGGCTGCTTTCCAGCACGGCGCAACGTGGATGGGTTTGAGCTCTGATCGCATGGACGACTCCCCGAAATGTTTTGTTCTGTCGCGGCTAACGCTAGTCGACGCGTTCGCGCGACGGTATGGGTCATTTCGCCCAGCGCCGTACGTCGTTTGGCGAAGACCAAAAAACAACAGCGCGATGCGTGCCCGCCGGCGGTGCACCTGCGGCCGGGTCGCACTTCAATCGAGCGCATGGCGCCCCACATCGGCTCGCGCGAACGCGTACGACAGCATTCGCCGCGTCAATCGGGTTGGCACAGTCGTTGCTTCGAAGGCAGTACAAGAGGGGAGCCGCGACCTCGGCGCGCGCGCACACAAGCCAAGAACAATGAAGCCACGACAACGCATCATTCGCGAGCGACGTCAGTACAACCAGTGGGTCGCGAGCCAGACTCTGGAGGACTACGCGCTTCGCTACACGGCGGATCGCGCACGCAAGTCTTCGTTCCGCGTCGGTAACACCGCACTCGGGCCCATTGCGTTCCTCGCGTGCGAGGCCATCGGCGGCGCGATCACCATTTCCTACGGTTTCTCCAATGCCGCGTGGGCCATCGCAGCCTTCTCGCTGCTGATGTTCCTGATCGGCCTGCCGATCGCCTACTACGCGGCAAAATACGGGCTCGACATCGATCTGCTGACGCGCGGCGCAGGGTTCGGCTACATGGGCTCGACGCTCACGTCGCTCATCTACGCGTCATTCACGTTCCTGCTGTTCGCCATCGAGGCAAGCATTCTGTCGATGGCGCTCACGATGCTGTTCGGCATTCCACTCGCCATCGCGCATCTCATCAGCTCGCTGATCGTGATTCCGATAGCGATCTACGGCATCAGCCTCATCAGCCGCGTCCAGCTCCTGACGCAGCCCATCTGGCTCGTGCTCCAGTTCGTGCCGCTGCTCTACATCGCGTGGAAATCCCCGGAAGACGTCGCCGCGTGGACCCGGTACAGCGGCAAGCAGGGCAGCCCGGATGGTTCATTCGACTTCCTGCTCTTCGGCATGGCGGTCTCCGTGCTCCTCTCGCTGCTCCCGCAGATCGGCGAGCAGGTGGACTACCTGCGTTTCCTGCCGAACCGCACGCGCGCGAATCGTGTGGGCTGGTGGACGGCGCTCGTCATCACGGGCCCGGGCTGGATCGCGCTCGGCGGCCTCAAGATCCTGCTGGGCGGGTTTCTGGCCTTCCTCGCGCTGAAGCACGGTGTTTCCGAAGAGCTCGCGCACCAGCCCACCGAGATGTACTTCGTGGCGTTCCAGAAGTGGGTGAGCTCGCCGACCCTCGCACTGGTGCTCGTGGGCATCTTCGTCATCGTCTGCCAGCTCAAGATCAACGTGACGAACGCCTACGCGGGCTCCATCGCGTGGTCCAACTTCTTCGCACGGCTCACGCACAGCCACCCGGGCCGCGTCGTCTGGCTGGTGTTCAACGTGGTGCTGGCGCTGCTCCTCATGGAGATCGGCATCTTCCGGGTGATCGAGAGCATCCTCGTCATCTACGCGAACTTCGCGGCGGGGTGGCTGGGCGCGCTCACCGCCGATCTCGTGATCAACAAGCCACTCGGCCTCAGCCCGCGCTACGTCGAGTTCAAGCGCGCGCACCTGTACGACATCAATCCCGTGGGCGTCGGCGCCCTGCTGCTCTCCGTGATCGCCTCGAGCTGCGCGTTCATGGGCTGGTTCGGCACGGCGGCGCAGATCCTGGCGCCGTTCGTGGCTTTGATCTCCGCTTTCGCCGCGGCGCCGGTCATCGCCTGGGCCACCCGCGGCCGCTATTACCTCGCCCGCACGCCGGAAGAGCTGCCGGGCACCGACCCGGAGATCCGCTGCACCATCTGCGAGAACACGTTCGAGCGCAAGGACGTGGCGATGTGCCCCGCCTACTCCGGGCCCATCTGCTCCCTGTGCTGCACGCTCGAAGCACGCTGCCGCGACGTGTGCAAGGAGAACAGCCGCATCTCGGATCAGCTTCGCCTCTTCCTCGCCCGGGTGCTGCCCACACGCGTTGCCGCGGCCGTCCGCACGCGCGCCGGCCAGTTCACGGGTCTCATGGTGCTGATCAATCTTGCGATCGGCCTTCTGCTGGCGTTCATCTATCACCAGTACAGCAGCATCTCGCCGGCGGAACGGGAAGCCATCCGCAACACGCTCTGGCTCGTCTACCTGAGCCTGCTCGTGCTTTCCGGAATCGCGGTCTGGGGCATCGTGCTGGCGCACGAGAGCCGGCGTGCCGCCGAAGCCGAATCCGCACGGCAGACTTCCATGCTCATGGAGGAAATCGAAGCCCACCAGCGAACCGATGCGGCCCTGCAGAAAGCCAAGGAGACCGCCGAGGCCGCGAACGTGGCGAAGACGCGCTACATCGTCGGCATGAGCCACGAGGTGCGCACGCCGCTCAACTCCATCTTCGGTTACGCGCAGCTCCTGGAGCGCGGCATCGCCGGCCCTTCGGACAACGCGATCCGCGTCATCCGGCGCAGCGCCGAGCACATGACGAGCCTCATCGACGGCCTGCTCGACATCTCCAAGATCGAGAACGGGCTGCTGCGCCTCAATCGCGACACCGTGCAGCTGCCGGAGTTTCTCGATCAGCTCGTGGACATGTTCCGGCCACATGCCGGCACGAAGGGCATCGAGTTCCGCTACACGCGCCCGGAGCATCTGCCCGCCTACGTGCACGCCGACGAGAAGCGGCTGCGCCAGATCCTGATCAACCTGCTGTCGAACGCGATCAAGTACACCGAAGCCGGGTTCGCCAGCCTGACCGTACGCTGCCGCAGCCAGGTGGCGGAGTTCGAGGTCTCCGACTCGGGGGTCGGCATCGCGGCCGATGACCTCGAGCGGATCTTCCTGCCGTTCGAGCGTGGCCGCGCGCCGGGCGTGCGCTCGATTCCGGGCACGGGGCTCGGCCTCACGATCACGAAGCTGCTCACGGAGATCATGGGCGGCGAGATTCTCGTGCAAAGCCAGCCCGGCAAGGGCACCACGTTCACGGTGCGCCTGCTCCTGTCGGAGGCGAAGCCCGACGCCCAGCTCTTCGAGCCGCGCAGGCGCATCTGCGGCTACGCGGGCCGCCGCATCAGCATCCTGCTCGTGGATGACGACGCGTCGCACCTCGACATCGCGGGGCGACTGTTGAGGTCCCTGGGATTCACCGTCTACGTCGCGCCGGACGCAACCACCGGCCTCGACCTCGCCGCGCAGTGCAAGCCGGACATTGCCATGCTCGATCTGTCGATGCCCGGCATCACGGGCTGGCAGATGGCGAACGAGCTGCGCGGGATGCCGGAGCAGCAGCATCTCAAGATCATCTTCGTCTCCGCGAACGCGCATGAGTACGTGGTGCCCGGCGCCGATGGCAGCCGTGTGCACGATGCCTTCGTCATGAAGCCGGTGGATGTGCAGACGCTGCTCGATCGCACGGGCGAGCTGCTCGGGCTCGAGTGGCTGTACGAGCCGGAAAAGCCGGAGGCCGAGCGCGCTTGCGCGGACACACAGCCCGTGCTGCCGGAGCACAGTCGCCACCACCTGGATGATCTCTATCGGCTCGGCCGCATCGGCCACGTGCGCGGTATCCACGCGAAGCTCGAGGAAATGGCCGCGGAGCATCCCTCCAATGAGGCGGTGGCCGCACATCTGCGCACGCTCGTCGCGAATTTCGAGCTCAAGCGCTACATGAACGTTCTCGAGGCAATGAGAAAGAATGGCTAACGAGACTGCACGACGCGACACCATTCTCGTCGTGGACGACACGCCGGAAACGCTCGGCCTGCTCACGGACACTCTCGACCACGCCGGGTTCACGGTGCTGATCGCAACGGATGGCGAGAGCGCGATCGAGCTGCTCGACCAGATCACGCCCGATCTCGTGCTGATGGATGCGGTCATGCCCGGCATGAGCGGCTTCGAGAGCTGCCGGAGGATGAAGCAGGAAAAGCTCATGGCGAGCCTGCCTGTCATCTTCCTCACGGGGCTCAGCGAGTCCACGCACGTCATCGAAGGGCTCGCGTCCGGCGGCGTGGACTACGTGACGAAACCGATCGTCGTCGACGAGCTGCTGGCGCGCATCCGCGTGCACCTGTCGAACGCCCGGGCTGCACAAGGTGCCGGTGCGGCGCTCGATGCATCGGGCCACTTCCTCATCGCCACGGACCGCACTGGCCGCCTGCTCTGGTGCACCCCCAAAGCCAAGCAGCTGCTCGCCGACACGACTCTGCAGGCGGCACTCGCCGAACAGCTCGTGCGGCTGCGGCAGCAGGGCGCATCCTCGCCCGCGCGTGCCCTGCTTCAGGTGGGCACGCGTCGGCTCGAGATCACGGTGGTGAGCTCCATCGGGCCGAACGAATGGCTCTTCCGCCTCACCGAAACCTCGCTCGTGGTGGAAGAGGTGGTGCTGCAACGAGCTCTGTCCATCAGCTCCCGGGAGTCCGAGGTGCTGCTCTGGGTGAGCCGCGGCAAGTCCAATCGCGAGATCGGCGAGATCCTCACCATCAGCCCGCGCACGGTCGACAAGCACGTGGCGCAGATCTTCGCGAAGCTCGGCGTGGCAAACCGTGCTTCGGCGGCCGCGCGGGCCGTGAAGGCGCTGACCGGCTGAGGCGCTGGCCGGGCGGGATATAGACCGGCCGGGGCGCCAGACCTCTGCATTCGCGAACGAAGTTCACGAGCAAGCGGGCGCTCTCTTCGGGAGCACACTGCAGAAGCATGTGAGGCGCGGAGATCTCAGCGACGGCCGCGAAGCGCGCCAGTTGCGCGACTTGGTCTCCGCATGACCGTGGCACCAGACGATAACGAACGCGGACAGACACTTCAGGACTATTCGCGGACTCGAGACGAACGACCCGACCAATGCAATCCCCCGCAGACCGGCTGGATGTGCGGCGGCCATCGAGATCGCTACAGGGCCGGAGAACGATTCGCCAACGAGTACGACGGCTCGCCGTTGGCCAGGCGTCGCTCCGCGACCGCCCGACAATCCGAGTAACGAGAAACCTCCGGAGACATGTAGTCGATGACGGTGATTGCGGCCTTTGAGCCGACCGCCCCGACGAGAGGCTTGAATAGTTTGCCTGTGCCGTCCAATCCAGGAAGGGGCACGAGCCGTGGGGCTATCAACGAGGTTTCTCCGCGTGCCGTGCGTGCACGCCTGGCAGATTCTCCGTAGAGCGATGTGGCGTTGCTTCACGCGGCTTCGAGTTAGCGACGTCCCAGTACTGAGGGCGGCGCCGCTGATGTGCCACCGCAACCACTTCGATCATGTCCAGAAGCACGCGGTAGACGAGGTTGAACGGAAATCTTCGAAATACGAACCGGCGGCAGTCGCCACGGAGTCGCGGCCAAATCCCGGGCGCTTCCTGAACTCGAGCAATAGCGACGTCAAGATCGATCAGGAATAGCTCGGCCGCAGCCGGATTCTGCTCCGCATACCAGGCATACGCAGCCTCCACCTCCTCCATCGCGAGACGGTGAAAAACTACAGGGAGATTAGCCACGCGATGCGCGCAGCCGTACTCTTACAGTTTCCCAAGGGATAGTTTCGGCCGTGCCGGCGTCGAGCTCAGACACGCGGCGGTCGATCTCGCGAAGCCATGCCTCTTCGACGTCCTGGTCGGTCGTCGGATCAAGGCTGTCGATCAGCAGTTTCGCGAGCTCGACGCGGTGCTGCTGCTCAAGCTGGAGCGCGTCCCGGAAGAGTTTTTCGCGTGAAGCCGCCATAGCCGAGGATGCTATCACCATCGCCTTCTCCCTGTACCTGCACGGGGTATCGATAACTGTGAAATCCGGCACTTACAAGACGGACAACCGGCCCGTTGCCGTGGTTGTCCCTTCAATTTCGCACTCCCCGGCAGGGCCCTGCTCCCGAGGATGGGAGCGCTGCCACCAAGGCAGCGCTCCCACACACGACTTCCTCTTTCGCTAACCGCCATCCGAATCCCGCACATCGAGGGCTGCCAGTAGCCGCAGAGGGCCGCCGGAGCGCAGCCGCCGGGTGGCGCCCCTGGGCGCTCCAGCCCATGTCCGTTTTTGACCGTCGATCGACGCCGGCCGTGCTTGTGGCGCCGGCCCCGGAAGCAGAAGCTGCGGGCGATCCCAACGAGGAGCCCGTCATGAAGACCGCATTGATCGTCGTCGATGCCCAGCAGTCCTTCCAGCGCCGCAGCTACTGGCGGGACGACGATGCCGGCCGCTTCATCTGCCGGCTGCAGCACCTGGTCGACCGCTTCGAGGCCCGCGGACTGCCTGTGCTGCAGGTATTTCATGAAGAAGAGCAGGAAGGCCCGTCGGGGCCATTTTCCCGGCACTCCGGCCATGTGAAGACCCTCGAGCCGCTGCGCATTTCGCCGACGGAGGTCTTCCGCAAGACGGTCCATTCATCGCTCTACGGGCGCGCCGCGGACGGCCGCACGCTCGAGACCTGGCTGCGCGAGAACGGTATCGGGCACGTGGTCGTCACCGGCATCCGGACCGAGCAGTGCTGCGAAACCACGACGCGCCATGCTTCGGATGCGGGGTTCCAGGTCACCTGCGCCATGGACGCCACCCTCACCTTCCCGATGGTGGCGAAATCCGGCCGCATCTACTCGCCCGAAGAGATCATGGAGCGTACGGAGCTCGTGCTCGCGGGCCGCTTCGCCAGCGTCGTCAACGCGGAGGCGGTTGCCGTATGAGCGAGGCGCACATGCCGTGACCGAAGTTCTGTTCGCACTCACGCCGAACGTGGTGCTGCTGGATGTGGCAGGCCCCGCCGAAGCGTTCCGCATCGCGAGTCAGGCTGTGCCTGGCCGCTATTCGCTGCGCTTCGTGGCCGCAACCCGTTCGGTCGAGAGTGGTATCGGCCTGCAGCTCGGCGCGCTCGAGACGTTGCCGCGGCGTGTGCCGGACAGCTCCATCGTCGTCATCACAGGCATCGTGGGGAGCACGGTGCCCGCGACATCGCCCGCCATCACGCAGCTGAGCCGATGGATTCGGGATGTGATGAAGAACGAGTCGGTCACGCTCATGTGCGTGTGCGCCGGCAGCGTCGTCGCGGCCCACGCAGGCGTGCTCGCGAACCTGGAGTGCACCACGCACCACTCACACGTCGACGAGCTGAAGCGAGCCGAGCCGAGCGCGCAGGTTCACGCGAACCGCATCTTCGTCGAAGACGGCCGCGTGCTCACGAGCGCGGGGGTCACGGCCGGCGTGGACCTGGCCCTGCACCTCATCGGCAAGCAGCTCGGCCACCGGGTCGCGGCCTCGGTGGCGCGGGAGCTCGTCGTCTACATGCGGCGGTCGGGCGCCGACCCCGCGTTGTCGCCGTGGGTGATGCACCGGAATCACATCCATCCGGTGGTGCACAAGGTCCAGGATGCGGTGAGCCGGAACCCGGCGGCACGCTGGCCGGCGCAACGGCTCGCGGACGTGGCCCACACCAGCGCCCGGAACCTTGCGCGCCTGTTTGCGCAGCACGCGCAGTGCTCACCGCTCGACTATGTGCAGCGCGTGCGCGTTGGGCTTGCGCGTGAGCTGCTGACGCAAAGCGACCTTTCAGTCGAGCGCGTCGCCGAGATGGCGGGCTTCAGCTCCGCGCATCAGCTCCGGCGCGTCTGGCGCCGCTGGGAAGAGGGCTCGCCGGGTCAGCTGTAGCGAACGGGGATGGCCCGCCCGCCGCCCAGTCGAGCAGCTCGATCGTGTGGACCACCGGGATGCCGGTGCCCTGCGAGATCTGCGTGAGGCACCCGATGTTGCCGGTGGCAATGACGTCGGGGCGCGTGGACTCGATGTTCCGCACCTTGCGATCCCGAAGCTGCCCGGACATTTCCGGTTGCAGCATGCTGTAAGTGCCGGCGGACCCGCAGCAGATGTGAGCCTCCGGCACGTCGAGAACGACAAACCCCGCCTTGCGCAGCAGATCCGGGGCGACGCCATGAAGCTTCTGCCCATGCTGAAGGGAGCACGCGGAGTGATACGCCACGCGAAGGCCGCTCACGGGCACGGAGGGCTCAGGGGTCATCGTCGCGAGCTGTGCCACCACTTCGCAAACATCGCGAGCCAGCGCCGAGATGCGCGCGGCCCGGGCCGCATACTCCGGATCGTTGCGGAAGATGAACCCGTAATCCTTCAGCATGGTGCCGCAGCCCGATGCCGTGACGATGATGGCATCGAGGCCCTTCGTCTCGATCTCGCGCATCCACGCGTCGATATCGGCTTTGGCCTGCACCTCTGCGGCGTGCTGCTTCCCCAGGTGATGCACGAGAGCGCCACAGCAACCGGTGCCCGGGGCCACGACCACCTCGACGCCGAATCGGTTGAGCAGCCGCACGGCTGCCTCGTTGATGCCCGGTCGAAGCGCGGGCTGAACACAACCAGGCAGCAGCGCCACGCGGCGCAGAGCGTTCGGAGATCGAGCGATGTCTGAAGCACGTTGTTCGCCCGCAGCCTCCAGGGGTGCACGCGAGGCAGGCTTCGCCGTGCTGGTTGCGGCATCGAGCAGCGCGCGCATGCGCGCAGGCAGCACCGGGCGCAAAGGCCGGGCCGCGCGTGCGGCCCACAACGCGAGCTGAAAGCGGGACGTATGCGGCAATACGAACGCCAGAAACGAACGCAGGATCCGTTCGTTCAACGGGCGCCGGTACGTGCGCTCGATGTGCTGGCGGGCGTGATCGATGAGGTGCATGTAGTGCACGCCTGAAGGACACGTGGTCATGCACGAGAGGCAGGTGAGGCACCGGTCCAGATGCTTCACCGTGGTGGGATCGGCGGGCCGATCTTTCTCCAGCATGTCCTTGGCGAGGTAGATGCGGCCCCGCGGCCCATCCAGCTCATCTCCCGTGAGCAGGTACGTGGGGCACGTCGCCGTGCAGAACCCACAATGTACGCAGGTGCGCAGGATGCGCTCTGTCTCCGCCACCTGCGGGTTCGTCAACTGTGCGGCTATGAAGTGAGTCTGCATATCGGATCAGACGTCTGCGTACATGCGGCCAGGGTTCAGCACGCGCCGTGGATCGAACTGTGCCTTCACGCGCTTTGACAATGCCGCCAGCCCCGCAGCCTGCGGCTGAAACACCTGCGCCGTTTCGCGCACGGACGCCGGAGCGCGCACGAGCGTGGCATGCCCTTGTGTGCCGGTGAGCGCGGCTCGAACGACAGCGGCCCGCGCATCACGAGCCATGGATTCATCGGCCTCCGGCAGCTGGAACCAGATGAGACCCCCGCCCCAATCCAGCAACGCGTGGGCGCCGGGGATCGCCCGCTCGAGGCGCTCCAGCACGCTCGCGCCTTCGGCAGGCGGAACGGAAATGCGCCACACCATGCGTTCAGCCGCCCCTGCAAATGGCGTCACGTCGCGGATGGAGCGCCAGAATGACACCGACTCGTCGCGCTCGAGCACGGTGACGGGACCACTGCCTCCGAGCGCATCGCGCACCCGCGCAAGCCGGAATTCGACGGAAGGGCCGACACCTTCGAATCGATACGCTGTCTGCGATGTGCCATCCGCAACGACGGATGCGGGAACGTGACACGCGCCGGACACCTCTGCTGCGGATTGCAGAACGGTGGTCGTGAGGCGCACGGCTTCCCTGGCGGCGACGCCGTGGATGATGAGCGTGCGCACGTCCTCCGGCGCAGGCAGCACCTTCAACGTGATCTCCGTGAACACGGCCAGCGTGCCATACGACCCTGTCATGAGCTTGGGGATGTCGTATCCGGTGACGTTCTTCACCACCTTGCCGCCCCCCACGAAGGACTCCCCGCGCCCCGAGACGGCGGCGATTCCGAGCACGTGGTCGCGCACCGCGCCCGCCTTCGGGCGGCGCGGGCCCGAGAGGCCGGTCGCCACGACCCCACCGAGCGTGCCTTCCACATCACTCAGCGGCTCGAACGCCAGGTGCTGCCGGTGCTCCGCAAGCGCGGAAGTGATCTCTGCGAGCGGCGTGCCGGCCCACGCGGTGAGCACCAGCTCCGCCGGCTCATAGCTGACGATACCGCTGAGCGCGGACAGGTCCAGCACGTGTGGCACGCTCACCGGCCGCCCGAGCCCACGGCGCGTGCCCGTGCCGATGACTTCGAGCGGCTCGCCCGCAGCGGTTGCCCAGCGGACCGCTTCGATGACTTCCTGTTCCCGGGTGGGAGCGAACGTGGTCACGTTGAACCTGCCCTGGTCGCGGGCGCGGTCGCAAAGGCGCACCTCATGGGGCGGCGGGGGCTCCTGCTAAAAGCGGGGGATGTCGGGGAACGCGAGCTTACCCTGATGCACGTGCATGCGACCGAGCTCCGCGCAGCGATGCAGCACCGGAAAGACCTTGCCGGGGTTCAGCAGGCCGGCGGGGTCGAACGCGCACTTCAGCCGCTGCTGATGCGCAAGGTCGCTTTCCGTGAACTGCTCGCCCATGAGATCCCGCTTCTCCACGCCCACGCCATGCTCGCCGGTCAACACGCCTCCCACCTGCACGCAGAGACGCAGAATGGCGGCGCCGAAGGCCTCGGCGCGCTCGAGCTCCCCGGGCACGTTCGAATCGAACAGGATCAGCGGATGCAGGTTGCCGTCGCCCGCGTGGAACACGTTGGCCACGCGTAACCCGAACTCGCCCTCGAATTCGCGCAGCCGCGCGAGCACACCGGGCAGTGCCCTGCGTGGAATGGTGCCGTCCATGCAGAAGTAATCCGGGCTGATGCGGCCCACGGCCGGGAACGCCGCCTTGCGGCCGGCCCAGAAGGCGAGGCGCTCGGGCTCGCTGCCACTCATGCGACAGCTCACGGCCCCGCGTGACTGCGCCAGCGCGGTCACCTGCCCGCACAGGTGATCGACTTCGGGACCGGGGCCGTCGAGCTCCACGATCAGCAACGCTTCGACGTCGAGCGGATAACCCACGCGAACGAAGGCTTCCGCCGCGTGGATGGCCGGCTTGTCCATCATTTCCATGCCCGCCGGGATGATGCCGGCGCCGATGATCGCCGCCACGGTGTCCCCGGCGGCCTCGTTGGAGGCAAAGCCGATGAGGAGCGCGCGCGCCGTCTCGGGCTTCGGCAGGATGCGCACGATCACCTCCGTGATCACCCCGAGGAGCCCCTCCGACCCGGTGAGGATGCCGAGCAGGTCGTAGCCTTCCGCGTCGAAGTGCTTGCCGCCCACGCGGATCACTTCACCCTCCATCGTGACGAGCTCCACGCCCAGCACATTGTTCGTGGTGAGGCCGTACTTCAGGCAATGCACGCCGCCGGAATTCTCCGCCACGTTGCCCCCGATGGTGCAGGCGATCTGGCTCGAGGGGTCCGGCGCGTAATAGAAACCGCGCGCCTCCACGGCCCGCGAGATCGAAAGATTCGTGACGCCTGGCTGGCACGTGACCGTGCGGTTGTCGTAGTCGATGTCGAGAATGCGGCTCAGCTTCGCGAGCCCGAGCACGACGCCATCCTCGAGCGGCAGCGCGCCGCCCGAAAGGGAAGTGCCCGCGCCGCGCGGCACCACCTTCACGCCGAGCGAGCTGCAGACACGCAGCGCCGCCGCCACTTCCTGCGTCGAGGAAGGCAGCACCACGAGCATGGGCATCTGCCGATACGCGGTAAGCGCGTCCTGGTCGTAGGCGCGGCGCGACGCTTCATCTTCGATGACACCGCCCGGCACGGCCTCGCGAAGGCGCGCGAGCAGCTCGCTCCGGCGAGCGAGGATCGCCGGGTCTGGTGCGGGCATCAGCATGACGGGGCTGTCGCTTCAGCCTGCCCCTTCGGCAGGCGGTGACGAGGATTCGGGCTGGGGCGCGGGGGATGCGCCATCGGGAACGCCCACCCCCGGCGTCGCCACATCGCCCGGGCCGCCGGGCGCAGCATCGCCCGGAGGGTCGCGGGACGTGGTGATGACCGTTCGAAACTCCCGCAGCTTGTTCTTGATGACGGCCGCGTTCTCGTTGCCCATGCGCAGCAGCAGCTTCTGCCCGGCCGAGCGCGCTTCGAGCGACGGGTCCGCATACTCGTAGAAGACGCGGCCTTGCCTCAATTGCACGGGGCCGCGCGTCTCCGGCGTCTGCAGCATGTGATCGATCACCTGCACGAGCCGGTCGTTGAAATACTGGCCGGGGTAGCCGAGATCCTCGTAGGCGTCCTGGAACAGCGGGTAGTAGCGGATGTAGAGGTCACCCAGGCGCTTCGTATCGGTGTTCTGCACGATGCGGATGAGCGGCTTGTATCGCGCATAGTTCTCGTCGGTGAGCGTGATGCTGTCGCCGCTGGTGGCGGTGATGGTAGTGCCGGTCATGGGCTTCACGGGCCGCAGCTGCTCGGACACCTTGTGCCGCGGAAGGTTGTCGACCGTCACCACGATGTTGCGGATCACCTTTTCCGGCACGAGCAGCTGGTCGATGGCCGGCTTGCCGAAGAAGTCCGTGAGCGAGGCGGTGAAATCCGGGTCGCTGTCGGCGAGCTTCGGCAACGGCTTGTCGTTCAGGTCCGTGGGCCCGGGCAGCGGATGATGCTCCGTCTCGGGTGCGGCCGGCGGCGGCACGGCAGGCTGCGCGGAAGGCGCCTCGGCAACCACCTCCGGCTCCCGCTTCAACACCTGGAAGTAATAGTACGCGCCGCCCGCTGCGACCACCGCGACGGCCGCGGCGGAGTACAACAGCGTGCGCTTCCAGAACCAGTCCTCGGAATTCCAGGCGGTGTTCACGATAGCTCCTCCGTCCATGCATTGTAGTTCATCGGAAAAAAGTCGCCTCCGGCCTGCGCGGCGCGCCGCTTTTTCGGACATCGGCTTCGATGCCGGGCGCCCTCGAACGCGCCCGGCCCGTGGCGGCACTGGGCTCAGGCAGCCAAACGTGACTTCGGTTCACACGACGCGCGCCCTTGTCTATAAGCTGCACGTCGGAGGCCAGCGACATGCCGTCAGAGACGCAGTATCAGGAACAGGACACCTCCCGCGCGCAGCCGCCCCTGCACGTGGCCGGCGCGCAACGTGAGCTCGACCGCGAGATCCTGGAGGCGCACCCCGACCCGTACGTGCGGGGAATGCATGATCTCGTGGCGATCGTGCAGCGACTGTCACTGGCCCGCAACCTCGACGCCATCACGACCATCGTCCGGCGCTCCGCGCGCGCGCTGGTGGGGGCCGATGGCGCCACCTTCGTCCTGCGCGATGGCGACCGCTGCTACTACGCGGACGAGGATGCGATCTCCCCGCTCTGGAAGGGCCAGCGTTTCCCGCTGAGCACCTGCATCAGCGGATGGGCCATGCTGAACCGCCAGCCCGTCGCCATCGAAGACATCTACGCCGACTCACGCATTCCCCACGACGCATATCGCCCCACGTTCGTGAAGAGCCTGGTGATGACGCCCATCCGGACGGTGGAGCCCATCGGGGCCATCGGCGTGTACTGGGCGAACCGCCACGCGGCCACGCCGGAGGAGTCGAACCTGCTGCAGGCCCTGGCAGACAGCACTTCGGTGGCCATGGAAGCCGCGGACGTGTTCGCGAATCTCGAAAAGAAGGTGGAAGAGCGCACCGCGGAGCTCGAACGGCTCAACCGCGAGCTCGAGGCGTTCTCCTATTCCGTGGCCCACGACCTGCGCTCGCCGCTCATCACCATCCAGGGCTTCAGCCAGATGCTGCGCGAGACGACGGGCGATTCGCTGGATGACAGCGCGCTCTCGACCCTCGGCCACATCGAAGGCTCCGTCGAGCGCATGCATCGCCTCATCGAGGATCTGCTCGGCCTCGCGAAGATCGTGCGCACGCCGATGACCAAATGCGCCGTGGATCTCTCCGCGCTGGCGCGCGAGATCGCGCAGCGCCTGCAGGCCTCTGCCCCCGCGCGCCGGCACGAGATCCGGATCGCGCCCGATCTGGCCGCCGAAGGCGACCCCGGCCTGCTGCGCATCGTGCTCGAGAACCTGCTTTCGAACGCCTGGAAGTTCACCTCGAAGCGCGAGCTCACGAGCATCGGGTTCGACGCGTACACGAGCCCCGACGGGGAGGTGGTCTATCGCGTCCGCGACAACGGCGCCGGCTTCGACCCGCGCTACGCCTCGAAGCTGTTCGGGCCGTTCCAGCGCTGCCACACGCAGGCGGACTTTCCCGGCACGGGCATCGGGCTCGCGACCGTGCAACGAATCATCCACCGCCACGGCGGCCGGATCTGGGTGGACGCCGCGCCCGGGCAGGGGGCCACTTTCCAGTTCACCCTCCCCACGGATGGCGCTCCCAGCGCGTTGAGACTCTGAAGGCGGCGGCCTCGAGGAAAGGCCCGGGAGCCCGCGGTGCCAGCGCGCCGCGGCGGCAAACGACAGTGGGGCGAATCAGGCGCCCCGCGTCATCGCCCAGTCGAACAGACGGGTAACCAACCCGCCGCCGAGGCTCGCGCCCGTGACGTCCGCAAGCTGATACGGCTTGCCTTCGAGAATCGCGTCCGCGGCACGATGCCCGCTGCGAATGGCGGGGCCGATGCCTTCCGCCATGTCACGCGTGGCAAGCCCTGCCGCGTCACCTGTGATGAACGCATTGTCGATGCGCACCACGTCGACGTTGCCGCGCAGGAAGTAGCTGTAGCCCGTCGGGTCATACTGCGCGCCGCTCGCCAGCGTCCTATCCAGCATGCCGGTGAGATGCGCCCAGTGGTGACGGATGTCCTTGCCACTGCGCTTGAGGCGTTCCGCCATGCCGCCGACGCCCACGTTCAGCCAGCCGTTCTGCTTGGGGACATACCAGGAATACCCGGGCAGCCCCTTGTCGAAGAACCAGAGATGGCAGTCCCCGTCCTTCCAGTCGTACGGGATCTCGTGTTCGAGCGTCACGGTCTGCAGCTCGGCCGCCCGCGGATTCGCCTCGCGAAACAGTGTTCGATACACGGGGCAGCGCGTGCCGCCGGCACCGATCAGATAGCGGCAGCGATACGCGTCATCCAGCACGTACCACCCGTCTTCGCGCCGGATGTTGCGCACGGTGTGCTGGACGACCGGGGCGCCGGACCTTTCGAGCAGCCACGCGTCGAATTCGAATCGGCGGATGGAGTGCTGCACGCACGGCACCTTCACATACAGCGCCTTCACATGGATGTGCAGGCGATCGAAGGTGAGAAAGCGGTGCGGGTAGTCTTTGATGTCCATCTCGAGATCACGCACGACCTCGGGCGTGATCCACCCGGCGCACAGCTTCAGGCGCGGGAACTGTTCCTTGTCGAGCACGAGAACATCCGCGCCGGCCCGTTTCAGGCGGCGCGCGGCCGACGAGCCCGCGGGCCCTCCGCCCACGATCAGGACGTCAACGGTCTGCACGGTCGCCCTCGATCAGGTGTAGAGGTGCGCGCGCGTCATCGGCACGCTGTTGTTGTGGCGAGGCGCGAACACGACCTGGAAGAGTTGCAGCGTGCCGGTGGTGAAGCCCGCGATGGAGCCCGCCAGATACAGCCGCCACATGCGCTCGAACCGCGCGTCGAACATGGCACGCACCCGCTCGGCGCTGGCATCGAACAGCTCCAGCCACTGCGTGAGCGTGCGCGCGTAGTGCAGGCGCAGGTTCTCGACGTCGAGCACGGAGAAATCCCATGGCTCGAAGATCTGCATGAACTCGGCCAGCGACGGAGGATAGGCGCCGGGGAAGATGCGCTTCGTGATCCAGGGATGCAGCGGCGCCGGCCGATTGCGGCCGATGGAATGGATGAGCCCGCGTCCATTGTTGCCCAGCGCCCGATGCGCCACACCCCCGAGCGCGGGATAGTTCTCCACCCCCACGTGCTCGAGCATGCCCACGGACACGAACGCGTCATACCGGCCGGTGATGTTGCGGTAGTCGTCCTCGACGAACTCGATCTGCGAGGCCAGGCCTTCGCGCAGCGCGCGCTCGCGGGCAAACACCACCTGCTCATGCGAAATGTTGAACGCGCGCACCTTCACGCCGTAGTGGCGCGCCATGTGCAGCGAGAGCCCGCCCCAGCCGAAGCCCGCTTCCACCACGGTTTCGCCCGGACGCAATTGCAGCTTGCGGCACACGTGATCGAACTTCGCGTACTGCGCCTCATCCAGCGTGGCGTCGGGCGTCGGGTAGTACGCGCACGTGTAGGCCATGGTCTCGCCGAGCCACAGCGAATAGAACGGATTGCCGATGTCGTAATGATGGTGGATGTTCTCGCGCGAGCCGGAAAGCGTGTTCCGCGGCGAGCGCGCCCCGCGAAGGAACGAGACCAGCGTGCGCACGGCCTTGGGCTGCGCGGGCGCGGCGCGGTACATCGTCTCGATGAACTGCACGAGGTCACCCTCGATGACGATGCGGCCCTCGCTGTAGGCGTCACCGAAGCGAATGTGCGGATCTTTCACGAGCCCGAGAAGGGTGGAGCGATCGAGGATCCGTATACGGGCAACGATGGCCTCGGCGGTCGTCGAGATGCGCTCGCCCGTCCAGAGCACGAATTCCACGGCCGGATCACCTATGAGACCCAGCAGGCGGCGCAGAAGCTTGCCCTCCACGGACAGGCCGACGTTCGCCGGCGGCGGAGGAACTGGGGAGAGTGACTGCTGACCGGCCTGACCTGCGGACGAGGCAACCTCTTTCTCCAAAGCACTCATCGGATATCCCCTGGACTGGCTGTCCATTTTTGCGTTTGCTTCAGGATGCTACGGTGAGCCGGGGGTTGCGCACAACAGAGGGGCAACTCGTCGGACACGTGCATACCGCGCCGGCGGGCGGCGCTCAGGCCAACGCCAAGTGCTTCAGCCGCCAGCGATTTCCGCGCGGGCGAGACGGGCGCCTTCCACCATGGCGCGAAGTTTCCCGAAGGCAACCTCGCGCGGCAGGTACTTCATGCCACAGTCCGGGGCCAGGATGATGTCCTCGGCCGGGACGTGGCCCAGAGCACGGCGTACCCGTGCCGCCACCGCCTGGGGAGTTTCCACCTTCGGATCGGAAAGGTCGATCACACCGAGCATGATCTTCTTCCCTGCCAAAGGAGCGAGGGTGGAGCAGTCGAGGTTCGACTGGGCGGTTTCCACGGAGACCTGGTTGCAGGAGCAGTCCGCGAGCTCCGGCAGGAAGGAATAGCCGGAGGGGCGGGCGTGAATGATGGCCGCATAGCCGAAGCAGATGTGTACGGCCGTGGTTCCCTTGATGCCCTCGAGCGCACGATTCAGCGCGGCAAGGCCGAAGGCGCGGGCTTCTTCGGGGCGGGCCTGCATGTACGGCTCATCGATCTGCACGATATCCGCACCGGCGGCGAAGAGATCGCGGATTTCTTCGTTCACCGCGGCAGCGTAATCGAGCGATGCGGCCTGGCGGCTGCCACCGTAGTGATCGATCTGCGCCTGCTGGGCCATGGTGAAGGGGCCCGGCACGGTGATCTTGATCTGCTTGCTGGTGTGCCGCTTCAGGAACTCGACATCGCGCACCTGCACCGCGTGCTTGCGGCGGATCTTGCCCACCACGCGCGGCACCGGGTTCGGGTGCCCGCTGCGATCGAGCGCGGTGCCGGGGTTGTCGATGTCCACGCCTTCGAGGGCGGTGGCGAAGCGGTTGGAATAGCTTTCGCGCCGCATCTCACCGTCGGTGATGATGTCGATGCCCGCCTCTTCCTGCGCGCGGATCGCCATGAGCGTCGCATCGTCCTGCGCCTCTTCCAGGAATTCCGGCGGGATGCGCCAGAGCTCCCTCGCCCGCACGCGCGGCGGAAAGCGCCCCGCGAGCTTCGCGCGATCGATGAGCCATTCGGGCTGGGGATAACTGCCGACGAGCGTGGTGGGGAAGAGCATTGGCGGAGTCTTGCGCACGAGATCGGGGCTCACAAGTCCTCGGGCCCCGCAAACGCCGCCGCGAGGCGGGCAGTCGTGCAGGTGAGGCCTTCGGCGGGTGGTGTGCGCAATATTCCCGGGGCGACCGGCTGCTGAAGGCCGGAAGCCCCGGGCTGCAGAGAGCGGGACGAAGTCGAGGGGCCCCGTCCCGCCCTCTTCAGAGGGTCACGAGGGCTTGTGGGCGTGGGCGTTCCCGTGATCGGCCGCCCACTTCTCCACCGCCTCCATCGTGTTGGCCACGTGCCTGTCGGGGTTGAGGTCGGTGTGCGAGTAGATGATCTCGCCCGTCGGTGCGATGACGTACGAGGTGCGGTTGGCCAATTCCGGCTTGCGTTCCAGCACCGCATCGTAGGCCTTCATGATCTTCTGGTCCGCGTCGGACGCGACGGCGAACTTGTTGCGGCACTCGCTCACGGAGAACTTGTTCAGCGTCTCGATGTTGTCGTAGGAGACGCCGATGACCGTGGCGCCGAGCGACTTGAACTTGTCGGTCGCCTCGGCGAAATCGTGAGCCTCCTTCGTGCAGCCGGGCGTGAAGGCGGCCGGGTAGAAGTACAGCACCACCGGCCCCTTCTTCAGCGCGTCCGCGAGCGCGAACGTGAAGGGTTTGCCGGCAAGGGATGCTTGCGTGGTGAAATCCGGTGCCTTCGTGCCGTTCGGCAGAGCCGCGAAAGCGGATGCGGAGGCGAACACGCCGGCGAGTGCGAGGATGAGAGAACGGGTCATGGCTGCGGGTCCCTGTGAGGAGTGGAGGATCTTGCGCACACAGACCGGCGGTGCCGGGCCGACATTACGGGCCCCCGCGCTCACGGTCACGCGGGGCCGGCGACCCGGCCCAGCGGCCGGCAACGCGCACCGGGACGTGGTTGAAACCGGCCCCCGGGGCCTCAGCTAGGGGTTGGCTGCGCCAACATGCTGTCCACCACGCTCGAAATCTTCCGCTCCACGCGCGCAGCCGACTGCGAGGAACGCGCGTTCGTGCTCACGGCCGTGGGCGTGGCGAGCTTCATCGACTTCGATGGCCTGCAATACGTCCTGCGAGTGGAGGAATCCAACTACTCCGCTGCCCGTGCGCACCTGGAGCGCTACGCCATCGAGAGCCGGCCTGCGCCGCCGCCGCCCCCGCCGCCACAGCTGCATCCGTACGCGTGGACGGGCTGTGCCATCTATATCCTCGTGCTCGTAGGCATCGGCTATGCCGTGGCCGGAGGCGCGCTGCGGCTCGATGCCTTCGACCTCGGCTCGGCCGACGCGGCGCGGATCCAGGCCGGCGAATGGTGGCGCGCGTGGACGGCGCTGACGCTCCACGTGGACGCGTCGCATCTGGCCACCAACCTGGGCGCCGGCGCGTGGTTCGGGTACCTGGCCGGGCGCCACATCGGTCCCGGCAAGATGTGGTTGCTCGCGGTGCTCGGCGCCGGGCTCGCCAATCTCGCCGAAGGGCTGATCGGGCCCGCTTCGCATCGAGCCGTGGGCGCCTCGACGGCCGTGTTCACGGTGCTCGGCCTGTTCGCTGCCTACTCGTGGCGCGAGCGCTTCCATCTGCCGCAGCGCTGGGCCATGCGATGGGGGCCGCTCATCGCCGGTGTGCTGCTGTTGGGGTGGACAGGCTCCGAAGGCGAACGCACGGATGTCGTGGCGCACGTGAGCGGCTTCGTCACAGGCGCCATCATGGGCGCCGTCGTTGCGCTGCCCGGCCCAAGGCGCGCCATCATGCGCATACCCCAATGGGTCGCCGGTGCGCTTGCGGTCGGCATCATCGTCCTTGCCTGGGCATTCGCACTGACGCAGCCCGTGTAGAAGGCGGCAACACGACCGGAGGGACGCAGCATGGGCAACATTCACCGCGCCGCGGCTGACGGCTTCGCGCTCGGGGCGGCAACGTACGCGCGCGGCCGGCCGGATTACCCGCCCGCCGCACACACCTGGCTGCGTGATGAGCTCGGTCTGCGTGCGGGCTCGCTCGCTCTCGATCTCGGCGCGGGCACCGGCAAGTTCACCACTCTCCTGCTCGCGACGGGCGCGCGAGTGATCGCCCTGGAGCCGGTCGAAGCAATGCGAGCGCAGCTTGCCCAACGCGCGCCGGCAGCCGAACCCCTCGCCGGGGATGCGGAACACATCCCGCTGCCGGACGGGTCAGTGGACGCGGCGGTCGGCGCGCAGTCGTTCCACTGGTTTGCGACGCCGACGGCGATTGCCGAGATCCGCCGCGTGTTGAAGCCTGGCGGCAGGCTCGGGTTGATCTGGAACGTGCGGGACTCGTCGATGGAGTGGGTGGCACGGCTCACACGCATCATTGCGCCTCACGAAGGCGACGCGCCGCGCTTCGAGAGCGGCGCGTGGCGCGGGCTCTTTCCCGCGCCGGGCTTCGGGCCGCTGCATGAGCAGCGCTGCACGCACGGCCATACCGGGCCACCGGAACGCGTCATCGTCGATCGCGTGCTTTCGATCAGCTTCATTGCGGCGCTCGACCCCGCGCAGAAGGATGCGGTCGCCCGCGAAGTGCGGAAGCTGATCGCGACGACCCCTGCCCTTGCGGGGCGCTCCGAGGTAACGTTCCCGTACGTCACCTCGATGTTCCGGTGCACGAAGATCAGTTGACGGGATCGTCCGGCGCGGCGGCGTAGCCGACCAGCTCCACATACGCCCTGCCACCGACCGGGCGCGCCGCGCGGGTGCCTTCGATGGTCGCGGCCCCTTCCCAGTAGCGCGTGCTCAGATCGAGCTCCTGATCCTGCATGCGCGGGCGGACATCCACATCCAATGCGAGCGAGGGCACGTGCAGCTGCCAGCGCGCCGGATAGCGGCCGCCCCTCGGGCTCGTCCAGAAATCCTTCACCTCGATCTGCACGTCGTCGCTGCTCAGCGCCTTCGTCACCCCATCCGGCGAGACCCAGGTGCCGGCGCTGTGGGCATCGCGCTCACCGTTGCGCTTGCGCAAAGCGTAGAACATGAGCGCGCTGCCATCATCGAGCTGCAGCGCGAACCAGTCCCAGCCCTGCTGATCGCCGCCGAGTGAGCCACTGCCCCACTCGCGATCCAGCCACGAAAAGCCATTCACGTCGAACGTTCTGCCATCGCGGACGATGCGTCCGTGCGTGCTCATGCGTGGCATCGAGTAGTAGTAGCTCGCCGCACCGGGCTCTGCCGACTTGCGGCTGAAGCCTGCGTCGCCGTTCAGCACGGGCGTCGAGTCGGACCGCAGCTCCAGGTCGAACTCGTAGCCAGCGTCGCGCGCGTGCAGGCGCCACGAGCGCGCTTTGCCGGACGACGCTGCGAGCCCCGAAGCAGGCTCCTGGCCTGACGCTTCACCGAGCGACCAGTCTTCGAGCCAGACGCGAAACGGCTCAGCCTCCGCACCGGACAAGGCCAGCGCATCGCGTGAAAACCGCTCGGCTGCGTGGAACCTGCCGCGATCGAGATCCGTGACTGCGAAGTGGGCCATGTAGATCTGGCGCGCGCGCCACGCGGATTGCGGAACCACGGCCGGCGAAGCGGCCAGCGGCTTCAGCGCGAAGCGGAAGAACGTGAGCTCGAACCCGAACTGCTCGCCATTCGCGGCATCCAGGTGGCCGGTGACGTACCACCACTCGTGCCGATACTCCGGATGCGGACCGTGATCGCGCGGAAATTCGAAGCGCCTGGGCTCCGTGACGAGCGCAAAGCCCTCGGGCATGGACTCCGGTCGCAACGCCTCGAGGCGCGAAACTCTCGGCTCCGTGACGCTGCCGCTGGCCTCCGCGTGGACGGCCGCGGAGGCTTCAGGCGCTGTGTTGCCACCTTCCTCGGAGGCAGACGGAGCGCCGCGCCCGCAGCCGGTGACGACGCATACGGAGAGCAACATCGCGAGCCAGCGCATCATTCTTCCCGTATGTCGCTTGCCAACGGCGCCCGGGCCGTGCGCCACGCCGGGTACAGGCCCGCCACGAGCGCGGCCACCATCGCCACGGCGAACGCGTTCGCGAACTGCTCGATCGAGAAATGGAAATCGATCTGCCACCCGAACGCGCGCCGGTTGATCACGGTGATCAGCAGCACCGCCGTCAGCACACCGGCCGGAATCGCAGCCAGATACGCGACGAACCCCATGAACCCCGTCTGTGCTTCGATGACCGCGCCCGCTCCGCGCGGCGTGAGCCCAAGCGCGCGCACGATTGCGAGCTCACGGGAACGCTCCAGCTCCCACGCCAGCAACGCACTCACGAGCCCGATCGCCGCCACGCCGGCTGTCAGCCAGTACAGCACACGCGTGATCACGAACGTGCGCTCGAAGATGCGCATCGAAAGCTCACGCACCTCGGCGTTCGACGTGATTGCGAGCGACTGCCTCCCCGGCGTTCGCGCGCGGATCGACGATTCGACGCCCGCCACGTCGACACCGGGACGCAGATAGAGGCCGAGCGCTGTGACAGCATCGTCCTGCCAGAGCTGCTCGTAGACGCTCCGGCTCATCAGCACGTTGCCGCGATCGTTGCCGTACTCGCGATACACACCGGTGATGGGGAACTCGCGCGGACCGGTGGCCGTGTTCAGCGTCAGCGTGCCCTCGGCATCGAGCTGCAGGTGCCATGCAAGCGGCTCGGAGATGACGATGGCACCGCGCTCGAACGCAGGCCATACGCGCGCGGCGTCACCCGCCGTGAGCTGGATGGCGGAATGGGCCTCGGGGGCGAGACGAAGCGCATCCACAGGCACCGGGCCCCGTGGCGAATCCACGATGACGCGGCGACTCTCGGAGTGATGCGCGATGCCCGGCGTTGCAAGGATTGCCGCCAGCACCTCGGGGTCGAGCCGCCGCTCGGGCCTGCCAAAACCGGGCCCCGGCGCGGTCACGTACAGATCCGCGCGAATGGTGCGGGTGAGATACGTGCGAAGGCTCTCTCGAAAACTCTCCACCATGATCGAGACGCCGATCATCGACGCTATGGCTAGACCCAGCGCGGCGACCGCAACGCCGGTGCGGCTGAGTGACGCAGCCACATCGCCGAGCGCGAGTCGCGCCACCGGGCTGAACCGCCCCGCGATGCGGGACGCGACGCGAGCCAGCGCCCGCAGCAACGCGGGCGTTATCGCCGCCACCGTGAGCAGCAGCAGGAACAAAGCAACGAACCCCGCGAACAGGCTGCGGCTCGAAGCCCAGACGATGGCACCGGCGCTCGCGGCAAGCACCGCGCTCACGACGAGCAGCCAACGCGAGGCGTGAACGACCCGCTGTTCGATGACGGACCTGCGCAACCCGAGGTGTGGCGCGCTGTTGGCAACTTCCAGCGCAGGCACCGCGGCGGCGAACAGCGCAGCCCCCAGGCCCGCGCCGACGGCTTTGAGAATCGCGAGCGGCGGGACGATCACTTCGTTCACCGCCACGACGAAATACAGGTCGTTGATGGTGCGCGAGACCAGCGAGACGAGCTCGCGGCCGATGAACGTTCCGAGCAGCAGGCCGAGGCCTGCCCCCAGCACGCCAAGCGCAAGCGCTTCCGCGAGGATCATCACGAGCACGCGGGACCGTGTCGCGCCGAGCGCGCGCAGCACCCCGATCACGCGCCGTCGCTGAACCACCGCAAAGCTGATTGCACTGAAGATGAGGAACACGCCGACGAGCAGCGCCAGCAGGCTCATCGCCTGCAGGTTCGTCGTGAACGCTGCGGTCATGTCCAGACTCTGCTTCGTGCGCCGCTGCGCGGGTTGCAGCGTGACGCCGGCAGGCAGGCTCGCCTCCAGGACGCGAAGTGCCTTTTCCCCTTCCGCACCTGCCGGCACCCGCGCATCGATGCGCGAGAGGCGCCCGGGCAGGGTGAGCCACTCCTGTGCCTGCGCGATGTCCGTGAGGATGAGCGTTTCGTACCCCGACGTGGTGCCGCCGAGCTCGCCGATGAGGTGCGCCTCATGCGTCGCGCCGGCCACGCGGACCGGGAAAACACCCTCGATGGCGAGCCCGAGCCCGGATGCCGTGCTTGCCGCCATTACCGCCGCACCCGGCTCCGTGAACCAGCGCGTGATGGATGAGACGCGGTCCTCTCCGCCCGCGCCCGCGGCAGGCTGGCGGATGCCCGCCTCCCCGTCGCTGCCGGCAGAATCGGCACCGCGACGCCTGGGACCCTCGTCCATGCGACCTTGGGCCACGCGCAGCCCCGAACCTTCCCCGCGCACGGCGCCATCCGCGAGCGGGTCGATGCCCACGAGCTGCATCGTGCGACGCTCGACGTCCACGTAGCCTTCGATGACCGGGGACAGCGCGATGGGCGTTCCCGATTTCTTGAGCGCGACGTAGACCTGCTCGTCGAGGCCCGTGGGCCCACCACGGATCTCGTGCGTCGCCGCGCCGTTCACCGCTTCCATCGACAGCTCGAAGGCTCGCCCCGAGCTCGCGGTTGCGATGTCCACGGCCACGATGGTGGCCACACCGAGCGCCAGGCCCAGCAATGCCAGAGCGAGCTGCGCCGGATGATGCAGCAGATGGCGTGCGCTGGCGGCCCACAGCGTTCGCATTACATCGGCACCGTCTCAGTCAGCCGGCCATCACGCATTTCGAGCACGCGGTCGGCGCCGGCCGCGAGCGTGCGATCGTGCGTGACGAGAAGCAGCGAGGCACCGCGATTGCGCACGAGCGACATCACTAGCGGAAAGACCTGCGTGGCCGTCTCCTCGTCGAGATTCCCGGTGGGTTCATCGGCAAGCAGCAGGCGCGGCTCGTGCACGAGCGCACGCGCGATTGCCACGCGTTGCTGCTCCCCGCCCGAGAATGCATCCACGGCGCTGTGCAGGCGATCGCCGAGACCGACTTCGGCGAGCATGGCGGCGCTTCGGCGTCGTGCCTCAGCGCCCCGGATGCCGTTCAGCTCCAGCACGAGCCGGACGTTCTCCTCCGCATCGAGCGTCGGAACGAGATTGAAGAACTGGTAGATGAACCCGATGTGCCGGCGGCGGAAGCGGGTACGCTCCGGCTCGCGCAGGCTCGAGACCTCCCGGCCTTCCATCTCCACGGTGCCGGAATCCGCGCGATCGATGCCGCTGATGACGTTGAGCAGCGTGGACTTGCCGGAGCCGCTGCGGCCGATCACCGCAACCGCTTCGCCTGTTTCGACCCGCGCGCTGACATCATCCAGCACCCGGTGCTCGCGGGCGCCCTCGCGAAAGCTGCGAGTCAGGTTCCGGAGGATGAGCACTCGGCACCGACCTCAGGACGCATGGCGTGCAGAGCCCGCGATCAGGCGTTCTCGCCCGGCGTGAAGCGCATGGGCTTCGTGACACCCATGCGCGTGAGCTCGCGGCGCAGGCTCTCGGCAAGCTCTTCCAGGGCCTTGCGATCGAAGGGCGGAGCCTTGCTCCAGTCGTACGCCCAGGGGTGTGCGGTGCGCATTTCTTCCGGCTCCTCGAGGTAACGGGGTATCACGTGCGCGTGCAGCGCCGGCTCCACGTTGCCGAGAATGGCGTAGTTGATGCGCAGGGCGCCAGTCACTTTCAGCAATGCATCGCCCACGCGCGTCATGTCCATGAGGAACTGGGTTCGTTCCTTGGCGCCGAGCGCATTCAGCGAAGGCACCACGGGGTCCGGCAGCAGGAGCACATAGCCCCGCACGAACTGCTGCTGGCCGAACAGCACCCAGCCGGAGTACAGGCGCGTGATGACGCGGGCTTCACGGCCTTCGCGCGCGGCAGCCACGTGCTCGTGAATGACGGTTTCCGGCTCGATCTTGCTGTCGCTTTTCATGGCGTATCCGGGGAGCGGAAGATGAAATAGACGGCACCCACCATGCACAGGGCAGCCCACAGGTAATCGAGCTTCACCGGCTTTTGCATGTACAGCGCCGCGAAAGGCACGAAGACCGTGAGCGTGATGACTTCCTGGATCATCTTCAACTGCGCTAGCGAGAGCTCCGTGTAGCCGATGCGGTTCGCCGGCACCTGCAGGAGATACTCGAACAACGCGATGCCCCAGCTGACGAAGGCCGCGATGTACCACGGCTTCGTGTTCAGGTTCTTCAGGTGCCCGTACCACGCGAACGTCATGAACACGTTCGAGCCGGTGAGCAGCAGCACCGTGGGAATGATTGCGGGCACGCTCAAGTCGTCACCTGCAGCGCGCGAAATGCCGCCACCGTGGAGTGGAACCCTGTGTGCTCGATCGCCTGCCAGCCTCGTGAACGGGCGGCGGCGACGTTCTCTTCCCGGTCGTCGACGAACACCGTCGAGCGCGGGTCGAGCCCGAACCGGCGCTCGGCCTCGGCGTAGATGGCCGGTTCCGGCTTCACGAAGCCCGAGACGAAAGACGGCAGCGCCCCGTGGCCGATGCGGTGGATGCCGTACTCGCGCGCGAGGTGCGCCCAGTGCAGGTCGCCCACGTTCGAGAGCAGGTAGACGCGATAGCGATCGCTCAGGCGATGCGCGAGATCCACCATCGCGGGCTGCAGCTCGAACATGTCCAGCCAGCGCGCGTGAGCCAGCTCCAGGGCCATCGGCTTGCGGCCCAGCGCCGCGAGCTGCTCGAGCAATCCGCGGCCATCGAGACGGCCAGTCTCGTGGTCGGAGAGGCGTACCCGCGCGATGAGCGACTGCAGATCCCGCGCGTCGCAATCGTGCTCGGCGAGGCAATCGAGAATGGGGCGCGGGTTGAGGTGGACGAAGACCCAGCCGATGTCGAAGACGATTGAACGGATCAACGCGCGGATCCTGAGGCGACACCGTGCCGCCTGCGCGCGCGCACCTTAGCACACGGCCTGCTGGCTCGAATGAGGCACAGCGCTCACCGGCGCCCGCGCTCGTGCTGTCGCACCACCAGCGTGCGGCCCTCAGCCTTCCCAGTAGCGCACGTGGGCCGTGTCGACGTGAACGAAGTCCGATTTCGGGTAATACCCGACACCGCCCCGCTCGAGGCTCACGGCCAGATCACGCAGGCGCGTCGTCGGCACGCCTTTCAGGCGGACATCGATGGCCTTCCCCTCGATGTGCTGGCTGTTGCGCGCCTGGCCCCCGCCGTTGGTGCGCAGCTTCTCGTTGGTCTCGGCCGCGCGGAACGCGGAAATGATGTCGTAGCAGGGGTCCGCGCCCGCGGCTGCGGCCAGGTCGACGAGCAGCACGAACAGCTGCGGGTCCATCGTGGTCTGCTGGCCGCTGCGGTGATCGCCCATGATCTGGTTCAGCTGCTCCACGGCGGCCGGAATGAATCCGGTGGCATCGCGGAAAGTGACCCGCAGCGTTTCGTTCGTGTGTGTGTTGTAGAGCTCGAGCCAGTTCGCGGGCGTTGAGGTGGCGGCGGATGATGCAGCCGCGGGCACCGTCGACACGAGAAGGGACGCGGCGCCTGCGAACACCACGCTCCGCAGCAGCGCGCGAATGCGCGCCGTGAGCCGACCGGCCTGCAGCTCGCGAGATCTGGATGCTGGGCGGCTCGGTGGCATCACGACTCCGCGGCTAGAGAGGAAAGGCGCTGACGGAGCCCATGTCGCCGGACTTCGAATTCACGGCGACCACGGTCGCCTTCGGGAAGAAATTGAACTCCGACGCGCTCGCCCAGGTATACGCGCCCATGGCGCGGCCCACGATGAGATCGCCCGCCGTGAGCTCGGGCAGCATCAGGTTCTCGGCGATGACATCGATGCTGTCGCACGTGGGGCCCGCGAGCACGGAAGGCAGTCTTTCCGGCGAATCCTTGAGGGGCTCCACCGGGTAGCGCGCATGATCGTAAAGCTGTCCGCTGTACGAGCCATAGAGCCCATCGTCCAGGTAGTACCACCAGTGCCCCTCGCGCTGCGCACGGCCCATGACGGAAGCCACGCCGATGGCCGCAGGACCAGCAATAAACCGGCCTGGCTCTGCGATGACGCGCACACGCCTGGGGAGCTTGCCGAGCGCGGAGCGGATGGGCGCGCAGAAACGCCCGATATCCGGCACGGTCTTCATGTAGTCGATCGGGAACCCGCCGCCGATATCGAGCGTGTCGCACACGCCGAGCTTTTCCTTGCGGGCGGCCGCCAACAGCTTGGCGCAGGCTTCGATGGCTTCGACGTGCTTGCCGGCATCCGCCGCCTGCGAGCCGACGTGGAACGAGAGGCCGCGCACCTCGATGCCCAGCTCCGCGGCGAGGCGTGCGAGCGCGACCGCGTTCTCCGGATCGCAACCGAACTTGCGGGACAGATCGCACACCGCGCCCGGGCTCCGGAACGACACCCGCAGCAGCAGCTCCGCACGCCCTGCGTACGGCTCGAACTTGCGGACTTCATCCGGGTTGTCGGCAACGAAGATACGCACGCCATACTCGAGCGCGTTGCGGATATCCTGATCGCGCTTGATCGGATGCGTGTGGATGCAACGCGCGGCATCGATTCCGAGCCGCTGCACGAGCTGCACCTCGCCTGTCGTCGCCAGATCCAGGAACGCGCCTTCATCGCTCACCGTCTGCACGACAGCGGCGTGCGGCAGCGGCTTCAGCGCGTAATGCAGATCCACGCCCGGCAGCGCCTTGCGCAGCTTGCGAAGCTGCACGCGCACCCGCTCGCAATCCACGATGAGCAACGGTGAACCGAACTCCTTCACCAGCCGCCGGATCTCCGTCGGCTGAAACGGATCGATGAAGCGTGTGCGACGAAGCTTGCGCGCCATGGCTCGAGATTTCCTGGGCCCAGAAAGACAATGGGCCAGGCCCCGGAAGGCCTGACCCGCCGCCATTCTGCCCATCCGGGCAGGCGAGTGAAAGACCGTGCGGGCCCTCCGCGAAAACCTGCTCGAAGCGCGGTGCACCGGCGGGGTGGATCGGGGCCCAGACCGGGCGTGCAGGCCGCGCGCCGGGGATTTCCACGCTGGCAGGCTCCTCGCGGAGCCATCCGGGCGCCACGCGGGAGACGCCCCCCGCATTCCTGTCACAGCCCCTTCTGATAGATTCGAAGGCGTGACCCCCAGGACAGAACCACTGACGCAGGATCCCCGCCGCGAGCTGGAGATGCTTTTGTCCTCCCAGTTCGCGCTGATCATCATCGAGTCCCGCGAAGAAAAGCGCGTGCTGCGGCTGGTGCGGGAAGCAAGTGTGCGGGCCGGCCGCGGCCGCAACTGGTGCACGTTCCAGTGGACGGTGACTGAAGGCCTGCGCCGCACGGACGTCGATCTGGGCGCCGCGCAACGCACGCTCGCAGACCCCTCCGCGCTGCTGAAACACCTGAAGGCCACCACCGCCCCCGGCATCTACGTGCTGCTGGATTTCCATCCCTACCTCAACGACCCGCTGAACGTCCGCATGCTGAAGGACATTGCGCAGGGTTATGGCAAGGTTGCGCGCACCCTCGTGCTGATGAGTCACGAGATCACCGTTCCACAGGAGCTCGATCATCTCAGCGCGCACCTGACGCTCGGCATGCCCTCGCGCAACGAGCGCCTGATGGTGATCACCCGGATCGCGCAGGACTGGGCCGCGGTCCACGGCCGCACGCCCCGCGTGGACCCGGAAGCACTCGAGCAGCTCGCCGATACCCTTTCCGGTCTCGAAGCTCCGGACACCGAACGCCTCGCACGCCAGGCGATCTTCGACGACGGCGCGCTCACACTGGCGGACATGCCCGCCGTGATGGCCGCCAAGTACCAGTTGCTGAATCGTGGCGGCACGCTCTCCTACGAGCCCGATACCGCGAAGTTCGCAGACATCGGCGGCCTCGCCCGCCTGCGCCAGTGGCTCATCAGCCGCAAGGCCGCCTTCGACGGCAGCGCCCCGAAGCTCGATCCCCCCAAAGGCGCGATGCTCCTCGGCGTGCAGGGGTGCGGCAAAAGCCTCGCCGCGCGCGCTGCCGCCGGCATCTTCGGCGTGCCGTTGCTGCGCCTGGACTTCGGCAGCCTCTACAGCAAGTGGCACGGCGAATCCGAAAAGAATCTCCGCGAGTCACTCCGGGCCGCGGAAGCCCTCGCGCCGTGTGTGCTGTGGGTGGACGAAATGGAAAAGGCACTCGCGGCAGGCGACGGGGACAGCGGCGTTTCCCGCCGCGTCCTCGGCACGTTTCTCACGTGGCTCGCTGAACAGCGCGCGCGCATTTTCGTCGTCGCCACGGCGAACGACATTACTGCTCTACCGCCGGAGCTCGTGCGCAAGGGCCGCTTCGACGAGATCTTCTTCGTGGATCTGCCTGGCCCCGACGCGCGGGCATCGATTCTCTCGATCCATGCGCGCAAGCGACATGTGACGCTCACGGAGCAGGAAGCCGCCGCGCTGGCCCGGCGAAGTGAAGGCTATTCCGGGGCCGAGCTGGAGCAGGCCGTGGTCGCGGCGCTCTACACCGCGCACTCCACGCGGCGGCCCATGAGCGCGGCACTCATCGCCCAGGAGCTTGCCTCCACTCAACCGTTGAGCGTGGTCATGGGTGAGCAGGTGGCAGCACTGCGCGCCTGGGCGCGCGACCGCACGGTGCCGGCAGACTGAAGAAGGCCTCGGGCCGTGATCACGCAGCGCCGGGAGACGGCGTGAACAGCCGGCTCTCCTGCCCCTCCGGCGAATGGACGACACGCTCGAAGCGCAGACCAAGCTTTTCGAGCACGCGCGCGGAGCCGCGATTGGCCGGCGCGGCAATGGCGACCACCCGTGTCACGTTGCGCTCCGCGCGGCCCCAGGCGATGACCGCGGACGCCGATTCGAACGCGTATCCCCTGGACCAGAATCGGGGCAGGAACGCGAAGCCGATGTCGGGGTCCGCCAGCCAGTTCCGCTTCAGCAGCCCGCACAGGCCGATCCGCTCGCCGGTTTCCTTCAGCTCCACGCACAGGAGGCCGAAGCCGAACCGGGCCTGGCTCCTCATGGGCCCCTGCTCGATGTAGCGGCGCGCATCATCGAGTGTGCGCACGCCCCGGTCGCCGATGTTCTGGAGGAACGACGGCTCGTTGAGCAGCGTGAGGATGAACGGGGCGTCGTGCTCCGGGGACAGCTCACGAAGCGTGAGCCGCGGCGACTCGCAGACGATGCTTACGGCAGCACCGCCATGGAGCCCGTGTCGTCGCCGTCGCTGATGCTGCTGGCACTGCGCGTGAGACGGTCCCGGATGGCATCCCAGCGCTCATCCTGGGGGACGTCCTGCACGAGGATCTTCTGGCAACCGGCCTTGTCGAGCGTGCGCAGGTTGGCGTAGAGGTCGTGGCCGAACTGGTCCGGCCGGCGGCCGGCGTTGATCCACGTGACGTACTTGTGCGACTTGAGCGGCAGCCGCTGCGCCAGAACCGCGATACGGGTGCCGCCCTCGGAAAGCGCGTCCGCCTGCGCATCGATCTCGCCGGCCGGCACGATGACGAGCGGAGTCGTCGGCGCATAGTGTGACGGCGTGCTGCCCGGAACACGCGGCGACTCGAGATCCGGCCCCATGATGAGCTCGCCCACCACGCTGCGAAGCTGGCCGGCGGTGACGGCTCCCGGGCGCAGGAGACGCACGGTCGGCCCGACGCAACTCACGATGGTCGATTCGAGCCCGATCTGGCACTCACCGCCATCCAGCACCACTTTCACGGCATCGCCCAGCTCGTCGCGCACGTGTTCCGGACGCGTCGGACTCAGCCTGCCGTAGCGGTTCGCGGAAGGCGCGGCGATGCCGCCGCCGAACGCCGTCAGCAACTGCTGCGCCATGGGGTGAGAGGGTACGCGGATGGCCACCGTCTCCTGCCCGCCGGTGACGATGTCGTGCACGTTCGGGCCGCGCTTCATCACGATGGTGAGCGGACCGGGCCAGAACTTCTCCGCGAGCTTCGTCACGGACTCCGGGACTTCCGCGACCCAGCGATGCAGGAACCGCGGCGTGTCGAGGTGCACGATGACCGGATGGCTCTTCGGGCGGCCCTTGGCCTCGAAGATCTTCGCGACCGCCGCCGGGTTCTGCGCGTTCGCGCCGAGCCCGTAGACCGTTTCGGTGGGGAACGCGACGAGCTCGCCGTCGCGCAGGGCCTGCACGGCGGTCTCGATTTCGACCTGTGTTGCTCGAACGATGCGAACCATGGCGACCCGGATTCTAGCAAGGCTGCTGAAACACGCCCGCGCACGTATGCGTTAACGCGACGAGCGTCGCGCGGCGACGACACAGCTTGACAATACGGATGTTTGTAACGCGGCCCCGCGCGCCCCTTCAAGGCGCGCGGGACCGGTGGCTCACTGCGTAGCCGTGACTGCGGGGGACGGCGCTTCGAGCGGCCTGCGCTCCCAGCCGTTTTCGGTACGGACCAGCTCGTAGGCCGGCCAGTAGTGCTTGTCGAGCTTCAGCGTGATGACCTCGGGCGCATTGTTCCAGGTGATGGTCCGCAGGCGCACGGACGATCTGTCCTGCCGTCCGGTCACCGCGGTCAGGAACGCGTCGAGATCGGGAGTCGGCACGCCGTCCACCTCGATGATGCGGCGGCCCGGATACAACCCGTACCGCGTGGCCGGCGAGCCATACGAGAAGTAGCCCACGTACACGCCGACGGGCGGAATGCCCCGCTGCGCGCTCATGGCCCGGTGCGGTGCCTGCAGCGTCGCCCCTGCCCACTGCACGAGCCGGTCGATGTCCGAGCCGGGCAGCTCCACGGTGTCGACATCGAGCGTGCGTTCCTCCTGCCCGCGCCACACCGTCACCTTGACGCGCTTCTTGTCGGCCACCGCGCGTTCCACTTCCCGGAAGCGGGTGACGACCTGACCGTCGATCGCCAGCACCAGGTCGCCCTGCTGCAGGACTCGTGAAGCAGGCGAGCCACCGACCAGGCGGATGGCCGTGAGCACCTCGCGCTTGGAGGGACTGTGCTTGGAAAGCTTGCCCGCCCACTCGTCCGTGAGGCCGAACTCCCGCGCGCTCGCCAGCGGCACCGGGTTGAACTCCACTTCCAGTGAATGCAGCGGAGCGTTGTTCTGGACGCGGCGGACCATGTCCTCCACCAGGTCGATGGGCACACCACGGTTGTCCTGCGCAAGCTCGCGCCCGCTCTCGTACGCGAAGCTCGACCAGAGGCCGATGACGCGACCGGTCTTCTCGACCAGCACGCCGTCATAGTCGAGCGGCGGGTTCACGAGCTCGATGCCTTCGAGGTTGCTGTCGCGGAAGCGCATGGTGCGCGAGAGCGGGAGCGTGAGCGGCTCCACTTGCGCGATCTCGGTGCTGCGGGCACGCAGATCGCTGTCCCGCCCGAGGCCGATGACCCACACCTGTTCACCCGCCGAAATCTCGCGAGGCGCGAGGCGCGCGCTGCGCACCGGCGTGCTGCCGATGAGCTTCGGGTCGTACTGGATGATGGCGAGATTGTGCAGCGGGTGGATGTACGTGACACGCGCTGGAATCTGCAGCGTGCCCGCGAACGTGACACTGACGTCCCCGATGGAGACCGGCACGGTGTTGCGGTCCACGACGACGAGGCCTCGCTCCGCATCCACGATGAGCCCCGTGCCGTGATAGTTGCGCTCCGTGATGCCGGAGACCGAGTACGGCATGTCGAAGTTCACCTTGACGAGCGAAGGTGCGACGTAGGCGAGCCGCGGATCCTTGAAGGTGGGGAACTCGGTGGTGCCGCCGTCCGAGGGCTTGGAGGGCGGGCCGGACGCGAGGGTCTTGCAGTCCCAGATGCCTTCGTGGTCATTGCGCGCGCAACGGCGCGCAGGGAACCAGCGACGGTCCATGCGCACCGAGCGCAGCTGGCTGCCGTTCGGATCATCGATGGTGGAATAGCGCACGGCCGCGCGATCGCCATCGCCGAGCTCGCTGATGGCCCCTTCGAGGTCGTCGATCCCCCCGATGGGCTTCCCGTTGAACTGGCTGATGACCGCTCCACGCGGGATGCCGGCCGCCCCGAAGACGTAACCGGGATTCGCGACGTAGACACCCTTCACGGGCACGTTGAAGTGACGCGCCTGCTGATACGAGAGCGTGTGGGCGATGGCCTCGCCGAATTCGAGGTACGAGCTGGGCGTGATCGCGTGCAGGTCGGTCACGGGCAGGTCCGCGGTGATGGGCTTGCCTCCGCGCTCCAGCTCGAGCTTCACGGTGCTGCCGACGGAGTTGTCCATCACTTCGTCGAGCGGCTCGAACTGCGTGACGTACCTGCCGTTCACCTTCACGAGCACGTCGCCCGGCTGCAGCTTGTCTTCGCTCTGCGAGCCCGGCAGCACTTCGCTGACGACGAGCATGCCGGTGTACTGCGGGAACTGCTTGCGCACGACGTTTTCCGTGGCGCTGCTGAGGCCGAGGCGCGTCAGCTCGTCATAAGGCGTGTACTGAAACACGGTCTGCAGCGTGCCGCGCGTGGGCGTCTTGCCCTGCTGGATCATCTGAAGCGCACGCTGCACGCGGCCCAGGGGCAGATAGAAGCTCGACGCGGCACCGCTTGCGCCGCCGGCGTTCAGCGCGACCACGCGACCGCGGATATCCACCACCGGCGAGCCGGAAGAGCCGCCGGAGGTGCCCGACGCAGCCTGCAGATAGAACGTGTTGAAGTCGTTGTACTTGGCGATGCCGTAGGCGGGCGCCTGCCGGTCCAGGCGGGCGAGCGTGCCCGCGAGAATCGAAAGCTGCTCGCCGGCATTGTTGCCCACGACACGGATCTCGCGACCGATCTGCGCGCCTTCCGGATAGAGCGTGAGCGCTTTGGGCTTGATGAAGCGCAGCTTCGCGGGGTCGTAGCGGTAGAAGCCGAAGTCATGCACCGGGTCGCGGTACACGGGATAGAGCTGCACTTCTTCGCGATTGAGGAACGTGGCCTCGGAGGTGACCGGGCCCGGCGTGACGACGTGACGGTTCGTGAGCACGAGACCCCGCTCCGCGTCGACCACGAAGCCCGTGGCCTGCGAGGAGCTGTTCCACTCCGTGTCGAACGCGCGAGTGGAATCCACTTCGATGGACACGACGCTGTTGGCGATGCGCTCGAGCGTGACCGCCCAATCCGGATCTTCCTCGACGGCGGCGGCCTGCTGTGCGACCTGCTCCTCCTGCGAGCCGGTGTTCTGCGGCGGGCCCGGCGGGGGCACGGGCTGCGGTGCCGCGCCCGGCTCCATGGGCCGCGAGGGATCCGACTGCGGGAGGCTCGGCCGCTGCTGGGGAGCGGCATTGGGAGGCCTGGGCTGGGCCGGGGAAGGCGGCGGTGTCTGCGCGTTGATCGCGAGCGGCGTGAGCAGGAGAAGGGTCAGCAGTGATGCACGTCGCATAGGCGTCCTGGTTGGGGTTCGTTTACGGGCATGCCGCCGCCCGCTTCACGGGCCGGTCGGCAAGTCTACCGGCCGAGCAGCACGAGCAGCCAGACAATTCCCATCAGAATGAACGACATGAGAACCGCGGCGGACCCGATGTCCTTCGCGAGGCCGGCCAGCACGTGCCGTTCCAGCCCGATGCGGTCGACCGTGGCCTCGATGGCGCTGTTCAGCAGCTCCACGATCAGCACCAGCAGCATCGGGGCCACGAGGAGGGCACGTTCCACACCGGTTCGCCCCAGCCACAGGCCGAGAGGTATGACGACGACCGCCACCGCTAGTTCCTGCCGGAACGCGGCCTCTTCCCGGAAGGCTCCGGTCAGGCCGAGCCAGCTGGCGCCGGCGGCTCGAATGACGCGGGTGACCCCGCGGGGTTTGAAGCGATTCAGCTCTGCGTTGTTGGCTTCCACGTCAGATCCAGTTGCTTGGCCGCGCGCACGTCGTCTAGACGCCGGACCGGCATGGTATGCGGGGCCGCTTTGACGTGCTCGGGTTCCTCCTCAGCCTCCTTCTGGATGTGCGACATGGCAGTGACGAATGCGTCCAGGATGTCCTTGCTCTCCGTCTCCGTGGGCTCGATCAGCAGGCACTCGGGGACCAGCAGCGGGAAATAGGTGGTCGGCGCGTGGAAGCCGTGGTCCAGCAACCGCTTTGCAAAGTCCATGGCGGTGACATCCAGCTCACGCGCCTGGCGCTTGAGGGTGATGATGAACTCGTGGCTTGCGCGCCGCGTGGGATACGCGGGGTCGAACCCGGCTTCCCGCAGCCGCGCGAGCAGGTAGTTCGCGTTGAGCGTGGCGAAATCCCCAACCTGCGACATGCCTTCGCGGCCCAGCAGGCGCATGTAGATGTAGGCGCGCAGCAGCACACCCGCATTGCCCATGAAGGCCGAGAGACGCCCGATCGTCTGCGGCACATCGGCTTCGTCGAGCCAGCGATAGCGATCTCCTTCCTTGCCCACGATAGGGATCGGCAGGAAGGGCGCGAGCCGCGCGCTCACCCCCACCGCACCGGCTCCCGGCCCGCCGCCGCCGTGCGGCGTGGAGAACGTCTTGTGCAGATTCATGTGGATGACATCGAACCCCATATCGCCCGGCCGCACCTTGCCGAGGATGGCGTTGAGATTCGCGCCGTCGTAATAGAGCAGACCGCCCGCGGCGTGGACGATGCGCGCGACCTCCTCGATGCGACGCTCGAATACCCCGAGCGTCGAGGGGTTCGTCAGCATGATGCCGGCCGTCTTCGGGCCCACCGCTGCGCGCAGCTCCGCCAGGTCGACGTCGCCATCCGGGCCGACGGCGATCTCGCGCACCACGCAGCCGCACATCGTCGCTGTCGCCGGATTCGTGCCGTGCGCCGCCTGGGGGACGATGATCTCATTGCGTGCCAGGTCGCCGCGCGCGCGGTGATACGCGCGGATCATCGCAACGCCCGCGAACTCCCCATGCGCGCCTGCCATGGGGGTCAGCGAGACGCCGCCCTGCATGCCGGTGACTTCCTTCAGCATCTCCTGCAGCTCATACATGCAGGCGAGAAAGCCCTGCCCGTGCGATTCCGGCGCGAGCGGATGCCGCGCGAGGAACTCCGGCAGCATGGCGTACTGGTTACACGCCTTCGGGTTGTACTTCATCGTGCACGAACCCAGCGGGTAGAAGTGCGTGTCGATGGAGAAGTTGAGCTGCGACAGGCGCGTGAAATGACGCACGGCCTCGAGCTCGCTCACTTCAGGCAACATGGGCGGCTGCGTGCGCCTCAGTGAAGCCGGCAGATCCGTGGCCTCCGGCACTGCCTGCGGCCACTGGTCCGTCGCGCCGCGGCCTGGATGGGAGTATTCGAAAATGACTTTCTCGCGCATGGTTTCTTCCCCCGTCACGCGGCCCGCGCGGCCTTCATGGCCTCGGTGAGCGCGCGGGCGTAGGTCTCGATGTCTTCGGTGGTTTTCGTTTCGGTGGCGCAGACGAGCAGCGCCGGGCCGAGCTCGGGATAGTGCTCGGCGAGGTCGAAGCCGCCGAGCACGCCCTGGGCCTCGAGCGACTTCAGCACGGGCGCCACGGGCCGGTCGAGCAGCAGCACGGCCTCGTGGAAGCACGGTGTGCTGAAAGCCGTTCGGACACCCTTCACACGAGTGAGCGAGGCCAGCAGCTCGCGCGTCCTCGCGTGCGAAGCGGCGGCCACGCGCTCGAGCCCCGTCGACCCCATGAGCGACATGTAGATGGTGGCCGCCGTCACGAGAAGGCCCTGGTTCGTGCAGATGTTCGACGTGGCCTTCGCGCGGCGGATGTGCTGTTCACGCGCCTGCAGCGTGAGCGTGAAGCCTTCCTTGCCGTTGAGGTCCACCGTTCGCCCCACGATGCGTCCGGGCATCTGGCGCACGTGTTCCATGCGAGTGGTGATGAATCCGAAGTACGGCCCGCCCGATGACAGCGGCACGCCGAGCGGCTGGCCGTCCCCCACGGCGATGTCCACTCCGCCCGAGCCCCATTCCCCCGGCGGCTTCAGCATGGCCAGCGACGTCGGGTTGACGACGGCGATGACGAAGATGCCGCGGGTGCGTGCCCAGTCCGTGAGTGCGTCGACATCTTCCAGCACGCCGAAGAAGTTCGGCTGCTGGATGACGAGCGCGGTGATGTCCTCACCCTCGTACCTGGAGAGTGACTGCAGCAGCGTGCGGCCTTCGGTGGGCGAATAAGACACTTCCTCGAATCGCAGGCCCTGATTGCTCGCCATGGCCGTGGCGACCTTGCGGTAGTGCGGGTGCACCGTCGCCGGCACGAGAATGCGCTGGGACTTCGATTTCCGATTCGCCCGCACCGCCATCAGGCTCGCCTCGGCGACTGCCGATGCGCCGTCATACAGGGAGGCGTTCGCGACCTGCATGCCGGTCAGACTGGCGATCATCGTCTGGTACTCGTACAGGAGCTGCAGCGTTCCCTGGCTCGCCTCCGCCTGGTATGGCGTGTACGCGCTGTAGAACTCACCTCGGGTCGTGATGGCCCACACCGCAGCAGGAATGTGGTGCTCGTACGCGCCCGCGCCGATGAAACACAACGGGCGCCCATCCTGCTTCGCGCGTGCGGTCATGAGACGCCCGATTTCCATTTCGTTCATCGCGTCAGGCACGCCCGCCAGCGACTTCACGCGCAGGCTCGCCGGAATCTCGTCGAAGAGCTCCTCGATGCTGGTCACACCGATGGCGGCCAGCATCTGCGCGACGTCTCGCTCAGTGTGCGGGATGAAGGCCATCAGGCACCCTCCGTCTTCAGCAGCGCATCGTATTCGGCAGGCGACATCAGCTCGGCGAGCACGGCGGGGTTCACGGGCTTCACACGCATGATCCAGCCCGCGCCGAATGCATCCTGGTTGATGAGCTCGGGCGTGCCGGCCAGCTCCGGGTTGCCGGCCGTGACTTCGCCGGCGACGGGACTGTAGACATCGGAGGCCGCCTTGACGGACTCGACCACGGCGCAGGGCTCGCCCACGCCGAGGTGACGGCCCGCCTGCGGAACTTCGACGAACACGAGGTCGCCCAGCGCCTGCTGGGCGTGATCGGTGATGCCGATCTCCAGGGTGCCGTCCTTGAGGTCGCGCACCCACTCGTGGGTCCGCGTGTATTTGAGATCGGCCGGAATGTTGCTCATTACGAAGTTCTCCGCCCTAGTTTGAACTTGAGGAAGGCGCCTGCGGCGCTACGCCGGTGCCGAGCGCGACGCGCGGCTTGCCGAATCGCACGAACGGCGGCCGGACCACGCTCGCGTTGAGGAGCCTGCCGCGAATGTCCACCTGCACGTGATCACCCGTGGCCGCGGGAACGCGCGCCAGGGCAATGGAACGCTCGAGCGTGGGAGAAAAGGTGCCGCTCGTGGTCTCCCCTTCGCCCACGCCCGGGACCAGCACTTTCTGGTGGCTGCGCAGCACACCGCGATCCTCCAGCACGAGCCCGACGAGCTTGCGCCCGCTGCCGCGGGCGCGAATCTCTTCGAGAGCCTTGCGTCCGATGAAGTTGCGCCCCGCCGGGTCGAATGCAACGGTCCACGCGAGGCCGGACTCGAGCGGATCATGCGTCTCGTCCATGTCATTGCCGTAGAGATTCATGCCGGCCTCGAGACGCAACGTGTCGCGCGCACCGAGGCCGCACGAGGCAACGCCAAGCTCGTTCAGCGCACGCCACGCTCGCGCAGCGTCGCCTGCCGGGAGCATGACCTCGAAGCCGTCCTCACCCGTGTAGCCGGTGCGGGCGATGAACCAGCCTTCGAGCTCATTGCCGCTGAATGGCGTGAGCGCGAGTGCGGCCTGCGCACGTGCGGGAGACAGGAGCTTCACCACTTTCGCGCGCGCCTCCGGCCCCTGCACGGCGAGCATGGCGAGATCGGTGCGCTCCCTCACGGCGACGGCGAACTCCCCGGCGTGCCGGCGGATCCAGGCGAGATCCTTCTTCCGCGTGCCGGCGTTCACGACGGCGCGAAACCAGTCGTCGTCGATGAAATAGACGATGAGATCGTCGATGACGCCACCCGCCTCGTTGAGCATGCAGGTGTAGAGCGCCTTGCCAGGCTCGCGCAGACGGCCGACGTCGTTCGCGACCAGGTGCTCGAGGAATGCTCGCACGCGCTCGCCGTGCAGATCCACGACGCACATGTGTGAGACATCGAAGATGCCCGCCGCGCGACGCACGGCATGGTGCTCACCGATCTGCGAGCTGTATTGAACGGGCATGTCCCAGCCGCCGAAGTCGATGAGGCGGGCGCCCAGTTCCTTGTGGAGGTCGTATAGCGGAGTGCGTTGTCCCACGGTGAATCTCCGGTCACGCACGTGAGGCCAGGCACGTGCAAAACGACAAAGGGCGGCAGGCGCACACGCCCTCATGACGCGCGCGCCTGCCGCCCCTCTGTCCTGTGACCTGAGAGATCAGACGTACCAGGGTACGCCGCACCCCTTCGGTGGGTGGACACCGAAGTCCACCGCTCTCCAGAGCTCGCCGCGAGCGCCCTTCGATGTGGGCCGCTCCCGTATCTGCCGTTTCTGTTGCCTGAGCGTTTCCGGGCGGAACTTGCGCCTTCGGCGGCTCGGCCTCTACGGCCGGCTCTCTCCGAACAGATACGCCAGCGAGCGGCGTGGATGATAGCAGCTGGCGCTATGCGGCCCCAAACGGGCTTCCGTTATCCTTCCCCGGCTCACGCTTCTTTTTTTCACTTATCGAAGTTGCGTCATCAGAAGGAACAACCATGAGCCACGCTTCAGCCCCCTCTTCGACGATTGCAACCCTGATAGCGCTCATCGGCAGCGCGCTGGTCGCGGGGTGCCAGCCCCCCTCGGCACCCTCGTTGTCATCGCAGGACCTCGCCGAGGTCGAAGCGCTGGAGCGCGCGCGCTTTCAGGCGTGGATCAAGGGGGACACCGACGCCATGCGTCCGATGCTCGGGGACGACCTCGTCTACTGCCACTCGACCGGGCAGTGCCAGAACAAGGAAGAGATCGTCACGTCCATCGGCTCGCGCGAGACGATCTATCACGCGATGAACGTGCTGGAGCTCAAACCGCGGGCGGTGGGCGGGGCGGTGCTCATCAACGGGAAGCTCGACATCACGGCCGAGACCGGAGGTCAGGTGAACCAGTTCCAGGGCATCTACACCGACGTGTATGTCAAACGAAACGGAAACTGGCAGATGGTGTCGTGGCAGTCGACGATACTGCCCTGACGCCTGCATTTAGAATAGAGCGCGCGGGCGGGCTCCCAGCCGGGCCTCCGCCGCCGCTTGACCCGTCTAAGTCCTTGCTCCAACGTCAGAAAATCGCTCATGAGCCAGCCGCGTCGCAATAGTGTGGTGGTCCGGATCGGCCCCGTCCGCGTGGGCGGCCCCCACCCGATCGTCGTCCAGTCGATGACGAATACCGACACCGCGGATGTCGAAGGCACGGCGCAGCAGGTGAAGTCGCTGGCACGCGCCGGGTCGGAGCTCGTGCGCATCACCGTGAACACGAGCGAGGCGGCGGCGGCTGTCGCCCCCATTCGCGACCGGCTCGCGCAACTCGGCGTGAGCGTGCCGCTCATCGGCGACTTCCACTTCAACGGCCACAAGCTGCTGCGGGAGCATCCCGAGTGTGCCGAGGCGCTCTCGAAGTACCGTATCAATCCTGGCAACGTCGGCCGGGGCAGCAAGCGGGACCCGCAGTTCGCCGAAATGGTGGAAGCCGCGTGCCGCTACGGCAAGCCCGTGCGCATCGGCGTGAACTGGGGCAGCCTCGATCAGGATCTGCTCACCCGGCTGATGGACGAGAATTCCACGAGCACGCAGCCGCTCACAGCGCAACAGGTCATGCGCAAGGCCGTCGTTCTGTCCGCCATCGAGAACGCGCAGCGCGCCGAGGAACTCGGTCTGCCGCACGACCGCATCATCCTCAGCGCGAAGGTCAGTGGCGTGCAGGATCTGATCGCCATCTACAGCGACCTCGCTTCGCGCTGCGAGTACCCGTTGCACCTGGGGCTGACCGAAGCGGGCATGGGCTCCAAGGGAATCGTGGCCTCCACCGCCGGCATGTCGGTGCTGCTCCAGCAGGGCATCGGCGACACCATTCGCGTTTCACTCACGCCAGATCCGGGTGGTGACCGAACGCAGGAAGTCATCGTCGCGCAGGAGATTCTGCAGACCATGGGCCTGCGCTCGTTCGCACCCATGGTGGTCGCGTGCCCTGGCTGCGGGCGCACCACGAGCACCGTGTTCCAGGAGCTGGCGCAGCAGATCCAGACGCACATCCGTCATCGCATGCCGGACTGGCGCAGGCAGTACATCGGCGTGGAGGACATGACGGTGGCCGTGATGGGCTGCGTCGTGAACGGCCCCGGCGAGAGCAAGCACGCGAACCTCGGCATCAGCCTTCCCGGCACGGGCGAGCGGCCGGTGGCCCCGGTTTACGAGGACGGCGAGAAGACCGTCACGCTGAAAGGCGAACGCATCGCGCAGGAGTTCCAGGATCTGGTCGAGCAATACGTTGCGCGCAAGTTCGCACGCAGGGAGACGGCATGACCGAGCTCAACGAGAAGAAATGCTTGCCGTGCGAGGGCGGCATCGCGGCGCTCAGCGCCGAGGATGCGGAAAAGCTCCGCGCAAAGCTGGACCCCGCGTGGGTGCTCGCGCAGGACGCGAAGTCGATCCGCCGCGAGCTGAAGTTCAAGGATTTCTACCGCACGATGAGCTTCGTGAACGCGCTCGCGCACATCGCCAACATCGAAGACCACCATCCCGATCTCGAAGTCGGCTACGGCTACTGCCGCGTGCTCTTCACCACACACGCGATCAAAGGCCTCTCCGAGAACGACTTCATCTGCGCAGCGAAGATCGACCGCATCCCGCTCACCTGACCACTCGCGCCCGCCCCGGGGCCAGGTGCAGCGCGTCCCGCAGAAATCTCACGCTACTCAAGAGCGCCGAAGCCTGTCAGCGCATCCGTGACCAGCAGGCTCGTGTGGGGGACGTGGCCGCGTTGGGATTACGCGGCCACGAGCCTCTGAAGGACCAGTCTTCCGGGCGGTCCCCCACACGAGCCTGCTGGTTGCGGATGCGCCGCCGTGGACCCAACCCGCTCTTGAGTAGCGTGAGATTTCTGCGGGACGAGACGTTCAGCACGCGCGATTCTGCGCGCGATCCCAGCATGCCTCGACCGCCCCCGCGGGCGTGTTCACCGTCTGCCTGATCCGCTGGTAGTCGAGCGACACCTCTTCGATCAGCGCGCGACTCGTGCCGGAGAGCGTGCTCTTCACGACCGCGCCCAGTACCACGAGATCGAACAGCTCGAAGCTCGAGAGCACCGCGCCATCCGGCCCGACGAAATCGATTCGCGCCTGGGGGAAGTGCTGGCCGCTGGCCGCACTGACGAGCAGCCTCGGTGAGGTGCCGTCGACCAGTTTCGTCAGGTTGAACGTGCTGAAGTTGGCGACCCCGGCGGCGGCGGCTCCGCCGCCGCTGCCGGCTGGCGTGGAAACGAGATAGCTCACTCCCGCCGAGAAGACCTGGACCGGCTGCTCGGTGACCGTGGGAATCGCCAGCGTGCCGATGGGTTGCAGGTCCTGAGAGAGGGCGCGGTGGAACGGAAGGATCGTCAGCAGCACTGTGCACAGCAGCGCTTTGCGAGTCGTGAATTCCATGATCGTCACCTCGGGCTCAGTCGAGCTCCGTAGCGCGAGGACGATGCCCTTCTACGACAGGATCGACGCCCGGTCCATGAGCGCGCCGCGCAAGCACTGCTGCGGGCGGCGAAGGTCGAGCCGATGCGATGCTCAGGTCACAGCTGGATCTTCGAGAACGAGTACGCGCCCAGCAGCACGAACACGACACCCACCGCCGCCAGCACCGTCATGTCGAACGTGAGACCGAAATGCGTGAGGCCGATGAGCGTGCCACGCAGGCCATCCACACCGTACGACAGCGGATTGAGGCTCGTGATGACCTTCAGCGCGGCCGGCAGTCCTTCGAGGGGGAACAGCGCACCCGAGAGGAAGAACAGCGGCATCATCAGGAAGTTCATGACGAGCGGGAAGGCCTGCATGTTCTCGAGCCTGCTGCCGATTGCCGTGCCGAAGGCGCAGAACACGAGCGCGATCAGCGCCATGATGAGCAGCATCGCGGGCAGCGCCAGAAGGCTCACAGGCCGGAGCCCGACGAGCAGGCAGGCGATGAGCACGAGCAGCCCCTGGAGCATTGCAATCGTGGCGCCGCCGAGCGTGCGGCCGATCATGACGTGAGTCCTCGGCACCGGCGCAACCAGTGTTTCCTTCAGAAAGCCGAACTGCCGGTCCCACAGCAGGCCGATGCCCGAGAACGCCGCGGAGAACAGCACGGTCATGCCGATGACGCCCGGGGCGAGGAACTGGATGTAGTTGCCGTGCCCGGCCCGCTCGAACACCGGCCCGAGCCCGAAGCCGAGCGCGAGGAGGTACAGCAGCGGCTGCCCGAGCGCGCCGATGATCTGCGCACGGGAACGGAAATAGCGCTTCAGCTCGCGAAGCCACAGGATGTAGATCGCCTTCATCGACGCTTCCCCCAGGCCTGGACGAACTGGCGCATCTGGTCCGCAGAGCTCGCCTGCTCGTCCCGGATGGCGGAGCCGGTCAGTGCGAGGAACGCCGCTTCCAGGGAAGTGGTGCCCGTCTGGTGCATCAACTCGGCTGGCGACCCCTGCGCCACGATCGCACCGTGATCGATGACGGCGATGCGCTGCGCGACACGCTCTGCCTCATCCATGTAGTGAGTCGTCAGGAACACCGTTACGTGTTCCGATTCGTTGAGCGCCTTCACGTGCGTCCACAGCTGGTTGCGGCTCTGCGGTTCGAGGCCGAGCGTCGGCTCGTCGAGGAACAGTATTTTCGGGGTGTGCAGGAAGCCGCGCGCGATCTCGAGCCGGCGCCGCATGCCGCCCGAGAACAGCTTGGTGAGCTGGTCGCGCCGGTCCCAGAGCTCGAAGAGCCGCAGCAGCTGCTCGATGCGCTCGACGCGTGCCTTCCGCGGCACCCCATAGAGCACACCGTGCAGCTCCATGTTCTCGTACGCCGTCAGCTCCGAATCGAGGCTCGGGTCCTGGAAGACGATACCGAACCGGCGGCGCACCTCGTTCTGATGCCGGGACGGATCGAGCCCATCCACGAGGATCGAGCCGCTCGTGGGCGCCAGCAGCGTCGTCAGCATCTTGATGGTGGTCGTCTTGCCCGCGCCGTTCGGCCCCAGGAAGGCGAACAGCTCACCCGGGCGGACCTCGAACGAAAGGTCCTTTACCGCCTGGAAGTCCCCGAATCGTTTGACCAGGTTCTGGACTTTGATCATCGACCGGCGCCCCCCGACCCCGATTGCAGCGCTGCATATTGCTCTGCTGCACCGTGCGAGACCAGCCTGCGCGTGCGCCGGGTGACGGCTGCCGCCGACAGCTCGCACGTACGCTTGCCCGCCAGGCGCCCGCGCCCCGTCCCGCTCACGTTGATCGGGTCTGTGCCCGTGACGGAGGTCGCGCCCGATACTCCCGCGGGAACCCCCGGCCGCCGGGTCGGTTACTATTCTTGTGCCGGGCCTCGACGACCTCCCGCCCGGCGCATCAAAGGAGTACGAGCAGGCGCCATGGCACGCAGCCCGGCAATCGACATCATTCGCGGTACGCTGCTCCTGCTCATGACCCTCACCCACCTGCCCACCGTCTGGGCGGCCCGGTTCGGGCAGCCGATCGGTTTCATTTCAGCGGCGGAAGGCTTCGTGTTCCTGTCCGCGTTCCTCGCGGGCAAGATCTTCGTGGAGCAGCGCGAACGCAAAGGCGTCGACGCCGCAATCCGCTGGATGTTCGGTCGCGCCCTGCGCCTCTATGTGGCGCACCTTGCCCTCCTCATCATCGCGTTCACCGTCATCGCCTGGATCGCTGTTCACTATCAGCGGCCCGCCGTGCGCAACCTGCTGGACCTGTATCTTCAGTCGCCTCGCAAGGCCGCCCTCAGCAGCGCCGTGCTGCTGTACCAGCCGCCGCTCCTGGACATCCTGCCGATGTACGTCCTGTTCTTCATCGGCACGGCATTCGTGATGCGCGCCAGCCACCGCTGGGGGTGGCACTGGATCATCGCCGGCAGCGTGCTCGTCTGGGTGGCCGCGCAGTTCGGCCTGCGCACCGCGGTCCATTCCACCATCCAATGGACCACGGGGCTCGATATTCCGCTGAGCGCGACGGGCGCGTTCGATCTCTTCGCATGGCAGCTCCTGTGGGTGCTGGGCCTGTGGTTCGGCGCCCTCGGGTTCGGCGAGACACGGCGCGTGCTCGCCTCGAGCCGGACGGCGCTCCACCTCGCGCTCGCTGTCTCCTGCGCCATGTTCTTCTGGCGTTACTACAGCGGCCCCGACGGCTTCGCGGACCCGGCGCGACATTTCTTCTGGATCGACAAGTGGACCCTGTCGCCGGTCCGCCTCGTGAACTTCGTCGCGCTCGTCTTCGTGTTCATCGGCTGCGGGGGCGCGCTGATGCGGCGGCTCAACCTGCGGCTGCCGGCCATCGAGGCGCTCGGCAACGCCTCTCAATGGGCGTTCATAGCGCACATCGGCTCGGTGCTGTTCCTGCTCTGCCTCGTGGGCCAGGACGATCAGCCTCTCGGCGGGGCACAAGGCCTCATGGTGATGTTGCTCGGCTATCTCACGCTGTTCGTGGCGGTGGTGGCCTATCGCCGCGCGAGATCGCGCCCGCGAGCGCCTTCGTAAGGCGGGATCAGCGGGCGCGCGCGGCGGCAGGAAGCTCGCCGGCCACCCCGAGCGCGCGACGGATGAAAATGCGCTTGGCTTCCTGGCTGCGATTGATCAAGCCGAGTCCACGCTGCGCCAGCCGGGCGATCGGGCCGGTGCCGTGCGCGAGCACGCGATCGAACGTATCGATGGCCGCGCTCATCAGCTGAACTTCGCTCTTGCGCCAGCGTTCGTAGCGCCGAAGCAGGCGCAGGGCTCCCGGATCCTCGCGCTCCCGCCGGCCTGCGAGGAGCAGCTCGGTGAGCGCGGCGGCATCGAGCAACCCGAGGTTCACCCCCTGGCCGGCAAGCGGATGCACCACATGGGCTGCATCACCGACCAGTGCGCATCGATGGCTCACGTAGTGATGGGCCGCGAGACGCCGCAACGGGAAGGAGAGACGGTCACTGACGAGGCGCGTCTCGCCGAGCGCGAAATCTGAGGCGCGATTCAGATCCTGCGCGAAGGCTGCGGGTGCGGCGGCGAGCAGGGTCTTCGCGAGCTCGTCATCCGCGGACCAGACGATGGAGCTCGTGCCGTCCGCGAGCGGAAGGAACGCAAGCGTTCCGTTGTGCAGGAAGCGCTGCCAGGCCGTGTTCTCGTGAGGCCGCGCCGTAGACACCGTGGCAACGATGGCCGTTTGCTGATACCCCGAAACGTCTGCGGTGAGCCCCACCGCGGCGCGCACGGAAGACTGCGCGCCATCGGCGCCCACGACGAGTTTCGCCTGGAGCGGGCCCCGGGTCGTCTCGACGTGAACGTGATCCTCACCGATGGAAAGGGACGACAGGCCGGCCTCGATGATGTTCGCACCCGCCTGTTCTGCGGCATCCAGCAACGCGTTCTGCACGATGCGGGTCTCGATGATGTGGCCGAGATTGGGCTCTCCGACCTCCGCCGCATCGAAGACCAGCACCTGCGGCGCCGTGGGCGACACGCTTTCGTGCCACACGCGCATGCGTTCGTAAGGACAGAGGCGCTGCGCCTTGATCAGATCCCAGGCCCCTGCGGCCTGAAGCACACGCTCGCTGGCACGGGAGAACGCGGAAACTCGCAAATCCGTCGGCGCGCCGGCCGCGACTGGCGGAGCACGGCGGGGCTCGAGCAGCGCGATGCGCATCGGCGCGCGATCCGCCTGCGCGGCGCTGGCAAGGAGCGCTGCGACCGCACCGCCCACGGGGCCACCACCCACTACCAGCACGTCCATCACTTCACTCATACGCAGTGTCCGACGAAGTTCTGCATCAGCGGATGCTCAGGCCACGCGCGAGGCGTGGCGAAGGGCCCGCGAACCCGGCACTGACGCGGGCGAGTGCGCTCTTGGCGGGCGGCGTCAGATCGAACAGCAACAACCCCACGTTGCGCGCGAGCCCCATCCCGGGGCGTGCATCGCCGAACAGCTTGATGAGCCCATCGGTGAAGCGAATGACGCCGCCGCGATCCCCCGAGCGCCACGCTTCGAACCGTGCGAGCAGATCAGCCGCGCCGGGGTCCGCGATCGCCGTGACGTCGGCGCGCTCGTTGCGTTTCGTCGAGGCCAGCACCTCCGCGAGCATCGCGGCATCACGCAGCCCCAGGTTGAACCCCTGACCCGCCACGGGATGCAGCGCCTGTGCGGCATTGCCGATGAGGACGGAGCGCGTCGCGACTGTGGTCGTTGCGCGCGTGAGCTTCAGCGGATACGACGCGCGTCGACCGACCCTCGTGAACCGGCCGGCGCGCCATCCGAACGTGGCTTGCAGCTCTTTCAGGAAGGCTTCGTCGTCGAGCGCGAGTAGACGCGCGGCTTCGGCGGGCTGTGCGCTCCATACGACGCCGTAGCTGCCATCGTGCAGAGGAAGCAGGGCCAACGGGCCAGCCGCTGTAAAGCGCTCATATGCGGTCCCATCGTGCTTCGGGTCGGTGGCGAGGTTCGCGACCATCGCTACCTGGTCGTAGTCCTCCACCATCGCCTCGATGCCGGCCGCGGTGCGCACGCTGGAATGCGCGCCATCGGCGGCAACGACGAGACGCGCGTTCACGATCTGCTTCTCGCCCGTGCGATCGTCCACGAGCGCGATGCGCACACCTTCCGCGCCGATGTCTACGGACTCGGTGCGTGCCGGAGCGCGCAGCGTGATGCCCTTCGCCTCTTCGAGCTTCGTCCAGAGCGCCGCGCCGATGACCCGGTTGGTGACGACATACCCGAAGGCATCGATGCCCTGTTCTGAGGCAACGAGGCGCGCGAAGCCGAAGCGGCCGGCGTCGGATACATGGATGGTGCGGATGGGCGACGCCTGCGCCGCCATGAGCGGCCAGACACCCAGTGCATCGAAAATGCGCCGGCTCGCGTTGCCGAGGGCCGTGGTGCGATCGTCGAAGCTCGGCTGGTTGCCCGCACCTGGGGTGACGCTTTCGATGAGCACGACCCGAAGCCCCGTGCCGCCCAGCGCAAGCGCCAGGCTCGCGCCGACCATGCCGCCACCGACGATTGCGACATCGAAGTCGTGGTGCGAAGCGACCGCTGCCTGCGAACCGGGGTGTGTCACGGCGATTATCCCCGCGCCATGAGGTCTTCGATGTCGTCGGGGTGCTTGGGCGCCTTCGAGGTGAGCACCTCGCAGCCCGTGCGCGTCACCACGACATCATCCTCGATGCGGACGCCGATGCCGCGAAAGCGCTTGGGCACGCCCCGCAGACCGGGCGCGATGTAGATGCCGGGCTCGATCGTCATCGCCATGCCGGGCTCCAGCACGCGCCATTCCTCGCCGATCTTGTAATCGCCGACGTCGTGCACGTCCATGCCGAGCCAGTGGCCGGTGCGATGCATGAAGAACTTGCGGTACGCCCCTTCCTTCTCGAGGGTCGCGGGCCGCCCCTTCAGGAGGCCGAGCCTGACGAGGCCCTGCGTCACGACGCGCACGGCCGCCGCGTGCGGATCATCCCAGTGATTGCCGGGCTTCACCTTACGGATGGCCGCCAGGTTCGCCTCCAGCACGATCTCGTAGACCGCCCGCTGCTCCGGCGTGAACTCGCCGTTCACGGGGTAGGTGCGCGTGATGTCCGACGCATAGCACTCGTACTCGCACCCGGCATCGACCAGCAGCAGATCTCCGGAGCGCAGCGGCTGGTTGTTCTCCCGGTAGTGCAGGATGCAGCTGTTGTCCCCGCTGCCGACGATGGGCTGGTAGGAGACATCGGCGTTGTGGATGCGGAACTCGTGCACGAGCTCCGCCACGATCTCGTATTCGTTCAGGCCCGGACGACAGGCTTTCATGGCCCGCACATGGGCCCGCGCGGCGATGCGGGCGGATTGGCGCATGAGGTCCACTTCGTTGCGCGACTTGAAGAGCCGCATGTCGTGCAGGAAGTGATCGAGCGCCACGAACTCCTGCGGCGAGTGCCGGCCCTGCCGGCTCTGGGAGCGAAGCCCGTTCACCCAGCCGACGATGCGCTGATCGAACTCGGCGTAGGCGCCCATCGTGTAGAAGACCTTGGTGCGATTCTCCAGGAGCCCCGGCAGGATCTCGTCCATGTCGGTGATGGGGAACGCGTCGTTGGCGCCGTAGCTGCGCACCGCGCCGGCGGGGCCGGCCCGCTTGCCATCCCACGTCTCGCGGGTCGGGTCCCGGTCCCTCACGAACAGGAGGTACTCGCCCTGCGGGCGACCCGGGATGAGGACGGCGACCGCTTCGGGCTCACCGAACCCCGTCAGGTAGAAGAAATCGCTGTCCTGCCTGTATGGATATTCCACATCGTTGTTCCGCAAGCGCACGGGCGCGGCGGAGATGACGGCGATGGAATCACGCCCCATCAGCTTCATCAGCTGGCGGCGGCGGCGGGCGAACTCGTCCCGGGGAACGGACTTGGCGCGAAGGGCGACGGCCACGGATGCTCTCAATGCAGGGGGGGTTCGGGTTCCTCGACGCCGGGGTCGCGCAGGGCCTCGAGCTCTTCGAACACGAGCTGCACTCCGACCCGCACGAACTCGACGAGCTCCGCGTACGCGCCTTCGTTCTGCTCGTCGCTCTCGCCGCCACCGACACCCACGCGGGTGATCTCGTCGAAATCGCGCACCACCTCGCCCACCTCGCCCGGGAGCTTGCCGAGATCCTGGATGGAGCTCGAGCCGAGGCCGTAAAGGAAACCCACGCACCATTGCGCCAGCGCCGCGGTGCGCTCCGGGAGCGGCTCCGCGTCCTCGGGCAGCAGCGGGTGGAATTCCATCTCCGCGGCGGCAAGGGTCTCGGCCGTCACGAAATAGAGGCTGCGCAGCGCGCCCGCGGAAATGGGCTGGGCGCGGCCATCCGGCAGGATTTCCTGCAGCCAGTCCTCGAATCGATACGCGGGGGCCGTGCAGAGCGCGCCGGCCAGCGTGCCGTGCGCCTCCGCGGCATCCGTCATCGAGCGCTCGTCGGTGAGCACCCGTTGAATCTCGGCATAGCTCGCGGTGTGCATGTCGGGGGGCATTATGCCTCATGCATGGGTCGGCGCTGTTGCCACCTGCCATCAATTGACCGCGTCAAGAGGCGGGATTCATAATCTTTCCCATGAACGACACAACAAGAACGCAGCTCGACCTCGAGCTCGCGCGCCTCGAAAAGCGCATCGAAGAACTGATGTCCAGCATCGAGGAGCTCAAGGAAGAGAACCGGGCGCTCCGCCAGCGCCACGAAACCCTGAACAATGACCGGGCCGGCCTGCTCCAGAAGAACGAACAGGTTCGCGCTCGCGTCGAGGCGATGATCGGTCGCCTGAAAACCCTGGAGCACGGTGCGTGAGCGCAGAAGCTGCAAAGGCCGAACCCCGCGAACCCGTGCGGGTCAGCGTGCGAATCCTCGAGAAGGAATACCAGATGGTATGCCCTTACGAGGAGCGCTCCGCCCTCCTCGATTCCGCAGAATTCCTGAATGCGCGCATGCGCGAGGTGCGCGACAGCGGCAAGGTGGTGGGTCTCGACCGCATCGCCGTCATGGTCGCGCTCAACCTCGCGAACGAATTCCTGAAGCTGAAGAGCCGCGAGGCGAAGCTCGAAAGCGAGGCGAGCGGCCGCGTCCGCAACCTGCGTGAGCGCGTCGAGTCCACGCTTGCCAAGAGCCAGCAGCTGGAATTTTGAGTCGAACCTCCCCGGCACCGTCGCGGGTCGTGTAGAGTGAATCCCGGCGTCGCCTGCGGTGTTCGACACGTTGGTCGGGTTACCTCTCGGCCCTAATTGGAACACCCACGGGACACATGGGCTTGCTGGCAGAACTGTGCATGTCCGCCCTGCGCGGAAAGCCTTACCTGTCGCAGCTCGTCCCACTTGTTGCTCTGGTCGAGAGCAACGGCTAGCACCGGCACATGCGGGTGGCGCCATCTGACATCGAGCTCGCGGCCCGCAAGAAAGCCTTGCGGGCCGCGATCCGCGCCCGGCGCAAGGCCGTACCCCGGCTGGAGCGCGCCGCGGCTGCCCGCCAGGTCGCACTCAACGTCGACCGCGCCTTCCACCTGCATGCCGGCCAGCGGGTAGCAATCTACGCATCCTACGGCGCCGAGCTGAGCACCACCCCACTCATCGAGCTTGCGCGCGGTCGCGGCTGCCAGGTCTACCTGCCCCGCATCCTGCCGCGCACCGGCCGCATGCGCTTCATCGAAGCGATCGAAGGCGGCCGGGAGAAGGTGAACCGCATCGGTATCGTGGAGCCGCAAGGCGCTCGGCACATCGCCCCGCGCTGGCTCGACCTCGTGCTGCTACCGCTCGTCGGGTTCGACGAACACGGCGTGCGCCTCGGCATGGGTGGCGGCTACTACGACCGGGCGTTCGCGTTCCGCAACCTGCACGCACACTGGCGCGGCCCTCGGCTCGTCGGCGTGGCGTACTCATTCCAGCAATTGCCATCGATCATTCCGGCCGCGCATGACGTGCGGATGGATGCGGTGGTTACCGAAAAGGGGGTCGTGCGATGTCGTACTGGCTCATGAAGACCGAGCCCTCCACGTTCAGCATCGAGGACCTGGCGCGTGCCCCGCGCAGCACCACGGCGTGGGACGGTGTCCGCAACTATCAGGCGCGCAATATGCTGCGCGACCAGATGAAGCGCGGCGACCAGGCCTTTCTCTACTACTCGAGCACCGATGTGCCCGGCATCGTCGGCGTGATGGAGATCACGAGGGAGGGCTATCCCGATACGACGGCGTTCGATCGCAAGCACGATCACTACGATCCGGATTCCGATCCCGGGAACCCGCGCTGGTACATGGTGGACGTACGGCTGAAGGAACGTTTCGATCGCATCATCACGCTGGAAGAGCTGCGCAGATACGCTGCAAAAGAACTGAAAGGGATGATGCTTCTGCGACCCGGCAATCGCTTGTCGGTGACTCCAGTTGAACCTGAGCACTGGAAGTTCATTCGCTCACTCGAGTGATGAGTGACGCGTGCGAGTATCACAGAGCGCGCACGCTTGCTTGTTTTTTTGATTCGCGTGCGTATACTCCGATCCCGGACTAACCCGTCAACTGGAGAGAGCCAACATGGCGAAGGCAAAGAAGAAGGGCAAGAAGAAAGCTTCCAAGAAGAAGTAGGCCCTTGAAATTCGGTGAGCGCGGAAATTTCTTCCGCGCTCACCGGACCGAATACGAAGACTGAGCCCGCGCAAGCGGGCTCAGTCGTTTCTGCAGACGGAAAATCGTCGTAGCATCGGCTCACACCGCGACCCACGCGCAAACCCTATAAACAAAGGACTTTCCCGTGCCTCTCGATGTCAGCGAAAAGAAGAAGGGAGCCGCCCTCGCCGCCCTCGCCTACGTCCGCGAAGGCACGATCGTCGGCGTGGGCACCGGCTCCACCGTCAACTTCTTCATCGATGCGCTCGTCGCGAGCGGCAAGCGCATCGCAGGCGCGGTCTCGAGCTCCAACGCCTCCACCACCCGCCTGCAAGCGGCCGGCATCAAGGTCATGGACCTGAATGACGTCGGGTCGCTGGAGGTCTATGTGGATGGTGCGGACGAGGCAACGCGCTCCCATCACCTCATCAAGGGTGGGGGCGCCGCACTCACGCGCGAGAAGATCGTGGCCGCCGCATCGAAGCAGTTCGTCTGTATCGTCGATGATGCCAAGCTCGTCACCACGCTCGGCAAGTTCCCGCTGCCGGTCGAGATCATCCCCATGGCGCGCACGTACGTGACCTCGCGCCTGACCTCTCTGGGCGGTCGGCCGGTATTTCGTGACGCAGTCGTCACCGACAACGGCAATCACATCCTCGATGTGCACGACCTGCGCATCACCGACCCCGTCACGATGGAGCGGGAGATCAATCAGATCGTGGGCGTCGTAACCGTGGGGTTGTTCGCGGCAAGAGGTGCCGACGTCCTGATCGTTGGAACCGACAAAGGCATCGACACCCTGTAGCCCGGTGACCCGCTCGAGGGCGTAATCATCCATTCGTTAACTGTTAACGAATCGCCCGGAGCCGCCTTGCCGGGCCCTCCGGACGACCTGAGACGATCCTTTACCCCTCCAGCCGCGCTCATACGTCCTCTCGAATAGCGCTACTCACCTGTAAGGTGAAACTGAGGCGTCGCTTCAGGTGTCGGCGATCATGCGGGTGTGTCCGGTGATGGATGCTGCAGACTCTTCAGGATGGAAGGTCGGCTCATGAGTGCCGGGGAGTGACTCTTGGGAATCACTCTTGGGGAGTGGCATCTCGGGTGGGAAGTGGCCGCCTCGGCGGGAGCGACGCTCGAGTAGTGACTCCAGCGTGACCACCGGCGGCGCTGACTCGTCAGACACTGACTCTTCGACTACCAGGCTTCCCGGATGCCAGTCTCCGAGGTGGAAAACTTTCACGCCCTCGTGGCGGCAAGTCCTCGGTGCTGACTTCTCGCTTCTCAGCCGACGCTACTTCCGCTGCACTCACGTCGGACTTCGTGGCGGGGCGCGGATCAGACGCGGAACCCGCCTGCGTCATTCGCAACAGCACGCTCGTCTCGGCGGGCGCGACCGCCAATCAAGTATCCCCAGCATTCCGATCCAGCCTTCGCAACAACGACACACCCACATCAGGAACGATCACCGCGGCATCGATGTTCCGGGAGACACGGAACCCGCGATGAAGGGGGCGCCCGCGGCATTCGTGATCGCGCTTCAGGGCGGGTCGTCAGCGGCGGCGCGCGCCGTCAGTTCACCCGCGCGCAGCGAACCTTGCTGTGCTGGGCGCGCGTCCTGCCGATGGAGAAATGGCAAGAGCAGGCATGCCTGCATCAGGACGCGCTGCTCGAGGCAAGCGCTGAGCACCGGGCACTGTGCCGCTCCGAAATCAGGCCCCCACACCGCCGCCGGGCGAGTCAGCGAACCGGTTCTTTGAACGCGGGCAGGACGCGGATCTGAATGCCGAGGAGACCGAGCGGCTCTACCTCGCTCATCGCGAGCAGGCATACAAGCTGCGAGGCTCGGCCGGGCGATGAACGCGGCTTCCGCTTTCTTTTTGAAGTAAGCAGGCGCTCAGCCGTATGCCGGCAAGCCGATTCGTCGGCGGAGCTGCCTGCCGGGTGTGAAGCGGCATTACGCGGCCTCCGGGCTGCCGTTCTCATTGACTGGAGCTGACGGCTTGCGGCCTCGAGCAGGGCCTTTGGGACATTGGCGATACTGTGAAGCGGATTGAGGCTGCCGAAACAACCTGATTACTGGATCAGCCCTGCAAAGAATTGCGGCTTCATCGCAATGCACAGCGCGATCATGAGGCCGAGGGCCAAACCCATGATCGTTCCGGCAGCTACTCCGCGCACAAGCATCTTTTGTTCGCCGCTCGTCATCTCACACCTCCCAAGGGCTACCGGTACCCTGCCACAACCCTGGTGCGCGGCTTTCCTGCCCGTCGGAACCAGGCGGGTGCGACTGGAATGCTGCAAAAAGCAAACAGCCGGTTGTCAGCTGTCTGCCAACCGGCTGTTTTATTGGCTGGGGGACTAGGATTCGAACCTAGGTAAACGGAGTCAGAGTCCGTTGTCCTACCACTAGACGATCCCCCAATGGTGGCCCTCGGTATGCAGCTAGTGCATCCCCGCGCGATTAGCGCTTGGAGTACTGCGGACCGCGGCGAGCCTTGCGGCGACCAACCTTCTTGCGCTCCACTTCACGCGCGTCGCGCGTGACGAAACCGGCGGCGCGCAGCGGCTGACGCAGGGTCTCATCGTACTCGATCAGGGCGCGGGTGATGCCATGGCGAATGGCACCGGCCTGGCCGGTGATGCCACCGCCATCCACACGCACGCTGATGTCGAACTTGTTCACGAGCTGCACGGCCTCGAGCGGCTGGCGCACGATCATGCGACCCGTCTCGCGACCGAAGAACTCATCGAGCGGCCGGTTGTTGACCGTGATGGCGCCCTTGCCGGTGCGCAGGTAGACGCGGGCGGTAGCGGTTTTGCGCCGACCGGTGCCGTAGTTGGGAGTAGCTGCCATGTGCGTGGGTTCCTGGATTACAGCTCGAGAGGCTTCGGCTGCTGGGCGCCATGCGGGTGCTTGCCGCCGGCGAACACGTGAAGTTTCTTGTACATGCGTCGGCCGAGCGGGTTTTTCGGCAGCATGCCTTTGACCGCGAACTCGATCACCCGCTCCGGGTGCTCCTTCAGGAGCTTCTCGAGCGCGATCGACTTGATGCCGCCGATGTGCCCGGTGTGGTGGTAGTAGATCTTGTCCGTCAGCTTGCGCCCGGTGACCCGCACCTTGTCCGCGTTCACGACGACGATGTGGTCGCCCATGTCCACGTGGGGGCTGTAGTCAGCCTTGTGCTTGCCCTTCAGACGGTGGGCGATCTGCGACGCCAGACGCCCGAGCGTCTTGTCGTTGGCGTCGACGAGGAACCAGTCCCCGCGCACTTCGGCGGGCTTGGCAAATACGGTTGTGGTCATGGAACTAACCTGGAAATTCGGCCGGCGATCATCGGATCGCCAGCGCGGTGAACCCCAAAAAAGGCGCGGAAGTTTACTGAACGCCCCCCCTTAAAGCAAAGCGTGGTGCCGAAAGCCGTAACACTCACCTCTATAATAGAGTCCATGCCGTTGCCCTCACTGCCCGAACTGCCCAGCCTCGACAGCATAATTTCCGTTGCGGACAGGGCCTTACGTTCGGTCCTGGCCCCCGCACGCGCCTCCCGCCCCTTGCCGGCGGCCGGGCCCGCGCCCGAGCTCGGCGACGCCGAAAGACGCAAATCCGGCGCCCTGATGCGGGTGAATCACACCGGCGAGGTCGCGGCCCAGGCGCTTTATCACGGCCAGGCGTTCGTCGCCCGCTCCGACCAGACGCGGTCGATGCTGCTCGACGCTGCCCGGGAGGAGACGGACCACCTCGCCTGGTGCGAAACGCGCCTGTCCGAGCTGCAGTCGCGTACAAGCTTACTGAATCCGCTGTGGTACGCGGGTTCTTTCGTCATTGGGGCCGCTGCCGCGGCGTTCGGTGACAAGGCGAGCCTCGGCTTCGTCACAGAGACCGAGCGCCAGGTCGAAGGTCACATCGACGAGCACCTGTCTCGCCTTCCAGCCAGGGACTCGCGCAGCCGATCCATCCTCGAAGCCATGCGCGCGGATGAAATTGCTCACGGCGCAGCGGCCCGGGCAGCCGGGGGTGCGGACCTGCCGGCACCGGCGCGCGCGCTCATGAAGCACACCGCACGCGTGATGACGCATACTGCGTACTGGATTTGATTGTTGCGATTGTCTTTTTTACTTGCAGTCGCACGGGCATATGTATAAAAAGCGCACGCTACGTGCGATCGTCGGGGGAGTCGGTTAATGGACGAGAACATCAAGCCGCTAAGTGACATTCCGGCGATCAATCGCTTTCTCAGCTATTGCCGGATCCGCACCGTGCCGTCGAAGACGGTGGTCATTCACGCTGGCGACCTGCCCGATGTCCTCTACTACATCATCAGCGGCTCGGTCGAAGTCATGATCGAGGACGAGGAAGGCAACGAAATGGTCCTCGCCTACCTCAATCGCGGTCAGTTCTTCGGCGAAATGGGCCTGTTCTACGAGCAGCCCACGCGCAGCGCCTGGGTGCGCACCCGCAACCAGTGCGAGCTCGCGGAAATGACCTATCCGCGCTTCCGCCAGATCGCGGCGGAAAGCCCCGGCCTCATCTTCGAGCTCGCCACGCAGCTCGCCACCCGCCTCGACCGCACCAACCGCAAGCTCGGTGACCTCGCATTCGTGGATGTCACCGGCCGCGTCGCCCACGCCATCATGGACCTGTGCGGCGAGCCGGATGCCATGACCCATCCGGAAGGCATGCAGATCAAGGTGAGCCGCCAGGAGCTGTCGCGCCTCGTCGGCTGTTCCCGCGAGATGGCCGGCCGCGTGCTCAAGGTGCTGGAAGAGCAGGGCCTGCTCCGCGCCACCGGCAAGACCATCGTGGTGTTCAACGCACGGCCGAAGATGAAGACCCGGCCGGTCATCGTGCCCGCCAAGACGGCTGCCGCAGGCGCCGTCGCCGGCAAGGGCCGCGTCGATGACGACGAGGACGATGACGACGATGATTTCGACGACGACGACGAAGAATAGAACCGCTCGGCGCGCCTTGCGCCGGGTGTAGTCCTCCCGCCCTGCTGCTTCGCTGGCCGGTGCCCTCAGCCGCCGATCCACGCAAATGTTGCGGTGGAGGTTTTCCTCGAAGGGAGAGCCTGCCAGGGCCGTCAGCGGCCCGGCGAGCCGCGCTCCGTCAGTCGCCGATTTCCTTGCGCATGGCTGCAATGGTCGCGGCGTAGTCCTTCGCACCGAAGATGGCCGAGCCGGCCACGAACGTGTCCGCGCCCGCCCTCGCGATGGCGCCGATGTTGTCCACCTTCACGCCGCCGTCGATCTCCAGCCGCACGGGGCGGCCGCTCGCGTCGATGCGCTTGCGGGTCTCCGCCAGCTTCCTGAGCGCGGTCGGAATGAACTTCTGCCCGCCGAACCCGGGATTCACGGACATGATGAGCACGAGATCGAGCTTCTCGAGCGTGTAGTCGAGATAGTCGAGCGGCGTTGCCGGATTGAACACGAGCCCTGGCTTGCACCCATGCTCGCGGATGAGCTCGATGGTGCGATCGATGTGCTCCGTCGCCTCGGGGTGAAAGCTGATGTACGTGGCCCCGGCAGCGGCGAAGTCCGGCACGATGCGGTCCACCGGTTGCACCATCAGATGCACGTCGATGGGCGCCGTCACGCCGTACTTGCGCAGCGACTCGCACACCAGCGGCCCGATGGTGAGGTTGGGAACGTAGTGATTGTCCATGACATCGAAGTGGACGATGTCAGCGCCCGCGCGCAGCACAGAATCCACTTCCTCGCCAAGCTTCGCGAAGTTCGCGGAGAGTATCGACGGAGCGATCCAGGCAGGTTGCATGGGCGATAGTCTACCGAGGTGCGTCCGCGCTGTTCACCCGTTCTCCCAGGCCGTGCTCGTGTGCCGCCTGGGTGACGATGCGATGCCTTGCGTCAACTGGTCAGGCGCGTCAGGGCTTCGCGATACTTCTCGCTCGTGCGCGCGATGATCTCGGGCGGAAGCTTCGGCGCGGGGGCCTTCTTGTTCCAGTCGAGCGTCTCGAGGTAGTCCCGGACGAACTGCTTGTCGAAGCTCGGCGGGCTGATGCCGGGCCGGTAGGTATCGGCCGGCCAGAAGCGTGAGGAATCCGGCGTGAGCACTTCGTCGATGAGCGTGAGCCGCCCCTGCTCATCCACACCGAATTCGAACTTCGTGTCGGCGATGAGGATGCCGCGCCGCCGCGCATGCTCGGCGGCGAAGTTGTATAGCGCCAGGGATGCGTCGCGCACTTGCGCGGCAAGCGTGCCACCGACCATGCGCTCTGCCTGGGCGAACGAGATGTTCTCGTCGTGCGCGCCGATGGCGGCTTTCGTGGCAGGGGTGAAGACAGGCTCCGGCAGCTGCTGTGCGAGCTGCAGACCCGGTTGCAGCGGAACGCCGCAGACTTCACCGGTCTTCTGATAGTCCTTCCAGCCGGAGCCGATGAGGTAGCCACGCACCACCGCTTCGAGCGGCAGGGCTTCGAGCTTGCGCACGATGACGGCCCGCCCTTCGAGCATCGCAAGCTCCTGCGGGTCGCGCACGGCGCTCGCCAGCGGCAGGCCCGTCAGATGGTTCGGAATGATGTGCCTCGTTCGTGCGAACCAGAAGTTCGAGATCTGGTTCAGCACGTGCCCCTTGTCCGGGATCGGGTCCGGCAGCACCACGTCGAACGCCGACAGGCGATCGGTGGTGACGATGAGCATGTGACGCGCGTCCACCTCGTAGATGTCGCGCACCTTGCCTTCGTTGATTCGCCGGAGGCCGGACAGGGCGGTCCGGTGAACGGTCTGCGTCGCCATGGATTTGTGAGCGAAGGTAGCCCGGGGGGAGCGGAAGGGCTTGGTAGTATAGCGACGATGACGCGCTGGACGGGCAAAGTGTTGGGTGGGGTCATCGGCCTCGTGGCGGGCGGGCCGATCGGCGCGGCCATTGGGGCCGCGCTGGGCCATCAGTTCGACAACGCCGCCCGGCAGCCGGAGCGGCTCACAGGGGCCGGCGCCACGGCGACGCCTGCGCAGACGGCCGAGCGGTTCTTCCTGGCCACCTTCCGCATCATGGGCCACGTGGCCAAGTCCGACGGCCGCGTCTCAGAACAGGAAATCGCGGCCGCCCGCAGCGTCATGGCTGCCCTGCGCCTGGATTCCATGCAGGTGGCCGCCGCCATCAACGAGTTCACGCGGGGCAAGCAGCCCGGCTTCGATTTCGCCGCCGAGCTGGAAAGCCTGCGCCGCGCCTGCGAGGGCCGCCCGGACCTCGTGCGCATCTTCATCGAGATCCAGGTGCGCGCCGCGCTCGCCGGCAACAACCTCGAAGGCCCGGCCCGCAAGTACGTCAACCGTGTCGCCACACGCCTCGGCGTGTCGATGATCGAGCTCGCGCAGATCGAGGCCGTGCTGCGCATCCAGGCAGGCCGCTTCAGCCGCGAGCAGCGCGCCGCCCAGGCGGCCCCGAACGGCGCCACCCAGCTCGAGCTCGCGTACAAGGTTCTCGAAGTGGACGTGTCGGCCAGCAACGATGACGTCATCAAGGCCTACCGCCGCGCCCTGAGCCGCCACCACCCCGACAAACTCAAAGCCAACGGCCTGCCCGAATCGATGGTCGAGCACGCAAAAGAGCGCACCCAGCAGATCATCGAAGCCTACGAGCTGATCAAAGACCGACGCGGCATCAACTGACCTCTTCCTCACGCGCCTCCACCACCGCGAGCTCGAGGCACCCAACGCCCCGGACGCGCCCAAAAGGAGTCGCGCTCGAAGAACGCCCGTGAGGCTCGTCGAAATGCAGGACGCGTCTTCCGGGCGGTGCCTCACGGGCGTTCTTCGAGTGCGACTCCGCCTCGCCGCTCTCACTCCGTGTCTTCTTCGAGTGCAGCTCCGCCCCGCCCACGTCACGCTTCACCCGCGCGCGCCCATTCCAGAACCACACGCTGAATCTCCCCAACCCCATCCGTAAGCGCAGCAGGCCCCGGCTGCAAAATGAGCGACGACTTGATCTCCCGCAGGAACCCATTCCTCACAGCCGGCACATCCTCCCACCCCGCGCGCGCCCGCACGTTCTCCGGCCGGAATTTCTTCCCGCACCAGGAACCGAGAATGATGTCCGGCGCCCGCCGCGGCACCTCGAGCGGATCCGCGATGATCCGATCGCGTCCCAGCGCCTGACGAGACAGCTCGGGGAAACACTCCACTCCGCCGGCGAGCTCGACGAGCTCCGACACCCACCGGATGCAGGAAATCTGCGGCTCATCCCATTCTTCGAAGTAGACCCGCGGCCGACGCGCGAGCCCTGCGGCCGTGGCGCGAATCTGTTCGAGACCGTCAGTGAGCTGCGCGACGAGCGCCTGCGCCTTCGCTTCGCACCCCACCATGCCGCCGAGCACGCGGAGGGTCCGCAGGATCTCCGCGACGCTGCGCTGATTGAACACGTGTACTTCGATGCCCGCTCGCACGAGGTCGGCGGCGATGCCGGCCTGCAGATCGGAGAACCCGAGCACGAGGTCAGGCTGCAGCGCGACGATGCGATCGATCTTCGCGCTCGTGAAGGCGGACACGCGCGGCTTCTCCCGGCGTGCCCGCGGCGGGCGCACCGTGAAGCCTGAAATGCCGACGATGCGCCAGTCCTCGCCGAGCAGATACAGGGTCTCGGTCGTCTCCTCGGTGAGGCAGACGATGCGCTCGGGATACTGCGACGACCGTGCACTCATGATGAAAACGAAGATTGCATCGGACGGCTCGACGCACGCGACGGTATCATGGCGCGATGTGGGTGCGCTTCCTGAGCTTCCTCGACCGGTTGTTCTTCGGCCCGGCATCCATCGGCCCGCGCTTGCCCGCGGCGCTGATGCGGGTGCTGCGCTACCCCTATGCCGTGGCCCGCGACCTCTGGCATGGCGACATCAACCTGCGCGCCATGGGCCTCGTCTACACGACGCTGCTCTCCGTCGTGCCCCTCATCGCGTTCGCGTTCGCGGTGCTGAAAGGCTTCGGCGCGCACCGCGACCTCGAGCCCATCGTCTTCGAGTTCTTCCGCCCGATGGGCGAAGAGGGTGCCCGCGAGATCACGAGCCGCATCATGGAATTCGCGGACGGCGTGAGCAGCGGCCTCCTCGGCTCCGTCGGCTTCGCGCTGCTCGTGTGGACGCTGCTCGGGACCATCCAGAAGGTCGAGGACAGCTTCAATTTTCTCTGGCGCGTGGAGCAGCCACGCAGCTGGGCACGGCGCGTAGCCGAATACCTGAGCCTGCTCATCATCGGCCCGATTCTGCTCGTGGGCTTCCTCGGCCTCTCGCACGCCGCGGTCAGCAGCGCTCCCGTCAAGGAAATCACGGGTCACCTTCCTTTCCTCCAACAGCTCACGCAAGCGGTGATCCGCCTGTCGCCGTACGCCATGGTGACGGCGCTCTTCACCGTGCTCTACATGTTCGTGCCGAACACGCGGGTGCAGTTCCGCCCCGCACTGATCGGCGCGCTGGCGGCAGGCGTGCTGTGGGCGGCCGTGGGCAAGATGTTCACGGCACTGGTCGTGCTCTCGTCACGCCTCACGATCGTGTACGCGGGCTTTGCATTCATCGTGGCCGCGCTGCTGTGGACCTACTTCGGCTGGCTCATCCTGCTCGCCGGCACGCAGCTGTCGTTCTATATCCAGAACCCGGGCTACCTGCGCATTGGCTTGCAGGAAGTGCGCCTGTCCTGCGCGGAAATGGAACAGCTCGCCCTCAAGGTGATGTACCTGGTCGCGCGCACACACATGAGCGGAGGCCAGCGCTGGACGATCAACCGCCTCGGCACGGAGCTCGGCCTGCCGAGCATCGCCATCTCGCAGATCGGCGACACACTCGAGCGCGCCGGCCTCCTCATCGTCACCGAGGATGACGAATTCGTTCCCGGCCGTGACATCAGCCGCATCACCGTGCAGGAGATTCTGGACGTCGCCCGCAACCAGCGCAGCGGCCACTTCGGCTCGCGCGGCACGGACATCCCGGCAGTGGAGCGCCTCAGCGCCAAGCTGGAAGAAGCCTGGCGCACCTGCTGCGCGGGCAGGACGCTGCGGGATCTCGTCGACGAAAAGGTCTGAAGCAGGTCGCCGAATGCGCGCCGGCCGGCTGCGCGTCACTCCCCGGCGATGGTCATTTCCGACAGAAGCACGGAACCCGTGCGGATGGCGCCGCGCTCATCGACATCCGTGCCGAGCGCAACGATGTCGCGATACATCTGCTTCAGGTTGCCGGCGATGGTGATCTCGTGCACCGGATGCGTGACGACACCATCCTGCACCCAGAAGCCGCTTGCCCCGCGCGAATAATCGCCGGTCACGCCGTTCACGCCCTGGCCCATGAGCTCCGTGACGAGCAACCCCGTGCCCATGCGCGCGAGCAACGCTTCGAACGCGAACGACTGCCCCGGCGCGGTGACGATGAGATTGTGGATGCCCCCTGCGTTGCCCGTGGTCCGGAGCCCGAGCTTGCGAGCGGAATAGCTGCCGAGCACATAACCCTGGAGAACACCATCGAGCACGAGCGACCGGTCGCGCGTGGCGACGCCTTCGTCATCGAAGGGAGCACTGGCCAGCGCGCGGTGGATGTGCGGCCGTTCATCGATCTGCACGAACCGCGGCAGCACCTGCTGCCCCGCGGCCCCGAGCAGAAAGGACGATTTGCGGTACTGCGCGCCGCCGCGGATCGCCGCGACCAGATGCCCCACAAACCCCCGAGCAATCTCCGGAGCAAAGAGCACGGGAGCCTTGCGCGTGGTGAGACGGCGGCCACCGAGCCGCGCCAGCGCGCGCTCACCAGCCTTGCGTCCGATGGCCTCGAACCCGAGCAGATCTGCGGCATCACGGGCAGCGGAGAACCAGTAGTCCCGCTGCATGTCCTCACCTTGCTGCGCGAGGAGCACACAACTGAGACTGTGGCTCGTGCTGGAGAACCCTTCGAGAAAGCCAAGAGAATTGCCGTACACGCGCACATCCCGCTGCGTGCTCACGGTAGCGCCCTCGGAATTGGTGATGCGTGAGTCCACCGCAAGCCCCGCAGCCTCGCACGCGCGAGCGAGGTCCACCGCCTGATCAGGGGTCAATGCCCAGGGGTGGTCGAGCTCCAGGTCCGGGATATCCGTGGCCAGCTCTTCCGGATCCGCGAGGCCGGCACAGGCATCTTCGGCTGTGTAGCGCGCGATGGTGCAGGCTTTCTCCACAGTGGCCCGCACGGCCTGGGCACTGAGGTCGGCCGTGCTGGCGGAGCCTTTGCGCTTGCCGAAGTAGACGGTGACCCCAATGCCACGGTCCCGCTGATACTCCACGGTATCCACTTCGCCGAGCCGCACGGTGGTGGAGAGGCCGCGGTTCATGCTGGCATCCACCTCGCACTGCGTTGCGCCGAGCCGCTGCGCCTCTTCGAGCGCAAGGCTCACCACGTCCTTCAATTCCGGGATACGCGCGCCGTCCACCGCTTGCTGCATGAGATCCACTGGGCCAGGAGAACTTACGGCAGAATTGTAGCAGTCGCAGGCGCCGTGCCTGCGGAAGAGGCGCATGTGACGACTTCAGACGAGCTTGACGATGACCGCCCGAGCAAGAGCGAGCGCAAGCGCAACGCGCACGAAGCGCAGGACCTCGGGGAGGAGCTGATCCGGCTGAAGGATCTGGACCTGAAGTCGTTCGAGCTGCCCGAACCCCTGTACGACGCCATCGTGGAAGCGCGCCGGCTGACGAGCCGCGCTGCGCTGGTGCGCCAGCGCCAGTACATCGGCAAGCTCATGCGCGGCATCGACCCGGCGCCCATTCGCGCGGCGCTGGCGTCGCGAGGCGAGAAGGCCGCGCAGGAAACGCAGCGTTTCAAGCGCGTGGAGCACTGGCGCGATCGCCTCATCGCCGAAGGCGCTCCGGCGCTCGAAGAGCTCATGCAGGTCCGCCCGGGAATGGACCGGGACGAGTGGCTGCGCCGCGTGTCCGCCGCCGCGGCCGAGCGGCAGCGGCTGGGCACGGGCGGAGCCGCGTCCCGGGAGCTGTTCCGGCAGCTTCGCGCCCTGCTGGACCGCACTCCAGTCGCCTGATGGCCCGCCCGTGACGGGGCCTGCGCTACAATCGGCGCCCAAATCAGCTGTTTGAAAGCATCAGCAGGATGAAACCACTCGTCGGCATCATCATGGGCTCGCAGTCGGACTGGGAGACGATGCGCGCTGCCGCCGAGACGCTCGAGAAGCTCTCCGTCGCGCACGAGGTGCGCGTCGTTTCCGCCCATCGCACGCCGGACCTGCTGTTCGAGTACGCATCCACCGCCCGCGACCGCGGCCTCGAAGTCATCATCGCGGGCGCCGGCGGCGCAGCGCATCTGCCCGGCATGGCCGCATCCAAGACGCCGCTCCCCGTGCTCGGGGTGCCCGTGCAGTCAAAGGCGCTCAGCGGGCTGGATTCGCTGCTTTCCATAGTTCAGATGCCCGCGGGCGTGCCCGTTGCAACGTTCGCCATCGGCGTAGCCGGTGCCACGAACGCTGCGCTCACGGCGTGCGCAATCCTTGCGAACAAGTACCCGGCAGTGGCCGCAGCGCTCGACGCATTCCGCGAGCGGCAGACGGCAACCGTGCTGGAAAATCCCGACCCGCGCGCCACGCCGAGCCGCGGATGACCGTCGGCATCGTGGGCGCCGGCCAGCTCGGCCGCATGCTCGCGTTGGCGGGCTATCCGCTGGCGCTGGATTTTCTGTTCCTCGACCCCGCCGAAGGGGCACCGGCGGGTCAGGTGGCGCCCCAGATCGTGGGCGAGTTCACGAACGCCAGGCTGCTGCGCAAGCTCGCGCGCGACTCGCGAGTGCTCACGTTCGATTGGGAGAACATCTCGGTCGAAGCACTTAGCAAGCTTCCTACCGACACGCGCATAGCGCCCCCCATCAAGGCCCTTGCCGCCGCGCAGGATCGGGTCGCTGAGAAGCGGCTTTTCGAGCGGCTCGCCATACCGACCACGCGCTGGCGGAACGTCGAGTCGTTCGCGCAGCTCCAGAAGGCGGTCAAGGAAGTGGGCCTGCCCGGTGTGCTGAAGACGCGCAGGCTCGGGTATGACGGCAAGGGCCAGCGCGTGCTTCGCAGCCCGGCAGATGTGCCGGCCGCGTGGGAAGCACTCGGCAACGCCCCGCTGCTCTACGAAGAGCTCGTGCCGTTCGACTACGAAGTCTCGATCATCGGCGCGCGCAGCGGACGCGGCGAGGTCGTCATCTACCCGCTGAACGGCAACGTGCATACGGAAGGCATCCTGCGCCTTACGCGCGCGCCATATGGCACTTCCGCCTTGCAGCGTCTGGCCGCCCGCTACTTGCGTCGCGCGCTGGATCACTTTCGCTACACCGGCGTCCTCACCATCGAGTTTTTCGTCCGCCGCGGACGGCTGCTCGCCAACGAGATGGCCCCCCGTGTGCACAACTCCGGGCACTGGACCATCGAGGGCGCGGAAACCAGCCAGTTCGAGAACCACCTGCGGGCCATCCTGGATCTGCCCCTGGGCTCGACGCGCCCGCGCGGCCACTGCGCCATGCTCAACCTCATCGGCGAGATGCCGACGCACCCGGTGCTCCTGGGGATGGAGGGGCTGCATCTGCACGACTACGCCAAGGCCCCCCGGCCGGGCCGCAAGCTGGGGCATCTCACGCTCGTGGAGCGGACCGCCGCGGCGCGCGACCGGCGGGCACGCCGGTTGCTTGCGCGCTTGGCCCCCGGCTTGACTCTCCCGTAAGATCGGGCACGTGCGACCGGCGCCGGACCAGCGCGCCCAGACCGAGAAACGCTGGCAGAACACTCAGAAACCGTCTCAAGACCCACGGTCCGGTCCCGAAAAGCCCGCAGCCGCCCATGTACCTCGACCTGTTCAAACTGAAGGAACTGCCCTTCCGGCTGAGCCCGGACCCCCAGTTTCTCTACCTGAGCAAGCAGCACGCGCGCGCCAAGGCCTACATGGAGTCGACCATCTGGTTCACGGATGGCTTCGTCGTCATCACGGGCGAGATCGGTGCCGGCAAGACCACCCTGATCGAGTCCTTCCTGAAGGAGATCCAGGCCGACGTCGTGGTCGCCCAGATCAACCAGACGCAGGTCTCGGCAGTGGATTTCCTGCAGGCGGTGCTGGTGCAGTTCGGCTTCTCTCCCTTCAAGATGAAGAAGGCAGAGCTCATCGCCACGCTCAACACGTTCCTCATCGAGCAGTACGGCGCCGGGCGCAAGGTGCTGCTCATCGTCGACGAGGCGCAGAACCTCTCACTGCGCGTGCTGGAGGAAATCCGGCTCCTGTCGGGTGTCGAGACGACGAAAGAGAAGGTGCTGCGGATCATCCTCGCGGGCCAGCCCGAGCTCAACGACAAGCTCGACGCGCCGGAGCTCACGCAGCTCGCGCAGCGCATTCGCCTGCGCTTCCACCTGAGCACGCTTTCTGCCGCGGAAATGCGCGCATACATCCAGCATCGCCTCGAAGTCGCCGGAGCGGGCGACAGGCAGATCTTCGCGGAAGATACGTTCCACGAAATCTTTCGCTATACGGGCGGCGTACCGCGCCTGGTGAACACGCTCTGCGACACCTCGATGATGGCCGCCTTCACGGCAAGCCGTGACTACGTGACCGTCGGCGACGTCGCCAGCGCCATCGATGAGCTGCAGTGGGTGGAGTTTTCCGCACGCGCGCAGAACCAGCCCCATCCGCGCCTGGTGAGCGACGGCAACACCTCATCGGCGACGGGCATCATGGGCATGCCGCCGGTGCCGGCCGGCCCCGCGGAAAACGGCGCGCACGCCATCGGGCGCATTCTCGTCGCCACCGACGGGCGCACCGTGCAGGAAGTCGCGCTGAAGGTGGGCCGCATCATCGTCGGCCGTACCGCCGACAACGACGTGCAGATCGACAGCCGCTTCGTGAGCCGCCATCACTGCCAGGTCATCACCACACCCCACGCCTGCGTGGTGGAGGATCTGAACAGCACCAACGGGATCTATGTGAAATCCAAGCGCGTGCGCCGCCACTACCTGAACGACGGGGACGTGGTGCAGATCGGCAAGCACGAGCTCATCTACATCGACGAACGCCTGCCGCGCATCCGTGCGCCGTTCGTGGAAACCATGCCGGGAATGCCGCCGGCCGAGCCGGTGGGTGAGCCGAACTGACCGGCCGGCTTCAGGGTTTCTCTTCCGGGAGCACCGACGTGTCGCTGTTGAGGTAGTCCGCGCGCATGCGCCGGAAATCGCGTCGCCGCAACACGAGCACGATCCCGCCAACCACACCGACGAGCCCCGGCAGACCCAGCAGGACGCTGAGGACGGGCGAGGGGTGGAAGTAGCTGGACACGAGCGCCCCGAGCCCACAGAGCAGGTAGATCCAGGGCAGGGCTTCGTAGAGGGGCCGGGACAGGCGCGGGGTGCGGCTCATGCGGCCCGGATGCTAGCCGGGCCGCGGTAGCGCAGCAAACGTATTGCGTCCCAAAAACGAGCCGCCGCCCGGCACCTGGGCGGGGCGGCGTGACCATCGTCGGATACAGGCGCGCGCGGCGGTGGCCGCAGCGCGGCGACGCTCAGCGGCGCTTGCCGCCAAAGAGCTGCGCGACGCGACCGAAGAAGGACGGCTTGAATGCCTCCACCCGGTAGTAGTCGTCCGTGCGGGCCGTCTGGCGACGACTCATCTCGGCGACCAGATCCTTCGGCAGCTCCAGCTTGGCGGACTCGTCTGTGGCGCGCTCGGCATGCATCGTTCGTTCCTCGTCTTCGGGTTCGGACTGCTGGGACAGGCGGTGCATCGCCCGTCGACGGCAGCAAGCTACGGACCCACGCGGCGGCACGACGTGCAGTTCATCACAGCTTCGCGACGCAGGCGAAGAGTCGCCGCGCACAGACGAAATTCTGTCGGCCATGCAACGCAGTCGTCACACGATTATGTCCGCGCGCCTGCGAACGACGCGCCAGCACGGCGCACACCGCAACGCTCCGCACAGGCGGTGGGCAACCGATGGTTGCCGTCACCGGCGCTTCCACCGCCTGCTTGGTGCACGGACGCGCGACTCCCTTCGCATCACGGACTCACCCTCGCCTCTCATCCGCGCGCAAAGAATGCAACGCGCGCCCACTCATCACGACGAGCATGCGCGTTGGATTCACTCAGTAATGCGCACAGCAACGCACCAACCCCCGGCAGCTCGAAGCCGAGCCGTCTTCTCTCGAATCCGCCTTGAACTGCAACAAGCGCAGAAGCACGCCCACCGCCAAAGTTGACGCATCAGCGGGGCCGTGTTCGCAGAGGGGTCGTGAGGCACGTGAAAATGCAGGACGCATTTTCACGAGGCTCGCAGGGATGCGTCTTCCGGCCGGTGCCTCACGACCCCTCTGCGAGCGCGGCCCGGCCCGCGACAACGCAAATGCCGGTTCTTGATTTCTTTCTCAGTCTGGTCGGACTTGCTGCCTAGTTGGACTTGCTGCGCTCCCAGTCAGCAGCAAAGAGCCTTCGTTGCAGAAAGCTCGCCCTCAACCCGTGCCCCCCACAGTCAAATTATCAATCCGCAAGGTAGGCTGCCCCACGCCCACAGGCACACTCTGCCCTTCCTTCCCACACGTCCCCACCCCGTCATCAAGCTTGAGATCATTCCCCACCATGCTCACGCGCGTGAGCACATCCGGCCCGTTGCCGATGAGCGTCGCACCTTTCAGCGGCGCGCCGAGCTTGCCGTTCTCGATGGCGTAGGCCTCGCTCGCGGAGAACACGAACTTGCCCGACGTGATATCCACCTGCCCGCCGCCGAAGTTCACCGCGTAGATGCCGCGCTCCACCGAGCTGATGATCTCCTGCGGCGAATGCGGCCCCGGACGCATGTAAGTGTTCGTCATGCGCGGCAGCGTCACGTGTGCGAAGGACTCGCGACGCCCGTTGCCCGTGGGCCGTGTGCCCGTGAGACGCGCGTTCAGCTTGTCCTGCAGATAGCCCACGAGCACGCCGTTCTCGATGAGCGTGGTGCATTGAGTGGGCGTGCCTTCGTCATCGATGTTGAGCGAGCCGCGCCGCTGCGCGAGCGTGCCGTCATCCACGATGGTGCAGGCTTCGTGCGCAACCCGCTCACCGATGCGGTTCGCGAACGCGGAGGTGCCCTTGCGATTGAAATCCCCTTCGAGCCCGTGCCCGATGGCCTCGTGCAGCAGCACGCCGGGCCAGCCCGGCCCGAGCACCACCGTCATCGGCCCTGCGGGGGCGGGAATGGATTCGAGATTGACGAGCGCCTGGCGCGCCGCTTCGCGAGCGAGCGCGAGCGGGCGATCTCCGGCGACGAGCTCGGCAAGCGAATATCGCCCGCCGGCGCCGCAGTACCCCTGCTCCCGCCGCCCGTTCTGTTCGGCGATCACCGAGACGTTGAACCGCACGAGCGGACGCACGTCCGCGGCGAGGTCACCCTGACTGTTCGCCACGAGCACGACGTGCTGCACAGCGGTGACGCTTGCCATCACCTGCACGATGCGCGGATCGAGGCGCCGCGTTTCACGATCGACGCGCTCGAGCCATGCGACTTTCTCGGCGTCCTTCAGCGATGCGACGGCATCCACCGGCAGATACAGACTGTGCCCCGCCTTGGGCCGCCAGGCCTGCACGCGCCCCTCGCCGCCTTGCGAGGCAATCGCACGCGCCGCGCGGGAAGCCTCTTCCAGCGCAGGCAACACGATCTCGTCCGAGTACGCGAAGCCGGTCTTCTCGCCAGCCAGCGCACGCACGCCGACGCCTTGCTCGATGCTGGCGCTGCCGTCCTTGACGATGCCGTCTTCGAGCGCCCACGACTCTTCGCGGGAGAGCTGGAAATACACGTCGGCAAAATCGACCGAGTGGCGCAGCACTTCGCCGAACACTCGGTCGAGGCGGCTGTCGTCGAGGCCGCTGGGACGCAGGATGAGATCTCGGGCGATGCCCAGGGGATCGGAAACGGTTTGTGCGGGTGTCATGTGGACCAATTAGAGCACGCCCCCGCGGCGCCTGTGCAGGCCGCGAGTCTCACGGCTCCTGGCGTCGGCGACGGGCTCAGGCTTCCTCCAAGGGGCTACAACACGCGGTGGGTCAGCGCGGGAAAGCTAGTGCGGGCTTGCGTCTGCCTATTCAAGTCGACTTCAGCCACGATGCAGCCCTGGCCTCGGGGCAAGCGTTGCAGCACGGCGCCCCAGTGGTCCGCAATGAGGCTGTCACCATAGGTCTCGCGGCCGTTCGCATGGAAACCCGACTGCGCCGGGGCGACGATGTGGCAGAGATTCTCGATGGCCCGGGCACGCAGCAGCGTCTCCCAGTGCGCGCGGCCCGTGGGCGCGGTGAAGGCCGAGGGCACGGAAATGATCTGCGCACCGGCCGCGCTCAGCTGCCGGAAGAGCTCCGGAAAGCGGACGTCGTAGCAGACGGTGAGCCCCAGGCGACCCACAGGCGTGTCGACCACAACTGCCTGGCTGCCAGGCGCCACGTGCGCGGACTCGCGGTAGGCCTCCGACTTGCCGGGGATGTCCACGTCGAAGAGGTGAATCTTGTCGTAGCGTGCGACACGGTTGCCGCTCGCATCGAAGACGAGCGACGCGGCGGCAACACGACCGTCGTCCCCCGCGAGGATGGGCATCGTGCCGGCCACGATCCACAGATCGAGCTCGCGCGCGGTGGCGGCCATGAAATCCTGGATGGGGCCGTCTCCGTCAGCCTCGCCGACGGCGCGCTTGTCCGCATCGTGCAGGCCCATGAAGGCAAAATTCTCCGGAAGCGCGGCGAGGTGCGCGTCACGATCGCCCGCGTGCTGAAGCAGCGTGCGCGCCTGTGCGAGATTGGCGGCGACGTCCGGACCGGACGTCATCTGGATGGCGGCGACTTTCATGGCTTCCTGGCTCGGCTCATTGATCCACGCTCACGACGGGCTCGTCCCACGAGCCACGCAGATGAAGAACGATACGCGAGGGGTTGCCGCCGTCGCCACGAATCAGATCGCGCAGCGTGAGCCATGCGGCCGCCACACGCGGGGTGGCAGCGAGGCGGCGGACAGCGGCGGGGATGCGCTCCTCCCCTCGCAGCACCCACGCCTCGTGGTCGTAGTCCTGCGCGAGAAGGCCGGTCCGGCCGCGCACGATGATCTCGGCATCCCCGTCGAAGTGCAGATCGGATGTGACTGCTTCACCGTCGCGGACCTGGAATTGCGCGTCAAGGCGACGGAAACGCAGCTCTCCCGGCGGAACGCCCTCGGCGCCCGGCGGGCGGGCGACGCCACCGAGAATGGCGGGGATCGTGAGCAGCGCGAACGGCCGGCCTTTGGCGTCCTGGGCGCTGCGTGCCGTGCCATCCTCGAATCGCATGCGCAGGCTGCCTGTGAGCGTCTCCAGCCAGGAGCGCTCGGTTCGGGGCTCCCAGTTCATGTCGCCGCTCAGCGAGCCTCTCCTTGCGCTCAGCTCGGGGCGGAACCCGAGATCCGCGAGCACAGCGGCGGCATCACCCGTGGCGAGCTGAAACTCCACGTGACATTTCTCCAGCGTGATACCGCAACGGACGGTGCCATCACCCGCGAGCGCGCCCTTCTCGAGCGCGAGGTCATTGAACACCACTTCGCGAGAGCTCTGCTCCAGCGTGCCCGTGAGCGTGCCCAGCGAACCGGCCTGCACGCGAAGCGAGGTGCCGCGGTCAGCCGGCCGCGCCGTCACAGTGGCGTCGGCAAATGCGCGGTCACCGATCACGAGCTCATCGGTCGCAAGATCGATCTCCGCCGGGGTGGCGCCGGAGCCTTTGCGCAACTGCAGCCATGCGAGCACATACTCCGGCAGATCCAGCCGCTTCACGCGACCCTGTATCGAAATCACGCCGTCCTCGGGGAGCGTCGCGGCGCCTCCGCCCACGCGCACGGCGCCACGCTCGATCTGCCAGTCATCGCCATCCCGCACCTTCAATGCGAAGGCGGTTCGCACACGCTCGGCGAGGCTCGCACGCAGCTCCGACGTATCCCCGGAGCCTGTCATTTCGATGTGCAGCGGCAAGCTCGCGGCCGCGTTCTTCGCAAGCGGCGCCGGAAGCACGCTGGAGACTCCGATGAGGTTGGAATCCGCACGCCCCTGCCATCGGCCCGGTTCTGATCCGCTCGGAGCGGTATAGAGGAACTCGCCGCTCCAGGGCGTCTCACCTGTGACCTCCGGCAGCTGCCGGATCTGTGAGAGCGCGACGAGCTTGCCCGCGTCGACGAAACCCTGCACCTCTACCGCGAGGGCCGCGCCACGACGGTCACGACGTTCAGACAACCTGAGCGCAAGCGGGCCGCCCAGCCACGTTGCACTCAGCATCGAGCGCTGCAGCCTGCCCCCATCGAAGGCCAGCGAGCCCCGCATCGACTCCACCGGTGGCAGCTCGGGCGCAAGCTGGAACGTCACACCCTCCAGCATCGCAACGACACGCGCCCCGGGCGGCTGCGGGGACTCGGGCGGCGAGATCGAAGCCGACGCCGGCATCGTGACATCGAAATCGAACAGCGCGTCGCCGCTCGCGACGAGATCGTGCACGTGAGGCGCGTATTCCCGCAGCTCCGGGTTCGCGCGAAGCCATTGCAGCGCCTGCTCGATGCGCGCGCGCGCGCGGCCGGTGACATGAGAGGCACGCTGCCCCGATGCGTCCCATCGCGCTTCCGCGGACTCGAGATCGAAGTCACCCGCCCGGCCCGCGCTGATAGCGGCGCGAATACGCGGGCCCGTCCACTCGATGCGGGCCTCGAGGCCGGTGGCTTCCGGCCACAACCCTTCAGCGGCAACGCGCCCGTCCGCGAGCGTGAGCGAGCCGTTGAAGCTCCGCTCGACAACGGGCCGCTGCGGCATCGATGCTGTGGCGGCTTCCTGGCCCGGGCTTGCAGACGCGAACAGCGTGTCGACCGCGCCCTTGACGTCGAAGGTTGCGTCCTCGATGCGCCCGGCAGTGAGTCGTGCGGCAGAGGGCCCGAATGCGCTCACGATGCTTCCCGCAAACAGCTCCTGCAACTTGCCGATATCGGCATGGGCAATCGTGGCGCGCGCATCCAGCGTTGGCACGCCACCTGCGATGTTCGACACCAGGGTGCCGCTCAGAACCGCACGCCCGGCCTCGTGGTCCACGGACAACTCATCCGTCGCCAGTTGCCACCCCGTGGCGGTGGGGGTGACTTCCAGAATCGACGCCAGCTTCAGCGCTTCGAACGGAAGGTCGGACTGCGAGGCAAGCACGAGACTCGCCTCCTGCGCATCTAGCTCGATCTGCACGCTGCTTTCGGTCGCGGAAAGCCGCACGGGCAGCGACTTCAGCACGAAACTCCCTGAAGTGGGCTGGACACTCGCGTCACGCACTCGCGCGCTCGCGGCGAGCCGATGCCCTGCCGGGCGCGCGGCATTCCAGTCGAAATCGATGTCCTCCGCCGTGCCGCTCAACACGACACCATCGGGGGCGAGCGCGGGAGCGAGCCACCGGGCCACCGCCGCAATGGAACGCAGAGGTGCGCGCGCGACCTGGCTCCGGACATGCCCCGCACCCAGCTCGATGAAAACGCGCGGGAGCGGGGATTCCTTGTCTTCGCGACTGAGCGCGAGCCGCTCCAGCTGCAGCTGCGCGCCCGCGGCGCGCCGAACGAAGCGCCAATCGCCCGAAACGTAGTCCAGCGTCACCGCACTGCGAGCCGCAGAGTCCGCCGCGGCGCTGTGTATCCATGTGGGAGGCTCGAGCCTGATGCCGGCGCCGCTCACCTGGCCGTCCGCCTTCTCGACCTGCCCTTTCTGGAAGGTGACGTTGAGGGCGACGTCGCCAGAACCGGCCGCCGGGAGATTCCGCGCAATGAGCGGCGCCTCTTCGAGCATCCCGCGCCAGGCGGCGAACGAAAGCCGCACGCCTTCGAAGCGAAGCGCACCGCTCAGGCTTTCAGGTTTCGCGATGTCGCCGGTGAGCTGCGCCACGACGCGCGCGGTGCGCCCCAGCCGCTCGGGCAGGAACACGAGCGCATGCCCGCTCCAGTCGTTGCCCGATCGACGCAGGGCTGCACGACGAATCGGAAGCGTGAGCACGTTGTCGCTGCCACCTGGGTCCGGCAGCCGCAGCGTTCCACCCTGGAGATCGATGACGCCACCGCGCCAGCGTTCCAGCATTCGCAGGCGGCCGGTCGCGCTGGCCTGCCCGCTTGCCGCCGCGCCACCAGGTTCCGATGGCGATGTGGCGGGCCGCGACAGGCGCTCGAGATCGATGTCGGGCGCGATGAGCGTGATGCGCCCCGCGGAAAGCTGACCGCTCTGCAGGGTGCGCCACGCATTGATGCCGACGATGAGCTGCGGGGCCCGCAGCAGCACGTTGGAGCGGCCGGGCTCGCCGAGCTCCACGCGCCGGAACACGGCCTCCGGCCCGTGCCAGCCCCAGCGAAAGCCCAGCTCGTTGAAGCGCACGTCGAGACCCGTGTGTGCGCGGATGAGGCGCTCGAGCGTGGCCCGGTGCTGCGGCACCCGGGCCTGCGCGAGCTCGTACGCGATGGCGATGGCGGCCGCGAATGACACCAGCGCAACGCCGACGAGGATGGAGACGCGAACCCACGTCACGCCGAGCCACGACGGCACGGAGCCCGGGCTGCGCGATGCCGCGGCCCCGCTCAGCGGCGCGGCCGTCTCCGCCAGCCCGTCGTTTGCATCACCCGGCCCCATGTGTGCCACCTTCTGCAGGAAGCCCGGAGGGTGCAAGCGCTGCCCTGCCGCCCCTCGCTCTAAATGAGGACCACGTCGTATTGATCCACCCCGTAGAGGCCCTCGGCCTGCAGGCGGATCGGACGCCCCACCTGCGACTCGAGCTCGGCGAGTGCCGCCGATTCCTCGTCGAGGAGGCGATCCACCACGTCGCGGTGGGCCAGTATCAGGAGCTCACGGCTCGCAAACTGCCCGCTCTGTCGCACGATCTCGCGGAAGATCTCGTGACAGACCGTCTCGGGTGTCTTGACGAAACCGCGGCCTTCGCAACTCGGACAAGGCTCGCACAGCAGATGTTCCAGGCTCTCGCGCGTTCTCTTGCGGGTCATCTCCACGAGACCGAGCGGCGAGAGGCTCACGATGTGGGTCTGCGCGCGATCGCCGGCGAGTGCCCGCTCCAGCGCGGACAGCACCTGCCGACGATGCGACTCATCCTGCATGTCGATGAAATCGATGATGATGATGCCGCCGAGATTGCGCAGGCGCAGGTGGCGCGCGATGGCGACCGCCGCCTCGAGGTTCGTGCGGAAGATCGTCTCCTCGAGGTTTCGCGAGCCGACGTAGGCGCCGGTGTTCACGTCGATGGTCGTCATCGCCTCGGTCTGGTCGATGACCAGGTGCCCGCCGGATTTCAGCGGCACCTTGCGGTCGAGTGCCTTGCTGATCTCCTCTTCGATGCCGTGCAGATCGAAGATGGGGCGCTGGCCGGTGTACAGCTCGATCTGCGTGTCCGCATTCGGCATGAACGTGGCGACGAACTGGAGCATGCGCGCCTGCTCGCGCGGCGAATCCACCAGCACGCGCGCCACACCGCGCGCGAGCTCATCCCGCAGCAGTCGCAGGGTGAGCGGCAGATCCTCGTGGACGATCTGGCCTGCATTCTTCCGAAGGGAGGTGGCCCGAACGTGTGCCCAGAGCTTCTCGAGGTACGCCATGTCCTCCATGAGGCTCTCGGCGCTCACGCCTTGCGCGGCCGTGCGCACGATGTACCCGCCCTCCGCGGCGCTGGCGCGCTCCGCAATCGCGCTTTTCAGTCGCGCGCGCTCGGTTTCTTCCTCGATACGGGTCGAAACGCCCACGCCTTCGCCGCGGGGCATGTAGACGAGATAGCGTGACGGCAGGGCGACGAACGTGGTGAGCCGCGCGCCCTTGGTGCCGATCGGGTCCTTGATGACCTGGACGAGGATCTCGTCGCCCTGGCTCACGAGCCGGCGGATGTCATCCACGGTGGGCAGGGCGACCATCGTGTCCTCCGGCCGCATGAACGCGATGTCGGCCGCGTGCAGGAACGCCGTGCGCTCGAGCCCGATGTCCACGAAGGCAGCCTGCATGCCGGGCAGCACGCGCGACACCCGCCCCTTGTATAGATTGCTCACGAGCCCTCTCCGGCTCGCGCGCTCGACATAGATCTCCTGCAATACGCCGTTCTCGAGCAGCGCTGCGCGCGTCTCGCGTGGTGTGGCGTTCACCAGGATTTCGACGCTCATGGGTTCATTGTGCCCCAAGACTGGATGCCCGCCGTGCGCAGCAGCTCAGCCGTCTCGAAGAGCGGCAGCCCCATGACCCCGGAGTAGCTTCCCGACAGGGATTCGACGAAGACAGCGGCGAGGCCCTGTATCGCATACGCGCCGGCTTTGTCTCGCGGCTCGCCTGTATCCCAGTACGCGGCCGCCTCCTCGGCTGAAATGCCGCGGAAGCGCACGGCGCTCGCACTGAGGCGCATGGAAAGGCTACCGGCATGCATCAGCGCGACGGCTGTGAGCACCTCATGAGTGCGGCCCGCGAGGCTCGTCAGCATGCGGACGGCATCCGCGCGGTCCGTCGGCTTCCCGTAGATGACGCCGTCGAGCACGACCGTGGTATCGGCCGCCAGCACCGGGAGGCCTGCATCGCCCGGCTCGCGTGTCTGCTCCCACACGGCGAGGGCTTTCGTGCGTGCCATTCGCTGCACGTAGTCGCGTGGCGGCTCGCCCGGCCGCTCGGATTCATCGATGTGCGCACCGATGACGACGTGTGGCACACCGATCTGCGTCAGCAGCTCGCGGCGGCGCGGTGACGCCGAGGCAAGCCGCAGAACAGGGGCGCGCGTAGTGAGCATCACTCGCGATGATACGGGTGATTCGACAGCACGCTATGGGCGCGATAGAGCTGTTCCGCGAGCACGACGCGCACGAGCGCGTGGGGGAACGTGAGCTTCGAGAGTGACCATTTGAAATCCGCACGCGCGAGCACTTCCGGCGAGAACCCGTCCGGCCCGCCGATGAGCAACGCAAGGTCGCGGCCATCGCGCATGCGCGTGCCGAGCCACGTTGCGAGCGCCTTGGTGGTCATCTCCGTTCCGCGCTCGTCGAGCGCCACCACGTACTCGTCCTTGCGAACGGCGGCGAGGAGACGCTCCCCCTCAATCCCGATGGCACGCCGCGAGTTTCCGCCGCTGCGCTGACCGGCCTCGATCTCGATGATGGAAACGCGCAGGGCCGCGGCGAAGCGCTTCAGGTAATCATCGACGGCTTCACGCACCCAGCCAGGCATGCGCGACCCGATGGCGATGACGCGGATGCGCACGCGCGAGAGGTTCGGGACCAGCGGCGCGCGTCAGTGAGCGGTCTTGCTGCGAGGCGCCCGCTTGCGCGGGGCGCGCTTGGCGGGTGAGGCGGTCCTGGTTGCCGCGCGGGGCTTCGCGTCCGGCACCGAAGTGGGCACGGCCTTGACGACGGGCGGAACGGCGTCCGACTCCCACATGCGCTCGAGGCTGTAGAACTCGCGAACGCGCGGGAGCATCACGTGCAGGACGACATCCTGCAGATCCACGAGCACCCACTCCCCTTCGCGCTGACCTTCGACGCCGAGCGGTCGATGGCCGCTTTCCTTCGCCTTCTCGATGACCCGGTCGGCGATGGAGCGCACGTGCCGATCAGAATTGCCCGAGGCCACGACCATGACATCCGCAATGTCTGTGAGCCCTCGCACGTCCATCACCTTCACGTTGACGGCCTTCATGTCATCCAGCGCGGCCGTGACGATACCTTCCAGTGGCGGGCCGCGGTCCGGAGCGCGGCGCGAGCGAGTGCGGGTGGTCATGTGCGGGAGTGTCTCTCCTGGATGCGGGAATCGCGGGTGTCGGCGGTCAGCCCTTGCGGGGAGCATAGCACCCCGTTTCGCGGATGATCTTTCGGACTTCCTCCGGCACGAGATAGCGCGGATCCTGCCCGGAGGTGAGCACCTGGCGCAGGTCCGTGGAGGAAATCTCGAGCTGGGTCCCGGCGTGGATGTAGATCCGCCCGGCCTTCTTCTCGTGCAAGTCCCTGATGCTGCCGGTGCCCCGGTCCACCATCACTTCGCCGAGCGGCCCCATGGTGGGCGCCTTCCAGCCCGGCCGATGCGCGACGACGACGTGCGCCAGATCGAACAGCTCACGCCAGCGGTACCAGTCCGGCAGACCGAGGAACGCGTCCATGCCGAGCAGCAGGCAGAGTGAACGGTCCGGGAACTCGTTGCGCAGCTCGGTGAGCGTGTCCACGGAATAGGAGACGCCGCCCCGGCGGATCTCGCGATCATCGACGATGAAGCCCTTCTGACCCTCGATCGCGGCCTTCACCATGCCGAGCCGCTGCTCCGCGCTCGCATAGGTCACCTGCTTGTGAGGCGGGCTGCCCGCGGGCATGAAGCGCACCTCGGTGAGCCTCAGCGCCTGCCACAGCTCGAAGGCGGTGCGCAGGTGCCCGTAGTGAATGGGATCGAACATTCCGCCGAAGAGACCGATGGGTTGCATGCGAGCCTATTTGAACACGCCCGGCGGCAGCCTCAAGGCGGGACGTGCGCAAATGTCCACTGCCAGCAGCGCCATTTCGTCCCACGGGTTGCCGGACAGTCGCCCCTTGATCATGCGGTCCGCCCGCACGGCGCGCGCCGCCAGGCGCAGGAATGAGAGCTGACCGGCGCGGCGCCGGCCCTGCTCGAGTGCGGCCGTCTGCCGGGGCCACGCCCGCGCCCCGCCACCCGATGACCCGTGCACCGCGCCCCACAGGTCGCGCACGGACTTGCTGAGGGACCACAGGACGAGCGTGGGCTCCACACCTTCGGCGCGAAGCCCGTCGATCATGCGCAGCGCACGCGCGGAATCGCCTGCCAAAGCGCATTCACCGAGCTGGAATACATCGAAGCGCGCGCTGTCTGCCACGCTGCCCAGCACGTCGTCGGTTGTGATGCGATCGCCCCGCGCGAGCAGGCGCAGCTTCTCCAGTTCCTGGTGCGCGGCGAGCAGATTGCCTTCGGTACGCTCGGCCAGCAGCTCGAGCGCTGCATCGTCCGCTGTGAGACGCAGCCTCTTCGCGCGCGTGCGCAGCCAGCCGACGAGGCGCGACACATCCACTGGCCAGACCTGCACCCAGGCACCGTGCGCTTCCACCGCCCGCACCCAATCCGCACCCTGCGCATCGCGATCGAGCCGGGGAGCAGTGATGAGGAGCACACGATCCGGGTCGCGCGCCTCGAGCAGCTCCACGAGTGCGGCGCCCCCTTCCTTGCCTGGCTTGGCGCTCGGCAGGCGGATTTCGACGATGCGCCGCTCCGCGAAAAGCGAGAGCGTGTTCGCGGAGGCCCGCACATCGCTCCAGGCGCTGCCCCGCTCCATGAAATGCGTTTCGCGTTCGGTGAAGCCTGCAGCACGAGCCTTCGCGCGCACCGCGTCCGTGGCCTCGGCCGTCAGCAGCGGCTCGTCCCCGGAAATGAGATAGGCGGGCAGCAGCTGCTGCTCCAGATGGGTGCCCAGTGTGTCGGAGTTGAGCTTCAACGCGTTCGAGCCGGAAACATGAGCCTCGTGAGACCGTGAGTGATTATCCTTGAGTTGCCGGGCCGCCGGCCACCCGCTACGCTCACGGCCCCTCAATCGGATTCCCCCACCGTGCGTTTCTCGCGCCACAACCGCCTGGTCACACTCCTCGCGCTCCTGGCGGTGGTGTTCTCCACCACGGCATATGTCGCGCACGGGTTCGGCGAGGAATTCCCGCTTTCCCCGCACAACACGGTCGCGCAATGCGACCTGTGCTTGCAGTTCAGCGGCACAGCCGGCGCTCCTCATGTCGCGGGGCTCACCGGCAAGCCTCCGGTCGGCACGTATGTGCCGCTGCAGTCCGAGCCGCTCCGGTTCGCCTCACGCGAACATCCCACGCATCGCCTTCCGCGCGCCCCGCCCATTTCCGACCTGAGCTGACGTTCCGGCCGGTCCGCCGGCCAGCGAAACCCGTTCGCCCGGCGAGCGGCTGTTTCGGTCCATCTCCATTTCAGGTCATGCGCAAATGAACAAACGACTTCGCACCCTGTGGGTGCCGTTCTCCTTTCTGAGTTGCCTCCCCGCGTGGGCGGCCGATGCTCCGGACACCGCCGCGCCGAAAGCCGACGATCTCGAGCAGGTGGTCATCACCGCGACTCCGCTCCGCAAATCCGTCTTCGAAACGGCCCAGCCCGCAGCGCTGATCGGCGGTGACGAGCTCGTGCTTGCACGCACGCAATCCATCGGCGAGACGCTCTCCTCCCTGCCCGGTGTCTCCTCCACTTACTTCGGCCCCCAGGCGAGCCGCCCCGTGATCCGCGGCATCGGCGGCGAGCGTGTGCAGGTGTACGAGGATGGGGGCGCGGCGCTCGACGCCTCCGCGCTCTCGAATGATCACGCGGTGACGATCGATCCGCTGCTCGCGGACAGCATCGAGGTCGTGCGCGGGCCGGCAACTCTGCTGTACGGCAACGGCGCATCGGGCGGGCTCGTCAACGTCATCACGAACCGTGTGCCGGAAGCGCTGCCGAAAGAACCGGTCACGGCTGCGCTCGAGCTGCGCGGCGACAGCGCCACCGAGGAACGCTCCGGAGCCGCGCGAGTGGACGGCGCCGTGGGCGACTTCGCCTGGCACGTCGACGGTCACAAGCGCGACACGGGCGATGTGCGCATCCCGGGCTTCGCGCTGTCACGCGAGCTCCGCGAGCAGCTGGCCGCAGAGGACGAGCCGGTGGATGACATGCGCCGCCGCCTCGTCAACAGCGGCAGTGAAACCTGGGGCGGGGCGCTCGGCGGGTCGTACGTCGGCACCCGGGGCTTCTTCGGCGTCGGCGTGAGTCGCTTCGACACGAACTACGGCCTGCCGGACAGCACCGGCGAAACCGGCGTTCACATCGATATGCGCCAGACGCATTACGACCTGAAAGGCGAGCTGCGCGACCTCAACGACTTCATCACCGCGGTGCGAGTGCGCTCCAGCTACAACGACTACACGCACGCTGAGCTGGAAGAGTCCGGCGAGGTCGGCACGTTGTTCGACCAGAAAGGCTCCGACAGCAGGCTCGTGGCCGATCACGCGCCCCTGGCCGGATGGCGGGGTACGTTCGGCATCCAGTATCGCCATGTCGACCTGGATGTCACCGGCGAGGAAGCGCTGCTGCCACCCTCGAAGACGCAGAACATCGGCTATTTCATCTTCGAGGAGCGTCCGTTCGGCCCGGTCACGATCGAAGCCGGCGCGCGGCTCGAACAGCAGAAGCTCGAAGTCCAGTCACCCGACGGCGAGTTGCCGGACTACGACCACAACGCCGTGAGCGCGTCGCTGGGCGGCGTGTGGAAGCTTTCACCGGAATATTCCGTCGCGCTCAATGTGACCTCCACCCAGCGCCACCCGACAGCCACCGAGCTGTTTGCGGACGGTCCGCACATCGCCGCGCAACGCTTCGAAATCGGCGACCCCACCCTGCGCCGCGAGCGAGCCACCACGTTCGATCTCGGTCTGCGCAAGACCGCGGGCGACTGGACAGGATCCGTGTCGACGTTCCGCAGCAACTACTCGCGCTACATCTTTGCCGCGCTCACGGGCGAAGTGGAGGGCGAGGAGGAGGAGGAGCTGCTGCCCGTCGTCCGCTACAGCCAGGCGGACGCCACCTTCACCGGCTTCGAGCTCGAAGTGAAGCCTCCCGCGGCCGACCTCGGGTTCGGTGTGCTGACAAGCCGCGTCATCGCCGACTACGTGCGTGCCAAGCTGGATGACGGCGGCAACATTCCGCAGATTCCCCCGCTGCGCATCGGCGGGGAGCTCACGTTCCAGCGCGGTCAGTGGTCCTCGGGCCTCGAAGTGAACTGGTATGACCGGCAGGACAAGCTCGGTCCCGAAGAGCTGCCGACGGACGGCTACACGATGGTCAACTTCGACATCTCCTTCCGCCTGCCGGAGCGCCAGCATTCGGTGCTCTTCTACCTGCGAGGCGAGAACCTCCTGGACGAGGACGCGCGCCATCATTCCTCACCGCTCAAGGATGTAGCACCGCTCCCGGGTCGCGGGATCGGCGCAGGAGTGCGCGTAGAGCTGTAAGGCACGCACGGGCGGGGCGGCGGGCGCGTTCGACATATTCACGGACCGCCGGTCGCGCAGAGCACAGGGTCGGGGTTAGGATCGGCCCGCTTGCTCACGAGACGGACTTCATCCCTGACGGGCGCGCTCGCGTGCGCCCTGCTCTGCGCGGCTACGTTCTCCGTCGCCGCCACACCCCCCGCTACGCCATCGAAAGCCCCCGCGAGCAAGCAGCAACCCGCTGCGCCCGCCAAACGGGCCACGCCCAGATCGAGACCGCGGCAAAAGCCGGGCGAAGTGATGGATCTCGAGTGGCGCGAGCTGCTGCCCGAGAACGAGCGCAAGCGTCATAGCGAAACCGCGCCGGCACCCGTCCACGGGCCGCTGGGCGAAGGTGGCCCGCCAGCGCAGCAGACGCTCACGACCACGCTGAACGACGAGCTGGCCGGGCTCAATGTGCGCATGCCGGGCTTTATCGTTCCCATCGTCACCACGTCCGAAGGCAAGGTCAGTGAGTTCTTCCTGGTGCCCTACATCGGTGAGTGCATTCACGTGCCACCGCCGCCTTCGAACCAGATGGTGTACGTCACGAGCCCCGCCGGCATCTCTCCCGATGCCACGCACGAGGCCTACTGGGTAACCGGTAAGATGCGCATCCAGAGCCGGACCACGCCGCTCGGCACATCCGCTTACGCGCTGAGCGCGGTGAAGGTCGAGCTGTATCAGTATTGAAGGTTTCCAGATGCCGATGCTGTTCGAACGCCTCATCGCGGGTGACATCCCGGCGAACACCGTTCATCACGCCGAAGATCAGCGCAGCGCGTTGCGCGGCATTCGCCCGCCCGGCCCGAGACTCGTGCAGTAATCCGCAAGCAATCATTCACTCCCGTTGCGTCGACCGTGTTCGCGACGCGCTCTCGAAAGGAATTTCATGGCACGCAAGCGCCCCGTGGCCCGTGGCAAGTCCGTCCGTAGTCCAGCCAGGAAGAGTCCCGCCAAGAAGGCGCCGAAGCGCGCATCACGCACTGTGCGGGTCGCAAGCAGGCGCGCAGCCCCGCGCCGCAAGGGTGCGGCGAAGAACGCGCGCGCGCCGCGCGAGCTCTACCCGCCGATCAAGCCTTACAACTCCGGCCATCTGGCCGTCTCCGACGGGCACGAGATCTACTTCGAGGAGTCCGGCAACCCGCGCGGCAAGCCCGCGGTGTTCCTGCATGGCGGCCCCGGCGGCGGTACGGACCCGAAGATGCGCCGCTTCTTCGATCCGAAGCGCTACCGCATCGTGCTGTTCGATCAGCGCGGCTCCGGCAAGAGCCGCCCACACGCGAGCCTCGAGGCGAATACCACCTGGGACCTCGTGGCGGATACGGAGCGGCTCCGCGATCACCTGGGCATCGACAAGTGGCTGGTATTCGGTGGCTCGTGGGGCTCGACCGTGGCGCTCGCCTACGCGCAGACGCATCCCGACCGGGTGACGGAGCTCGTCCTGCGCGGCATCTTCCTTCTGCGCCGCTCGGAGCTCGAGTGGTTCTATCAGAACCCGGAGGGCGCCGCGTCCCTCTTTCCCGACCTGTGGGAGCAGTACGTGGAGGTCATCCCGGAGAGCGAGCGCCACGACATGATGGCTGCGTACTACAAACGGCTCACCAGCCCCGACCCGGACGTGATCCAGCGCGCGGCCACAGCCTGGTCCGTGTGGGAAGGGGCCACGAGCTTCCTGCAGTTGAACCCCGACTACGTGCAGAAGTTTCGCGACGATGGCCAGTATGCCGGCGCGTTCGCACGCATCGAGTGCCACTACTTCGTCAACAAGGGCTTCCTGCAGCAGGACGACCAGCTGCTGCGGGACGTCGGCCGCATCCGCCACATCCCCGGCGTGATCGTGCAGGGGCGCTACGACGTGGTGTGCCCGCTGCGCAGCGCATGGGATCTGCACAAGGCCTGGCCGGAAGCGGACCTGCGTATCGTGCCGGACGCTGGGCATTCGGCCTTCGAGGCCGGCATCACGAGTGAGCTCGTCAGCGCGACGGATCGGTTTGCGAAGAAGTCACGCTCTCGATGAACCGCGCAGCCTGATCGAGCGTCGGCGCGCTCGCACGCGCGGGCACTGAAAAGCTCGCGACGGGTGCGGCGTGACCCTTGCCCGGATAGAGGTGCGCTTCGACGCGCACATCGTTCATGCGCAATGCGTCACGCAGTTTCTCTGCGTGGCGTGCCGCCACTACGTGATCGCTCAGGCCATGCGCGAGAAACGTGGGAGGCGCCTCGCGTGAGACGAAGCGCACGGGCTGCCAGTCCGCCTCGCCGTACGGCACACCAAAGATGGTGTGCAGGGTCCGGCTGTCCGGCTCGAGGGCATACGGGCCCGCCAGGCCGACCAGCCCCGCAATCCACTCGGGTTTCGCCCCGTGCGTCGCAAGGAACTCACGATTGAGCGCGAGATACGCTGCGATGTGCGCGCCGGCCGAGTGCCCCATCAACACGATGTGTCGGGGGTCGCCGCCGAACTCCTGTGCGTATTGCTGCGCCCAGGTGATGGCCCGCGCGCCATCGTCGAGAAACTCCGGGAATTTCACTTCGGGGTAGAGGCGGTAATCCGGCAACACGGCCACGAACCCCTTCTCTGCGAGCGCGGCGCCCACAAAGCGGTAGTTCTCGCGATCGCCGGTCTGCCACGAGCCGCCATACCAGAACACGACCACCGGCTTGCCGTTCGGTGAGGACGCATCCACAGCTGCGCCGGCGGGCCGCGCCTCACCGTCGTGCTGAGCATCGGTCTTCGGGACATACACATCCAGCCGATGGCGATTGCCCGGCCCATAGGCGATGTCCGTCGTGCGCTCGTAAGACCCGAACGCCGCGGGCGCGTTGGCGATTCCGAACGTGACGGCGGAGCAGGCAGAGGTGAATGCCGCGAGAGCAGCGATGCCCACGCGGGTGAATATCCGGAAGAGTCTCAGCATCGAGGGGCGCCTGTGAGTCGGTTCATCCGGTCCAGTACGCCGGAATCGATCAACCAGATGCGCGCATCGTCGGAATCGCCTTCGAACCAGGCCCGGGTGCTGCCCAGGCGGAAGCTGTAGCCCCACGTATCCATGTCGGCGCACAGGCGCGCACGCCCGACACCCGGAATCTCGTCGGCGAGCAGAATCTGCAGGTAGCACACCGCGGACTCTTCGGGGTCGTCCCCGCCCGCATCCGTATCGAGCCCCACGCGGCGTTCGGGGGTCATGCAGATGAAGTGGCTCGCTTCGTGAAGGATGGAATGGATCGGCGTGTCCAGGCGCGCGTAGAGGCGCCCGCCCCGCAGGCCGGCCTCACTATCGCCCCAGTACGACCCGGGGATGATCTCCTGCGGAGCGACGAGCGCGAGCTCGAGGCCATAGCGGTTCAGGAGCAGCGCCACGGCGAGGCGGTCGACCGCCCCGAGGCGAAGCACGTTGAGCTGTGCCGTATCCGGCGAGGCCGGCGGGCGGTCGTTCACCCGGCACCCCACCGGTGGCGACGCAGGCATGACCCCACGCTTCAGAGGCTCGACAACCGGCGCATGACGATGCCGACGAGGTCGCGTGCCATGCCTTCACGAAGAATGGCTTCTTCGTTCTCCTTCGCGAGCAGTGCCGTCTCATCGAAGCTGTAGTTGCGGGTCACGGCCACCTTCTGCCGCGCGAGCAGCTCTTTTTCCGGACTGCTCACGGAAAACTCGACCGTGTGGGTGAGCTCGTACTCACGCGGAATATTGTTCCCCGAGACGGAGAGCACTTTCGAGGTGACCTCGTCCCGCACGATGCGCACCGTGCCGGACGCCCCTTCACTCTTTTCGGAAAGCCTGCTTCCCGAGGTGATGAGCGCCCTGCGAAGGCCCTGCACGAAATCCGTCTGCTCGTCCCTGGCGATGACGTACGTGACCTTCAGGGATTCCGGCAATGGCGTGTGCCCCTGCAGCCGGAAACCGCAAGCCGCGATGCCCGTGACCGCCACGAGCGCCAGCAGGACCGCCCGCCCCCTCATGCGACGAGGTTGACCAGCTTGCCGGGCACGAAGACCACCTTTCGCAGCGGCCTGCCATCGATGAACTTGCGGACGTTCTCATCGGCCAGCGCAGCGTCCCGCGCCACGGTTTCGTCGGCGTTCGCGGGAATGATGATGCGGCCGCGCAGTTTCCCGTTCACCTGCACCACGACTTCGATCTCGTCCTGCCTCAGCGCCGACTCGTCGACGGTCGGCCACGCGGCATCGAGGATGGGCCCGTGCTTCGCCGCGAACCCGAGCTCATTCCACAGCGCGTGCGTGATGTGAGGCGCGATCGGGTACAGCACCCTCAACAGCACGCTGATCGACTCGAACACCAGCGCGACGCGAGCCGCCGGGTCGCCGCCCCCTGCGGGCTGCATCGCCGGACTGTCGATCTCGTTGAGCATCTTCATGCACGCCGAGACCACGGTGTTGTACTGAACGCGCTCGTAATCGTGCAGCGCCTGCTTCAGCGACAGGTGAACGCGCCGGCGCGCCCCGGCCTGCTCGGGCGAGAGTGCGGCTGCGTTCACCGTTGCCAGCCGCGCATCGGGATGCGAGGCGGATTGCTCCGCCGCCGCGCGGCACGTGCTCCAGAGCTTTTTCAGGAAGCGCTGCACGCCGGCCGCGCCTGAATCCGACCACACTGCGCTTTCCGCCGGCGGCCCGGCGAACATCACATATGCCCGGGCGGTGTCCGCACCGAAGCGCTCGATGATCTCGCGCGGCTCGACCACGTTGTTCTTGCTCTTCGACATCTTCTCGATGCCGCCGAACAGGACCGGCCCGTTGTCTTCCAGCGCCACGGCACCGACGGGGCGGCCCTTGTCGTCGTACTGCACGTCGACTTCGGACGGGTAGTACCACCTGCGGCGGCCGTTCGCGTCCTCGCGATAGAAGCACTCGGCCAGCAGCATGCCCTGCGTGAAGAGCCTCGTGAACGGCTCATCGAACCCGATGAGCCCGAGGTCGCGCATCGCCTTCGTCCAGAAACGCGCGTAGAGCAGGTGCAGGACGGCATGCTCGATGCCCCCGATGTACTGGTCCATCGGCATCCAGTAATCCGCGCGCGCGTCGACCATGCGATCCGCATCCGGGCTGCAGTAGCGCATGTAGTACCACGCGGAGTCGACGAACGTGTCCATCGTATCCGTCTCGCGCCGCGCAGGTTTGCCGCAGGTGGGGCAGCTGCACTTCAAGAAGCGCTCGTCCTTGTTGAGCGGATTGCCGGTGCCATCCGGAACCAGGTCCTCCGGCAGCACCACCGGCAGGTCCTTCTCCGGCACCGGCACGGGGCCGCACGCTTCGCAATGAATGATGGGGATCGGCGTACCCCAGTAGCGCTGGCGCGAAATGCCCCAGTCCCGCAGGCGCCAGCGCACCTGCTTCTCGCCGAAGCCCTTGGCGCGCAGGTCTGCGGCCACCGCCTCAACGGCCTCTTCATTGCGAAGGCCGTTGTACTTGCCGCTGTTCACACAGACGCCGGCGCTCTTCTCGCCGTACCACGCGCGCCATTCGTTCGTGTCGAATTCGTCGCGCGTATCAGTGCTGCGGATCACCTGCCTGATGGGCAGCCCATAACGCTTCGCAAACGCAAAGTCGCGCTCATCGTGCGCGGGCACGCCCATGACGGCGCCCTCGCCATACCCCATCAGCACGTAGTTGCCGACCCAGACTTCGACGCGATCGCCCGTCAGCGGATGGGTGACGTGGAAGCCCGTCGAAACGCCTTTCTTTTCCAGGGTGGCGGCTTCGGCTTCCGCGACACCTCCGTGCTTGCACTCTTCGACGAACGCGGCGACCGTCGGATTCGTGCGCGCAAGATGCGTCGCCAGCGGATGCTCCGCGGCGATGGCAACGAACGTGACGCCCATGATGGTGTCCGCGCGCGTGGTGAACACGCGCAGCAGGCCCCTGGCGGGCAGATCCGTCACGTTGCCGGACAGCTCGTACGGGAACCCGAAGCTCACGCCGTAGCTGCGGCCGATCCAGTTCTCCTGCATGGTCCGCACCTGGTGCGGCCAGCCATCGAGCTTGTGCTGCGTGAAATCCAGCAGCTCCTCGGCGTACTTCGTGATGGCGAGGTAGTAGCCGGGAATCTCCCGCTTCTCGACGATGGCCCCCGAGCGCCAGCCGCGACCGTCGATGACCTGCTCATTCGCGAGCACGGTCTGGTCGACGGGGTCCCAGTTCACGGTCTGCGTCCTGCGGTAGGCGATGCCCTTCTCGAGCATCTTCAGGAAGAACCACTGGTTCCAGCGGTAGTAGCCGGGATCGCACGTGGCGATCTCGCGCGACCAGTCGAACGCGAGCCCGAGCGGCTGCATCTGGGATTTCATGTCCGCGATGTTCGAGCGCGTCCACTGCGCCGGGGCGATCTTCTTCTCGATGGCCGCGTTCTCCGCGGGCAGGCCAAACGCATCCCACCCCATCGGCATGAGCACGTTCCGGCCTTGCATGCGCAGGCTGCGGTACATCACGTCGTTGATGGTGTAGTTGCGGACGTGGCCCATGTGCAGCTTGCCGGAGGGATACGGGAGCATGGAGCACGCATAGAACTTGGGACGCGTGTGATCTTCACGTGCCCGGAAGGCGTCACTGCCTGCCCAGGCATTCTGCGCGGCACGCTCGACCGCCGCGGCGTTGTAGAGCTCGTCCATCGGAAAAGAACTGGAAACTCAGGTGTTTGCGGGGACCGGCAGGATACACGACTGCCTCCTTCCAGGTCGCCCGGGAACCGTTACGTTTATCCCAACCCGTCTTCAGCCGGGATGCGGAGCAAAGACCTCGCGGTTGATGGTTGGGGTGGGACCGCAAGTTGGGAGGGGGCGGGGGAGTTGGCGGCGCTGCGCAGGCGGGGCGGGAGGGAGTTGGCGCCTTCGCAGGCGGAGTGGCTGCCGCAGAGGGACCTGGCGGGCACGTCGGAACGCATGGATGCGTTCCGACGAGGCTCGCAGGGATGCGTCTTCCGGCCGGTGCCCGCCAGGTCCCTCTGCGACAGCCACTCCGCCTGCGCAGGAGCCAACTCCTTATCTGGCCGCCCGAGGTGGAGAGAGCCGGCGAAAACCGCGCCCCACAAACGAAAGCGCCGGCTCGTCGAGTGGTTCTCGACGGCCGGCGCCGCGTTTCGCGTGTTGGAGTAGTTGAGTGAGGTTAGCTGAGTCTCAGCGGCAGGAAGAACGTGGTGCCGTCTGCCTTCTGGATCAGGAGCGCCACGGTCTTGGAGCCGGTCTTGGCTGCGGATTGCAGGTCCGCCACCGACTTCACCGCCTTGCCATTGACGGCAAGGATGATGTCACCCGGCACGACGCCCGCCGCCGCGGCAGGGCCGGAAACCTGTTCGACCACGAGGTTGCCCTCGGTTTCCACCTGCTGCTTCTCCTGAGGCTGCAGGGGCCGCACGGCGAGACCGAGCTGCGCCGCCTGATCCGCGCCCTGGCCTTTGCCGCGCAGCGACGCGGTCTGCATCTTCGGCTCGTCGAGCGCGTCGACCTTGATCTTGAGGGTCTGCTCCTTGCCGGCACGCCAGATGTCGAGCTTCGCTTCCGTGCCCGGCTTGATGCGCGCGATCATGACCGGCAGCTGGGACGAGGTTTCCACCGACTTGCCGTCGACGCCGAGGATGACATCACCCGGCCTCACGCCACCCCTCTCGCTGGGGCCATCCTTCACGACCGAGCTCACGAGCGCGCCGCGCGGGCGGTCGAGACCGAAGGAGTCGGCCAGCTGCCCGTCCACGTTCTGGATCTGCACACCGATGCGGCCGCGCGTGACGTGGCCCGTCTGCACGAGCTGCTCGCGCACGTCCATAGCGACATCGATGGGGATCGCGAACGAGAGACCCATGTAGCCGCCGGTGCGGCTGAAGATCTGCGAGTTGATGCCGACGACTTCACCGTTGAGGTTGAACAGCGGGCCGCCGGAGTTGCCGGGGTTCACCGCCACGTCCGTCTGGATGAAGGGCACGTAGTTGCTGCCTTCTTCGCTCGGGAGCGAGCGGGCCGTGGCGCTGACGATGCCGGCGGTGGCGCTATTCTCGAAGCCGAAGGGCGAGCCGATGGCGAGCACCCACTCACCCGGCTTCAGCTGCGAGGGATCGCCGATGCGCACCGTGGGAAGGTTCTTCCCGTCGATCTTGATGACCGCCACGTCCGTGCGCGCGTCCACGCCGACGACCTTCGCCTGGTATTCGCGCCGGTCATTCATGGTGACGGTCACGCGATCCGCGTCCGCGACGACGTGTGCGTTCGTGAGGATGTAGCCGTCCGGCGTGACGATGAAGCCGGAACCCGAGCCCCGCTGCGGCTGCGGCGCGAAGCCGCGCCCGCCCGGCCCGCCGAAGCGGCCGTCCGGAACGCCGAAGCGACGGAAGAATTCCCCGAGCGGATCGTCGGAGTCACCACCCGGACCGCCGGCGTTCTTCGGCTCCTGCACGACATCCACGTTGACGACGGCCGGGCCGGACTGCTCGACGAGCGTCGCGAAGTTCGGCAGGGCATTGATGAGCGCGGGCGAGGTGACCGGCGCTGTCGGAACCGCCGTGGCGGGAGCTGAGGAGGCCGCTGTGGCGTTGGGCTGCTGGGCACGCGAGTCACCCGAGCAGGCGCCCAGCGCAATGGTGAGGGCAAGGACAGAGACGGCCCGGCGGGCCGAAGCCGAAAGCATCATGCGTCACTCCGGTTTTTTGCTGTGGGCCTTGCAGGGCCAGCGTGGCGGATAAGACCGAGCCTCAGTGCGGAGGTTCCAGAAAACACATCTTCCCTCAAAGGAATGACCCGGTCCGGAAGTTCCCTGACATCGAGTACGGGCGTTATGGGGTGGCTGGATTCAACTACAACCCTGAGTGGCCTGGCCATACCCATTACCGCCTAATTTGTTCCGCGGGCCCTGGATCGGCGGGCCAGCACGCCGGCGAGGATGCCCAGGGCAGCAAGCGACACGATGACCCAGTTGCCGAACCGCGCATACGGCGGCAGCCCGGTGCGCGGTGTGACGTCGGAACGCAGGACGTAACGCTGGAACCCGGGGGCGGCGGCCACAACCTCGCCCCGCGGCCCGATGACGGCAGAAATTCCATCGTTCGCCGCACGCAACATAAAGCGCTGTGCCTCGATCGCACGCATGCGTGCGATCTGGAAATGCTGGTGGCGCGCGCTCCCGTGGCCAAACCACGCATCGTTCGTCACGTTGACGAGTGCGTCAGCGTGACGCAGCACGGGAAGTTGTCCGCTGCCGTAACCGTCTTCGTAGCAGATGCTCGCAGCGAGCTTGAGCCCCGCGGCCTGCAGCGGCGGCTGCACCTGCGCTCCGCGCGTGAAGTTCGAATACGGCAGATTGATCATGCGCAGCCAGGACAGCGGCACAGGAAACACTTCCGCGAAAGGCACGAGGTAGTGCTTGTCGTACCACTGAACGGTGCCGACTTTCTCGTCGAGCGCCAGCACCGAGTTGAAGACTTGCGAGTCCTGGCTCGGGTAATCGTCCGATGCGCGCAGGATGCCCGTGACGACTGACGATCCCTGCGCGCTCGCGTCCCGATAGAGCTCGCGAAGGTAATCGACGAGATCGTTGAAGATGGGCGGCAGCGCCGCTTCGGGGAACACGATCAGCGGTGTGCCGAAGGCGCTCTGCGCGAGGTCGCGGTAGAGATCGAGCGTCTTCTGCTCGTTCTCCACGAGCCATTTCTCGTCCTGCGGGACCGCGCCCTGGACGATGGCGACCGCAACGGGGGGGCCTGATGCACGCGTCCATTCCGCTCGACCGAGCGCGGCGCCGGCAACCCACGGCAGCACGATGAGCGCGCCCGCGATGATGCGTGTGCGTTTGTCCCCGCGCAGCAGTGCCACGAGCGCGCCCGCGCTGACGAGCAGCACCGCACTGATGCCGTACACACCCAGAACCGGTGCCAGGTGAGCGAGCCACGTGTCTGTCTGCGAGTAGCCGAGTGACAGCCACATGAAGCCGGACAGGAACCAGCCACGCCACCACTCGATGAAGAGCCAGGCCGCGGGCACGGCCACAAGCCATCGCAGCGCTCCCGTCGCCGGGAGCCAGCGCGCGACGATGTAGCCAAGCCCGGCGTGGTAGAGAGCCATGATGCCCGTGAGGCCGAGCAGGAGGCCCAAGGCGACCCACACCGGTGTGCCGCCCATGTTGTGGAGCGCTGCGTACAGCCAGTACGTGCCCGAAATGAACGTGCCGAAGTTGAACGTGAAGCCGAGCCAGGCGGCCTCCCGGGGCGCGGCGCCTTCCCACAGGTACATGAGCACTGCCGGGCACAGGATGGCCAGCGGCCACCACTGCGTGGGCGCAAAGCCAAGCGTGAGCAGCGCGCCCGAGCCGAGCGCGATGAACCAGCGCGTGAGTCTCGCGCTTTGCAGAAACGCACGCACCCGCGGCACGCCTTGCAGGACGCTGACGTTCATGACTCGCCGGGCGCCGCGAGCGGGTTCACGACCCGTTCGTCGCGCGCTCTTCCGGCGGCGGCTCCACGTCCTGCGGCGAAATGACCCGCAATGCCTCGATGCGCCGGCGGTCCGCCCGCGTGACGCGGAACTCGAAGCCCTCGAGCGTCACGGATTCTCCCCGCCGCGGAAGGCGCCCGAGCTGCTTCATCACGAGGCCTGCGACGGTGTCGAACTCTTCCTCGGGCAGCTGCGCGCCGAAGTATTCGTTGAACTCGTCGATGCGCGTGATGCCGCGCACGGCAAACTGCCGCTCCGCCTCCTTGCGGATGTTCTGGTCGTCCTCGACGTCGTACTCGTCGTCGATCTCGCCGACGATCTGCTCGATCACATCCTCGATGGTCACGAGGCCGGCAACGCCGCCGTATTCATCCACCACGATGGCCATGTGGTTGCGGTTGCGCCGGAATTCCTTCAGCAGCACATTCAGGCGCTTGGATTCGGGCACGAACACGGCGGGGCGCATGCACTCGCGGATGTCGAAGCGCTCCTTGGAGCCGGTGGCGTACATGCGCAGCAGGTCCTTCGCGAGCAGGATGCCGATGATGTCATCGCGATCCTCGTCCATCACCGGGAAACGCGAGTGGCCGGATTCGACGACCGTCGGCAGGAGGCGCGCCGGCGGATCGTCGCGGCGGACGGAGATCATCTGGCCGCGGGGCACCATGATGTCGCGCACCTGGAGGTCCGACACGTCGAGCACGCCCTCGAGCATCGACACTGCATCGTCGTCCACGACACCCCGCTCACCCGCGGCGCGCAGGAGCGCGACCAGATCCTTGCGATCCTGGGGCTCACCCAGTGATTGCGTGATCTTCTTCAGCCAGCGCCCAGTGGCGTTCATATCCTTCGACATGACAGTCCTCGCGGTACCCCTCAAGCGATGCGGTATGGGTTCGTGAAACCAAGCCGGCGCAGCACCGCGATCTCGCGGCGCTCCATGCGGCGCGCGTCGGCATCGCGCTCATGGTCGTAGCCGATCAGATGCAGCGCCCCGTGCACGACGAGGTGCGCCCAGTGCGCCCGCAGGGTCTTGCGCTGTTCGCGCGCCTCGTCGCGCAGCACCGGCGGGCAGATGACGAGATCACCGAGCGGCCGCCCCGCATCGCCATTCGCCAGCGCCGCCGGCATGGGTGATGCGGGGAACGACAGGACGTTCGTCGCATGATCCTTGCCGCGATAGCGCGCGTTGAGGCGGCGGCTCTCGGCACGCCCGACGACGCGCACGCCGACCTCGTGATTCGCGGCACGCCGGCCAAGTGCAGCGCTGGTCCACAGGACAAGCGTGGCTCGCGGCGGCGACCAGCCGCGCACACGCCTCTGCAGGTCCACGTGCACGCCGCGCGAAGGTCTGCGCCCCAGTGCAGCGTGCGTGGTCATTTCGATTCGCTCCGCGCTTCGTAGGCTTTGACGATGCGCTGGACCAGCGGATGCCGGACGACATCGTGCGCGTCGAAGTACGTGAAGGCCACGCCCTCGACACCGTCGAGAATCCGGATGACGTTGCTGAGACCGGACTGCTTGCCGGCGGGCAGATCCGTCTGGGTGACATCGCCCGTGACCACGGCGCGGGAGCCGAAGCCGATGCGGGTGAGGAACATCTTCATCTGTTCCGGCGTGGTGTTCTGCGCTTCGTCGAGAATGATGAACGAGTCGTTGAGGGAGCGGCCGCGCATGAAAGCGAGCGGTGCAACCTCGATGACGTTGCGTTCGATGAAGCGTGCCACGCGGTCAAAGCCCATCATTTCGTAGAGGGCGTCGTACATGGGGCGCAGGTACGGGTCGACCTTCTGCGTGAGATCGCCAGGAAGGAACCCGAGCCGTTCGCCCGCTTCCACCGCTGGGCGCACGAGCACGATTCGCCGGACGCGATCGGTCTGCAGCGCTTCCACTGCGCACGCCACCGCGAGGTACGTCTTGCCGGTGCCCGCAGGGCCGATGCCGAAGGTGAGATCGGACTTCCGGATGTGTGCGAGATACTCGCGCTGATGCGTGCCGCGCGCGCGGATGCCGCCGCGCGCCACGCGCACGGTGAGCTCATCCTTCACCGCATCGGCAGGCGCCTTGCCTGACGTGCGCTCGCTCAGCACCAGATGCACACGCTCAGGCGTCACCTCTTCCTGATCCGCAAGCTCGAAGAGCTCACGCAACGTGTCCTCGGCCTGCGCGGCGCGCTCACCGAAGACGCGGAAGCTGCCCCCGCGCCGGCGGATCTCCACATCCAGACGCGTTTCGAGCTGCCGAAGGTTTTCGTCCAGCGGACCGCACAGATTCGCGAGCCGCACGTTGTCAGCGGGCTCCAGATCGAATTCGCGATTGGGCGGAGGTTGTGTGGCCACGGACATTCAGGCGCCGACGGCCGCAGCGGCACGCTCGCGCGCGACCGGCAGCGGCCTGGCGAGATCCGGCACGGCATGAAGCCGGCCGCGCAGGCTGTGAGGCTTGGCTTCGGTGACGATGACGTCTGCGAAATGCCCGATGAGTGTTTCCGGGCCTGCGAAATTCACCCAGCGATTGTTCTCCGTCTTGCCGGCGAGCTCGCGCGCATCTTTGCGAGCGTTGCGCTCCACGAGAACGCGCTGGATGCTGCCGACCATGGCTTCGCTGATTTGCCTTGCCTGCGCGTCCAGCTGTGACTGCAGGCGCGTGAGACGCTGCTGCTTCACGTCGTAAGGTGTGTCATCCGGCAGCGCTGCAGCCGGGGTTCCGGGACGGCGGCTGTAGATGAAGTTGAAAGACTGGTCGAAGCCGACCTCGCGCGTGAGCTTCAGGGTGGCTTCGAAATCCCGCTCGCTTTCGCCGGGAAAGCCGATGATGAAATCCGTCGAGATGCTGATGCCCGGACGCGCTGCGCGCAGCTTGCGGATCTTTTCCTTGAACTCGAGCGAGGTGTAGCCGCGCTTCATGAGCGCGAGGATCCGATCCGAGCCGCTCTGCACGGGCAGATGCAGGTGGCTTGCGAGCTTCGGCACGTTTGCATACGCCTCGATGAGGCTGTCCGACAGCTCCAGAGGATGCGACGTGGTGAACCGGATGCGTTCGATGCCCGGCACGGCCGCCACGTGATGAATGAGCGTGGCGAGGTCGACGAGTGAGCCATCGCCCATCGGCCCGGCATAGGCGTTCACGTTCTGGCCGAGCAGCGTCACTTCGCGCACGCCCTGCGCCGCGAGCTGACGGATCTCCGTCATGGCGGAGTCGAACGGGCGGCTCACTTCGTCACCGCGCGTGTAGGGCACGATGCAGAAGCTGCAGTACTTGCTGCACCCTTCCATGATGGAGACGAACGCCGTGGCGCCTTCGGCACGCGGCGCCGGCAGGTGATCGAACTTCTCGATCTCCGGAAAGCTCACATCGACGACCGGGCGACCCGTGCGACGCAGCTCTGCAATCATCTCCGGCAGGCGATGCAGCGTCTGCGGGCCGAAGACGAGATCCACGAAGGGCGCGCGCTCGCTGATGGCCTCGCCTTCCTGGCTCGCCACGCAGCCGCCCACGCCGATGAGCACGTGTGGACGCTGAGCCTTCAGCAGGCGCCATTCACCCAGCAGAGAGAACACCTTCTCCTGCGCCTTCTCGCGCACGGAACAGGTGTTCATCAGCAGCACGTCGGCTTGCGCCGGGTCGTTGGTTGCCGTGAGGCCGTTGGCTGCGTGGAGCGCGTCCGCCATTCGAGCGGAGTCGTACTCATTCATCTGGCAGCCGAAGGTTTTGATGAAGTAGCGGCCGGACATAGGTCGAGATCTTGGGGCGGGAAATTCTACGGCTTGCGGCGGGCAGCCGCATGGCGCATCGGAAAAGTTGCGGGCGCTGGCCTCAGCGCAGCGGCAGAACTTCCGCAAATCAACGACTTGAGCGCTTCGCGGGACACCCGGCGAGCTGACGGCCACGCCGGGCGGGAGCCGGGCGGTCCGTCAGAACGGGATATCGTCGTCGAAATCCTCACTGCGGCTGCCGCTGCCACCGGGCGGGCCCGAGGGCTCGGCGAATTCGCCGGCGTCGGCAGGCTGCTGCCGGCGACCACCATAGCCGCCACCGTAACCCTCACCGCCGCTGGCACCCGTGCCGCCACCACCCCCGCGGCCGCCGAGCATCTGCATCTCGTTGCCGACGATTTCGGTGGAGTAGCGCTCATTTCCCTGCTTGTCCTGCCACTTTCGGGTCCGGAGGCTGCCTTCGATGTACACCTGCGAGCCCTTCTTGAGGTACTCCGCGGCGATTTCGGCGAGCCGCCCGAACAGGGCCACCCGGTGCCACTCGGTGCGCTCCTGCTGCTCACCGGATTGCTTGTCCTTCCAGTTCTCGGTGGTGGCGATGCGCAGATTCGCCACGGTGGTGCCCGACGGCATGGCGCGCGTCTCCGGGTCCGCCCCGAGATTGCCGATCAGAATGACTTTGTTGACTCCACGCGCCATGGGTAGCTGCCCCTTCATCGAATAGGAATGAGCGGCATTGTAGCGGCCCGCCCCGCTCGCGTCGGCCTCCTTGCGTCGTGCGTTCGGCTGGAAATGGCTTCGCCCGGCCGGCCCGCCCGGACGGCGTTCCGCCGCAGATGTTGGAAGCCCGGCGCCCGCCCCCAAGTACACTCGTCGGTTTCTTCCCCGGACTTCCGGAAAAGCGGGCGGGCACACATGCAGCAGATTCGCGTACGCGGGGCGCGCACGCATAACCTCAAGAACGTCGACGTCGACCTGCCACGCGACCGGTTCATCGTGATCACGGGCCTCTCCGGCTCGGGCAAGTCCTCGCTCGCGTTCGACACGCTCTACGCCGAAGGCCAGCGGCGCTACGTGGAGTCCCTTTCCGCGTACGCGCGGCAGTTTCTCTCCATGATGGACAAGCCGGACGTCGACGCCATAGAAGGCCTCTCGCCCGCCATCGCCATCGAGCAGAAGGCCACCTCACACAACCCGCGCTCCACCGTCGGGACCGTCACGGAGGTCTACGACTACCTGCGTCTGCTCTTCGCACGCGCGGGCGTCCCAAGGTGCCCGGACCACGGCATCGACCTCTCGGCGCAGACCGTGAGCCAGATGGTGGATCAGGTGCTGAAGCTGCCCGAGGGCACGGCCGCCGCGCTGCTGGCCCCGCTCGTGGCGGACCGCAAGGGCGAGCACGCCGACGTGCTCGAGGGCCTCGCGGGCCAGGGCTTCGTGCGCGTGCGCATCGACGGCCGCCTGCACGAGCTCGATGCGCTCCCGAAGCTCGACCCCAGGCGCAAACACACCATCGAAGCGGTCGTCGACCGGTTCCGCGTCAAGCCGGATGCGGCCCAGCGCCTCGCCGAATCGTTCGAGACGGCCCTGCGCGTCTCGGGCGGCCTCGCGCGCCTCACGTTCCTCGACGAGCCCACCCGCGAGGAGATCGTCTTTTCCAGTCGGCATGCCTGCCCCGTGTGCGGGTACAGCGTGCCGACGCTCGAACCGAAGCTCTTCTCCTTCAACAGCCCCTCCGGCGCCTGCCCCACCTGCGACGGCCTCGGCGTGAAGGAGTTCTTCGACCCCCAGCGCGTGGTCACACACCCGGAGCTCTCGCTCGCCGGCGGCGCCATTCGCGGCTGGGACCGGCGCAACGCGTACTACTTCCAGCTCATCCAGTCGCTGGCGAAGCACTACGGCTTCGACATCGAGACGCCGTGGACGGAGCTGACCGCCAAAGTGCGGCGGGTCGTGCTCTTCGGCAGCGGCGATGAGGTCATCGAGTTCCGCTATGGCGAGGGCAAGGGCAAGGTGTCGAAGAAGAAGCACGTCTTCGAAGGCATCGTGCCGAATCTCGAACGCCGCTATCGCGAGACGGAATCGAGCACCGTGCGAGAGGAGCTTTCGAAGTACCTGGGCATGCAGCCCTGCCCGGAGTGCAACGGCGCCCGCCTGAACCGCGCGGCGCGCTACGTGTTCGTGGCGGATCGCAGCCTGCCCGAGGTGTCTCACCTCACTGTGGGCCGCGCGCTCGAGTTCTTCCGCGACCTGAACCTCGCCGGCTGGCGCGGCGAGGTGGCCACGAAGATCGTAAAGGACGTCGCCGAGCGCCTGCGCTTCCTCGTCGATGTGGGGCTCGACTATCTCACGCTCGACCGGAGCGCAGAGTCGCTCTCGGGCGGCGAGGCACAGCGCATCCGGCTGGCGAGCCAGGTGGGCTCGGGGCTCACAGGCGTCATGTACATCCTGGACGAGCCGTCCATCGGGCTGCATCAGCGGGACAATCGCCGCCTGCTCGCAACGCTCAAGCAGCTGCGTGACATCGGCAACACCGTCATCGTCGTGGAGCACGATGAAGATGCGATCCTCGCCGCGGATCACGTGCTCGACATGGGCCCCGGCGCGGGCGTGCATGGCGGTGAGCTGGTCGCGCAGGGAACGCCGAAGGAAATCGAAGCCAGCGCGGCGTCGATCACCGGCCAGTATCTGAGCGGGCGCAAGGAGATCCCGGTTCCGCAGAAGCTCGCATCCCCGGATCCGGAGCGGCAGATCCGAATCGTCGGAGCCACCGGCAACAACCTGCAGAATCTGACGGTCGATGTGCCGCTTGGGCTCTTCACATGCGTTACCGGTGTGTCGGGCTCGGGCAAATCCACGCTGATCATCGACACGCTGTTCAAGCGCGCGGCCGCTTACCTCAACGGGACGATGCTGGACGCCACACCTGTGGAACGCATCGAAGGGCTCGAGCACATCGATCGCATCATCGACATCGACCAGAGCCCCATCGGGCGCACCCCGCGCTCGAACCCCGCGACGTACACAGGCCTCTTCGGGCCGTTGCGGGAGCTGTTCGCCGCCGTGCCTGAGGCCCGCTCCCGCGGCTACGACGCCGGGCGCTTCAGCTTCAACGTGAAGGGGGGCCGTTGCGAGGCGTGTCAGGGCGACGGCGTCATCAAGGTGGAAATGCACTTTCTGCCGGACGTGTACGTGCCCTGCGATGTCTGCAAGGGCCAGCGCTACAACCGCGAGACGCTGGAGATCCGCTTCCGCGGCAAGAACATCCATGAGGTGCTGGAAATGACGGTGGAGGAGGCGCTGCGCTTCTTCCAGAGCGTGCCGGGCGTCGCCGGGAAGCTTCAGACCCTGGTGGACGTGGGGCTCGCCTACCTGCGCCTGGGGCAGAACGCCACCACGCTCTCCGGCGGTGAGGCACAACGCGTGAAGCTTGCCCGCGAGCTCGCCAAGCGGGCCACCGGGCGAACCCTCTACATCCTCGACGAGCCCACGACCGGGCTGCACTTCCATGACGTGGCGCAGCTCCTGGAGGTGCTCCACCGGCTGCGCGACGAGGGCAATACGATCGTCGTCATCGAGCACAACCTGGACGTCATCAAGACGGCCGACTGGCTCATCGATCTCGGCCCCGAGGGCGGTGAAGGCGGCGGCACGCTCGTCGGGACCGGCACGCCGGGCCAGCTCGCCGCGAACGAGCGCTCGTATACCGGCCAGTTCCTGAAGCCATTGCTGGCCCGGCGCGCGCAGGGCACGGCCAGACGCGCCGGCTCGCGGGGTTGAAGCCGGCGCCGCCCGCGCCGGGCGGCGCATTGCCGATGCGAACCGTTCTCATCCATACTCGCCCCATGGATGCATCCACCGCACCAATCGGTGTCGCTCTTGCCGCGGGCTCGACCCGTCTGAGCCTTCTGTCGCCCGGCACCACGGCCGCTGTGGTCGGTGTGGGCTCCGGCCAGGGCGAGCTCAGCGCCATCGAGCGCCGCCTGCTGGAGCTCGGCTTCGTGAGCGGTGAGCGCATCGAGGTGCTCGCGCAGGCCCGGCCCGGTGGCGATCCGTTCGTCGTGCGCGTGGGCACCACCACGTTCGCGCTCCGCCGGCGCGAAGTCGAAACCGTCTGGGTCGAAGTCACACGCCCGCATCCAGAACCATGAACACCGCAGTCGGATCGGCGGTGGGCCTCAGCCTCTCGCTGATCGGCGTGCCCAATTGCGGGAAGACCGCCCTTTTCAACCGCCTCACCGGCAGCCGTCAGAAGGTCGCGAATTACCCCGGCGTCACCGTCGAGCGCAAGGAAGGCCGTTTCTTCGGCCCGGCGACGGGCCGCACCTATCGCGTCCTGGATCTGCCCGGCGCGTACAGCCTCGAGCCGACGAGCCTCGATGAAGCCATCGCGCGCGACGTCGTGCTGGGCCGCCACGCAAGCGAGCCGCCGCCGGACCTGCTGGTGTGCGTGGTCGACGCGACGAACCTGCGGCTCAATCTCCGCCTGGTGCTGGAGCTGCGCAAGCTCGGCCGCCCCCTCATCGTCGCGCTCAACATGAGCGATCTCGCGCGCTCGCGCGGCTTCAAGCTCGATGCCGCGGCGCTGGAGCGGGAGCTCGGTGTGCCGGTGGTCGAAACGGTGGCCGTGAAACCTGGCGGCGAACGCGCGTTGGTGAAGGCAATCGATCACCACCAGATCGCCCGGCAAGTAGACCGCGTCGAGATGGCCACGCCGAGCGTGGCGGATGTGGAGGCCACTCAGCGCGAAGTGCGCCGCATCCTCGACACCATCGGCTATCGGGTGCCGGCGCGCGTGCGGGCGCTGTCTCGTCTCGATGAGTTCGTGCTGAACCCCATCGCCGGTCCTCTGTTGCTGGCGGTCGTCCTGTTCCTGATGTTCCAGGCGGTGTTCAGCTGGGCGGAGGCGCCCATGGACGCCATAGAGGGCGTGGTCGGTGGTGTCGGCGAATGGATCGGGGGCGCGCTGAGCGACGGACCGCTGAAGAGCCTGCTCATCGACGGAATCATCGCGGGCGTGGGCAGCGTGCTCGTCTTTCTGCCGCAGATCATCATCCTGTTCTTCTTCATCCTCGCGCTCGAGGATTCGGGCTACCTGCCGCGCGCTGCGTTCCTGCTCGACCGGCTCATGGGGAAGGTGGGGTTGTCGGGGCGCGCATTCATTCCGCTGCTCTCGAGCTTCGCGTGCGCCATTCCCGGAATCATGGCCACGCGGTCGATCCCTTCCACGCGCGATCGCCTCGTGACCATCATGATCGCGCCGCTCATGACGTGCTCCGCGCGCCTGCCGGTCTATGCGCTCCTGATCGGCGCTTTCATTCCGGCGAGGGCGGTGGGCATCTTCAACCTGAAGGGCCTGGTGCTGTTCGGGCTTTACGTGTCGGGCGTGCTCTCCGCGATGCTGGTTGCGTTCGTGCTGAAGCACGCGATGGTGCGCGGACAGAACACGCCGCTTCTCATGGAGCTGCCGGAGTATCGCCTGCCGAACCTCCGCAACCTCATGCTGGGGTTGTGGGAGCGCGTGCGCATCTTCCTGTCCCGCGTCGGCGGCGTGATCCTCGCGCTGATGGTGCTGCTGTGGTTCCTGTCGAGCTATCCGGCGCCGCCCGAGGGCGCGACCGGGCCCGCCATCGAATACAGCTTTGCTGGCCTGTTGGGGCGCGGACTGCAATACCTCTTCGCGCCCATCGGCTTCAACTGGCAGATCTCCATTGCGCTCGTGCCGGGCCTGGCGGCGCGTGAAGTGGCGGTCGGGGCGCTCGGCACCGTGTACTCCATGTCGGGCGGGGATGAGGTTTCCGGGGCGCTCATGCCGCTGATCGCGCACTCCTGGAGCCTCGCCACCGCGTTTTCGCTGCTTGCCTGGTACGTGTTCGCGCCGCAGTGCCTGCCGACACTGGCTGTCGTGAAACGCGAAACCAATTCCTGGCGCTACCCATTGTTCATGGCGGGCTATCTTTTCGCGCTCGCGTACGTCGCGTCGTTCATCACGTACCGGGTCGCTCTGGCGCTGGGGGGAGGCTGACATGGAGCCTGCTCTTCAGACCCTGATCGCCACCGTGATCGTCACCGCCAGTGCAATCTTCGCGGCGTGGCGGCTTGCGCCGCTGCGCATGAAGCTTCGCCTGCTCGACAAGCTTCACGCGAACCCCGCCACGGCGCTGGGCCGTCGTCTGGAACGACTGAGACAGGGCGTGCTCGCCGAGCTGACGCAGGGCTGCGGATCCTGCAGCCATTCGGCTCAACACGTTCAGAAGCACCGCGCGCTGAGCGCCGCGGGAGAAGAGCGAGACGAAGCGCGAGTCAGCGGCGCTGCGCTGCGCCGGACTGAAACATCTGACGCACTTCGCCGTTGACGATGCGCTCCTGATAGTTGCCCTGCGTATACAGAGCGACGACACGTCGCCAGAAGCTCACAGCCGTGGGGTTGCGAAGATATTCAGTGATCTCCCAGCGCCCCGCGAAGCGATTCAGGATGAGCTGCACTGCCGTGCGCCCGATTCCCAGCCGCCGCTGCGAGCGCGCGATGAAGAACTCCGCCATCCGGTAATCGACGTGCGGCCGGCCGGCCTGCTGTGCGCCGCGCGCCACCATCGCAAAACCCACGGGCTTCGCGTTCTTCACGATGGCCAGCACCACCGCCGTCGAATCCGAGAACCAGCGCGTGATCTGATCCGGCTCGCGATGCCCCACTTCACCCAGCACCGGAAAGATGCCGGTGTTGAGCGGCGCAAGATCATCCAGGTAGTCGCGGTAGACGCTCTCGATCCACAGCCGATCGCTGTCGGAGTTCCTGGCGTCTCGCACGCTGACAGTGACGGTCGAGCTCACGGCGTGGATCAGAAACGGAGTGGGTTGAACGGCTTTGCGACCGTAGTTAACACGGGCCGCGCGCGCGTCGCCACTGAAGCTCTATTGGGGTGTCAGTTGATGGCGACAGGTGCGCCAGGGCAGGCGGACTCCAGAACGACGACGGCCCGGACAGTGTTCCCGTCCGGGCCGTCTGTGAGCCTTGCGGCTCAGGCAGTCTCTTTCGAGATTACTGCGCCGGCGCTTCGGCCGTGCCCGAGGCATCTTCAGCGGGCAGGGCCTCTTCGGCGGGTTCGGCGACATCGGCAGCCGGCGCTTCGGCCGGAACTTCAGCAGCCGGGACTTCGGCAGCGGCGTCGGTGCTGACCGCTTCCTGCTTCGCGCAGGCCGTCAGCATCAGCGCAGCAACAAGGGCGCCAAGAGCAAGTTTGGTGTTCATCGTCGATACCCCGAGAAGCAGTGAGTGAGAACGGGTTGGAAAGACCTTGATTGCGCCCGCGGATTCTTCGTTTCGCGCGACGCGGCGAAGGATTCTATAGAGTCAACAGGCGATTGGAAACTGGCGCTCAAGCTTATGTCGGCTCCTGACGACAAGGCGACGCGTCTACAATCGCGGCCCATTGAAGCCTGCGGAGCGAGGAGCGACGCATGTCGAGTAGTGCTGATGATCTCGGAGCCTCGTACGCGGACCATCTGCAGGCCGTCATCCGGCGAACCGCGCGTGCACTGGAAGCGGCCGGGTACAGCAGTCTGCTGCTGCATTCCGGGGCGCCCCCCCTCGTGTTCCGGGACGATCAGCACTATCCCTTCCGGGCCAACGCGCCCTTCAAGCTCTGGGCCCCGCTGACGGACGTGCCCGACTGCTTCATCTACTTCGAGCCCGGGCGGCAGCCGCTGCTCCTGTTCCATCACCCGCGCGATTACTGGCACAAGCCGGCGGACCTGCCGGATACGTTCTGGACCCGCCACTTCGAGCTGCACCCCGTGGCAGATCGCGCGGCCGCCCGGGTGCTGCTGCCGGAGGGCCTCGGCCGTACGGCATATATCGGCGAAGCCCTCCCTGAGCTCTCGCGCTGGGGCGTGGGCGCCATCAATCCCGAACCCCTCATCGCCCGGCTGGATTTCGAGCGCGCCGCGAAGACCCCTTACGAGCTCGCCTGCCTGCGCGAAGCCAGCCGTCTCGGGGCGCTGGGGCATGCAGCGGCGGCGAAGGCTTTCTCACGCGGCGCTTCGGAGTACGAGATCGAGCTCGCTTTTCTCGAAGCCTGCGGCCTGCGCGAGCAGGAGCTGCCGTACAACCCGATCATCGCCCTCAACGCCGGTGCCGCCGTCCTGCACTACCAGATGCTGGAGCGCCGCCCGCCACCCGAGCGTCACTCGCTGCTCATCGACGCCGGCGCGGAGTTCGCCGGTTATGCCAGCGACATCACTCGTACGTATTCGCACACCAACCCGGATTTCGCAGCGCTCGTGAGCCAGATGGACGCGGTTCAGCAGTCCCTCTGCGCCAGCGTGCATGCCGGGGTCGACTGGCGGGACGTCCATCTTTCCTCGCACCGGCTGATCGCAGAGCTGCTGCACGACGCCGGCATCACCACATGTGAGGCCGACGAGGCCGTGGAGACTGGTGTCTCCAGCGTATTCCTCCCGCACGGCCTCGGGCACCTGCTCGGCCTGCAAGTGCACGACGTCGGTGGATTCCAGCGCTCGCCCGAGGGCGGCGAGATTCCCCGGCCCGACGGCCACCCCTATCTGCGGCTGACGCGCGTGCTCGAGGAGAATTTCGTCGTGACGATGGAGCCGGGGCTGTACTTCATCGATCAGCTGCTCGAGCAGGCGCGCGGCGACCACCGGGGCGCGCGCATCAACTGGAACCGCATCGAACAGTTCCGCCCGTTCGGCGGCATCCGCATCGAAGACAACCTGGCCATCACCGCCACCGGTTGCGAGAACCTCACCCGGGACGCCTTCGCCGCGATCACGGCCTGAAGCGCGACTCGTCGCTCACCGCCCGTGATGCCGCCGGGGGGCTGTGTGATGAGGCCGCGGCCTCACACCCGGGCTGGGGATGCCCGTGGGTGGCCAGGCACTCCCCCCGGGGGGGCGCGCAACCCACGCAGGAGATCCCCGGCGTCGGCACTTCGCCCAGCAGACTCGGGATCTCTCCCGCCGGAGGGGTCAGCGCTTCGCGAGCATGTCCCGGATCTCTTCCAGCAGGACTTCGCTCCGGGGCGGCGGTGGCGGTGCAGCCGGGGCCGCGGCCGCTTCGGGCGTCGGGCGCTTCAGCCTGTTGATCGCCTTGATCATCATGAAGAGCGCGAGCGCGATGATCAGGAACTCGAAGATCGCCTGGATGAACGCGCCATACCGGAACAGCACCGGCTCCCCCGCCGGGTCCGTCCCGATGGCCCAGGCCGCATCCTTGAAATCGACACCCCCGATGGCGAGCCCGATGGGCGGCATGATGACATCCGCCACGAGCGAGCTCACGATCCTGCCGAACGCGGCACCGATCACGACACCGACCGCGAGGTCGATGACGTTGCCCTTCATCGCGAACTCTTTGAATTCTTTTGCGAGTCCCATCGTTGGCTCCCGTTTGATCGTTGGTCTTTCACGCGCGCGCACTTCCACGCGCGCCACGCCCCAGCCTACGAAAACGATGTTGCAGGCGCAAACGCGCGTTCCTCCCACACGCGTTCTTTAAATCGAGGCACCCGAACCGAACGACCGCCCCCCAGGAGCACTCCACGCGCGCGGGAGTCCTTCCTGCCGGAAGCCCGCGCTGTGGGAGCTGGGAACGCGCGCGACTCTTCGGATGGGAGCTCCACGCCCGGACTACGGTGGTAGCGGAGGGGCCGCGCAAGAGGCACGAGGCGGGCACCGGCCGGAAGACGCATCCCTGCGAGCCTCGTCGGAATGCGTCCTGCATTCCGACGTGCCCGCCTCGTGCCTCTTGCACGGCCCCTCCGCCTCATTGCACAGGTCGGATGAAGATTCCGGTTTCTGTACGAGATTGGAGCCGCAGCCAGATACGCCGCGAGGAGACTGCCTCTTTTCCGGCTACCACGGCACTTCCGCGGGGAGCGCTCGAAGAGGCCGAGCGGGGCACGTGAAAATGCAGGACGCATTTTCACGAGGCTCGCAGGGATGCGTCTTACGGCCGGTGCCCCGCTCGGCCTCTTCGAGTGATCCCCGCTTACGCGCGCGCGTGAAAAGAAGTCTCTCCGTTCTCCGGCTCCCGCCTCCGGCTGGCGACCTGCGCCCACGGGCTCAGCCCCCTCCGTCCCCCCAGAAGCGCGCGCTCGAGCCCGATCCGGCGTTCGCGTGTCAAAAAAGAAACGGGCCCACCAGGGGCCCGCTCTCGATCTCGTCTCTGCGCGCGGCGCTGGAAGCCGCGAAGAATCAGGCCGCCGCGGCCTTCTTCTTTTTCTTCGGGGCGGCAGCCGCCTCGTCAGAACCCGCGGCCTTGGCCTTCCTGGCTTTCGACGAAGCGCGCTTCTTCTTCGCGCCTTCTTCGGCCGGCGCCTCGACCGCCGCCGCCGGCCCGTCCACGAGCTGCATCAGCGCCATCGGTGCCGAGTCGCCCGGGCGCGGAGCCAGGTGCAGGATGCGCGTGTAGCCGCCCGGGCGCGCCTTGAAGCGCGGACCGAGGTCGTCGAACAGCTTCGTCACCACCTCGCTGTCGCGCAGGCGCGAGAACGCGACGCGACGGCTGGCTTCGCTGTCCTTCTTCGCAAGCGTGATGAGCGGCTCGACGACGCGACGAAGCTCCTTCGCCTTGGGCAGCGTGGTGCGGATGGTCTCGTGGCGCAGGAGCGAGACGCTCATGTTCCGGAGCAGCGCGTGCCGGTGCGAGCTGTTACGCGAGAGCTGACGGCCGGAAAGTTGGTGACGCATAAAGAAAACCCTTTGTCTGAACCTGTTCCTTGCTGCCCAGGAACACTTTCACTCGTGATGAAAGTTGCCATGGGTGAAAGGACGCGGGCGCAAGCGAGCCGAAGGCCGCCTGCGCCCAGCGTGTTACATCACGTCGCGTTCTTCGTCGTGCTTCAGACCGGCCGGCGGCCAGCCCTCGAGCCGCATGCCGAGCATGAGACCGTGGCTCTGGAGCACTTCCTTGATCTCGGTGAGCGACTTCTTGCCGAGATTCGGCGTGCGCAGCAGCTCGACTTCGGTCCGCTGCACGAGATCGCCGATGTAGTGGATGTTCTCCGCCTTGAGGCAGTTCGCGCTGCGCACGGTGAGCTCGAGCTCGTCGACCGGGCGGAGCAGGATCGGATCGAACTGCATTTCGGAGACCTTCTGCGAGGCTTCTTCCTCGCCCTGCAGGTCCACGAACACGGAGAGCTGATCCTTGAGGATGCTGCCGGCGCGGCGGATGGCTTCCTCCGCGTCGATCGTGCCGTTCGTCTCGATGTCGATGACGAGCTTGTCGAGGTCGGTACGCTGCTCGACACGCGCGGCGTCCACGGAATACGTGACGCGGCGGACGGGTGAGAACGACGCATCGAGCTGCAGGCGGCCGATGGGGCGGGTCTGCTCCTCGAACGCCGCACGCTGGATGGCCGGGCGATAGCCGCGGCCGCGCTCCACGCGCAGCGTCATGTTGAGCTCGCCGGCCTTCGTGAGGTTCGCGATGACGAGCTCGGGGTTCACGACCTCGATGTCGTGATCGGTCTGGATGTCACCGGCCAGCACGGGGCCCGGGCCCTTCTTGTGCAGGCGGAGCTCGGCGCTGTCACGCGTGTGCATGCGCAGGGCCACGAGCTTCAGGTTCAGCAGGATGTCGACGACATCCTCCTGCACGCCTTCGATGCTGGTGTACTCGTGCAGCACGCCATCGATCTCGACTTCGGTGATGGCACTGCCCGGCATGGAGGAGAGCAGCACACGACGCAGCGCGTTGCCGAGGGTGTGGCCGAAGCCGCGCTCGAACGGCTCGATGACCACACGCGCCTGGCGGGGCGCCACGGGCTGCACCTTCACCACACGGGGCTTCAAGAATTCTGCGACGGAACCCTGCATTGCACGCTCACTTGCCGGGGGGCCCCGGCGCTTAGGCGAGGCTGACAGCCTCGCGTAGTGACTCAATCAAACTCGAAAACGACAGCGTCCGGGCCGGGAGAGGCCCAGACGCTGCCGCGACGAACACTTCGCTTACTTCGAATACAGCTCGATGACGAGGTTCTCGTTGATGTCGGGCAGGATGTCATCCCGCGCCGGCACCTGCTTGAACACGCCACGAAACTCCTTGTCGTTCACTTCGACCCACTCGGGGAAGCCGACCTGCTGGGCCACGTTCAGCGCACCCGCGATGCGCAGCTGCTTGCGCGCCTTCTCGCGGATCTGCACGACGTCACCGGCCTTCACCTGGTAGGACGCGATGGTGACCACCTGCGCGTTCACCTGGATGGCCTTGTGGCTGACGAGCTGGCGCGCTTCCGCACGCGTAGCCGCGAAACCCATGCGATAGACGACGTTGTCCAGCCGGCATTCCAGCAGCTTCAGCAGGTTCTCACCCGTGGAGCCCTGGCGACGCGCGGCCTCTTCATAGTAGTTGCCGAATTGCCGCTCGAGCACGCCGTACATGCGGCGCAGCTTCTGCTTCTCGCGCAGCTGCGAGCCGTACTCGCTCAATCGGGTCTTGCGCTCACCTTTCAAGCCGCCGGGCGGCACGGTGAACTTGCACTTGTTCTCGAGGGGCTTGATGCCGCTCTTCAGGAACAGGTCCGTGCCCTCGCGACGCGCGAGCTTGCACTTGGGACCGACGTAACGCGCCATTTGAAAGCTCTCCTGACCTTAGACGCGGCGCTTCTTCGGCGCGCGGCAGCCGTTGTGCGGGATGGGGGTGACGTCCGAGATGCTCGTGATCTTGAGCCCGCAGCCGTTCAGCGCCCGCACCGCCGATTCGCGGCCGGGGCCCGGGCCACCGACACGCACCTCGACGTTCTTCACGCCGTGTTCCTGCGCGGCACGGCCGGCCTTCTCGGCGGCGACCTGCGCAGCGAACGGCGTGCTCTTGCGCGACCCACGGAAGCCGCAGCCACCGGACGTGGCCCAGGACAGGGTATTCCCCTGCCGATCCGTGATCGTGATGATCGTGTTGTTGAAGGACGCGTGGACGTGCGCGATGGCGTCCAGCACGTTCTTGCGTGTCTTCTTGGTCTTCTTGCCGCCCGAGGAGGCGCCGCCCGAAGCCTGTGCTTTCTGTTCAGCCATATTCTGTTGCTTACCTGTAGGTCAGGCCGCGAGGCCTCATGCCTTGCCCGGCGGGGCGTTCAGCTTGACCGCCTGCTTGCGCGGGCCCTTGCGGGTGCGCGCGTTGGTGCGCGTGCGCTGGCCCCGCACCGGCAGGCCGCGCCGGTGGCGCATGCCGCGATACGAGCCCAGGTCCATGAGCCGCTTGATGTTCATGGACACTTCGCGGCGCAGGTCGCCTTCCACCGGGAACTTGGCGATCTGCGAGCGGATCGCGTTCACCTCGGCCTCGGTGAGGTCCTTCACCTTGGTGGTGGGGTCGATGCCCGCGGCGGCGCAGAGCGCGCGCGAGCGGTTTCGCCCGATGCCATAGATGTGGGTCAGGCCGACCCACAGGTGCTTGTTCATCGGGATGTTGATGCCGGCTATGCGTGCCATGATTTTCTAGCCTCGCCGTGGTGCGCGCGCGAAAAAGCGCGGCATTCTACGGCAATTAACCTCAATTTCGCAGGTCATTTCGGATCGACGCCTGCGCGCCCTCAACCCTGCCGCTGCTTGTGGCGGGGATCGGAACAGATGACGTACACCACGCGGCGGCGGCGCACGACCTTGCAGTTCTTGCAGATCTTCTTGACTGACGGACGAACCTTCACGAGCTAATCCTCCTCAACCACCCGACCCGCCGCGGCCGTAGCCGAGGAGATTGGCCTTCTTTAGAAGGCCCGGGTACTGATGGGACATCATGTGCGCCTGGAGCTGGGACACGAAGTCCATCACGACCACCACCACGATCAGGAGCGAGGTTCCACCGAACTGGAACGGAACGCCCTGAGCGGAAATCAGGATCTCGGGCAGGAGGCACACGGCCGTGACGTAGAGCGCGCCCCACAGCGTCAGGCGCGTCAGCACCTTGTCGATGTAGTCGCCCGTCTGCTGGCCGGGGCGGATGCCCGGGATGAAAGCACCGGACTTCTTCAGGTTGTCGGCGGTGTCGCGTGCGTTGAACACGAGCGCCGTATAGAAGAAGCAGAAAAACAGGATCAGCATCGCATAGATGACGAGGTGCAGCGGCTGCCCGTAGCCGAGCGCCGTGGCCATGTTCTGCAGGAACGCGCCGAAGCCGCCTTCCTGGCCGGTGCCGAAGAACCCGGCGATGGTGGCCGGGAACAGCAGCAGGCTCGAGGCGAAGATCGGCGGAATCACGCCCGACATGTTGAGCTTGAACGGCAGGTGGCTCGTCTGGCCCGCGTACATGCGGCGGCCCACCTGGCGCTTCGCATAGTTCACCGTGATGCGGCGCTGGGCACGCTCCACGAACACGACGAACGCCGTCACGCCCGCCACCAGGATGACCAGCAACAGGGCGAACGGACCGGCCATCTCGCCACTGCTGACCATCTGGGCCGTGTTGCCGACCGCGCCGGGCAGACCGGCGACGATGCCGGCCAGGATGATCATGGAAATGCCGTTGCCGATGCCGCGCTCGGTGATCTGCTCGCCGAGCCACATGAGGAACATGGTGCCCGTCGTCATGGTGATGGTGGCCGTGAAGAGCCACTGGAAGCCCGGGCTCAGCACGAGGCCGCCGTTCTGCAGGGCCACCGCGGCCGCGAACGACTGGAACATCGCCAGCGCCACCGTGAGGTAGCGGGTGTATTCGGTGAGCTTGCGCCGGCCGGACTCGCCTTCCTTACGCCACTCCATGAGCTGCGGCACGATCATCGACATCATCTGGATGATGATCGACGCCGAGATGTAGGGCATGACGCCCATGGCGAAGATGGACAGGCGCGACAGCGCACCGCCCGTGAACATGTTCACCACGCCGAAGATGGTGTTCGACTGGTCCTGGAAGAACCGCGCCACTTCGATGGGGTTGATGCCCGGCGTCGGGATGAACGTGCCGATGCGATAGACGATGAGCGCGCCGATCAGGAAGAGCAGGCGATTGCGGATCTCCCCGAAACGGGCAGCTTCGCCGAAGGCGGCGGCAGGATTGCTGCTGAGGGTGGGAGATGTGGCCACTGTTCTGGGTCTCGCTGAGGCGCTGCCCGCCTTATTCCTGGAACCTGCCGCCCGCGGCTTCGATTGCCGCGCGCGCGCCCTTGGTCGCGAGCACGCCCTTGAGCGTGACCGCCTTCGTCACTTCGCCGGACAAAATGAGCTTCGCCTGCTCCGCGAACACCGGCACGACGCCGGCCTTCTTCAGGGCGTCGAGGTCGATGACCTCCGCCTCCACCTTGGCGAGCTCGGACAGGCGCACTTCCGCGCGCGTCGCCTTCATGGCCGAGCGGAAGCCGACCTTCGGCAACCGGCGCTGCAACGGCATCTGGCCGCCTTCGAAGCCGACCTTGTGATAGCCGCCCTTGCGAGCGCGCTGGCCCTTCACGCCGCGACCCGAGGTCTTGCCCTGGCCGGCGGAAGCACCGCGCCCGACGCGCAGCCGCGTGCGCCTGGCACCGCGGGCAGGCTTCATGGAGTTCAGTTGCATCGCCATTTGAATCGTTCCTGAAACAGTGTGGGGGCGATCGAGCGGGATCAAACCGCCTTCTCGACCTTCAACAGGTGCGTTGCGGCGTGGATCATCCCGCGGTTCTCGGGGGTGTCCTGCACCGTAACCGTCTGGTTCGGCTTGCGCAGGCCGAGCCCGCGCACCGACGCCGTGATGTTCGCGAGCTGCCCGGCGAGGCTCCTCACGAGCGTGACCTTGATTTGAGCCGCCATGGCACCTTACCCCGTGATCTCTTCGAGCGTCTTGCCACGCTTCGCCGCGATATCGTCCGGCGAACGGATCGCGGCGAGTGCGGTGATGGTGGCGCGCACGACGTTGATCGGGTTGCGCGAGCCGTAGCTCTTCGCGAGCACGTTGCGCACACCCACGCATTCCAGCACCGCGCGCATGCCGCCACCGGCGATGACGCCCGTACCGTCCGAGGCGGGCTGCATGAGCACCCGGGTCGCCCCGTGCGAGCCTTTGATGGCGTAGTGCAGGGTGTCGTTCCGCAGGCTCACGTTGATGAGGTTCTTGCGGGCCTGGGCCATCGCCTTGGAAATGGCGACGGGCACTTCGCGCGCCTTGCCGAAGCCATAACCCACGCGGCCGGCGCCGTCACCCACGACGGTCAGCGCGGTGAAGCCGAACTGCCGGCCACCCTTCACGACCTTCGCCGTGCGATTGACCGCGACCAGCTTCTCGACGAACTCGTCGGCGCTCTGCGGCTTGTCGACTCTTGCCATAGTTGATTACCTGACTGAAACCTTGGCCTTCAAAACTCGAGCCCGGACTCGCGCGCGGCATCTGCCAGCGCCTTGACGCGTCCGTGATAACGGAAACCGGCGCGATCGAACGCCACCTTCGTAACACCCTTTTCCTTCGCGCGCTCCGCGATGGCGCGGCCGACGGCCTTCGCCGCCTCGACGTTGCCCGTGGCCTTCAGGCCATCCTTCAGCGCGGTCTGCACGGTCGATGCGGCGGCGATCACCGTGGCGCCCTGCGCATCCGTGAGCTGCGCGTAGATGTGGCGCGGCGTCTTGTGGATGCTGAGCCGTGCCACACCCAGGTTGCGGATGTGGGCCCGGGTCTTCACTGCGCGGCGCAAGCGCCGCTCTTTCTTGCGAATTTGCATGGGAGGCCTACTTCTTCTTGCCTTCCTTCAGAACGATCTTCTCGCCGGCGTAGCGGACGCCCTTGCCCTTGTAGGGCTCCGGCGGACGGACGTCGCGAATCTCGGCGGCCACCTGGCCGACTTTCTGCCGGTCGATGCCCTTGATGATGATCTCCGTCTGGCTCGGCGTCTCGATCGTGATGCCTTCGGGCACCGTGTAGTTCACCGGGTGCGAGAAACCGAGCGTGAGGTTCAGCACCTTGCCCTGGACGGCGGCGCGGAAGCCGACACCCTGCAACTCGAGCTTGCGCTCGTAGCCCTTGGTGACGCCCGTCACCATGTTCGCGATGTGCGCGCGCGTGGCACCGGCCTGCATGCGCGCGGCTTCGTTCGCGAACTTCACCTGCAGGGTCTTGTCCTGCTGCTCGATGGACACGCCGGTCCGGAGCGGAATGCTGAGCGTGCCCTTCGCGCCCTTGATCGTCACCGTCTCGCCGGCGACGGCAGCCGTCACGCCCTGCGGCAGATCGATGATGCGGTTTGCTACCCGTGACATGTTACGGCCTCCGGCCGGGGGTCTTACGGTCTGCGCGCAGAGCCGCGAAGCCCGTTCGGTAACAGCGCGAAGCGCGCTGGAAGATTAAGCGACGATGCACAGAACCTCCCCGCCCTGCCCGATGGAGCGGGCCTGCTTGTCCGTCATCACGCCCTTGGGGGTCGAGACGATGACGGTTCCCATGCCGCCGAGCACCTTCGGCAGCTCGTCCTTGCCACGATAGATGCGCAGGCCGGGCCGGGAGACGCGCTCCAGGCGATCGATGACGGGTTTGCCGTCGTAGTACTTCAGGCCGACGGTCAGCGTCGGCTTGCCGCCGTCGCTGTCGAGGCGGAAGTCCGCGACGTAGCCCTCGTCCTTCAGCACCCGCACGATGGCGGTCTTCACCTTGGAAGACGCCATGCTCACTTCGGCCTTGCGGGCCGTCTGCCCGTTGCGGATACGGGTCAGCAGATCTGCGATCGGATCGGTCATGCTCATGCGGCGTTCCTCACCAGCTCGCCTTCGAGACGCCCGGAATCTCTCCGCGGTTCACGACCTCGCGGATCTTCACGCGTGACAGGCCGAACTTGCGGTACACGCCCCGCGAACGCCCGGTGATCGCGCAACGATTGCGCTGCCGGGAGGGGCTCGCATCTCGCGGCATCGCCTGCAGCTTCGCCTGCGCGGTTGCCCGGGCTTCCGGCGACGTGCGGGGGCTGCGGATCAGCTCTTTCAGCTGGGCGCGCTTCACCGCGTACTTCTTCACCGTGCCTGCGCGACGCTTCTCGCGCTCGACCATGCTCGTCTTCGCCATAACGGTCTCGTTTTCCTCTGTGCTTCCGGAACGACTATTTCCGGAAGGGGAAGTTGAAAGCTTCGAGCAATGCTCGTCCCTGCTTGTTGTCAGTCGCCGTCGTCGTGATGGTGATGTCCATGCCCCGGACCTGGTCGATCTGGTCGTACTGGATCTCGGGGAAAATGATCTGTTCCTTCACACCGAGGCTGTAGTTGCCACGCCCGTCGAACGAGCGGGGCGACACGCCGCGGAAGTCGCGAATGCGGGGCATCGCGATGTTGATCAGGCGGTCCAGGAACTCGTACATGCGATCGCCACGCAGCGTGACCATGCAGCCCACGGCAAGGCCCGCGCGCAGCTTGAACGACGCGATGGCCTTCCTGGACTTGGTGATCATCGGCTTCTGGCCGGTGATCCTGGTGAGGTCCGCCACCGCGGCATCCATCACCTTGCGGTCTGCAACTGCCTCGCCGACGCCCATGTTCACCGTGATCTTGGTGATGCGCGGCACCTGCATCACGTTCTTCACGCCCAGGTCGGCCCGAAGCTTCGGAAGAATCGTGTTGCGGTATGTCTCTTGGAGCCTTGCTGCCATGACTTTTCTCTAGCGGACGCGCTTACGCGTCCAGCATCTCGCCGTTCGACTTGAAGAAGCGGACCTTCTTCCCGTCGGCCAGCGTCTTGTATCCGATACGGTCGGCGCGCCTGGCGCCGGTGTTCCAGATGGCCACCTTGCTCACGGGCAGGGGCATCTCCTTCTCGACGATGCCGCCCTGCACGTTCGTCTGCGGGTTCGGCTTCTGGTGCTTCTTCACGCGGTTCACGTTCTCGACGAGGACGCGCCCGTCCGCGAACACCTGCAACACCTGGCCCTGACGACCCTTGTCCTTGCCGGAGAGCACGACCACCTGGTCGCCTTTGCGAATCTTGCTCACAGGACCTCCGGGGCCAGCGAGATGATCTTCATGAACTGCACCGTGCGCAGCTCGCGCGTCACGGGCCCGAAGATGCGGGTGCCGATGGGCTCGAGCTTGTTCGTCAGCAGCACGGCCGCGTTGCCGTCGAAGCGGATGAGCGAGCCATCCTGCCGGCGAACGCCACGGCGGGTGCGCACGACGACCGCGTCGTACACCTCGCCCTTCTTCACCTTGCCGCGCGGGATCGCGTCCTTGACGCTGACCTTGATGACATCACCGACCTGCGCATAGCGCCGGCGCGTGCCACCGAGGACCTTGATGCACATCAGGGTGCGGGCGCCGCTGTTGTCGGCGGCGTTGAGCAGGGTGCGCAACTGAATCATGGCTGCTTCCTCCTCGCTCAGGCGCTCGCGCGCCCGACCACCTTCAGGAGCTTCCACGACTTGCGGCGCGACAGCGGCCGGCAAGGCGTGATCTGCACCGTATCGCCCTCGCGCGACTCGCCGTTCTCGTCGTGCGCGAGCAGCCTGGTCGTGCGGCGGATGAACTTGCCGTACGTCTCGTGGCGGATCAGCCGCTCGATCTCGACGGCGATCGTCTTCTGCATCTTCGTGCTGACGACCCGGCCCGTCAGGGTGCGCGGGCTCTTTTCGACCGCGACCTTGGCTTCTTCAGCGCTCATTTCTTCACCCCGGCGCTCTTCAGTTGCGCCTCGCGCGCGATCGTCTTCAACCGCGCAACATTCTTTCTGACCTTGCCGAACTGGTCGGGCTTCACGGCCTGACCGGTAGCACGCTGCAGGCGCAGCGCGAACTGCTCCTTGCGCAGCTTCAGGAGCTCGTCATCGAGCTCCTCGGGCTTCTTCGTGCGCAGCTTCTCGAGAGCGGCGGCTATCTTGACGGTCGCCATCAGCGTACCTGCCTCTTCACGAACATCGTCGACACGGAGAGCTTGGAGCCGGCCAGGCGGAACGCTTCGCGCGCCGTGGCCTCATCCACGCCTTCCATCTCGAACAACACCTTGCCGGGCTGCACCTTGGCGACCCAGTACTCGACGTTACCCTTGCCGCTGCCCATGCGGACTTCGAGCGGCTTCTTGGTGATCGGCACGTCCGGAAAGACGCGGATCCAGATCTGGCCGCCGCGCTTCACCGAGCGCGCCATGGCGCGACGCGCGGCTTCGATCTCACGCGCCGTCATGCGGGCGCGGCTCGTGGCCTTGAGGCCGAATTCACCGAAGGCGACATGGCTGCCGCGCACGGCGACACCGCCATTGCGGCCCTTGAACTGCTTACGATATTTGGTGCGCTTGGGCTGGAGCATTTGCGTTCACTCAGGCCGTCGGTTGCTCGGCAGGCGCCTGGGCCGCCACGGCCGGCGCGCCTTCGGCAGCCTCGGCGGTGGAGACCGGCTGGTCGACGGCCGGCTTGTCGAACACCTCACCCTTGAAGATCCACACCTTGACGCCGATGACGCCGTAGGTGGTGCGGGCTTCGGAGAGGCCATAGTCGATGTCCGCGCGGAACGTGTGCAGCGGGATGCGGCCCTCGCGGTACCATTCCGTGCGCGCGATTTCCGAGCCGTTGAGGCGGCCCGACACACGAACCTTCACGCCGAGCGCGCCGCTGCGCATGGTGCTCATCACGGCGCGCTTCATGGCGCGGCGGAACATCACGCGCTTCTCGATCTGCTGGGCGATGCTGTCGGCCACGAGCTTCGAATCGAGCTCGGGCTTCCTGATCTCGGCGATGTTGAGGCGCACGTCGTTCACGGCCATGCCGAGGAGCTTCGCGGTCTCGCCACGCAGCTTCTCGATGTCCTCGCCCTTCTTGCCGATGACGATGCCCGGGCGCGCGGTCTGGATGGTGATGTTCACCTTCTTCGCGGCGCGCTCGATCTGGATGCGGCTCACGGAGGCATCGCGCAGCTTTTCCGTCAGGAACTCACGCACGCGGAAGTCCGTGTAGACGTGTGCCGGGAACTGCTTCTTGCCGGCATACCACTTCGACATCCAGTCACGCGTGATGCCGAGGCGGATGCCAAACGGATTAACTTTCTGGCCCATGCCTTAATCCTTCTTTCCGTCGCTCACGGCGACGGTGATGTGACTGTTGCGCTTCACGACGCGCGTGCCGCGGCCCTTGGCGCGGGCGGCGAAGCGCTTGAACACCGGCGCCGCATCGACGTAGATGCTCGACACCTTGAGATCATCCACGTCGAGGCCGGCGTTCTCACGCGCGTTCTCGACCGCGGACCACAGCACTTTGTAGACGAGCTTCGCGCCCTTCTTGGGCATGAACTTGAGCGTCGACAGCGCGCGCCCGGCAGCCTGGCCGCGCACGGTGTCGGCCACGAGCCGGCACTTCTGCGGCGAGATGCGCGCGTAGCGGAGCTTTGCGGTGACTTCTGCCATCGTACTGCCCCTTTACTTCGACTCGACCTTGCGGTCGCCGGAGTGCGTCTTGAACGTACGCGTCGGCGCGAACTCGCCGAGCTTGTGACCGACCATGTTCTCGCTGATCAGCACGGGAATGTGCTGACGCCCGTTGTGGACGGCGATCGTGAGGCCGACCATCTCCGGCACCACCATCGAGCGGCGCGACCAGGTCTTGATCGGCTTGCGGTCGTTCCTGGCCTGCGCCGTCTGCACCTTCTTCGTCAGGTGCAGGTCGACGAACGGACCCTTCTTCAGTGAACGCGGCATAACTTACCGAACCTTGTTCTTGCGGCGCTGGACGATCATGTTGTCCGTGCGCTTGTTGTGGCGGGTCTTCAGACCCTTCGTGTTCCAGCCCCACGGCGACACCGGATGCGGGTTGCCCTGGCCGGACTTGCCTTCACCACCACCGTGCGGGTGGTCCACCGGATTCATCGCGAGACCGCGCACCGTGGGACGCACACCGCGCCAGCGCTTCGCACCGGCCTTGCCGTAGCTGCGCAGGTTGTGCTCGTCGTGCCCGACTTCACCGATGGTGGCGCGGCAGTCGATGTGCACCTTGCGCGTTTCGCCCGACTTCAGGCGCAGGTACGCGTAGATGCCTTCACGCGCCGTGTAGGACACGGAGCTGCCGGCGCTGCGCGCGAGCTGCCCACCCTTGCCCGGCTTCAGCTCCACGTTGTAGACGATGGAACCGACCGGCACGTGACGCAGCGTCATCGCGTTACCGGACTTGATGGGAGCATCCGAGCCGGAGCGGATGTCGTCGCCCGGCTTCATGCCCTTGGCGGCGATGATGTAGCGACGCTCGCCGTCCGCATACTTGATGAGCGCGATGTGCGCCGTGCGGTTCGGGTCGTACTCCACGCGCTCGACGACGCCTGGAATGCCGTCCTTGTCGCGCTTGAAGTCGATGATGCGGTATTTCTGGCGCGAGCCACCACCGACGTGGCGCGTGGTGATGCGGCCGAAGCTGTTGCGCGCACCAGTCTTGTTCTGATGCGTCGTCAGCGGCTCGTACGGCCCGCCCTTGTGCAGGTGCGAGCGGTTGACCTTGATCACCGTGCGCGTGCCCGGTGAGGTCGGCTTCATCTTGATGAGGGCCATGGGTTCTTCTTCCTATGGCCTGCGGCCAGGGTTCAACGGGGATTCGCTGCGCGAACCCCGAACACATAGCGGCGCGAAGCGCGCCGAAAAACGCAGAGAAATCACGCCTTCGCCCTCGCTTCGTAGTCGATGCTCTGACCCTGAACGAGGCTGACGTACGCCTTCTTCCAGTCCTGCGTGCGGCCGGTGAGCTTGCCGAAACGGCGCGTCTTGCCGGGCTCGTTCACGACCTGCACACCCTTGACCTTCACTTCGAACATCAGCTCGACGGCAGCCTTGATGTCGGTCTTGGTGGCGTTGCGCTTCACGCGGAACGTGTACTGGTTGTGGTTCTGCATCGCGAAGGACGTCTTTTCGGTGACGTGCGGGGCGATGAGCACATTCATCAATTGCTCTCGATTCACTGCAGCCGCTCCTCGAGCATCTTCACTGCGCCGACCGTGGCGAGCACCTTGTCGTAGCTCACGAGGCTCAGCGGGTTCAGGCGTGCCACCTCGATGACCTCCACGTGCGGAAGGTTGCGGGCCGCCAGGAAAAGCTTCTCGTCGAGGGCCTCGACGACGATGAGCACGCTCGACAGCTCCCACTGCTTCAGCTGGCCGGCGAGCAGCTTCGTCTTCGGCGCCTCGAGCGTGATGTCGTTCGCGACGAGCAGGCGATCCGTGCGCGCGAGCTCCGACAGCATGGAAGTGATGGCGCCGCGGTACATCTTGCGGTTCACCTTCTGCGCGAAGTCGCGAGGCTTGGCCGCAAACGCACGACCACCACCCACCCAGATGGGGCTGCGGCTCGAGCCGGCGCGCGCCTGGCCCGTGCCCTTCTGCGACCACGGCTTCTTGCCGCCACCGCGCACTTCGGCACGCGTCTTCTGCGCCTTGGTGCCGGCACGGCCGGCGTTGCGATAGGCCGTGACGACCTGGTGCACCAGCGCTTCGTTGAATTTCTGGCCGAACGCGGCATCAGAAACCTGAAGCTCGCTGCCACCGTTCACGATTTTCAGTTTCATGGGAGGTTACTTCTTGCCCGCTTTGCCCGGGTTCGGCGCCTTGCCGGCGACGGCCTGCTTGATGGGCGCCACGAACTTGCGGTTCAGCTGGCGCGCGGCCTTCACGGACGGACGCACGATGACCTGGCCACCGGCAGCACCCGGAACGGCGCCACGAATGAGGAGCAGGTTGCGCTCGACATCCACCTCGACCACTTTCAGGTTCTCGGTGGTGCGGCGAACGACGCCCATGTGACCGGACATGCGCTTGCCGAGGAACACCCGGCCCGGCGTCTGACGCTGGCCGATGGAACCCGGCGCACGATGCGACACCGAGTTACCGTGGGAGGCCATGCCGCCCGCGAAATTGTGCCGCTTCATGGTGCCGGCGAAGCCCTTGCCGATGGTGATGCCAGTGACATCCACCACGGTGCCCGCCTTGAAGAGATCGACCTTGAACTCGGCGCCGGGCTTGAGATCCGCGCCTTCCTTCTCGGCGAGGCGGAACTCGTGCAGCTCGCGGCCCGGGGCCACGCTCGCCTTGGCGAAGTGGCCGGCGGCGGCCTTGGACAGAAGCTGCTGGCGACGGGCGCCGTAAGTGACCTGCACGGCGCGATAGCCGTCCTTGTCCGCGGACTTCACCTGGGTGACGCGGTTCGGCAGAACCTCGACCACCGTGACCGGGATGGTTTCCCCGGCGTCGGTGAAGATGCGCGTCATGCCGCGCTTGCGGCCGACCAGACCGATTGCCATTCGATAATTCCTCTACCAAGGCGCGCACTACGATTGGTGCTACGCCAGCGCGTATTCCGGAGAGAGATTCGGCCACGTGAGAATGCGCGCGACGGAAGAACCTCCGTCCCGCGATGCTCGAGTGGTCTTGGACCTCGACCCGTCTCAGTCCGAGCGGATCCAACCTCGCCCGATGCCGCAATTTGCGGCTCGCCCACGGATTTGGCCGGGGGCGAAAAGGGCGCGCAGTGTACACACCGCTTCCCCGGGGTTCAACTCTTCGAAGCCGCGAATTCAGGGGATTTTGAAACGAGGGAAGCCGCGCCGGCCCGGCCCACCGGGGGCCGGCGCGGATCGAGAGGTCACTTCACGCTGTAGCCCCGTGCCTCGAGGCAAGCCGTCTGCGCACGCTGATAGTCGGCGCGACGCGCCGTAGCCTCGGACTCGGCCACACCCCCCAGCGGCTGGGTCGGGTCGAACCCGCTCTGGTCCGCAGCCCAGCTATGGCATTCGTAGCGGTCGCGGGACTGCTGCTCTTCCCCCTGGCCGTTCTTCGGGTAGATGAAAAGGTCACCCTGGGCGCTGGCGGAGCCGGCGGCCTGCACATCCGTATCGCGCGGAGCTTCAGTCACCACGTACTCACGTCGGTTGGCGGCCCAGCGGTAGTACGTGTCGTCAGCGTAGTAGTAGGGCACGCCGCGCGCCCAGAGGGTCGTATAGAACGGCGGGAGCACCGGCACATAAAGGCCCACAGCCGGCCGCACCACCACGAACCCCGCTCCACCCGGGCGGTACCAGACCCCTCTGTTGTAGTAGTAGGGGGTGCGGCCGTACCGGACCGTGACATAACCCCGCGGCAACGTGCGCACGGCGTATCCCCTCGGGGGGTAGTAATGGTTGTGGTTGTAGCGGCGGTCGAGCACATAGCCGCGCGGGTGGTCGTAGTGGCGCCCGTCATGCCGCCCGTGCGGACCATCGGCCGCCGCGAGCTGCGGCAGCAGCAGTCCACCGAGTACTGCCACGAGGGCCGCCACGCGCGCCCCGCGGAACCGGCGGCGGTCACCCCCGGCCATGCGCGGGATGACGCCTCCTGGGGGCACGCAGTCGTCGTGGGCAGCGGAATCAGTCTTCAACATGGTCATCTCACTTCACCGTGTAGCCACGGCCCTCGAGACACGCCCCGAGCGCCCGGCGGTAATTGCTGGCCTGATCTTCAAGCCGCGCGTTCTGCGCAGCGGTCCGGCGGTCGTAGCGGTCCTGGACTTGCCGCGCCTGCTCGGCACGCGAGGCATCCGAGGCAGCGCCGATCGCCCCGCCCACGACGGCACCCGCGACCGCCCCCGCTCCGGAATCATGGGGGCTCGCCACCGCAGCACCGAGCACGGCACCTGTGACCGCACCGACCGCAGTCTGCGCGCCAGTCGGAGGAACCGGCGCCACCTCGACCCGCTGATAGGGCCTGAGCGAGGTGCGGCTCGGGTCGAACCCGGTCTGCTTCACGGACCAGAGGTAGCATTCGTAGCGGTCCCGTGAGAGCTGCTCCGCGCTCTGCCCCTTCGTCGGGTAGACATAGACCTGGGTGGTGATCGGCGGGGGTGGGGGCGGCTGCGCGACTCGTGCGGGACGCGGAGCCGGCCGCGTCGGTGGTGAATCTGCACAGCCGGCCATTCCAACGGCAATGCCCAGCGCCGCCAGGCTCAACGTCACGCTACGTCGAGCCGATCGGAGGACAGGAATTGATAGCACGGTAGGTACCTCGTGCTGCGATAGCGTGGCAGCCATACGGCAGTTGACAGTCGATCGAGGGGTTTGTGCGTCCGGCCAACGCACTAGACAAGGAAATTGTGCGGCCGCCTGCCTTTACAGCACTGCCTGGCCTACGCTAGTTTCGCGCGCCATGATTTGCTCCCTGATCAAGCGCACGAAAACGACGAAGAAGCCCAGCGGTGGGGTTCTCGAGGTGCGCGCGTTCTAGAGCAGGTTTTGATTCGCGAATCTCGAGGCCCCGCCGGGTAACCGACGGGGCCTCGTCGTTTCAGGGCTCCGCGTCTCCCCGGAGATCATTATGAACAGGAGACCCTGATGTCCATTGCAGCTCGAAGTGCCGGCCAGGCCGGCTCGAACCCGGCCCAACGAATCCCCACCAACCCTGTCGTCGCCGTGGTCGGTGCCACCGGCGCGGTCGGCGTCGAGATCCTTCAGTGCCTCGAGAAGCGGCGCTTTCCTGTCGCAAACGTCAGGGCGCTGGCATCCGCCCGCTCCGCTGGCAAGCAACTCCCGTTCGGCGGCAAGTCCGTGACGGTCACCGAGCTCAACGACGCATCATTCGATGGCGTACACCTCGCGCTCTTCTCGGCCGGCAGCTCCACTTCGAAGAAGTACGCGCCGATCGCCGTTGCGCGCGGCGCCGTCGTGGTCGACAACTCTTCCGCGTTCAGGATGGACCCGCAGATTCCCCTGGTGGTGCCGGAGATCAACCCCGAAGCGCTGGCGACCCACAACGGCATCATCGCCAACCCCAACTGCGCGGCCATCATTTCCATCACGCCGCTGTGGCCCATCCACAAGGTGAATCCAATCCGGCGCATCATCGTCTCTACCTACCAGGCGGCCTCGGGTGCCGGCGCTGCCGCGATGGAAGAGCTGCGCGAATCCACGCGCGCGAATCTCGAAGGGCGCCCGTACGAGCCGAAAGTGCTGCCGCATCCCTACGCATTCAATCTCTTCAGCCACAACACCGCAATCGACCCGGCGACGGGCTACAACGACGAGGAAACGAAGGTCATCAAGGAAGCGCGCAAGATCTTCGGCGAACCGGACCTGCGCGTCTCCGCCACGTGCGTGCGCGTGCCGGTGCTGCGTGCGCACTGTGTTTCGGTCACGTTCGAATGCGAACGCGCAATCTCCCCCGCCGAGGTCCGGGCAATCCTGGCGACGGCGCCGGGCGTGAAGGTCGTCGACGACGTGACGCGCAACTACTTCCCGATGCCGAAGGACGCCACGGGTGAGGACGACATCCTCGTAGGCCGCATCCGCCAGGATCTGAGCGACCCCTCCGGCAAGTCGATTTCGATCTTTGCCGCGGGCGACCAGCTGTTGAAAGGCGCGGCCCTCAACGCCGTGCAGATCGCCGAGCGGCTCATGAAGTGATCACGGCGCGGGTCGTGCGAGCGAAGGCACCGCACGACCCGCGTTCCGTTCAGGTTCGTGTGGGGGAGCAAACGTAGAATCGCGCGCTTCTGCCGGTCCCGAGGGAGGCTCCGATGCGCGCGATCAGGATTGCTGGCGTTCTCTGTCTTCTTGGGCCCCTGCCGGGCCTCGCCGCCACCACCGACATCGCCGGGTGGTGGGAAATGTCCGCCGACCTCCCCAACCTCCGTCAGGAAAATCGGCTCATCGTCGAAGCGGCCGGCGAGGGCTACACGGGCCAGTGGGGCCGGTTCCGGTTCGAGATCACCTCCACGGGCAACGGCTTCGAGCTGCGGTGCCCGCGCTCCCCGGTCCCGGACTGGCCGTGCGGCTCGATCACGCTCCGGGTGAAGGGTGATCGCCTCGAGGGCGACGGAACGCTGCTCGGCGTGAAGACGAAAGTGAGCGGGAAGCGTCCCGCGAAACGACGCGCCGCAGGCCCCAGGACCTTCACGTACGAGCCGGACCGGCACTCGATGCACTTCTCCGGAAACGTCCCGCCGGTGCTGACGCTGCAGCCGGGCGACACTGTGCGCACACTGAAGGCGTCACCTTGTACCTTCCCGTGTACCAGCGCGGTGCGCTGCTCTTCGTCGGAGACGGTCACGCCGCGCAAGGTGACGGCGAGCTGAGCGGGCAGGGGCTCGAGACGTCGATGGACGTGGAGTTCACAGTGAGCCTCATCGAGAACCAGTCGCTCGGCACACCATGGGCGGAGAATGACGAGGAGATCATGGTAATGGGCATCGGCGGCTCGCTCACCAGATCGCTGCAGCTCGCAACGACCTACATGTCGAACTGGCTGATGAACCGTTACGACCTCAACACCGCCGAAGCCACCACCGTCATCAGCACCTCCATGCGCTATGACATCGCGGAAGTCGTCACGGGCAACATGAACGTGGTGGCTCGCCTTTCGAAGGAGGTGCTGGGCCAGTTGCCCGCGCCCTGAACCGGCGCCGGCCCAGCCGGTTGCATCCGTCTGATTCAGTCACCCAATCTGGAATGAATGGCGCGCCGCGACTATCTGACGCAAACGGAGTTGATGGTCATGCTGGCCATCCTCCGTCTGCGCGACGAGGCGTATGGTGTGCCGATCTCGACGGAGATCTTCGAGCGCACCGGCAGGGAAGTCGCCACGGCAAGCGTCTACGCTGTGCTCGAGCGGCTGGAAGACCAGGGACTGGTGGAATCGCAGATGGGTGAAGCCACCGCCACGCGCGGCGGCCGGGCGAAAACCTACTTCCGCGTCACGGCGAAAGGCTCGGCCCAGCTGCGGGAAACTCAGCGCGCCCTGGAGCTGATGTGGCGTGGTCTGCCACGCCCCGCGAAGGACGCGCCGTGACTCCGCATCAGCGCAGGCCAACAGCCCGGCCCATCAGCGCCGGCGCAGCTCGATGACGCGGCCCTGCAAGGCGCACCTGCAAGCTGATCCGCAGGCCGCAGCCACGGCGGGCTTCGGCCGGGCTGCTCCTCCGGCGGCTACTTCTGCGCGAGGGTGATCTCCACGCGTCGCGCTTCGGCATCCTCGCCGCTACCGGTGACGAAGGTGGGCGGAGACATCACGATCTGGTCCTCGTCCACGCCTTCCGCAACGAGCACCTCACGCACGGCCGTCGCGCGATCCTTCGCCAGCTCGAGATTCTGTTCGGGGCTTCCCGTGCGGTCGGCGTAGCCGGTCACGGCAACCTGCCCGTCGATGCCCTGAAGCGCCTGCGCGAGCTGCGCGATGGTCTGCCGGTCCGGCTCATCGATCAGCACTTCGCCGGATTCGAAGTAGACCTTGGCGGGAAGGGCGGCTACCTGCGTGACGTCGGCGGACGGGTCCACAGCCCGTTCCGAGGCCGTGGGGATGCTGGTGACGTTCGTACGCTGCGCGTTCCGATTGCTCCACAGCAGGCCCGCAACGATTGCCAGTGCGCCCATGACGGCCCATGGCACCCATCCACGCCGGGCGCGCGGATGCATCGTCGGGGGCGGCGGAGTGTAGGTCGGCGTGGTTCCGACAGGCGTCGCTGTCGCGCGTGGCTCAGTGGGTTCCGCTGTGGTGGGTGTGGGGCCTGGGACGGAGCCGAGCCAGTTCGTCAGGCTGCCGAAGCCGAGCGCGGACGTGACGCGGCTGTCGAGCCCCGCCCGCTCGAGGGAATTTCGCTGGCCGAGCAGCAGGCGCGAGAGCCCGCCCGCGTCGAGATTGCCCTGCCCCACGGTCTTCTTGAGGAAGCCCAGGAGCACGGGAGCTGCAATCGAGAACAAGGCGGTCGCCGAGCTCGGACTGATGCCGGAGACCTGTGAGACCGCATGAGTCACGCCACCGGCACGATTTCCGAGCAGCGAACCGACCATCTCGTCACCACCGCTGATGAGGGGCTCGAGGTTGCTGCGATTGCCGAGCAGGCTCGACAGTTTGCCGACGATGCCCGAATCGATGGAGCTGCCCGTCACCGTGCGGAACACTTCCCCCGCGCCGCTGGAGCTCGTGCTCTTCTGCATGAGGATGCCCAGCAGGGCCGGGCCGATGGACCCGAGCGCGGAGCGCGTGCCCGCTTCCGGCTCGCCGAGGTACCCGCTCAGCTGCTTGACGATGGGACCGCTGAAAGCCGAGCTGAGTGAGCTCAGAACGTCGACATTCATGGCGCCTCCTTCATGCATCCATCCGCACGCTACGTGGAGTACACGAGACGGGAACGGCGGCCTGTAATTGGACTTACGACCAATTGCAGGAGTCAGCGCAAATTCCGGACGAGATCACGAACGAGCGAAGGCCCCTGGTACACGAAGCCGGTGTAGAGCTGGATGAGATCCGCCCCCGCGTCCCGCACCGCTTGCGCGTGCTCCACGGATGAGATGCCGCCCACGCCGATGATCGGAAAGTCGCGCCCGAGCCTGGAACGCAGCGCCCGGAGCGTGCGCAGGCTTTCGGTGCGCAGCGGCTCGCCACTCAGCCCGCCGACTTCCGCAGCGTGAGCCGATCGCAAGGAGGCGGGCCGCAGCGTCGTGGTGTTCGTGGCGATGACGCCCTCGATGGGCAGCTCACGCAGCTCCGCCGTCAGCAGATCGAGCTGGTCCTCGCTCATGTCGGGCGCAATCTTCACCAGCATCGGCAGCCGCTTGCCATGCACGGACTGCAGCTTCTCCCGCTCGTCCGCAATCGCAGAGATGAGCGGCCGAATACGCTCCGGCGCCTGCAGCTCGCGCAGTCCGGCGGTGTTCGGGGACGAGAGGTTGATCGTGACGTAGTCCGCCACTCGATATAGCGTGCGCAGGCATGACACGTAGTCCTTCGCCGCATCCGCAAGCGGCGTGGTGGCGTTCTTGCCGATGTTCACGCCGCAGACGCCTGTATAGCGCCGGGTCTCCAGTCGCCTCGCCGCCGCCTCGGCGCCGTCGTTGTTGAAGCCCATGCGATTGATCAGTGCCTGATCCTCGACGAGCCGGAAGAGACGTGGCCGCGGATTGCCGGGCTGAGGACGAGGCGTGAGCGTGCCGACCTCGATGAAGCCGAAGCCACAGCGCCCGAGCACATCGATGTGCTCCGCCGACTTGTCGAAGCCCGCGGCAAGACCGACGCGATTGCGGAACTGGAGCCCGAGGAAGGAGACGGGCCCGCGAGCGACCTCGGTACTGCCGAAACCCGTTGCGAGCGGGCCGAAAAGCCGCGCGGCGGAGATGGCAACGGACTGCGCCACTTCCGGCTGGAGCCGGAACAGCAGCGGACGAATCAATCGATACACGATCGACACCTGGCGCTTTCGGAACGCATCGAAGCGAAGACACGGCAATAGTGCCGACCGGCGCGCACGAAAACAAAAACGCCGCGCCCTCGTCAGGCACGGCGTCCGGTTCCCGCGCCGGCGGCACGATGCCGCCGACCATTCTTCGAGCCAGCCCTTGCGCGCCTGTCTTCGCAATCGGCCGCCTTCCGGCAGGCCGCAACGAAGCGGCGGGCTGACGACCCGGCCGCGAAAACCACGCTTTCGCGGCCGGCAGCGAAGCTGATGTCTGAAGAAATCGCGGCAGGCGATTTCTTCCAATGGATCAGTTCAGCTTGATCTGCACGTCCACGCCCGCGGGAAGCTCGAGCTTCATGAGCGCGTCGACCGTCTTGTCGGTCGGGTTCAGGATGTCCATGAGGCGCTTGTGGGTGCGCAGCTCGAACTGGTCGCGCGCGTCCTTGTCCGCGTGCGGCGAGACGAGCAGCGTGAAGCGCTCCATCTTCGTGGGCAGCGGCACCGGGCCGCGCACCGTTGCGCCCGTGCGCTTCGCGGTTTCCACGATCTCCCGTGCGGAGCTGTCGATCAGGCGGTGGTCGAACGCCTTGAGCCTGATGCGAATGTTCTGATTAGCCATTTTGTTCTCTCCAAACAGCGCCCCGGGCGCTCGGCCCGGGGGTATTGATTAGCACGGGCTGCGCGCCCGGGGTCTTGCGAGGTTCGCGCAAAGCCGCGAACCCCGTCTGGTTGGCGGCGCCCGGCGCCGCGCAAATCTTTCCTTACTTCAGGATCTTCGCGACGACGCCGGCGCCGACGGTCTTGCCACCCTCACGGATCGCAAAGCGCAGCCCCTCTTCCATCGCGATCGGGCTGATCAGCTCCACCGTCATCTTGATGTT